>OGRJ01000405.1_pt1 | contig 42523 bp, 33 predicted proteins | sample 1553411 | NCBI WGS metagenome assembly OGRJ01 (sample SAMEA2580084, study PRJEB22360) | human gut metagenome | biome: human gut; feature: human-associated habitat; material: faeces | place: Denmark | collected 2008/2010
ATGTACAGATTATCGTGGATGATACGATTGCTACACTGTATGTGGACGGAGTTGCTCTGAATACCCGCATGTATACAAACCCGGGGGAAGGAATCTGCCTGGGAGTTACAGATGGAAGTGCGGTATTTGAGAATCAGAGTATTGCATATCTGTAAAAGGAAATCAGGGTCGCCGTACTGTTTTTGGTGCGGCGGCCCTGATTTTATCTCGTTCTTTTCAGAACACTTCGCGGGATATTACCTGCCGGACAGTTACAATATTTTAAAAGAGAAACGATGTACTGGTGATTCGAGGGTAAGTATAATTCACAAAATGGGGTCTGAAAAAACAGGCTCCATTTTGCAATTGTTTACTGGTGAAAAGAAAAAAGTATGTTATAATAAAAAGAATACTGTAAAAAAAGAAATGCAATAAGGAGATGGAAATCCATGAAAGTATCTATGTGTAAAACCATGCGGACTTATGAGTGGAAAAATCTGTCGAAAGATCTTCTGGCGGGGCTTGTGATCATGGCGGTGTCGATCCCGATATCGATGGGATACGCGCAGATCGCGGGACTTCCGGCGGTGTACGGACTGTATGGTTCGGTATTTCCAATCTTACTGTTTGCGCTGTTTTCCACTTCACCGCAGTTTATCTTCGGGGTGGATGCGGCTCCGGCGGCACTGGTGGGATCGGCACTGGTAAGTCTGGGGATCGAGGGTGGATCGCGGGAAGCGCTTGCGGCGGTTCCAGTGCTGACCTTTTTTGTGGCAGTCTGGCTGCTGGTCTTCTATCTGTGCCGGGCAGGAAAACTGGTGAATTATATCTCGGCTCCGGTGATGGGCGGATTTATCAGTGGTATCTGTACCACGATCATTCTGATGCAGGTGCCGAAATTATTTGGCGGCAAAGCAGGCGTCGGCGAACTTCCGGAACTGCTGGAACATATCTGGGAGAGCCGGACGGTCTTTCATCTGCCATCGCTGCTTCTGGGCGTCGGTGCACTGGTGATCCTTCTGGTATCCAAAAAGATCATTCCCAAATTTCCGATGGCAGTGCTTCTGATGGCACTGGGAGCAATTGGCACGGTGGTATTTCAGCTAGAAGATCTGGGGATTCAGACACTCGCGGCAGTGAAACCGGGACTTCCGGCATGGAGTATTCCGGATTTTGGATCGGTTCCGTTAAAAGAAGCTGTGACGGTCAGCCTTTCGGTGGCAGTTGTCATCATGGCAGAAACATTACTCGCGGAGAACAGCTTTGCACAGAAAAACCGTTACCGGATCAATGACAATCAAGAGATTCTTGCATTTGCCATGGGAAATCTTGTCGCATCGTTTACCGGATGCTGCCCGATCAACGGATCGGTGTCAAGAACGGCGATGGGGGAGCAGTATCAGGCGAAAACTCAGCTGACCGGTATCGTGGCTGGGCTGTCGATGATCGTACTGTTGCTTTGCGGAACCGGATTTATCGGATATCTGCCGATTCCGGTGCTGACGGCGATCGTGATTTCCGCGTTACTGGGAGCGACAGAATTTGATCTGGCGGTGCGGCTGTGGAAGGTGAGCCGCACGGAATATCTGATCTTTGCTGGAGCATTTTTCGGTGTACTGATGCTTGGGACTATCAACGGAGTATTGATTGGAATCATCCTTTCTTTTTCAGAGATGATTATCCGGACATCCAAGCCTTCCAGAGGCTTTCTTGGGATTCAGCCGGGACATCGGCATTTCCGGGATCTGAAAGAAAGCGATCAGATCCATGCGATTGAAGGGGTGTTGATCTACCGGTTCAGCAGCAATCTGTTTTTTGTCAATATTCAGGTATTGCAAAGTGACATTGAAGATAATCTGCGGGAAGATACCCAAGCAGTGATTTTGGATGCCAGTGGAATCGGAAGTATGGATATTACAGCGGCAGATCGGTTAAAACTTTTATATGAGTCACTGAAAGAGAAAAATATACGTTTTTATATCACAGAACATATTGCAGGATTGAATGAACAGATGCGTCAGCTGGGACTTGGATGTTTGATTCAGGCAGGCTGTGTGCGAAGAACGACACATATTGCTTTGAAAGATATGGGTATTACCCGTCCGTATCCCTTAGAGGGCGGTGTGGATAATGAACAGCGCAGTGCGTCCAGAAAACGTGCCGACAACAGGGTGCAGGAATTTGTCTGGGCGTTTGGAAGTCAGGCAGAAGAGGAGATCGAACAGCAGATCGGGTGTCAGATCGAGCAGTTAAAGAAAACCGGCGATGTGGAATATCTGCTTCACGGCCGCTGGTCCCATATGGAAGATTTGGATCAAGATGAATGGCTGGAGCATCTGGAAGAATATCTCAAAGAGATCGTCAATATTTCCGGAAAAGACGAGCAGACGCTGGCGATCCGTCTGGAGACACACCGGCAGGAAGTGCATGATAGGATCGCGAGGGAACATCCGGAACTGGCGGAACGTTTCCGGGAGAGACGTCATCTGCTTGATGAACATCTGAAAGAAAAACGACCGGAAGTCTATGAACTCGTGATTCACCTGAGAGAAAAGATTAGAGACGAACATACAGTAGAGGACAGTGAAAAATGACAGATGGAAACAATACCATGACGATGGAGCAGGCACAGCAGGAGATGAAAGAATACCGGAAGGTGTTTGACGTTGTGCGGCTGATCGGTGAAGAAAGTATCCGAAAAATGAACGAAGGACGGGAAAGCGAGATATCTTCCGGGGCAGTGGCATGTTATACGTTCTGGAAAAAAAGTGAGCGCTGCAAAAACTGTATCACTGCACGGGTCTTTCGGGAGAAGGGGCAGCGGACCAAACTGGAATTTCGAGGAGAACAGATTTACCAGGTGACTGCACGGTATGTCGAGATTGACGGAAAACCGTATGTGATGGAACTGGTTAAGGAGATGGAAGAAGAATTCCTTCTGGATGGCGAAGGGTGCGAAAAACTGGTCCGAAAACTGGATGGATACAACCGGGAACTGTATATGGATGTGCTGACCGGTTCCTACAACCGGAGGTATTATGAGGAGCGGCTGAAAGAAAAAACAGGATCAGCCGGGGTCGCTGTGATCGATCTGGACGATTTTAAACTGTGGAACGATACCTACGGACACGGTGCGGGCGATGTGGCGTTACAGACAGTTGGCAAGTCCATCCGCAAATCCATACGGAAGACAGACAGCCTGGTGCGCTATGGAGGTGATGAATTTATCCTATTTATGCCGGAGGTCACAGAAGACGTTTTTCTCAAAAAGCTGGAATATATCCAGAAGCAGATCCGTGATGCGGATATCCCCGGATTTTCCCGGATGCGGCTGTCGGTGAGCATCGGCGGTGTGACGGTGCGGGACGAAGTGATGGAGCATGCGGTACGGAAAGCGGATCGTCTGATGTATCAGGCGAAACTTCAGAAAAATATGGTGGTGACAGAACGAAAATCCATCGATGCGGACGGAATCGTCCGTCTGGAAGAGGAAAATAAGCGGGCGAAACAACTGATTATGATCGTGGATGATTCGGAGATGAATCGCGATATTCTGGCTTCAATCCTGGAGGAGGATTTTCAGATCATCGAGGCGGAAAACGGAGAAGTATGCCTGAATCTGCTGAAAAAATACGGTGTTGAGATTTCACTGATTCTTCTGGATATTGTGATGCCGGGAATGAACGGTTTTCAGGTACTGCACGATATGAACAAAAATCACTGGATCGAGGATGTGCCGGTGATCATGATCTCGAGTGAAGATTCCGAAGAGAGCATCCGGCGTGCTTATGAGATGGGCGTGTCGGACTATATCAGTCGTCCGTTTGATGCGAAAGTCGTTTACCAGAGAGTATTTAACACGATCAAACTGTATGCAAAACAGAGGCGGCTGATCACACTGGTTACAGATCAGGTCTATGAGAAAGAAAAAAATAACCGGATCATGGTAAGTATTTTGAGCCAGATCGTGGAATTTCGAAACGGAGAAAGCGGACTGCATGTGGAACACATCAACAAGCTGACCGGTATGCTTCTGGAACGGCTGGTGCAGAAAACGGACAAATACCATCTGACCTGGGAGGATCAGTATCTGATCACGGTAGCCTCCGCCCTTCATGATATCGGAAAGATCGGAATCAATGAAGAAATTCTGAACAAACAGGGAAAAATGACGCCGGAGGAATTTGAACTGATGAAGATGCATACGATGATAGGGGCGTCCATGCTGGAACGGCTGGAGATCTATAAAGAAGAACGTCTGGTACAGAGCGCGTATGAGATCTGCCGCTGGCATCACGAGCGGTACGACGGAGGCGGCTACCCGGACGGTCTGAAAGGGGAAGAAATTCCGATTGCAGCGCAGGTGGTTTCAATCGTGGATGTATACGATGCCCTGACCAGCCAAAGAGTTTACAAAGAGGCATATTCGCATGAAAAGGCGATGCAGATGATCCTGACAGGGGAATGTGGTGCATTTCAGCCGCTGTTACTCGAATGTCTCTGCGACATTCAGGAGGAGGCGCAGCGGGTGACAGAGGCGAAAAGTGAAAAAGATGGAAAAATATCGGGATTTGAACTGACCAGTCTGGAAGAGACACTGAAAAACAGTCATCTGATCGGCGGATTAAAATCAGAAAAGAATCACTGACAGGGTAGAAAAACCGATCATTATGTGATAAGATAAATGCAATGTGTTAAAGTGAAAAAGTGCTAAAGGAGGAGTAACGTTATGTATATTACATGTCTGGATGTAGAAGGGGTACTGGTTCCTGAAATCTGGGTGGCATTTGCCGAGGAAAGTGGGATCCCGGAGTTGAAGAAAACGACCAGAGACGAGCCGGATTATGATAAACTGATGAAATGGAGACTGGGAGTGCTGAAAGAACACGGACTGGGACTCAAAGAGATCCAGGAGACGATCGAAAAGATCCAGCCGCTTCCGGGAGCAAAAGAATTCTTAGATGAACTGAGAAGCTTCAGCCAGGTGATCCTGATCAGCGATACCTTTGCAGAATTTGCCAGCCCGCTGATGGAAAAACTGGGACGCCCGACGTTGTTCTGCAACAGTCTGGAAGTCGCTGAAAACGGAGAGATCACCGGATATAAGATGCGTGTGGAACAGACAAAACTGACCACCGTAAAAGCGTTACAGTCCATCGGATATGATACGATCGCCAGCGGAGATTCCTATAATGACCTGGGGATGATCCAGGCGAGCAAGGCGGGATTCCTGTTCCGAAGCACCGATAAGATCAAAGCAGATTACCCGCAGATCTCGGCATATGAGACGTATGACGAACTGCTTGGCGCGATCCGGAAAGCAATGGCGGACTAAAAATGCTTTTGATAAAAGAAAGCATGGAAATCATAGAAGAGAAGTATGGTTCTGTGCAAAAAAAACATATTGACATAGTATGTAATTAATAATATGATAGTAATATCCGGTTCAGTTGCAGAAGAGACTGAAAAAACGAGACAACAGACAGCTGAGCAGGATATCCTTATGACCGGGAGTATGACTGCCCGGTTATAATTTTATGCAATCATAAAGATTTCGAGAGTACATTATCAGAACAGGGAGAATGATATGTTAAATCAGTTTTCAAGAACACAGCTGCTGCTGGGTGAAGAGGCGATGGAAAAGCTGAAAAACTCAAGAGTGGCTGTTTTTGGTGTCGGCGGTGTCGGCGGATATGTCTGTGAGGCACTGGTGCGAAGCGGTGTCGGAGCTTTTGATCTGATCGATGACGACAAGGTATGTCTGACCAACTTGAACCGTCAGATCATCGCTACGAGAAAAACCGTAGGAAAATATAAAGTAGATGTGATGAAAGAAAGGATGCTGGAGATTAATCCGAACGTGGATGTGCGTATCCATAAATGTTTCTTTCTTCCGGAAAATGCGGATGAATTCCCATTTGAGGAATACGATTATGTCGTGGATGCGGTAGATACCGTGACCGCAAAAATCGAGCTGGTTATGAAATGTAAGGAAAAGAATGTGCCGATCATGAGCAGCATGGGCGCCGGTAATAAATTGGATGCCAGCCAGTTCAAAGTAGCCGACATTTACAAGACAAAGGTATGCCCTCTGGCGAAAGTAATGCGTCGGGAGCTGAAAAAGAGAAGGGTAAGAAAATTAAAGGTGGTATATTCCGAAGAACTGCCGAAGCGTCCGATCGAGGATATGTCCATCAGCTGCAGAACACACTGTATCTGCCCGCCGGGAGCCGCACACAAGTGTACGAAGCGAAGAGATATTCCCGGTAGTGTGGCTTACGTGCCGTCAGTAGCCGGACTGATCATTGCCGGAGAGGTTGTAAAAGATCTGACCACTGTAAAGAAAACGAAATAGATTAAGAAAGGAAACGAAACAGCATATGGAAGAAATGATTACAAGAGAACAGATGGAAAAACTGAAAAAGCTGCAGGATTATCTGAGAAGTCTGGAATCTGTTGCAGTAGCTTTCTCCAGTGGTGTGGACTCCACATTTTTATTAAAAGTGGCAAAAGATACACTGGGAGATAAGGTGATGGCGGTGACTGCCCAGTCCTGTTCTTTCCCGAAGAGAGAGTTAAAAGAAGCGATTGCGTTCTGTGAAAAAGAAGGAATCAAACATGTGATCTGCGAATCCGAAGAACTGAGCATCGAAGGATTTGCCCAGAACCCGAAGAACCGCTGCTATCTGTGTAAAAAAGAACTGTTTGAAAAAATCCAGAAGATCGCAGACGACAATGGCATGAAAGCCATCGTGGAAGGCTCCAACCTGGATGACAATGGAGATTACCGTCCGGGACTGCAGGCGGTAGCGGAACTTGGAATCAAAAGCCCGTTACGCCACTGTGATCTGAGCAAAGCGGATATCCGTGCGCTGTCTCATTATCTGCACCTGCCGACCTGGGAGAAACAGTCCTTTGCCTGTCTGGCTTCCCGTTTTGTATACGGAGAGACCATCACTGAAGAAAAACTCGGTATGGTAGATAAAGCGGAGCAGCTGCTTCTGAACATGGGATTTCATCAGGTACGCGTCCGTATCCATGGCATGATGGCACGTATCGAGATCGAGCCTTCCGAGTTTGGAAAACTGATGGAAGACGAAAATAGAGAGAAAATTGCGAAATCACTGAAAGAATACGGATTTACTTATGTAACGCTGGATCTGATGGGCTATCGTACCGGAAGTATGAACGAGACATTATAAGTATATAGTATGCGTATTAATATGATACCAGGATCAAAAGGTCTGAAATCTGACGCAAGCTTGCTTGCAGGAAGATTTCTGAACTTGGGACCCGCCAAAAACATGAGTAAGTAGCCATTTTTCGAAGAAAAATGAGAAAGACAGAAAGAACCCCGACAACGGAGAAATTTTCCGATGCCGGGGTTCTTTCTATTATTTATTGTTCAAACTAATCAGACACTGGCTTTCCGGTAGACCGTGTACGAGATCACAACAGTGATTGCCTCACAGATCCAGAACGCATGCCAGACGCCGGTCGGTCCAACGATGCGGCTCAGAAGAAATGCCAGAGGAAGGATCAGGATCGTATAACGGCAGAGTGAAATCATCAGAGACGGTACGCCTTTTCCCAGACCTTCGAGTGCCCCGCAGGAAGTGATGGATACCGAAGATACGATAAATCCCAGACTGATGATACGAAGTGCCGTGCTTCCGGCTGCGATCGTCTGCGGGTTGGTGGTAAAGAGTCCAAGTAAAGTACCCGGGATGATCATGCAGAGCAAAGTTCCCGCAAGCATGATTCCGGCAGACAGATACAGTGTGTAGGAGTAAAGTTTGTGTACCCGTTTCTGCTCGCCGGCACCGTAATTGTATCCGATCAGCGGACGCATTCCCTGGATGATTCCGTTTGCCGGAAGATACAGGAAGGTCTGCAATTTATAATACACGCCGAGGATCATCACATACATCTGTCCGTAGGCAGCGAGGATCGCGTTGAGGGAAGAAATCAGCAGGGAAGACAGTGCCATATTCAGTGTAGCCGGAATTCCGACGGCGTAGATTTTCTTTAAAAGTGCCCGGTCGAATTTCAGGTTTTTCAGAGAAATTTTTACCGGCAGCGGACGGATCCATGCGAAAAACAGATACGCTGCAAGAGTAAGCAGCTGTCCAAGACCGGTAGCCCACGCAGCACCCCGGATACCCATCCGCGGAACAGGTCCGAGTCCGAAGATCATGATCGGATCCAGGATAATGTTCAGGATACAGCCGCTCATCATACAGAACATCGTGGTCTTCATTCGTCCTACAGACTGGAAAATCTTTTCATAAGCAATTCCCAGAGAAATAATAATGGAGAAACCAAATGTGATCCGGGAGTAGGTAATTCCCATGGAGAGCACTTCCTGATCTTTTGTAAACATGGAAAGAAACGTTGGCATAATGGCAATCGTCCCGATGGTCAAAAGCACGCCGTGGAGAAACGAACAGGCAACGCCGAGTGTGGCACTGGTATCCGCTTTTTCCTGTTTCTGCGCGCCCAGAAAATAAGCAATTGTCGCATTGATACCGATGCCGAAGCCGACACCCACGGCAGTGATCAGATTCTGAACCGGGAAGACCAGAGAGAGCGCAGTCATCGCATTTTCATTGATCTTTGCCACGAAATAACTGTCGATAATGTTGTACAGAGAGTTCACCATCATCGAGAGCACCATGGGAAGTGCCATGGATAAAAGCAATGGCAGGATCGGTTTTTCTTTCATGTAAGTTTGTTCCATAAAATACATCCTCCTTGAATTTGCAATCTTGATACCGGATGGTTCCGACCTTTTGCCCCTGGTATCATAAAAAAAGCCACATAACCGTAACTGCCGAAGCAGAAAGGTTATGTGGCGAAAAATAGATGCAGCCTGAAACCAGGATACATCCAGAAAAATCCACATGGGTTTTGGATGTCGTTTAAGACAGTCGTATTCTATGGGAAAATGAAGGATTTGTCAATGGATTTAAAAAAATTTATAAAATTTTTCAGAAAAAGGTAGGCAAACACACGGAAACCAGATATAGTTATTTAACAGTAAAGAAACAAAAGATCAGAGAAAATAAAGGAGAAACGATGGAACATTTGGCATGGTATGAACTGCTGCTGTTGTTTTTTGCAGCGTCCTTTCTGGGCTGGGTGCTGGAGACCGCAGCGGCAGATATCAAACAGAAAAAATTCGTAAACCGTGGTCTTGTGACCGGTCCGTTCTGCGTGATGTATGGTATTACTACGGTACTTCTGACGGTGGGACTCGGAGAACTGCGTGGCGTCTGGCTGTTTTTATTTTCCGCAATCTACGCGACTGTAGTGGAATGGATCGGCGGTCATCTGATCGAGCGGTTATTTCACCAGCGCTGGTGGGACTATTCCGGAAAGAAATGGAATCTGGACGGCTATATCTGCCTGAGTGCTTCGGCGTTCTGGGGCGCTCTGGGCCTTGTAATGGTAACCTGGGGAAATGACCTGCTTTTCCGAGTGATGGGACTGCTGCCACTGCTGCTGGTAAAAATCTTACTTCTGGTACTGGCAGGGCTCCTGGTGGTAGATATTCTGGCTTCGTATATTCTGCTTCGCGGCTATGGAAAAAATATCCGTCAGTGGGAAGAGGCAGATAACCGGATCCGCAAAATCACACTGCGGTTACAGCACTGGATCGGAGCGGTCATTGCACGACGAATCCGAAAGGCATATCCGAAAGCAGCGGAGACAAAAATCGAAGAGAAAGAGGCAGCGAAAGTGACCTCCACGGTATTTGCCGCCGGATGCAGTTTTTATAAAATTGTTCTTTTATTTTTCTGCGGAGCCTTTCTGGGTGATCTGACAGAAACCGTTTTCTGCAGGATCACTGCCGGTGTCTGGATGAGTCGCAGCAGTGTAGTCTGGGGACCGTTCAGCATCGTGTGGGGACTGGCAATCGCGTTGGTCACTGCCCTGCTATACAAATACAAAGATCGTTCCGATTCCTTCCTTTTCGGTATGGGAAGCTTTCTTGGTGGCGCTTATGAGTATCTGTGCAGCGTCTTTACGGAACTGGTATTCGGTAAAGTATTCTGGGATTACAGTGAGATCCCGTTCAACCTGGGCGGCAGGATCAATCTGTTATACTGCTTTTTCTGGGGCATCGCTGCGGTGGTCTGGTTCAAACTCCTGTATCCGCGTTTGTCTGACTGGATCGAAAAGATTCCGATGAAACCGGGAAAAATCATCACCTGGGCACTGATCCTCTTCATGTGCTGCAACATCGTGATGTCCTGCATGGCACTGATCCGGTACGACGCAAGGGGAAAAGGCGTGTCTGCAGAAAATACACTGGAAGAATGGCTCGACAAACACTACGACGATGCCCGGATGCAGCGGATCTATCCGAATGCGATCACCGCATCATGAGCAGTGAATGGAGATGAATGTGCATATTGAATAAAAAATAAAGACCAAAAACTCTGTCTCCAGTGGCATCAACCACCAGCCGAAAAACCCGCGCTCCCGCCCCGGTTTCTTGGCGTCCGCGTAGCCAATAAATAAGAAAGCTCAAGAATTTTCCCCTTTAAGCGCCTGTGTAATCCCCTTCACCGAAGAAGCATACTTCATCGGCGCCATCCCCGTAGCCTTCTTAAACTGCTTTGAAAAATAAGGCAGTGAACTATATATAAGACAAAAACCCCGCGATCTCCGTCAGATTCTTCCGGCCATCCCGGATCATATCCTTCGCCCGCTGGATCTTCATCCGATTAAAAAACTCCATCGGTCCACAGCCTTTTTCCTTCTGAAACAACTTCTGGATCGAAGAACGGCTCAGCGAAAAATGCTCGCAGAGTTCATCCAGCGAAAGCTGCTCACAGATCCGAAACTCCATAAACTCCGTGATCTCCTGTAACCGCTTCTCCCGCGTCCCCGAAAGTTCCACCGGACTTACAAACGTCCCCGTGATCCGACGACGCGGAGAAACATCCGGCTTTGCCTCATTTTGAAGCACCGTGACAAGAAACAACTCCAGATACAGCAAAACCATCTGCTGCGAACCAATCGGTGCATCCGTGCGAAGTTCCACCTGCTCCACCGAAGGAACATTCATCGGTGTGGATAACACCTCCCGGGCGGCGTTCAGAATGTGGGAAATCAGTGTCCGTTCTTCCATATTTAACGTCATCTTTTTTCCGCGGAACTCATCCATTGCAGGAGAATGACTGACGAAAGAGACCGCGACAAGATTCGGTGAAGAACTGCCAACGGAACGGATCGCATGAAACTCGTTCGGTTCATGAAAAATAATATCCCCGGCATGAAGGGTAAACTGCTGCTCCCCGCCCTGAACGATCACACTGCCCTTATCTACATACATAAATTCCCAGAAATCATGAAATTCCCCGCGGAATACAAAATCCCGCATATACTCAAAATAATGAATCGTGATGATCGAATCAATCACAATCTCACGTTTCAGCTTCGTTTCAATATAAGTCATAAGCGAAAACACACCTCCGAATATCCCTATTTTACCAGAGAACAGGGTAAGCTACAACAAAAGGATCAGCCTGCTTTCGTGCAAAATAAGCGCTTTAATATGGTAAAACGCTAAAAAACATACGCAATCAGACAATAAGAGTACATAATAAGACAACTCAAAAACAGGAAAACTAGTTATAATAGATAAATCAAAAGACAACTGTCTGAGAGACAAAGACGGACAGTTGACAAACGAAAAGAAATAAAGAGGCAAACACCTATGATGAAAATTGAAAAAGGAAATACGAAAGTCTGTCTCTGTCAGGAAACCTTGGCGGTGACTGTAGAAAAGGGTCAGACCCGTTGGGAATGGACCGAAGGCTTTCAGCCGGAACTGATCTGCAAAGAAGGAAGCTTTCATTTTCTGGATGCAAAAAACATCACCCATGAAGCCTATACGATGGGCGTGGGAACCGGAATCCGGAGCTGCTTCGAAGGATTTGAAAAAGACGGCGTGACTTACCCGTATGCTTTTGAGACACTGATCTGGATGGAAGATACGACCGAACAGGTATACTTCGAATGGGTTCCGTTAAAAGAGGAAGGACTTCAGGTAGAAAAAGTGCTCTGGCCGGGACAGATGGCTTTCGAAGAAAAGAAAGACAGCTGGTATACACTGCTGACACATCAGCAGGGCATCCTGATCCCGAATAACTGGGAGACACCGTTATCTGCGATTCCATTTGCCGGATTTTTCGAGACTGCCGGCGGATACATGCCATGGTTCGGACAGGTGAAAGACAGACAGGGTTACATCGCAATCTGCACCACACCGTGGAACGCAGGATACTATGCCGAGCATCCGGCAGGCGGTCCGTACACTCATGTCGGTGTATACTTTGAACCGAGTCTTGGAAAGATGGATTATCGCAGAGTGATGCGATATATCTTCTTAGATGACTGTGATTACAATGATCTGTGTAAAGAATACCGGTCTTATGTAAATGAGCAGGGAAGATTAAGAACCCTGGAAGAAAAGGCGGCAAGAAACCCTTCTGTCAACGATCTGATCGGATGTGCTTTCGTTCACAAGGGAATCAAAACCCAGGTGCAGCACAATTCCGATTTCTTCGATCCGGAGAATCCGGAAAAGAACAATCATCTGACACCTTTTGCACAGCGTACAAAAGAAATCAGAGAACTCCATGAGCAGGGAGTGGAAAAGCTGTACCTTCATCTGGATGGCTGGGCACAGCCGGGATATGACAACCAGCATCCTGATTACCTGCCGGCGTGTAAAGAGGCCGGTGGCTGGGAAGATATGAAAGAACTGGCAGATACCATGCACGAATGTGGTTACATGTTCGGAATCCATGATCAGTACAGAGATTTCTATAAAGCTGCTCCAAGTTTTGATGAAAATTATGCCTGCAGATTACCGGATGGAAGTATTCCGGAGCACCAGAGATGGGCGGGAGGTCCACAGTCATATCTGTGTGCAACACAGGCACCGTATTATGTGAAGCGCAATTTTACCGAGATCAAAAAACACGGAATTCGGCTGGATGGTGCTTATCTGGATGTATTCACCTGTAACGAAGGAGATGAATGTGACAATCCGGAACATCGCATGACACGTAGAGAATGTTATGAATTCAGAGGAAGATGCTTTGAGTATCTGCTCTCCCAGGGTATCCTGCCAAGTTCGGAAGAAGTAAGCGACTGGGCAGTCCCGAGTCTGGTTTTCTGTCATTACGCACCGTATGATTTTATGATGAAAAAACCGGGAACACCGAAAGAAGGCGTTCCGGTACCGTTATACAATCTGGTATATCATGACTGTGTGATCCAGCCATGGATGATGGATAAAGTAAGCGACGAGGAAGATTACATGCTGTACGCCCTGTTAAACGGCGGTGCACCGTATCTGATCCGTGATGCGGCTTATCCGAATATCGACGGAGCATTTGACGATAACGTAGCACTGAGTCGAAAAGAAGAAATCGAACGCAGCAAGGCAGTGGCAGAATTACATAAACAGGTGGCAAAATGCGAGATGCTGCATCATGAGATGGTAGATGGAGATTATATGGTACAGGAGACAACGTTCTCCGACGGAACCGGTGTACGGGTGGATTTCAGAAAACAAACGTACCAGATTTTCCATAAATAAAACGATTCAATACGAAAAGACAACGAGAGGGAGCCAAAGCGGGCATATGTACAGGAAGACTGTGCATACCCGCTTTTCCCGTATCAGGCTGAGAAGATTATGGCATTTTCAAAAAAAGATGTTATAATGATACAGAATAAATAGTTAAAACAAATACGTATGTAAGTGGGTAACCCTTTTGGCTAGTACAACGTAAGAACGGAACAGTTACTCATTTTCATAATAGAGTAACCCGACAATGAATATTCCAACAAAGGGAAAAGGAGAGAAAAGTCATGAAAAATATGAAAAAAATTGCAGCACTGGGTATGTCTGCAGTCATGGTAGCAGGTATGATGGCCGGATGCGGAAGCAGCAGTGATTCTTCCAGCAGCGACAGCAAGGGAAGTTCCAAATCCGGTGACAAAGTAGAACTGACACTGGGTATCTGGGATGAAAATCAGAGAGATGCCATGCAGAAAATGATCGATGCATATGAAGCAGAAAATGATAACGTATCCATCAGCATCCAGCTGACACCATACAAAGGTGGAGAATACTGGACAAAACTGGAAGCATCTGCAGGCGGCGGAACAGCTCCTGACGTATTCTGGCTGAACGTTCTGCATCTGGATTCTTACGTGGAAGGTGGTATCCTGGATGACATGACCGATGCAATCGCTTCTTCTGACATCAAAGATAACTTCTCGGATACTCTGGTAAACAACTATGTTCGTGACGGTAAAAACTATGCAGTACCAAAAGACTTCGATACCAACGCTCTGTGGTACAACAAAGACCTGTTCGACCAGGCCGGTGTGGAATATCCTACCGATGATATGAGCTATGAAGATCTGGTAGCTCTTGCAACAGAACTGAAAGACAAACTGCCGGAAGGTGTATATCCGTTCGCCTGCCCGGTTGACTTCCAGACATGGTATTATCAGACTGTATACGCAAATGGCGGCTGGATCCTGAACGATGATGCTACCGAAACAGGATACGGTGATGCAAAAACACAGGAAGGTATCCAGTGCTGGATCGATATGATCGATGCCGGTCTGTCACCAAGTGCTTCTACTCTGTCTGAGACAGGCTCCGATGCCATGTTCGAAGGCGAGCAGATCGCTATGACACTGGCTGGTTCTTACATGGTTCCGGAATACGCTTCCAACGATACCATCAAAGACAAAATCGACTGTGTAGAAGTTCCTACCTTCAATGGTGTAGAAGACAACTGTATCAACGGTCTGGGATTCGCAGTATATGAAGGATCCAAACAGAAAGAAGAAGCTGAGAAATTTGCAATCTGGATGGGAAGCTCTGAAGCTCAGAAGATCCAGGGTGAAACTGGTGTTGTAATCTCAGCAAGAAGTGATGCACAGCAGTATTTCGCAAAAGCAAATGAGCAGTACAACCTGGCAGCCTATACCAATCACTCTGATGAAGCTTATCCACTGCCGGTATGCAGCAAAGCAGCAGAACTGTATGATATGGAATCTACCTGGTTAACAAAAGCTTATACGGGCGAAATGTCACTGGCAGATGCCTGCTCCGGCCTGAAAGAAGAAGCAGACGCTCTGTTAGCAAAGTAATAAAGTAGGTGAAAGAATGGCTGACGTGAAAGCAAAAGTAAAGACGCCGAAGAAAAAAGCGTCGAAAAGAGAGAAAAAAGACTGGATTGCCGCATATATCCTGATTGCACCCGTTACCCTGGGTCTGCTGGTGTTTTATATCTGGCCGTTTATCCAGAATGTCTGGTTCAGTTTTAATGATGTAAACAAATTTAATATGTCTACTTTTGTAGGTCTTGCGAACTACAAAGAAATGATCGGTGACAAAGAAGTATGGAGAACCTTCGGCAATACCCTGAAATACGTTATCGTAACCGTACCGGTAGGGCTGGCGTTATCCACTTTCCTTGCAGCTTTACTGAATGCAAAGATCAAAGGAAAATCCATTTACCGTACCCTGTATTTCCTTCCTTCGGTTACCATGTCTGCAGCTGTGGCCATGGTCTGGAAATGGATCTACAATGAACAGATGGGTATCCTGAACAGCGCTATCAAAGCCATGGGAGGAACCGGTCATAACTGGCTGACTGATTCCAAGACAGCATTGTTTATGATTATGATCGTAGGTCTCTGGATGACGGTTGGTTATAACATGATTATCCTGTTGGCAGGTATGCAGGGAATCAACAGTGTGTATTACGAAGCAGCCGCTATCGACGGTTCTTCTTCGTTATGATTACATCCATCATCAGTGGTTTCCAGGTTTTTGATACTGTTTACATGATGATCGGCAAAGCAAGTCCGGCATTCGAGGCAACACAGACCGTTGTGGCACTGTTTTACCGGACAGCGTTCGACTATGGTTATAAAGGATATGCAGCAGCTATTTCTATTCTGATCTTCGCAGCGATTATGATCGTGACCGTGATCCAGATGATCGGACAGAAGAAATGGGTGAACTACGACTAAGGAGGAGTGAGAACATGAAAGGTAAATTTAAGCTAAATCACCTGATCGTCCATCTGATCCTTCTGGTCGGAGTGATCGTGGTTGTATTTCCATTTGCATGGATGATCCTGACATCATTTAAAACATCCGGTGAGGCGATGAAGATTCCGCCGACAATTTTCCCGGAAAAATTCGTTACAACGGCATATCATACCATTGTAAGTTCTGCAATACCATTTGCAACTGTTTACATGAATACGATCATCAATACCGTGGTTACCACGCTGGTACAGATCGTGTTCTGTTCCATGGCAGGTTATGCGTTCGGACGTATCGAGTTCCCGTTCAAGAATGCAATTTTCATTCTGGTGTTATCTGTACTGATGGTACCTGGACAGATCTTCCTTCTGCCGCAGTATCAGATCGTTCAAAAACTGGGACTGCTGGATACGATCCCGGCACTGTTTCTGCCAAACCTGTTCAGTGCATTCGGTACTTTCCTGCTGAGACAGTTCTTCATGTCTCTGCCGAAAGAACTCGAAGAAGCAGCCATCGTGGACGGATGCGGACGTTTCCGTATTTTCGCACAGATCATGCTGCCGCTGATCAAACCGGGTATCGTGGCAATGTCCATCTTTACCATCAAGTTTGCATGGAATGACTTTATGTGGCCTCTGATCGTCAACACTTCTATGAATAAGATGACACTGGGACCTGCACTGTCTACCTTACAGGGACAGTACACCACAGAGTATCCGATGCAGATGGCCGGTGCGGTTCTCGCCGTACTGCCGCTGGTAGTTATGTTCTTCATCTTCCAGAAACAGTTCATCGAAGGTGTTGCACAGTCCGGTATCAAAGGCTGATGTTCAACCTATTGACAATGTAGGAAAACGCATGCTACTATAATCCACAGAATTGTGGAGTTTCAAATAAGACAAAAAGATTTCGGGACTTTCAGTTCTCGGAATCTTTTTTCGCTTTATAGAAAAGTATGAAAAACAGGGAGAGAAAAACAATGGAAATGACCATACAGGAAGTAAAACAGCTGGACAAAGACAGTTACCAGATCATCGATATCCGTGATGAAAATGAGATCGCTCACGGAGCCATTCCGGGAGCCGTTGCGATGAAGGCAGAAGAGATTGCGGAGAGTCCGTTGCTCGATAAGAACAAGAAACTGGTGATCTGCTGCAGCAGAGGAAAATACAGCCAGGAAGTGGTACCGGGACTGATCGAAAAAGGATTTGACGCAGTCAGCTTAAAGGGCGGTTATATCGCATGGCTGATGGATCTGATGCGGGAAGACCAGGAGAAAGATATCAGTGCCGATGTGGAAAAAAGTATCCGTAAAAAGTTCAGAAAATCGATCTGGTGTAAATTCACAAAAGCTATTAATCAGTACGAACTGGTCAAAGAGGGAGACTGTATCGCTGTCTGTATCTCCGGTGGAAAAGATTCCATGCTGATGGCAAAGCTGTTCCAGGAATTAAAGCTGCATAATAAATTTTCTTTTGATGTGAAATTCCTGGTGATGGATCCGGGATACAGCCCGGAAAACCGCAAAGTCATTGAGGAAAATGCAAGAAAACTGAATGTGCCGATCACGATTTACGAATCCGATATCTTCGAGGCAGTCTTCCATGTGGATCAGTCTCCGTGTTATCTGTGTGCGAGAATGAGAAGAGGTCATCTCTATCACTATGCACAGGAACTTGGCTGTAACAAGATTGCTCTCGGTCATCATTATGACGATGTCATCGAGACGATCCTGATGGGTATGCTGTACGGGGCACAGGTACAGACAATGATGCCGAAGCTGCACAGCACCAATTTCGGCGGGATGGAACTGATCCGTCCGATGTATCTGATCCGCGAGGACAGCATTAAGGCTTGGAGAGATTATAACGACCTGCATTTTATCCAGTGTGCATGTAAATTTACCGATACCTGTACCACCTGTAATAATGAAGAGACAAAATCCAAACGTATGGAGATCAAACAGCTGATCCAGACGCTGAAAAAGACGAATCCATTTATCGAGAGTAATATTTTCAAGAGCGTGGAGAATGTCAATCTGGATACGGTCGTTGGCTATAAACAGTATGGAGAACGTCATTATTTCCTGGAAAATTATGACAAGATGGGCGAGTTGAAGAAAGCGGAACTGGCGAAGAAAGAGGCAGCGCAGAAAGAAGCGGAAGCTGCGGAGGCAGAAAAGAACGGAGAGAACGTGACAGAACAGAAAGCCGTAGAAGAATAATCAAAATTGCTCCACTGGACCAATTGTTGATATGCAATGCAAAAAAATTTGTAACCGTAGGACAGACAGAATTTGAGGTGAGCATATGGCAGCAACACTGGAAAAGATCTATGAGGTAGCGCTTCATCATTATCATATGAAATTGGTCGCAGGTCGGGGAGGACTCTCGAACCTGGTGGACTGGGTGCATGTGGTGGAAGAAGTGGATTATGTGCATTTCTTAAAAGGACGGGAACTAATCGTGACGACCGGCATCAAAGAACCGGACGATGCGGGGCTGTTGGAATTTACCCGGCGGGTGCATGCGACGGGAGCAAGCGGACTGGTGTTTAATGTTGGACGGTATATTAAACATGTGCCAAAAGAAGTACAGGAATTTGGCGAGACGCTGCTTCCTCCACCGGAATACCGTCACCTACCATCTGAAAAAGATCAGTGAGATTACCGGAAAGAACCTCGGTGAGACGAGAAATCGGACGCAGTGGGAACTGGCATATCTGATCCGGAATCTGCGGAAGCTGCTGGAGTAAGCAAGAACCAGAACCGGCAGGAATGAGACATAAAGGAGGAAGCAGGCTTGCAGTGGCGATCCTGGTGTCCATCTTCATTACCGTGATCAATGTTCTGGGAGCAAAGACAGCAGCAGTGTTACAGACGGTACTGACCGTGATCATCGGTGGTGTTGGTATCCTTCTGATCGCATCTTCTGTTGTGACCGGTGATGTGGCGAATCTGCAGCCGCAGCTGTTTGTCGGTGATTCCGCTTCCACGATATTAAAATCTATTTTTAGTGTGGCAGTTGTGACACCGTTCTTCTTCATCGGTTTTGATGTTATCCGCAGGCAGCGGAAGAGATCAACGTTCCGTTAAAAAAGATTGGTAAGATTCTGATTCTTTCGATTGTCCTGGCAGTTATCTTCTACGCACTGATCATCTTTGGCGTTGGTTATGTGATGAACCCGTCCGATATCGAAACCTCTCTGGCAGGAAGTGGTCTGGTAACTGCGGATGCGATGGCAAAAGCATTTAACAGCAGTATCATGTCGAAGGTTCTGATCGTCGGTGTGATCGCCGTACTGATGTCCGGTTTCATGGTAGCAATGTATATTATCCCTGGTTCCGGTAAAGTAAAGAAAGTTGGGGAACTGACGAAACCGTATGGCAAGAAAGCACTGATCGTCACCGGACGAAGCAGTGCAAAGAAATCCGGTACCTACGATAAAGTGAAAAACAGCCTGGAGGCAGCAGGACTTACGACGGTACTGTACGATAAAGTAAGCCAGAATCCGCTGACAACGACTGCCGAAGATGGCGCAGCATTTGCAAAGGGAAATCACTGTGATGTGGTAGTTGCCATCGGTGACGGAAGCATCATGGACTGTGCGAAAGCGATTGCCTTCTTAAGTAAAAATAAGGGCGATATCAGCGATTATATTTACAACCGGTTACGAAGTGACGAGGCACTTCCTCTGGTTCTGATCCCGACCACCTGTGGTACCGGATCGGAAGGAAACGGATTTGCGGTACTGACGAACCCGGAAAACGGCGACAAAAAATCCCTGCGCTGCAACGCGATCGTCGCAAAAGTATCCATCGTCGATCCGGAGTGCATGATGACGATGCCGAAGAAAGTCCTAGCTTCCGTTGCCTTCGATGCACTGTGCCATAACATTGAGGCGTATACATCGAGAATCGCACAGCCGTTTACCGATGCGCTGAGCTTATATGCGATCGATCTGATTGCCAACAACCTGGTTGATGTCTATAACGGAACCGCAGGCAAGGACGGATGGGAGAAGATCACGCTGGCGAGCACCATCGGCGGTATGGTGATCAACACCGCAGGCGTTACCCTGGCACACGGCATGGAACATCCGACGAGTGGTCTGAAAAACATCGTTCACGGACAGGGACTTGCCGCACTGACTCCGGTAATCATCGAGGCATCCTACAAAGGAAACCGTGAAAAATTCAGCAAGATCGCAAGAATCATGGGCGGCATGACCGCAGAAGACTGCGCAACCAAGATCCGTACCCTGTTAAAAAAACTGGATCTGAATTATACACTGTCTGACCTTGGCATCAAAGAAGAAGACATCCCCTGGATGGCAGAAAACTGCATGAAAGTATCCGCCGCCGGCGTCGTAAATAACCCGGTTGTATTCTCGAAAGAGGAGATTGCGGAGATTTACAGAAAAGCACTGTAAAAGAATAGTTCTCTGAAAAAAGATAAAAAGAAAGATATAGAAAGAATCCAAAACAGGAGACTTTCTGTATCTTTCTTTTTTTAACATTCTACATGGATCATTCATTTGCGCAGATAACGAATCACAATCTGTGTCTGCACGGAGTCTGAAAAACCGTCATATGAGTATAGTTTCCTGCAATTACTGTGTCACATATGTCTTCAGCAGCTCAAACGTATTCCGCACCCCATCCATATGAGAGCGTTCATAATTATGAGACGCATAGACACCCGGACCGATCAGGCCGTGACGGATGTCGTAGCCGGCGCGGAGGGTTGCTTCCACATCGGATCCGTAATGCGGATAGACGTCGATGGCATAATCAAGTCCCTGTTCTTTTGCAATCGTGGAAAGAGCCGTTACCAGGTCATAATTGTAAGGTCCGCCGGAATCTTTGGCGCAGATGGATACCATCCGCTCGGTACAGCCAAGGTCGGCACCGACACAGCCCATATCGACGGAAATCATTTCTTCGGTGTCTTCTGCTACGAAACTTCCACCGTGTCCGACTTCTTCGTAGACGGTAAATAATAAAGAAACTTTCCGGTTCAGTTTCAGTCCGTCTTCTTTGACAGCATGTGCCAGTCCGAGCAGGATCGCTGCGGAGAGTTTGTCGTCCAGGAAACGGCTCTTGATGTAGCCGCTTTCGGTGACTACCGTGCGCGGATCCATGGCGATGATATCACCGGTCTGGATGCCGAGCGCGAGCGTGCCTTCTCTGGAATCCACATTCTCATCCAGCAGAATCTCCATATGCTTCTCGATCTGCTCCACTTTCTGATCTGCAACATGGGCGGATGGTTCTGTGTTCAGGACAACGCCGGTATACACTTTGCCGTCGCGGGTGTGGATCGTACAGTTTTCCCCGTCTGCGGTGGACCACTGATGTCCGCCAAGGGTTGTCGGGCGAAGACGTCCGTTCTCTTTGATGGAGCGCACCATAGCGCCCAGCGTATCTACATGGGCAGCCAGCACGAGCGGAGATCCGGATCCTCCCAGTGTGACAAAAACATTTCCCTTTCTGGAACGCTCCGGAGTAAAGCCAAGAGCGGTCAGTTCGGATAACAGATAATCTGTCGCTTTCTTTGTAAAGCCGGAAGGGCTTGGAATCGCAGTCAGTGCATACAGCTGTTCTTTGATAAAATCCATATGAGAACTCATGTGATGTTCCTCCTGATTAAAAAAATATGAAATACGTTTTTCATTGTAAACACCGGAAGAAAAAAGGTCAACCAGAAAAAATAAAGATAGAAAGAAGAAACGGTAACATAAAGAGAAACAAACCGGCATAAAATAGCAGTTATAGAATTGAAACGATTCAAAAAGCGGATAAAAAAGGGATTCCCTCTAATGGGGACATTTATCAATAAGTGTCCGCTGTACACACACATGTGTGCGAAAAATAAAAACAAATTGCGGGATTTTTCTTGACATTACCACGTTAAAGTGGGTATAATATCAAATATTGTCGACAATTTACAATCGACAGGAGAGATGAAAAAGAGAGGAAAGGTGTAGAAAATGACAAAATACACAGTACGAAGAGTCTGTATGGCATTTGTTACGCTGTTGCTTGTTGCCTGTATTACGTTCTTTCTGATGAATGCGATTCCGGGTAATCCGTGGTTATCAGAAAAAACGCCATCTGAGGCAACCATCCAGGCACTGAATGCAAAATACGGACTGGATCAGCCAAAGTATATTCAGCTTGGCAAATACCTGAAAAACCTTGCACAGGGAGATTTTGGTACTTCTATTAAGATGCAGAAGAACCGTCCGGTCATCGAGATTATCAAAGAGATGTTCCCGGTTTCCGCAAAAGTCGGAAGTCTTGCTCTGTTATGGGCAGTAATCGTGGGCGTTCCGCTGGGATGTCTTGCAGCGTTCAAGAGAGGAACCTGGGTGGACAGCTTCCTGCGTGTGCTGTGCACCATCGGTATCTCCATGCCGGGATTCGTAGTGGCAACCCTGCTGTTACATACCCTCTGCGGCGGTATCGAAGGAGTAAAAGTATTTCCGGCACTGTTTGACGGAACACCGGCAAGTTATGTACTGCCGTGTGCGGCACTTGGATTCTATCCGATGTGTTATCTGTCCAGACAGACCAGAACGGCCATGCTCGACGCCATCAATCAGGAATATATCAAGACAGCAAGAGCAAAAGGTCTGAAAAACAGCAAGATCATCTTCAAACATGCGCTTCGTAACGCGCTGATCCCGGTTATCACTTACCTGGGACCGCAGATCGCATTTACCCTGTGTGGTGGTCTTGTCGTAGAGACTGTATTTTCTATCCCGGGACTGGGACGTTACTTTGTACAGGCGATTCAGAACCGTGATTATCCGCTGATCATGGGAACCACCATTTTCCTGGCAGCATTTATTATTATCATGAACCTGGTGGTTGACCTGTGTTATAAACTGGTAGATCCGCGAATTAATCTGGTGAAGGGAGGAAATTAAGGTTATGTCCGATAAGAAAAGATTTAACAAACCGGGCTCACTTCAGCCAAATATCGAGGATATTCTGCAGTGGAACGATCTGCCGGCAGATGCATTTGATCCGGCAACATCAGAGGAAAAAGAAAACTTTATTCAGGACCGCAGAAGCGTATCTTACTGGAAGGATGCATGGAGACGTCTTCGTAAAAACACGGTTGCGATGGTGGCACTGGTGATCATCATCCTGCTTTCTGTTTTTGCTTTCGTGGGACCGTCTGTCGTTCCTTATACTTACAAACAGCAGATCCGTGGTTCTGAATCTTTACATCCATGGCACTACAGCCTGGAAGATCAGGACAAGATCAACGCCTACATGGAAGAACATAACGGTGCGGGAAACCTGACACCGGACGAAGCGGTAGAACAGGCACGCCAGGAAGCAGAAGCCAAAGGCGAGACTTTAAGCCGTGTAGATGAAGCAAAGATCCGTGCGAAAGCAAATGTATCTCAGCAGTCTGCTGACGAAGAGGCAGTGACAGAAGAGGAAGCTGCCAAAGCACTGGGAATCAAACACAGCATATTTGGATACTCCAACAAAGAGCTGGAACGCAAAGCAGCAGGGGAAAATGTATTCCCGCATGTATTCGGTACAGACGATCAGGGGCGTGATATCATGGTCCGTGTTATGGTCGGTGCACGGGTATCCATCATTGTAGGTATCTGTGCAGCAATCCTGGTACTGATCATCGGTGCGCTGTACGGTTCCATATCCGGGTACTGTGGTGGTATGGTCGACAACGTGATGCAGCGTATCGTAGAGATCATCTACTCCATCCCGGAGATGCTGATCATCCTGCTGTTATCCGCAACCTTAAAACCGGCACTGGAACAGTTCCAGAACTCCGGTAACGGTGTGTTCCAGAAACTGGTAACACTCCTTGGACCGAACCTGATCTCTATGTTCATCGCTTTCGGTCTTCTGTACTGGGTAACCATGAGCCGTATCATCCGTGGACAGATCCTGCAGTTAAAACAGCAGGAATATGTAACCGCAGCGAGAGCGCTTGGTGCAAAGGGCGGACGTATCATCAGCAAACATCTGCTTCCGAACTGTATCGGACAGATCGTTACCACAACGTTCCTGCAGATCCCGTCAGCGATCTTCCTGGAATCTTTCTTATCCTTCCTGGGTGTCGGTGTATCCGCACCGCTGACCAGTCTGGGATCCATGTGTTCCGAAGCACTGAGCGGACTGAAAACTTATCCGTACCGACTGTTCATCCCGGCAGCGATCCTGAGTGTTATGATCCTGTCCCTGAACCTGTTTGGTGACGGTCTTCGCGATGCATTAGATCCGAAGCTGAAAAAATAAGAAAGGGAGAGACACAATGGAACAGAATAAAAAAGCTGACAAGCTGTTGGAAGTCAGAGATCTCCAGGTCTCTTTCTTCACTCCGGCAGGAGAAGTAAAAGCAGTAAACGGCATCAGTTACGATGTAAATTATAATGAAGTTATGGGTGTTGTAGGAGAGTCCGGATCCGGAAAGAGTGTGGAAGCATATTCGATCATCGGCCTGTTACAGAATCCAGGAAAAGTAATCGGTGGTTCTATCACCTTCGAGGGTCAGGATGTCCTGGCGAAGACACCGGCGGAGATGGTAAACTTCCGTGGAAATGAAGTAGCCATGATCTTCCAGAACCCGATGACCTGTCTGAATCCGGTATACACCATCGGTAATCAGCTGGTGGAGGCACTGAAAGCCCATGATAAAAATATCAGTAAAGAAGAAGCACAGAAACGTGCGATGGAGATGCTTGAGGAAGTAGGAATCAATAACGTGGAAAAACGTATGAAACAGTATCCTCACGAACTTTCCGGTGGTATGCGTCAGCGTGTCATGATCGCTATGGGTCTGATCTGTCATCCGAAACTTCTGATCGCAGATGAACCGACAACTGCCCTTGACGTAACCATTCAGGCACAGATTCTGGAACTGATGAAGAAACTTCAGAAGACCAATCAGATGGGTATTATTTTCATCACACATAACCTGGGTGTTGTGGCTGAAATCTGTGACAAGGTATCGGTTATGTATGCAGGTAAGATGGTGGAGCAGGGTCCGGTAGATGATATCTTCTATGCACCAGGTCATCCGTATACCAGAGGACTTCTTCGTTCCATGCCGCGTGTGGATGCGGAAAGTTACGAACGTCTGATCCCAATCGAAGGAACACCGGTCGATATGCTGAATCCGCCGGAGGGATGTCCGTTTGCACCGCGTTGTGAAAGCGCCATGAAGATCTGTCTGCAGAAGATGCCGCCGTATGTGGAACTTGGGGATAATCATCGTGCCGCATGCTGGCTGTGTGTACAGGAACAGATGAAAGCACAGAAAGCAGCAGAGAAAAATAATGAAAAAACGGAGGCAGGCAGCCATGAGTGAGAAAAATGATACCCTCGTTCAGGTTGAACACCTGAAAAAATATTTCCCGATCAAAGGTGTGAAGGGACCGGGTGTACAGGCTGTGGAAGATATCTCCATTGAGATTAAAAGAGGAGAAACCCTTGGTCTGGTAGGAGAGTCCGGTTGTGGTAAGACGACTTTCGGACGCACGGTATTACAGCTGTATAATCCGACTTCCGGAAAGATCATCTATGACGGCAAAACTATTTTTGAAGGAAAAGACCCGTGGCAGAGAGACGAAAACGGTATTCTGCGCCAGGTGAAAGTTCCGAAAGCAAAACAGGTGAATATGCTTCCTTACCGCCGGAAGATGCAGATCATCTTCCAGGATCCGTCCGCCAGCCTGGATCCACGTATGACCGTTGGCGAGATCATCGGTGAGGCGCTGGATATTCACAAATTATATAAGAGTAAACAGGACAGAACCGACCGGATCAAGGAACTGCTTGGACATGTAGGACTGAATACAGAGCATGCCAACCGGTATCCGCATGAGTTCTCCGGCGGACAGCAGCAGCGTGTCGGTATTGCCCGTGCACTGGCAGTCAATCCGGAATTCATCGTCTGCGACGAGCCGATCTCCGCACTGGATGTTTCTATCCAGTCCCAGGTAGTCAACATGCTCGAAGACATGCAGCATGAGATGGGACTGACCTATCTGTTCATCGCACATGATCTGTCCGTTGTAAGACATATTTCCCACCGTATCGGTGTGATGTATCTGGGAACTATGGTGGAACTTGCGGAAAGTTATGAACTGAACCGCCATCCACTGCATCCATATACTAAGACGCTGCTCTCCGCTGTTCCGGTTCCGGATCCGCAGGTGAGCAGAAGCAGACAGCGAATCGTGCTCGAAGGAGACATTCCGTCTCCGATGAATCCGCCAAGCGGATGCCGGTTCCATACCCGCTGCCCGTATGCGACAGAAAAATGTAAACAGGTCGTACCGACATTCAAAGAGTACGAAAAAGGCCACTGGGTGGCATGCCATCTGCTGGAACAGTAGATGAGAAGACAACTGGATAATACAGGGGATTCGCTGGCAGAATCACCTTGTTTATCAATAAAAGGAAAAGGAGAGAGGATAATATGAAGAAAAAAGTTTTATCCATCCTGTTAGCTGCAACATTTACCGTATCTATGTTTGCAGGTTGCGGAAACAGCAACACTACAGCAAAAGACGACAACGCAGCTAAAACAGAAGACACTGCTGATGACGCAGCAGAGGAAGAAACCAAAGATGACGCCGCAACAGAGGACACAGCAAGCGACGGTGACTTTAACATTACTGTAAACCTGGCTTCTGAACCTATGACTATGGACCCGGCGCTGAACAGTTCTGTAGACGGTGGTATTATGGCCCTGCATCTGTTTGAAGGTCTGATGAAATGGGAAGACAGCGGAGAAGCTGCCAATGGTTCTGATGGAACAGCTGACAGCGGAAAACTGGTTCCGGGACAGGCTGAAAGCTATGAAAAAACAGAGAACGAGGACGGAACAGTAACTTATACTTTCAAATTGCGTGACGGCATCAAATGGTCTGACGGAAAAGATGTAACAGCAGGTGATTTTGAGTACTCCTGGAAACGTCTGGTAAATCCGGAAACAGCAGCAGACTACAACTACATGCTGGATGGCGTGGTAAATGCCACTGAGATCATGGCAGGTGAAAAAGATCCTGATGAACTGGCTGCGAAAGCATTAGACGACAAAACATTTGAAGTAACTCTGGTAAACGACCTGAACTACTTTGAAGAACTGTGTGCATTCCCGGCTATGATGCCTGTACGTGAAGATATGATCGAAAAAGCAGGTGACCAGTGGACATTTGACACAGCAACTTATATCTCCAATGGTGCTTACAAACTGAAAGAGTGGACACATAACTCTCAGATCGTAGTAGAGAAAAATGAAAACTACTATGATGTAGAAAACCTTGGACCGGAAACCATCACCTTCAAACTGATGGATGACCAGAACGCTATGCTGTCCGGTTTCAACTCCGGTGAACTTGATTTCATCGAAGATGTACCGCAGGCAGAGATCGCTAACCTGATCGCTTCCGGAGATATGAAGATCGTAGACTATATCGGAACTTACTATGTATGCTTCCAGACACAGAAAGCACCTTTCGACGATCCGAGAGTTCGTAAAGCATTCTCTCTGGCAATCGACCGTACTTACATCGTAAACCAGGTAACACAGTCCGGACAGGTAGAAGCCGGTGGATTTGTTCCATCCGGTGTATATGATGCAGACGGTGCAGATGGCGACGATTTCCGTACAGTAGGCGGAGATTACTATAAACCGACCGATGCGGATTATGAAGCAAACTGTGACGAAGCAAGACAGCTTCTGGCAGATGCAGGATATCCGAACGGTGAAGGATTCCCGGTTGTAGAATACCTGTACAACACCAGTGATGCTCACAAAGCTGTAGCAGAAGCTCTGCAGTTCATGTGGGAAGAAGAACTGGGCGTAAAAGTAACCCTGAACAACCAGGAGTGGGCAGCATTCCTGCAGACACGTAAAGACGGAGACTACTCCATCGCACGTAACGGCTGGATCGCAGACTACAACGACCCGATCTCCTTCCTGGATATGTGGATGACAGGTGGCGGAAACAACGATGCACAGTATGCAAACGATGATTACGACGCTCTGATCAAACAGGCAAAGACAACAACAGATAACGCAGAACGTATGGATCTGCTGCACCAGGCAGAAGACAAACTGATCGGTGAAGACAGCGTACTGGCTCCACTGTACTTCTATACACAGAAATATATGCTGGCTGACGGCATTGAAGGTATGTACTACTGCCCACTGGGATATTTCTTCTTCGGATATACCCATCAGGCATAAATAAATGCAATGCAACGATACAGCCCGGATAAGCAGTCCGGGCTGTATTTTTCTAAAAGAAAAAGGGAAAACGCAGGGAGAAAAAAAGATGAAAGCCTATGAACGCTTACTGAAATATGTTACCGTATGGACGACCAGCGACGAAGACAGCACAACGGTTCCAACTACAAAAAGACAGCTCGACCTGGGGAATCTTCTGGTAGAAGAGATGAAAGAGATGGGACTTTCGGATGTGTCGATGGATGAATATGGATATGTTTACGGATATCTTCCGGCCACGGAGGGAATGGAAGATGTGACACCGCTTGGTCTGATCGCGCATCTGGATACCGCACCGGACTTTAACGGACAGAATGTGAAACCACAGATTATTCCGGATTATAACGGAGAAGACGTGGTGCTCGGAACTTCCGGCAGAGTTCTGGCAGTAAAAGATTTTCCGAGACTGAAAGGGTATAAGGGAAGAACGCTGATCACAACCGACGGAACTTCTCTTCTGGGAGCCGATGACAAGGCCGGGATTGCAGAGATCCTGACAGCAGCAGAAGACCTGATGCGGGAAAAGACACCACACGGAAAAATCTGCATCGCATTTACCCCGGATGAAGAGGTGGGTGGCGGTGCACAGTATCTGAAAATCAAAGAATTTGGCGCAATGTACGGATATACGTTAGACGGAAGCCATGAAGGTGAGATCCAGTTTGAAAACTTTAACGCGGCAGGCGCGGAGGTCACTGTTCATGGTGTCAATGTGCATCCGGGGAGTGCAAAAGATATCATGAAAAATGCACAGACCATCGCGATGGAAATCCACGGACTTCTTCCAAAAGATGCGTGCCCGGAGAAGACGGAAGGGTATGAAGGATTCTATCACATGACCGAATTCAACGGCAATGTGGAACAGGCAGTGATGCGTTACATCATCCGTGACTTTGATCCGGTCACATTTGTGGAAAAACAGGAGAAACTCCGTCAGGCGGTCGCACAGATCAACGAAACCTACGGCGAGGGAACCGCGGAAGTAAAGATCGAAGAATCTTACCGCAACATGCGTGAGAAGATCGAGCCGTGCATGCAGCTGATCGATTACGCAAAAGAGGCGTGCAAAGAAGCAGGCGTGGAACCGGATATCGCCCCGATCCGCGGAGGCACAGATGGTGCACGGTTAAGCTTTGTCGGTCTGCCATGTCCGAACCTGGGTACCGGCGGAGATGGCTTCCATGGTCCGTTTGAACACATCACGGTGGAAGGCATGGATCTGTCCGTGGAAATCATCAAAAACATTATTAAGAAAATGTGATACCGAATGGTTTGGCGGATTGCGGGAGTACGAAGTACGGAGCAATCTGGTATCATAGGTGTCAATTTTTTTGACACCTACCTTATTTATTTTCTTTTGTTTCAACAGTAACCGGCCGGTTAACGCGGCTTGCGATTTCTTCTTTGATATCTGCGATAAACTGCTCCAGGCTTCTCTGGCCTTCATCACCTGCAAAACGGCTTCTGACAGATACAAGACCTGCCTCTTCCTCTTTTGCTCCGGCGATCAGCATGTATGGAATCTTCTGTCCCTGTGCCTCACGGATCTTATATCCAATCTTCTCGGAACGGGTATCCATCTCTGCGCGGATGCCTGCCTCGTGAAGGGCGTCCAGAACCTTCTTGCCGTAATCTGCGTATTTGTCGGAGATTGGCAGAACCTTTACCTGTACCGGTGCAAGCCAGGTTGGGAATGCACCTGCAAAGTGCTCGATCAGGATACCAATGAAACGCTCAACAGAACCGTAAACAACACGGTGGATCATAATCGGACGATGTTTCTCTCCGTCTGCTCCTGTGTATTCCAGTTCGAATCTCTGCGGCAGCTGGAAGTCAAGCTGGATGGTACCGCACTGCCACGTTCTTCCGATGGAGTCTTCCAGATGGAAGTCGATCTTCGGGCCATAGAATGCGCCGTCGCCTTCGTTGACTACATAGTCAAGGCCAAGATCATCGAGTGCGCCGCGGAGACCTTCGGTTGCTACCTCCCAGTCCTCATCGCTTCCCATGCTGTCTTCCGGACGGGTGGACAGCTCTACGTGATATTTGAATCCGAACAGTTTGTAAACCTGGTCAATCAGGTTTGCAACGCCTTTGATTTCGTCTTTGATCTGCTCCGGTGTCATGAAGATATGGGCATCGTCCTGGTTGAAGCAGCGTACACGCATCAGGCCGTGCAGCTGGCCGGATTTCTCATGACGATGTACCAGACCAACCTCTGCCAGACGCAGCGGCAGATCACGGTAGGAACGAGGCTCGGATTTGTAAACGAGAACGCCGCCCGGGCAGTTCATCGGTTTGATTGCATAATCTTCATCGTCGATGACGGTGGTATACATGTTTTCTTTGTAGTGATCCCAATGACCGGAGGTCTCCCACAGGCGACGGTTCAGGATGATCGGTGTGGAGATTTCTACGTATCCTGCTTTTCTGTGGATTTCACGCCAGTAATCCATCAGTGCATTTTTCAGATCCATTCCTTTTGGAAGGAAGAACGGGAATCCCGGGCCGTCCTCACTCATCATAAACAGGCCGAGCTCTTTTCCGAGTTTTCTGTGGTCACGCTTCTTTGCTTCCTCGATCATGTGGAGGTACTCTTCAAGCTCTGCTTTCTTTGTGAATGCAGTTCCGTAGATTCTCTGCAGCATCTTGTTTTTCTCGCTGCCTCTCCAGTATGCGCCTGCAAGGCTGGTCAGTTTGAAGGCTTTGACCGGCTTTGTGCTCATCAGATGAGGGCCTGCGCACAGGTCCGTGAATTCACCCTGGCGATAGAAGCTGATGACTGCGTCTTCCGGCAGATCTTCGATCAGTTCTACTTTATATGGCTCTTCTTTTTCTTTCATGAAAGCGATGGCTTCTGCTCTCGGCAGCTCAAAACGCTCCAGTTTCAGATCCTCTTTTACAATTTTCTTCATTTCTGCTTCGATTTTTTCAAGGTCTTCGCTGGTGAGTGGAGTATCTCTGTCTACATCGTAGTAGAATCCGTCTGCGATGGACGGTCCGATTGCAAGCTTGGTATCCGGGTACAGTCTCTTGATTGCCTGTGCCATGATATGGGATGTGGTGTGACGGAATGCTGCTTTTCCGCCTTCATCGTTGAAGGTCAGAATGGAAAGATTGCAGTCCTTGTCGATGACGGTACGAAGATCTTCTACTTCACCGTTTACTTCACCTGCACAGGCCATTCTTGCAAGGCCTTCGCTGATGTCTGCTGCGATCTCAATGATGGATTTCGGTTCGGAGTACTCTTTGGTACTTCCATCTTTCAGTGTGATGATCATTTGCTTTACCTCTTTCTTTGTATATTTTTCGCAAGCGTGTTTCAGAATTTTTATACTTTTTACAGCAACAAAAAAGTCCCTTCTGACACGCTTATGCTGTCAAAAGGGACGATGTATTTTCATTCACCGCGGTTCCACCCATTTTGTTTTTTCAAACCACTTCATTTGACGATAACGGAATCACCGGGCCGGATTGGGGCCGCTCAGAGCTGGTCTTCGATCACGTTCCTGTTAAAACCCTTGCACCACAAAACGGGGTTTCTCTCTGTCACATTCGCTGTGATTTACTCGTCTCTTCTACGCTTTGCTGTTTTCCTGTTCGGTGCTTTTGGCTCCCGATAGTTTTAGATTATATCACCCAATAACTGATTGTCAAGCCCTGCATTGGGTGAAAATTTATTTTTCCTGTGATTTTTTTGCTTCTGTCTGCATCAAAAATTTTTCTTTTGCTTTCTCCGGCATTTCAAGCAGTGCAAACTCGTAAAAAATCCCATAAATGTACGTAATTCCGCGGATATCTCCCAGTGCTTTCGGGCGGGCAACGACCGGCCTTTCGCTTTCCTGCTGCAATTCCAGCACTTTCTGATACGCCGTCCGCACAGAACTCCAGACAAGGCTTTTGCTTTTCTCCCGGCGGTCGATCCAGAGTTCTTTTGTATAAGTGCCGCTTCTGCCGTATTTCATATGGTAGGAATACGGCAGGCCGGAATAGGTATGAAATTCAAAATCCTGGAATGTGAGTAAGCACTCCCACAGAGCTTCTTCTGTCCGTTCCCGATGAAGCCGCTGCAGGGCCTGCACTCTTTGCATTTGTAAGTTTTCCTGTGTTTCTTTCATCTTTTCCTTTGTTTCCTGATCCTATCTTTCCTCCTGCAATGCCGCCAGATAACCTAAGATTCTTTCTTTTTGTCTGCCCGGCAGATTGCGGAAGCCTTCCAGAATTATTTTTTCTTCTTCGTTTGCGGCACTCAGTTCAGGATCCATCGGCTTTTGTTCTGTTCCACTCTCCCCTAAAAGTTCGTATGGCGTAACCTTCAGCACTTCGCAGATCTTCAGAATTTTGTCCGCCGATGGATTGGTTCCCTTTCGTTTCCAGTCGCTGATGGTGCTCTGGGAAATTCCGGTTTTTTCTGAAAACTCCTTCTGCGTTATGCTATTTCGAAGAATCAGTTCAAAAATTTTTTCACTAATCACGTTATCCTGTGTCCTTTCGTTTTTCTGTCCCTGTATCACAGAATTTCTTCGCCTCCCGTGCCGCCTCAAGTTCATGCTTCATACGGCACATAATCTGTGCAATTTTTTCATCCGGATTTTCCATATTCCGAACGAATGCAGCAAATTCATCTCCGCCCAGCCGGAATACAACATCCTCTTTTTCAAAACTGTTTTTCAGCACCTGTGCCAGCTGCTTTAACGTTTCGTCTCCCACCATATGACCCATGGTGTCATTCACAGACTTAAAATTATCCACATCCATCAGGAACATCGCATTCCCGTTTATTTCCTCTTCTTTTTGCCCGGCCAGTATTTTCTGTATATGCTCTTTTCCGCCGCCGACATTCCACAACCCGGTCAGCGCATCCGTCTGCGCCGCTCTTCTAAGTTCTCCCATACAGCATCTCGCAAAACAGTCCTGCAGGATCTCTTCGTCTTTTTTCTTGATCAGTCCGCGTGTCAGCAAAGCTTCTCCAAGAGACTGTTCCGTGTAAACCACGTTTTCTTTTTTTCCGTTAAAATTCTGAATGATAATCTTATGTTTTTCTGCTTCAAACTGAAACGTCAGCTCCATCGTTGATTTCAGAATCCGCTGCATCTCTTCCCTGCTCCGCTTCTACTTCCCGGTTGATCTCGTCCTCGCTGTCTGCCATGGCCTGAAGTGTCATGGTCAGCAGTTTTTCCAGCGGCCAGCCGAGCTGGTCAGCTCCGCGCTCGATAACTTCTCTGGAACATCCTGCTGCAAAGCCTTTGCTCTTATATTTTTTCTTCAGAGATTTCAGTTCCATATCCTTTGTGCTTTTGGAAGGCCGCATCAGTGCAGCCGCCCAGATCAGGCCGGTAAGTTCATCCGCAGCAAACAGCACTTTTTCCATTTCATGCACCGGTTCTACATCCAGCGTCACGCCGCACTCGATGGTAATGCCGTAGCCGTGCGAAACGACACCGTGAATGATGTCTTCCGATACGCCGTCCTCCCGTAAAAGCTCCGGTGCTTTCAGGCAGTGCTCTGCCGGATAAAGTTCAAAATCAATATCATGCAGCAGACCGACAATCCCCCAGTGTTCCTCTTCCGCTCCATAGCCAAGCTCTCTTGCATACCATTTCATAACTGCTTCTACGGTAAGCGCATGCTGAATATGAAAGGGATCCTTGTTGTATTTTTTCAGTAAGGCAAATGCCTCATCTCTTGTAATTTCGCTCATGCCTTTCTCCTTCCCATTTCCAATTTTATTCATCATATTCCTGTATTCCTATCATGTCAATAGGTTTATCACGTTTTTTCTAACACACCTGGCTATCTTTTTCTGTGGACTCGATCTGTCGTTGATTGGACCTTCATTCTAAATTCATTACAGCTTTTTCACCGCGTCCATACACAGCCTGAGTGCATACGCATAAGAATCTCCGCCCCAGTTCCGCTCATCATACCGTTCTACATCCGCAAGCGTATCTGCGGTGTAAAGAATCATTCCCCATGTCACATTTCGAAAAGCGGCGCAGGCAGCAAGCGCAGAACATTCCATTTCGACAACCGAGCAGCCCTCACTCTTGCGATATTCTACTTTTTCCTTTGTTTCCCGATAAAATCCATCCGTTGACCAGGTAACCACTTCCTGGTACTTCATATGATGTTCTAATACTGTTTCTTCTATTGCTTTTCTTGCCGTCTGACTGACTTCCATAAAACGCGAAGGTGCTGCATAATGGTAGGAAGTCCCTTCATCACGCAGGGCTTTGTACGGAACAAGAAACGTGCTTTCCGGAAATGGTACAAGCGCGCCGCAGGATCCTGTGGAAATAATTTTCTTTACTCCGTAGCCAATCAGCCAGTCAAGGAGCTGTACTGCAGGTGCCGCCCCTACCGGCGCCTGACACAGAACCATTTCTTCCCCTGCATCTTCTAAAACATAGACCGGATATTCTTTTGTTGCGCTGACAAATTCGGCCACTTTTTGCGCATGATGCTCCTGCGCGTACACATCAATATATCCTCCCACAAATGCAAATACACATTTGGGCGGCAATGAAATATTCTGATTTTCATGTGTCGGATTGATGACAGCCATCGGATTGTCATCAAATTCCAGAATGGGAATTTCGTTTTTTCTGATACTCATGTAAATGGTTCCTTTCTTTGTTTTTCTTTATTTTTCTCTGTGGCTTTGTCGCAAAATGATACCTTACCCATCTATGTAAATGCAGATGTCTGAAAGCAGATGGTTACGACAAAATCTGGATGGAAAATATCTTCACTCTATCAGATCAAGAAAACAATTTCAAGACTTATTCACTTTCTTTTACGTTCTTTTTGCCATAGTCTCCTTTTTCTGAAACAGCGAAGTAACAGCAATTTTTATATTCTAATATGATGATGTTGGGGTCAAAACCATAAATAACTTTGTCCTCTATTTCTATAGCACCTTGAAAAATTCATATTTTGTAGTGTAATACCGGATTTCTTCGGATATACGCTGGTATTCCCTTCCTTGATTTTATACAAGTACCGGATTTTGAGCGTAATGTCCTAAACCCTTCACATAGTTGAAGAGTTTTCTGAAATTCAATGCTGCTATCTTGGAACCGAAAAAGAACTTGCCCCGCCGTTTCCCACGAGGTATCTTTTCCAAGTGGTAATTCTTGCGTATATTCGATGGAACAGTTTCCACTCCATTACGCAGCCTTGTATAATTTTTGAATTCTTTGCTATTCATGTTCCGTTGGATTTTCGCACGTTCATGCGCTGCTTTGGATGTTACTATTTTTGCAACCTTCTTAAAGATCTTCGGCTTGCATTGATCCTGCTACGGACAGTTGGCACACTGCTCATGCAGAGAGGAAACGGCACACTGATTGCTTGGTTTCATATAAGAACAGCTTTTCGGTGCATGGCCGGCTGGACATCGGAGGACTTTTGTTCCCTCTTCGTTGAATTCAAAATCAGCAAGGATATCCGGAGCCGGTTTCCCCGTCAGACTTGTGGTAATCAGTTCTACGTTTTTATGAGCTGCAAGTTGTGTGTTTTCTGTTCCACTATATGCTCCATCCGTGACTATAACAGTCCGTTCTTCCTGGTTATCCATCTGCGCAAGGTGCTCCTGGATAAACTGACTGTCACTATGGTTGTTTTGCTCATACTGGTACTCTGTTACAACAGAACCATCGGCTCCAACGGATTCTTCAAGATTAGCAGCATATCCTCGATGCTCTTTTCCTGCTTTATTCCGGAATGTCGCTTCAGGGTCAGAAGGATTCTGCAGCATGGTTGATTTCATGCCGCCGTCTTCTTTCGTGCGGAGTCTTCGGTTTTCATTTTCAACAATGGTCTGTTCTGACAGGCATCTGACAAACAGATCATACTCTGTTGAATCATTGTAATCAGACTCACACAGGGCAAGAAGTTTATCCGCATCCGTTAAGAGCTGCTTCATGCGCTCATCTGCATCGGTACTGCGCTGATGATACATCACTCTGTTGAAATCGTTAGGATCGATATAATGTTTTAAATTGCCAGACAGAACGGAACCATTGATTTTATTCACATACATCGCCAGCTTTGCAATGCAGGTGTATATCAGTTCCATTCGGCTGAGCCTGCGGACGTTGGATTCGATCATCATGGAATCCATACGTCTGACTTTACCGCTGATTCCCATCAGTTTTGCAATGGAAGCACTTAAATCTTTCACACAATCATGGTAAAGATCCTTGTTGTGAAGTGTTTCATAATCATAGCACCTCTTGGGGAAACGGCTTAAGGTCTTGTCACTCAAAGACTGTTCTTCAAAACTTGTTGTGTGCAGTGCGTACTGAATTCGAAAATCCAGCATAAGATTTTCGACCATCTCGTCATCGGAATAATCAAAAAGCTCTTTGATAATGAGCGCACTAACAATCACGTTGACCGGAGTATTCGGTCTGGATGCCTTATCGCTGTATAAGACAGAAAAACGCTTTTCATCAATGGCAGGAAATATTTCATCAGCAAAGACTTTTGCCCAGGATAATTCAATAGGTTTATCAAGACTTTTTTTGTACATCATATAAAAAGGCGCCGTTCCCTCACCTTTCAGAGAGAGGGCACAGCGCTTTTCTTATTTTTCAAATTCTACACTTTACAGCAGTTCCGGTTTCAGCCGCACATCGAAGCTGATTTCGGTTTCTTTCAGCTGATATTTTTCCAGCAGCATCGGTCCGCAGCTTGCCGATCCGATCCCGGCCTGGCGGTAGTCGATGCAGAAAACAGTGCTTCCGCACGGCCGAAGCTCATAGTTGTGGGCTTTCGCGGTCAGCTCCTCCTGCGTGTAAATAGATGCCTGGAATGAGAAGGTTTTCTCGCCCACTGCCGTCAATACCGCACGATCACTGGCAAGACTTGCATAATCGCAGTCGTAGTGGCTGCCGTTCTCCTGCGGGCGGATATAGTCTTCCTGCTGTTCTGCCGGTGTGCTGTGGAAAACGCCGTGATAGCTTGCCTGGTGCTTATCCACGTAGCTCTCCACCGGACCGAGACCGCAGTAGGTCAGTTTTGCAAACGATTTCGGCAGGAACAGGCGCAGGCCAAAACGCGGCAGAACCGAGAATACCGGGTCTTTCTTTGCTTCTACATGGACATCGGTCGTTCCGTCGCTATAAATTGTCCATTTGATCACACCTGCAAGGATCCGCTGCAGAGCCGGCGACGAAATCGAATAGCTTGTCTCGATCTCCACGCAGCCGTTTTCTTCTTTTGCCGTTGTCTCATACGCCCGCGTCACGGTGCGGTCATACTGAGCACGCATCCAGGTATTCTTGATATTGCGGTCATTGTCTGTCGGCGCACGCCAGATGTTCAGCTCCATCGGGCGGTCGAGCAGATTCTGGTTGGCATAGCACATTTCCTCGAACAGGCCGGTGAACTTATTATAGGTATAGCTGAACTGTTCCGTCGATACCGTCAGATAATGATCGTCCTCTTTCCATCCAAACGAAGCCGTTCCATCCGGGCGCTTCATCATCTCTTTTGCCTTCTGGTTCTGATTATCTTTCGTTTTCACCGGAACTTCTTCAAATCCCAGTTCGAACTGCTCCGGCAGCACCTCAGTGGCCTGTTTCTGATACCAGGTAACCTTCAGCGCACATTTTCCCTGCTCCGACACGGAAATGGCAAGCGGAATCGTCTTCTCACAGCCTGCCGCAAGCTCCAGCAGTGCTTCATCTGTAATCTTGCCGCTCTCCGTCACTTCACCGTCCACAAGCACTTCATAGCCGAGCACAGCGTAATCTTTCAGATTCACAAAATTCATATAGTTTTTGATGGTCAGTGTACCCTTTTCGGCATCATATCCCGTCACGCGCACCGGACGATACACGTTTTTAAATTCCATCAGACCCGTATGCGGTGTGCGGTCCGGATAAACAAGTCCGTCCATGCAGAAGTTGCCGTCGTGCGGATACTCGTTGTGGTCGCCGCCGTACGCGTACATCTTCTTTCCCTCGATCGTTTTTCCCATATCAATCGCGTGGTCGCACCACTCCCAGATAAAGCCGCCGCACATCTTCTCCTCGCTGTGGATCAGTTCAAAGTAATCTTCAAGATCTCCCGGGCCGTTGCCCATCGCATGGCAGTATTCGCACATGATATACGGCTTATCCCCGTACTCCACCAGCTCTTTTTTGATCTCCTCGAGTGATGGATACATGCGGCTGTAGAGGTCGAGGTTGCTGTAATCGTATTTCTTCGGATCATCCACATACCGTGCCGACTCATAGTGCGTCAGACGCGTCGGATCAAATTCCTTCGTCCACTTTAAGGCCGCCTCGAAGGTACAGCCGTATGCGCACTCATTTCCCATCGACCAGATGACAACGCTCGGGCGGTTTTTATCGCGCTCTACGCAACGCTGTGTGCGGTCTACGGTTGCCTCGGTAAATACCGGATTGTTCGCAATTAGTTTATTCCAGTTCTTCGCATACTCTTCCCAGCTCGTGTAATTCGCATAAATTTCCTCTGTGCCGTGACTCTCATTGTCCGCCTCATCGATGACATAAAAACCGAGACGGTCATAAAGCTGATAACAGTACGGCGCATTCGGGTAATGGCTGGTCCGGATCGCATTGATGTTGTGCTCTTTCATTACCTTCAGATCTTTTTTGATCTGTGCAAGGCTGATTGCAAATCCCGTCACCGGATCGCTGTCGTGGCGGTTTGTTCCGTGGAATTTGATCTTCACGCCGTTCAGGTACAGCACACCGTCCTTCGCGTGGATCTCACGGATGCCGACATGATCATTGATCACCTCACCCGCCGTCTCCAGCACCAGCGTATACAGATACGGCTCCTCGGCATTCCACAGATGTGCATCTTTTACATGCATCTGAACCGTATCGCCGTCAAACGCTGCCTCTGCCACAAGATGATTTTCTGCATCAAACAGCTTTGCCGTTCCTTCCTGCGGTTCCCCGTCATTCCAGGTAATCGCAATCGAAACTTCTCCATTCTGGTACGATGCATCCGGCGCTGCCTTTACAAAGTAATCGCGGATGCCTTTTTCTGGTCTTGCAAGCAGATAGACATCGCGGAAAATGCCGCTCATGCGAAATTTGTCCTGATCCTCGAGATAGCTTCCATCGCACCATTTCAGCACCAGTACGGCGATGGTGTTGGTGCCATCTTTTAAGAAGTCTGTTACATCAAATTCACTCGTAGAATGAGACACCTGGCTGTAGCCGACGAAGCTGCCGTTCATCCACACGTAGAAACAGGAATCCACGCCCTCAAAATTCAGGAATGCCCTCGGTGCTTCCTCCTGTTTTTTCCACTCGAACGTTCTCACGTACGCACCGCACGGGTTCTCATACGGCACATACGGCGGATCCACCGGGAACGGGTAGCGGACGTTCGTATACTGATGGTGGTCATGGCCATAATTCTGCCAGACGGACGGCACCGGAATCGTCTCGAATGCAGAAGTGTCGTATCCTTCTGCGAAAAACTCCTCTTTTACATCGTAAACACTGGTAAAATAGCGAAATTTCCAGTCGCCGGAAAGCAGGAAAAAGCGGTCCGACGCCTCCCGGTTCTCCACCAGATCCTCCATGCGGCGGGATGCCGGAATGTAGTAGGCACGGTTCGGCATGGTATTCACATGCAGGTGATCGAAATCTTCGAAATATTTTGGAACAATCATCTCTTTTTAAGTCCTCCTTATTCTGTCTTTTGTTTCCAATATCGGCACCGAAACACACGCGGTCCCGGTGCCGATCAGGTTTTCTGTTATTCTTTTACTTTTTCCATGCAGGAAGAACGCCTTCGTAATTCATGCCATAACCGTAGTCATAGTTATGTCCTTCGCTGTCAATATAGGTTTCCATATCCAACGCACGGTCCTCGCTCTGCTCCTCAACCGCATCCATATCCTTCGGCATCTGGATCGGCAGACGGCCGGTCGGGTTGTAACCGCCGAAGACAACGTCGAGCACAGCGGCTCTCGAAACACCGAACTCTGCGACGATCGCATCGGCTTCGGCTTCAAATTCATGCATCACCATCGGGTTGTTGACGGTTGCGCAGACGATCACCGGCTTGTCGCCCATCGCGCGGCGGCATTCGAGAATATTGTCGAGATCAGCCTCGTTGTAGGCAGTGTTTGTCTTTCCAAAATAGCTGCGGTTCGTGAAATTCTCGCGGAAATCACCGCCGGCAATGCTCACCTCACGCGCTTTTTTCGCCGTATACGGGCGGTACTGCAGTGTAATCGGCAGATAGCCGTTGCCGCCGTTCGCAAGATCTTCGGTGGAATACGGGTTGCATGCCGGGCTTTCGACAAATACCAGCGCCACATCGGCCTCCTCCGGTGATGATACGCGTGTACCGTACTTGGACGGCAGTCCATCCGGCAGCGGATCTTCGGTTTTTGCCGGCAGATCGATGCGGAAGAACGCTTTGGACGGTCCGATCTTTCTCTCCGGAATATAAACCTTCAAACCTTTCTTCAGCGGAAGCACACCCTTCTGTCCTTCCGGTGCGCGTTTCGCACTGTTTTTCAGCAGGACGATGGATTTCTGCTGTGCCTCATAGCCATGGCGGCAGAACTCTTCGCATCCTACAATCTTTGCGGATTCTTCCGGATCAAGATACGGGTCCTCAAACAAGCCGCAGTGGAAAATGTTGATCAGAAGACGTTTGGCGGACAGCTCCATGCGCTCACGCATCGCTTTCTCGCCGTATTTCTCACAGCCGATCTTATACGCCTCGACAATCGGACCGGACTCGCTGTTTCCGCCGAACTGGTCAACGCCGTTTGTGATCGCCAGCAGACACCGTTCTGCCTCGGTCATATCCTGCACGCCGTAGCAGCGGCTTCCAAATCCCTCAATCGTCTTCTCCGGATCCTGGGTGATGCCCCAGTCGGTGCAGACAATGCCTTTAAATTCATATTTTCCGCGCAGCAGATCCTTGATCAGGTACTCGCTGTAGGAGTTTCCGACGTTCTTGCCGTTTTTCTTGTCCACGCCGTAGGATACGGTGTAGTACGGCATAACCGCGGATGCGCAGTCGGTCGGTCCGTCCAGGTGGAAGGCTGCCTCGGTAAACGGTTTTAAATGCTCCTCAAAATTTCCGGTCGGATAAACGGCAAACTGTCCGAATGCATAGTGTGCATCGCGTCCGGCCTCTCCGGTGCCGCCGCCCGGCCAGTGTTTGACCATCGTGTTGACGCTGTCTTTTCCCCAGCCGTCTGCTTCCCCTTCCGTTGTCTGCATACCATCACAGTACGCTTTGGTAAGCTTTTTGGACATCTCCACTTCTTCGCCTAACGTATCGACAAAGCGCATCCATCTCGGCTCGGTGCAGAGGTCGATCTGCGGTCCGAGTGCCGTTGTGATGCCGAGTGCCCGGTACTCACGGGAGGCATCCTTTGCAAACTGTCCGGCTACTTCCGGGTCAAAGCATGCTGCAAAGCCGACACCCTCCGGCCATTTGCTGATCTCGTTTCCGCCGCTCTTGAACTCTGCGCCAGAATCCTTTGCTCCATTCCGCGGATCAGAGGAGAGGTTGATCGGAATACCATACGGCAGTGTCTCTGCCCGTTTCTGCAGCTCATTGCTCCATTTTGCGGAAATCTCCGGGCTTTCCACGTTCGTCAGCAGGATATGGCGGATATGCTCGTCCTCCAGAAATTCTTTCTGCTGATCTGAAATCGCATACGGTTCTTTGCCGGATTCCAGATACGTTTTTCCGTCAAACGTTCCCTGGAACGGACCGCCCGGCATCGGCGGTACGGCCTGGTGCGGTGAGTACAGCATAAGGCCAGCGATCTCCTCGATGGAAAGACGGCCCGCAAGGTCTGCGGCTCTCTCCTCATCGGAGAGGCGCCAGTTCTCATACGGCAGCAGTTCGCCGGTTTTTGCCAGGTCTTTAAAGTAATACCCGTCTTTTTCCAGTACCTTAACTCCGGACTTCTCTGCCCAGGCGATCGTTTTTCCGCCCTCCTGGCGGATCCGGTGGATTCCGTTTTTCGTTGTTTTCTCCATAAATTTCACCCTTCTTTTCCCAATTTATTTTGTTTCAACTCACAGTAGGTATTTTCACGGAGTCTGACATGTCGAGAATAGTTCGACTGTGATTTGCCTCATGTCAGTGGAGGATACCGATTTCTCTCCGCCTGCCACTGCCGTTATGTT
>OGRJ01000415.1_pt1 | contig 42038 bp, 44 predicted proteins | sample 1553411 | NCBI WGS metagenome assembly OGRJ01 (sample SAMEA2580084, study PRJEB22360) | human gut metagenome | biome: human gut; feature: human-associated habitat; material: faeces | place: Denmark | collected 2008/2010
ATAAATCGCTTTTCTCTTAAATCAATAAATGCAGCAATCAGTTTGTCGTAATCCTCCTTCTGAAGATGACCAATATGACCTATACGAAAAATTGTATCCTTCATATTTCCACCATTAGGACATATCCACATTCCATACTCATCCTTCATCTTAAGGAAAATTTTAAAAGCAGATTGAGTTATGGGATGGAGCGGAGTGACAGCATTACTAAGGCTTTCACTGACAATTTCAAAAGGAAGATTATTCTCAACAAGCTTATCACGAAAATACTTAGCCAATTCTGCACAACGCGCAATCTCCACCTCCGCACCACCTGCAGATTCAATTTCTTTTAAACGGACATTAATTTGACGAAGGATACCAACAGCAGGAGTCCAAGGAGTCTGCCCTCTCTCCATATTTTTAAGAGCAAGCTTCAAATCAAGATACTGACAGCAACATTGGACCTTTTCTATACGTTTAATAGCCGAAGGAGCAAGAATCATAACTGCAATACCCGGAGCGCAAGCAAGAGCCTTCTGACTTCCAGTAATCATCACCCCTGCATCCATTGCCGCCATATCAAATGAATCGCAAAGGAAGGTAGAGATTGTATCAACAATCAAGAAACAATTATTACGTTTGCAAAAATCAGAAACAAGATTGATATCGTAATGTACCCCCGTAGAAGTTTCGTGCTTCTGCATAAGGAAAGTAGTGTAACCCTTGCTCTCATATTCAGCAAGATGTTCAGGCTTCAAAGCTCTACCATACTTAAGCTTAATTTCCGTAAAGGGAATTTTATGAAGGGTAAGCAATTCCACAAAACGCTCACCAAAGCTACCACCATTGATTACAAGAGCCTTATCCTGTGGCGTAAGGCAATTTATGATGGCAGCCTCCATACCACCAGAGCCAGAACATGTCATGAAAACAACCTTACTATCTTTAGTCGCATTAGCAAACTTCTTAACAAGACGCTCATTCTCAAGCATCATTTCTGAGAACTCTGCTGTTCTAAAATATGGCACCTGTTCGGCACCTATGGCCCGTACAGCATCAGAAGATTGCACCGGACCTACTGTAAAATTAATCATTTATATAGATTCCTTTAATTATCAGTAATAATCAACCAATCCAATCATCACTCCCCCTTCTTCCTAGCCTCCAGCCATTTCTCCACCCATTCCCCAGCCAATTTCCTGATTTCGTCATCATCCAGTTCCTCCAGTTCATCGATATAGTATCGCAGAAGAGTTTCGTATGTACTAAGTGGGGCGTTACACCCTTTTTTTTAAGTCTATGTACGTGGATGGAGAAATATGCAAATCCTTGCAAAGAGTTTCAATAGTGACTCCACTCTGTTTTCTCGTTCGCTCGATAAAAATAAGGGGGGAAAAACGAAACTGTAAACTTGCGATATTGAACTGGAAGATGTAAAACGCTGATAAATAGAAGAATGAATACGTACAGAGAAGAACGGAAAGAAAAACGAAACGGTTTACACTGGTTTACACCTGCTTTACAGGAATACCTGTTTGAACAGCCTTTTTAAAAGGTTTACTTTACATCAGCCGCCATAAGTGTGTGGCTTTTCTTCATCAACGCATATAATACACTTGAACGGGCGCCATAAATGAAAAGACGCCGGGTTCGTGTTGGTTAAAAGCCGCTTGTATGGCCTTTTTCGTGGCAATACGGCGGCTTTTGTTGTATTCCTGAATTTCTTATCGTTCGGTAGAAACAAAAGCCTAAAAACGCCTTTGCGTGGAAGGGTTTCTAATATAAACGGGAAGGCTACTTCAAAACCTGTTTAAAAGATGTTTGAGACTTAAAAAAAAGAGTGGACAGACACTTGGACGGACATTTTGGACGGACATTTTTCAGCAAAGGAAAAACGAAAAATAAGGTTTGGACGGACATTTGGACGGACACCTTTAACGGTGAAAAAATAGTTTTCAGTTGGTAAAAACGCCTTAAAACGTGTTTTAAACTACATTTTTCGCACATAAATATAGAGAAAATACAGTTTTAAGAAGGGAGAAAACGCCCATAAAAGAGTGCTTGTTTATATTTTTAAATAGCTTATATTTAATGTTTTATGTTATAAAAAGAACAAAGATACATCGAAAAAATGCGTGTGTACCTTTATTCTTGCATAGGATGCTTATCGGTGATATGTAAAGGCGTAGGGCACGTGCTTGTTTAGTTTTTAGGGTTCGTTATTCCTTTAAGTGGGCACCGGCAGAGGTCGCACCCTGGTTGGTACGTAACGAAGTGTTTCCAGTAGAAGCACTCTCTGCAATTTTTCCGAAATCTGTTTTATCAGTTTCAAGAAATTTAAGTCGTTCCTCTAATCGGACATTATCTTTTAAAAGTTCTTCTATTCTTTGATCCTTCTTTTCAAGTGTAGAAAATAGCTTATCTATAACGGGACTTTCTTTTTGACTTGGAACTTCAACTGGTACAATATTAGCCGAAGGAGTGATGAACATTTCCCCTTCGCCCATGATAATATAATCAATACTTATTTTTGGGTATGATATTTTCATACTCCTAATATTGTCAATAGAAAGTTTCTTTCGTCCTTGTTTTATATCGCTTATTCCCGCTTTATTAGTATTAAGTATGCCTGCAAGTTCTACATAATCAGCGAGTTCTTTTTGTTTCTTTAGAACATCTACAATCTTAAAAAATCTGATATTTTCCGTCATAATCATATTTTAGTATGAAATATTCCTGTTTTTGCTTTGTAGTATGAAATAGTCATACTATATTTGCGACGTCTTAACTGGGTTAAGAGCGCCCAAATATACGGAAAAACATCCGCATCGCAATGGGTAAGAAGGAAGTAACTTTAAAAGCATATATGAATATGAGCAACGAAAAGCAAATTTTTCTCCCTGTGGAGATTAAGAAGGAAATTATTAAAACCTTCAAAACGACGAAAGAAACTTTGTGGGCTGCGCTAAACTTTAAAACAGATAGCAACTTCGCCCGACTTCTTCGGGCGGCCGCCTATGAACGTGGTGGTGTTCTGTACCCTGATCCTAAAAGGGCACGCAATTATGTTCCGCAATGTGATACGATATTCAACACAGCGGAAAAAATTATGATCCAAACCTTTGGCAATCAAGTCAGACTTTTAGGTAATATGGATAATGGGGAAATAAGCTTGTATGTAGGCAGTGATTTAAAAACGGTCTATCAGAACCCCGGCTTCGTTGAACTGGGAAATATCCAGGCAACCGCCCAAAATTTGGCAGACGAATTATCTACGGTACAGTAACAAAGTAAATTTAACGTGATGGAATACTTTAATAAAATGATATGCGTAACAGTCGACGAACTGACCGAAAAATACGACGGTCAGCGAGTTATGACACGCTCAAATTATGATAAGTTGGTGACACGTAACCGCATAGAACTTGCCCATCGTGGTGGTGGCCTGGGTGGCTACGTCCGTGTAGTGTATTCCTCACTCCCTGAACGTTTCCATGTCCGATTTGAAGCTATCCACGGAAACCCTAAAACGATTTTAGAACAGCAAGAAATGGAAAAGAAAGTCTTGAAAACAGATAAGGACGCCCGTGATTTTTACATGACTTATATACTACCGAACGGTAAGACACTGGTTGACACAAAAGTCTATGAATATACCATTAACGCTTCAGTCCTGGGGCTTGTTCTTACTGCGTTAAATGAACGTTTAGCAAAGGTGAAAGCGCTGGGTGGCGGTATTCCGAAGGATTTATGGCATAAAGCACTAACCTTGTCGGAGTCTTACCGTAAGGACTACGGCCACACCCTACCGGATAAACTCCGGGGCTTTCGTGACAAGCTAAACGCCTACAAGCGTGACGGCTATGCCGCCTTGATTTCCGGTAAGGACGGAAACGAAAATACATTGAAGATCACAGAGGAAGCCGGTAACCAGATTATCGCTTTGAAGCGTAGCAAGGTGCCTGTTTATACTAACGCACAAATATTCGACAAGTACAACGAAATAGCGCTGAAAAAAGGCTGGAAGCCCCTTAAAAGCGTTAAGTCGCTGGTTACTTACCTGGAACGTCCGGAAGTGAAGCGTCGCTGGTATGACGCCGTTCATGGCGAACTGGCCGCACATCAAAAGTACACCCGGAAGCATAAAACAGAACTTCCTTCCGTGCGTGATGCCCTGTGGTATGCCGACGGTACAAAGTTAAACCTGTATTACAAGGCCTATGACGAGAAGGGAAAACTGCAAGTACGCACGACACAGGTTTATGAAGTAATGGACGCTTTCAGCGAAACGATGCTGGGCTATCATATTTCTGACAACGAGAACTACGAAGCGCAATATAATTCTTTCCGTATGGCTGTACAGACGGCCGGCCACCGTCCCTTTGAGATTGTAACAGATAACCAGGGCGGTCACAAAAAACTGGAAGCTACAAAATTCTTTGAACGTATATGCCACGTATTCCGTTTTACAGCGCCCTATTCCGGACAAAGTAAAACCATAGAAAGCGCTTTCGGCCGTTTTCAGGCTGAAATATTACACCAGGACTGGCGTTTTACAGGTCAAAATATTACCACCAAACGGGAAAACAGCCGCCCGAACCTGGAATTCATCGAAGCGAACAAAGAAAACCTTTACACCCTGGAAGAACTGAAAATCGCTTATGCAAAGGCCAGGGAAGCCTGGAATAACGCAAAGCATCCGGCCACTGGCGTTTCACGCTTTGAAATGTACCAAACTTCAGTAAACCCTGAAACTACCGAAGTGGATCAGTTGGATATGATAGAGATGTTTTGGCTTACTACACAGAAACCGGCAACCTTCACCGCTTCCGGGATCACTATCGAAGTCGACAAGAAAAAATATACCTATGAAGTCCTGGACGCTGAAAAAATGCCCGACCTGGAATTCCGCAAAAAGCACACTTTCAGACAATTTTATGTCATGTACGATCCGCTGGATATGACACAGGTACGGCTTTATACAAAAGAGATTAACGGAATGCGATATATAGCCACCGCCGAACCTTACATAAAGGTGCATCGTGCCATACAGGAACAAAAGCCCGGCGAAATGGACTTTATCCGGAAAATGGATTACCGGAACAAGCAGGAACGTGTCAGCCAGCAATTGGAAGCGGTAGAACTGGAAATGCTTCACGGCGTGGCGCCTGAACAGTTCGGCTTGAACCGTCCGAAAATAAAAGGCTTAAACCTGGTTACCGCTGAAGCCATGATGGAGACAGCCGTAAAACAGTCCAAACCAGCCAAACAGGTAGAAGTAATAGACGTCGGCCTGCTTGGAAAACAGCTTAGCAATATCACTTTTAACGACATCGCTTTACTTGATAAATATTAATAAATTAAATACTTACGACTATGGCAACATTATCAATTAACGAAAAGAACGAAGTCCGGGACATGCTGAAAACATACTGTAACCGGTACCCTTCACAGAATAAGGCCGCCGCCAGTCTTCACGGTGTCAGCGCCGGAACCATTTCTTCCATACTGAACGGGAAGTATGAAAATATTTCAGACGAAATGTTTCGGAACATCTATTCCCAGGTAAGCACACCGCACCAGGCCGCCGGGTTGCAGATAGTAGAAACAACCGCTTTACATGAAATAACTGCCGCTATGCAGGACGCCCAGGAATGGCAGGACGTCACCTGGGTAGTCGGTGAGTCCGGATGCGGCAAGACGACGGCCGCCAGCGTTTACCAAAGCAACCATAAAGAAGTATATACGCTCCTTTGTAGTGAAGACATGAAGAAGGGCGACTTCGTCCGTGAACTGGCCGCTGTTATCGGCGTAAATGCTAACGGCCACAATATCCGGGAAATTCTGTCGGCTATTATCGCCCGTATTATTCAGATGGACAGCCCTTTGTTGATTTTTGACGAAGGCGACAAACTGAACGACCTTGTTTTTCACTACTTCATTACCATATACAACCAGCTAAAGGATAAGGCGGGTATTATCTTTCTTTCTACTTCCTACATTGAAAAGCGCATGGAAAGCGGCCTGAAGCATAATAAAAAAGGCTATCAGGAAATAAACAGCCGCATAGGCCGCAAGTTCTACAAAATATCAAAGAACACGGCAAACGACGTGTATGCGGTATGTGTAGCGAACGGCATCAAAGAAGGCAAGGCGCTGGAAAATATCATCCAGGACGCCGCCAGCTATGAAAATGATATGCGCCGTGTGACTAAAAAAATAAAGATTGAAAAGAAACGCCGGGCGGCATAGTGCTAAAACACCGTTTTAAGGCCGTTTAATCGGTATTTGAACGGATAATATACAAAGTAATGAAACAAGCGGAAACAGCCCAGGAAACAAAGAAAAAGAAACTCCAACGGGCGCTGTCAGTGTCGGAGATACTGAAGATGAAAAAGAAACTCCTGAAACTGACTGGTAAATGGTTCGACGCTTTCGGGCACACAGAGTTTTACGGCGTATGGTTCATTTGGGGAAATTCCGGCAACGGTAAAAGTACGTTTGTCATGCAGTTGTGTCGTGAACTCTGCAAGTTTGGGAAAGTCCTTTATGTCAGCCTGGAAGAAGGCACCAGCCTGACTTTGCAGAACACCCTTCGCCGGGAAAGCATGATCGAAGCCAACAGACGGCTAAAAGTAATCCGGGGCGAGTCTATGGACGAACTTAGCGAAAGACTGGAACAGCGTAAAAGTGCGGACTTTGTCATTATTGACAGTTTCCAATATACGCAAATGACTTATAAGGCATATTTGAAGTTTAAGGAACGGCACCCGAATAAGTTACTGATTTTTATTTCCCATGCCGACGGAAAGAACCCTTCAGGGCGTAGCGCTAAAAGTGTCATGTATGACGCCAGCCTGAAGATATGGGTTGAAGGGTACCAGGCATTCAGTAAAGGCCGTTTTTTCGGATCAACAAAAAAATACACCATTTGGGAAGAAGGCGCCCGGGAATATCTTGGAGAACGGAAAATTTAACAATTAAATAATATCGAATTATGGAAGCATTATCAGCACTACGGAAGGCGTTCAGCCTTAAAAAGAATGAAGAACTGGGAAAGAAGTTTGATTCTATAACGTTGAAGCGGATCACGGAAGCCATGAAAGACTACGCCGACGCAAAGGCACGGGAACAAAGGGTTATCTGCCAGGAAGCATTCGACGAAGTTTACGAAGAAAACGACTGCGATCCGTTATTCGTCCGGATGCACGATTTAAGCGAATTGCGAGACTGTGAAAGCCCTGAACTGGATTAAGCTATGAGTAAGAAAAGTGAAATATTGACTATTGAACCCGGTAACTTCTTCGGCCGCATTCACGACGAAAGATACACCAGCACCGGGCATGATTGTAGCTACTGTAACGGTCGGGGCTATTTCACACCGATACAGGTCGGACATGACGAATACGAAGATAACCCGTGCCCGGTGTGTGGCGGAACCGGACGCCTGAAGGCTGAAGTTACGATCCACTGGGCGCCGGATAGTAAAGAACAAAAATCTAATAAGTAAAAATATGGGAAAAGTAACCAATTTCGCCCGGTTCTATGCGCTTTTAAAGCGTATGCCAGGCAACCATGACGGTCTAAAAGAACAGCTTGTACTGACCTATACGGGAAACCGTACTTCTTCATTAAAAGACATAAAACAGAGCGAATACGACGCCATGTGCGCTTCATTACAGGAAACCCTGGACGGCAATATCGGCGCCGCTGAATTTAAAGCCCGTATCAAAAGCCACCGGTCGAAAGTTTTGCATTGGCTTCAGGTCATAGGGATTGATACGACAGACTGGGATCGGGTGGACGCTTACTGTTTGGATCCACGTATCGCTGGCAAAGTATTCCGTAAACTCACGATCCCGGAACTGGAAGCTCTGGTTCCAAAGCTAAAGGCCATTGCCAGGAAAGCAAAAGAAAAAACAGCACCGGTCAAGCAACAACCGGTACCGGTTCCCCAGTCTGATCTGGAAGATATGGCTTTGTTATTGAATTTATCTATTCATTCACTAAACTGAACAAAAATTAGCAAAGCGATGATTTATACAACTTGGAACGAATACTATAAAAGCCGTGTCCGGAACAATGAATACAGGAACGCATTCCGGTTAAAATACGGGCTATTCCTAAAGGAAATAATATTCAATATAAAACGGTTGGCGCAAGAATTGGGAACACCTGTCATATTGAAAGAGGAAGGTTGTGGAATAGGAACCGTCAGTTTGTCCATATCCAGCATGGAAGAAACACTACTCGGCTCTATGGGGCTGACCAGTGTTTCAGAAACAAAAGAAGTGTCGAAAGTTATTTTTTCTGATATAAGCCCTGTCATGTTGGGGTTATGCCATGAAAACACGTGTCCGATTTATTCCGGCGGCTATCTGGGTAGGGTTCCCTTTTTCTATTGCAGAGAAAACATTTGCGAGCCTAAATTCTTTGAATCGCCCAGTATCGTGGTGACGCATGGTGTTTTGGAACATTTTGCCGATGATGATATAATGAAAATCATTTCAACCTACGACAATGATAACGTATTGTTTCAAGCCCATTATGTCCCTACCAACCGATATAAAAGCCCTTCTTTTGGTGACGAACGTTTATTGGCGCCTGAAGTATGGGATGCTTTAATAAAGCCCGATTATTATATCCTGGACAACAACGGGTGTGATTTATACATGTTTAAATTAAAAAAGTCATGAAAACAGTTTTAAAAGTGACGGCCTGTATGGCCGTATGTGTGTGCCTGTTCCTGGGTTATATCAAACAGGAAACAAAGATAGCTATGTTACAGTCCGACGTGGAATTTCTTCAGTTCATGGATTCCCTGCAAAGCAAGCGTATAGACAACCTTCGGGAACATACGTTTGTGGCCGATTCTATGATAATTGAAGCCATTCAAACAATACAAAATGAGTAAAATCCATCTATGTGAAAGGTGCAAGTATTGTACACATTCACCCAATTTGTTTCAGCCATATTATTGGTGTTCGTGGTATGGAAAGGAAGTAAGAATACCGATTGAAAGATGCTATAAAATAACCCTCAATACAAAACTAAATAGCACTAAAATCAAATTAGAATAGAATATGAATAATGAATTTATTGACGGTATTTGGTTTGCTGTTCAGCATATTGTAGTAGTCAGAGATATGCCAGCAATCGCAGCAGGAATAATTAAAGAATCAGATCTTTCCATTGATGATTGTAAGGCTGCACAAAAAAGGAGTGGTTCTTTCCACAATCAGATGATGAAGTTTATTAAAACAGAATTAGTGTAAAACAATAAAAAAATGAATCAAATGGATATAAAATTAAGTAAGATGCAACTTATTCATTTAAGGAATATCTGCAAAAAAGGATGGGGCGGTTATAGCACATCATCCGCCGAATTGGACGAGATGGTAGAAAGTGGTTTATTGACAAAATCGGCCGGACCATTCGGCGATGTTGTTTATCGCCCAACTGACGCCGGTCGTAGTTTTATTAACGCACTTCAATGAAATAAATATATGAATGTACGAGATCAAAAAAAACTGCTTAAGGCAGGCTTTATACTTGTCCGTCCGGACGATCAGCCCAGCCCACGAATAAAAATCAAAGACGGTAAATCGTCAGAGTGGCGAACCCTGGGTAAGCCTTTCCCGACAAAGGCCGCCCGTGACCGGGAATTAACCCGGCTTTTGACACAGGATACGGTGATACAAGATTAATAAACTTTTAAAAAACAACGATTATGGATTACGAAAAATTGACAGAAAAAGAAAAGGCCGAACTTCGTGCCAAACTTGAAGCTGAAGACAAGGCAAAAAAACAGAAGCAGCAGGAAGACCGGGAAACGTACAAGACGCTTACCGACAAGTTTGTAACTACCAACATCAAAAAGTTACAGAACCTCAGCAGTCAGATGATGCTGGTCAAACAGGAAGTCTTCCGGGACGCCGACCTGCTTATCAACATGAAAGACGAACTGTTCAAGACGAAAGTAGACCGCCGCAGCAATACGTTTACAACCCAGGACGGCCTTATGTCCATTACCCTGGGCAATCGTGTAAACGAAGGCTGGGACGACACTGTAAACGCCGGTATCGCCAAAGTGAAGGATTACCTGGCGTCACTGGCAAAGGACGACGACACCGCCGCCCTTGTGGAAACTGTCATGGGGCTGCTGGCGAAAGACCGTAAAGGGAACCTGAAGGCCAGCAAAGTGCTGGAACTGGAAAAACTGGCACAAAAGAAACAGGATGAAATGTTCCTGGACGGTATCGCCATCATCAGGGCGGCTTATCGCCCGGAACCTTCCTGCCAGTTTATAGAAGTCACCCTGAAGGATGAAAACGGCAACGAAATAAAATTACCGCTGTCACTGGCGGCCATGAAGTAATGGAACGGATCGAAAAACAGTTCAATGAAAAGCTGGCACCCATTTTGCGGGTGCTGGACTCCTGCCAGACGCCGGAACAGCTTGACAGCTCGTTACGGTGGGGACAGGAAGTTTTACTGGGGGTTGCGGACCAGGTGGAGAACAAAGGAACAACCCAGGAACGGAACTTTGTCAGAAGTTATAAATATACCGCATACAGCCGGTTAAAACAGCGGTATATGGATAAACTGACCGAAATGACAAATCTTGAAGTCCGGACTGTGACCCGGGACATTGCGCCGCACCTTGCCATTTGCCGGAACTGTTCGGGGCTGGGGTTCGTGTCCGGCGGTACTGACCGGAACTGTCCTTCCCGGGAATGCCGTTTCTGTAAAGGCAGCGGAAAGGTGAAGGTAAGCAGCCGGGTTGTCACGAAGGTGATGCCGTTCGTACCCGAGAAGGACGACCGTTCCGACGCCGTCACGATAAAATAACCGTCTACCAGCTTAACGGAGTTAATAAAGGCCTGTAAATTTGAAGTTTACAGGCCTTTTTCTTGCTTTATTCAACGTTAAAGCACTACTTTTGTGATAAAATCAGTCCCATGCCAAAAGGAAGAAGTAAAGAATTAATCACCCTTAGAGACGAAAAACTGCTGCGCCGTTACTATTATTGGACGGAAATACAGCGTTTACGCTTTGACGACGCCCTGAAGATTCTTTCCAGGGACGAATTCTTTATATCTGAAGAACGTATAATGGCCATCATCCGGAAGAACTGTCGGAAGCTGACGGACATCGTAGTACAGCCGGTTCCAAAAGTCAAAAAGCCCCGGATCACCCCCGCCCAGTTGTCCCTTTTCACTGGCGAATAGCCGCACTGTTATCATGGTAAGCAAAGCGGAAAGTCGTTTCATAGACTTTCTTTCCCCCTGGTATGGAATAATCGGTACTTTTCACCCTTTTAAGTGATCCCATTTCCTTAGTGTTACGGAAGCCCTGAAGAAATTTATAAAGGCAGTTGTTCATTTGTAGCCGTTCCCTGATTTTGTCTGCTGTTCCTGATGCGTAATGCGTGTCGTCGTAGCAATCAATCGCCAGTTTGACGGTTATGATACAGTCCCCCTTCTGAACCCCCATACCTATGTCCGTCCATTCCGCCTCAATGGTTGAGATAAGGACACAGGGGAACGTTACCGGATAGGTGTCTTCATCGGTTATTAATTGGCCGTAATCTTCGTCCACCAGGGAAAGTTCCGGCATTTTTAGAGCGATACGCTCCTGGATAGCTAAAAATAAATCTTCCATGTCGTTATGAATTTAGGATTTTACGAATTTCTGTTTCTGTTTTATCTGCAATCTTTTCGGTCAGTTCCGTACTTTCCCCTAAGAACTGTCGCTGGGGAATTTTAACATCTAACTTTTCTTTTTTCGTCAGCGCTAACTTTTTCCAGTTCAACGCTTCCGCCGGTTCGTCGTTTTTGGCCTTTTCTTTTCCCTCTGTGCCCTTTTTCTGCCCGCCCCCGGCCTGGTAATACTTCGCCCATGCAAAACGCCGCATTTTGGGCGTAACGGTCGGGTGAAGGGTATCGCCCCAGTTATGAGCCGGGGCGTACACCAGGTCGTTACTTACTTTTACCCTGCTATCGCCAGGAACGTACTTTATAGCGCCGAAAAGCATATTCCGGCTACTTAGCAAGGTACCGTAATTACTGGCGGCGTCTTTTCCACCGGACGAAAGCCGACGGGATTTCGGCCACTTGTGCAGCCCCCCATTGACAAAGCCCCCTTTCCTGAAGTTATCTTGATAATGGTCCTTTGCCAGCCTGCCGGCATGAACCGGCATTTTGCGGCGCATCAGATCGGATAATTCCCTGCGTTTGGCTTTTATCAGCCTTGAAAATTCTTTTATGTCCATAAATGACTGATTTTGAAAATAATTTTATATTTTTGCACACAAGGTGTTTTTTGCCTTTTGTATGTTTATGAAAGTACCGAAGCAAGTATCAGAATTTGCGGAAAGGAACGGCTACAATTCCGTCAACCTTTCCAAGCGTTCCCCGAAGGAATGTATCTATTCCGTCGGGTGTGTTGACGAACATGGCTTTGAACTGCCGGTCGGTCTTCCCGCCTTTATCCTGTTTGACGGTCAGTCCTGTACCCTCGTGGACGGTGATGCGGGACTTGCTCTTTCCTCACAGTTATTTGACGATGAATAATCCTGCGATTTTGGGATTGACCAGTTTGTTGTCAATCCTTATCACCCCCACACAACCGGCTTTCATGTTCCGTACATAACTTCCTGCGTCATCCTTTCCGTTCTGAGGATCGAACAGCCGTACCTTTCCTCCAACCACTTCGGCACAGAACACGTGTGCTGATCCGCCTTTCCAGGCACAATATATCTCGTATGTCCCGTCCTCGCTGAACTTTTCCCTGAAGTATTCCTCCAACCGTTTTCCATTCATTACCTGGTACCCTTTTCTTACCTGCCATTTGAAAGTATAATCGTAGTCCGGCTTCGTTCCGTCCCGGTTCAAAAATCTTTCCTCCCATGTGATCCCCTGCCTTTTCATCTCGTCAAAGGCGCTTTTCCCGATATTCGGTTTCGCTTCAACGTCGAACCCCAGCCGTCTGAGCATGTGCGTTACGGTGCAGGTCTGGCAATTCACATGATATCCTCCGCCTTTTTTGTATTGCGGGTTCTCCTTTCCCTTATTGGCTTCCTCGTACGTCATGCGTTTGCCTTTGGCCATACCGAGTGCTTTTTCCATTTTAAGGTTGTTGCGGGCTATGTCCGTCTTTTCTCCCAGGGTGAGGTTACCGGGCATTTCGGCTATCATCTCGTTAATGCGTCCGGTCAGTGCGTCCACCGCTTCTTTTGCGCCCGGATACGCCTCGGACATATAAGGATGCTTGTCGGAAAATAATTTGCCGTCCTTTCCCGGGTTGTTCTCCAGTCCGTCGTGCGCCCTTTCCTTCCTCACCGTATCCTGCGACACTTCTGTTACGGGTTCGTCCGTTGAGGTAAGTCCGCATTTGCAGTTCCACCGGTCACCCGGGCGGTGTATATCCCAAAACGGGTCGTCTATGGGGCGTACAGTTCCCCAAAATATTTTATGGTCATTTCCCGGGTGTATGGAAGTTGACGGCATCCACTTCAAGTTCGGCAGTATATCCTTCTCCCTAACAAACTGCCTCCATTCAGCCGCCTGGCGTGCCCTCAATATAGCCGTGTCGTATTCCGTCCTCAGCCATTGTTCCTTGTGACGGGAGTTTACCAGCAAGTCCACATCCTTTTTAAACCGCTCAAAATTTTTTAATTCCCCTTTTTCATCAAGCAGCTGCCGTGCTATGTCATTTTGCCACCGGTGCGCCTTGAATGCGGAGAACACGGCAGTATCATGCTTTAACGCTTTATAAAAGTCAATATCCGGATCGGTGTCACCCACAACCCCGAAGCCTTTGTCAACCGCACGGGACATCGTTTCAAATACTGCATCAAACAGGTTTTCTTCAATGGCATTCATTACGTTGACATCTTTTTCATAAATCCGCTTCAGTGCCTTCTTCAGTGCGTCGTCGTCAAAGGTGAAGCCGTTCTCTACCGGTCCGGCCTTATAGGCATCCCGGTACAGGTTGTTCATTAAAACTCTAAACCCGCCCCCTTGCCTTTGCCGGGGGCATCCGGAAAAAAACCGGAAAGACCGGAAAAGAAGTTTTTCCAAAACTTATCCTTTTTCTTGTCGACCATTTCTTCCGGGCTGTCGTCTTTACCCATTTTCTTGTCTTCTTCCGTACCGTCTTCTGGTTTGACAGGATCAGGCGTTAAAGCGGCCTTCGCTTTCTTCAGTTCCTCGTAGTTCTTCGGCTTCTCAATGCCATACGTTTCATACAGATAATCGTCGGAAATAGGCAACCCCATGTTTTTAAGTTGCATATCAATTTGTACACGTGCTGACAAGTCTTTATTTTGAGGTACCACAAACGAGAATTCACCGCCGGCCGTATTCATCCCTAAATTAGTGAATACATCCGTCAGTTCGTAATTCAGAACGTCCAGGATCATCTGCCGGTCTGCCCGCTCTATCTTGTCCTCCACGCTTTGATGAACGGTGCCTAAAGCCTGAGTCCCTTTCTCCCCGGCTTCGGTAGTCAAAGTATTGCCCAGTTCCAGCTTGCTAAGTTCGTCATTGCAGTATTGTATAAAGGACTTGTAAAGGTCACTACTGGCAGCTTTGCTACCGGCGTCATGTATCTTTATCTCCGTACCTTTGGGGTGTACAATTACCGCCGATCCCCCCATATTAAACAGGTCATCCGTCATTTTGGTACGTGAGTCTTCGTCCCATCCGTCGTAAATACCTTCTTTCAGCGGGTGCCCATACAACTCTATAAATTGCGCCCAGTCCGCTGTTGCGTTACGCTTATAGATAACATACAGCGCCGCCTTTGCCAATATCCCCAAGTCACGAGGATTACCGATAGTAACCAGGTCGGCGTAATCATCGAAGCTGTCGCCGGTAATATCCGTTTGCCGGCGTAATATGATGCGCTTTACAGGATTGACGTGTTTTCGGGGAATCAGGTCATAACCCAGCCATTCCCCGTTCCTGAAGAACTGAAAGGTCGATGGTCCCCACTGGACGGTATCTGCCACATCTGAAAGGAAACTGCGGAACCAGGGCGAACGGAGTTGTACGGCGATTTGTTCGTCCACCTTCCCGTTACGCTTAAATTCTATCGGGGTGTTCAGGATTGGCGATTTCCTTTTCTGTATTACGGCCGAAAGGTGCCCGTCCGTTAAAATGTCTTCGTAAATATCGTATAACTTCGCCCAGCAAGGAAAATCCACATTTTCAGCCGCTTTTAAGGCTGTCATATAGTCGCCTATATCAATGTTCCCCCGGCGGGTTTGGGTTAGTATGATCGTTTTTGTTCCGGTTCTGTCCGGTTGCCGTCCCACGTTTCCGGTAATGGCTATTTTATTGTATTTCTTTTTCTTTGCCATGATTAAAAATGATTTAGACGTTTCTTATTACTACGCATTTGATAAGGTGAACTGGCGGTCGCTTCTTCCGGTGACTTCTGTACCGGCAGCAACCCGTCTACGGAAATGTCGCCCCGGCGTACGGCTTTGAGCCATTCGACCGCACGTTCGTAGCGGTCTTTCCGCATTTGCGACAATTTCGTAGGATTGTGAATACAAAACAGGTGATAGACCGCTATATCTGTCAGCATCATAAGTACAAGCTGGTTCCTCTCTTTGCCGGTGGCGGAAAATACGGCGTCACAGTCGTAGCGTCCGGAAAGATAACAGCGCATTTCGCTGATAGCCCGGTCGGCACAAATTTCGACTACCGCATCATCCTGGCGTGTGACGGCTTCCAGTATATCCCGGTGGACGGTGGCGTCGAAGTCTTCTTTTGAAATAAATCTTCCCATATATTTTTTGTATTAAAGTGAAAACTACCTTCTGTATTTATTGAATTTCCGCATGGACTTTGCCGGTATGACCGTCGCCGGTACAAGTTCCTGCAACTTGTTTTCAATGATACGCTTTGCGCCTTCTATACAGTCGACGCCGTCGGCCGGATAGTTTAAAGCCAGGTCAAAGTATTGGAACTCATTGTTTAACTCTTCCATGTTCGGTTCTTCCTTTTCGTCTATATTCATAATCAGGCGTCCTTCCCTGTCCATCGGTTCCAGGTTGGCTTCAATACGGACGGCCTTGTCGGTCTTCCGTTCTTCGTCCGGGGTGATTGTCAGGTTTATGCCGGTAGTGATCCGGTGCTTTGCCAGGTGCGGCTTAAACACTTGCTGGAAAAAAGGATCTTGCATAGAGTTATTTTCTATATAGTGGTACACCGGGCATCGGTTACCTACCCATTTATGAAGTACGAAATAAAAGTTTATAAAATCAGCGTTTGTCCCTTTGAATATAAACCCTTTTATAATGTACAGCACATCGTCAATCATGCCGCACAACCATACAGCCTTCCGGGACCCCTTTTTGTTTTTCGCTTTCCCTTTCTGCTCCGATTGCGTGGGATCGCCATATACAACCAGGAACCGGAACTTCTTCAGGGAAGGAATTTTCCCGAATGTCCGGTTTTTGAATACCTTCCCCTCAGACACCGGATTATTGAAATATTCACCCTGCTGGGCTTTCATGCTGATTTTTGACAGAATACGGTCGATCATTTCTTCCGTGTTCTTTTGCGGCCAGGTAGACTTCCCTTTGTCGTCCCTGATATTGATAATGTCCCAGTGGTCTGCCATTTTGCCGGCACGGGTGATACAACAGTCCTTTGCGATGATATTACCGCACCAAAGTATAAGCGTGGGTTCGCTGATGGAACGTGTAGGATAAAGCGCATTTTCAAACCAGTTCCAGTTTTTCTCTATGGTGTCCGGATTGTTACATGCTTCATCGGTATCGAAGTCGTCCATGACTTCAATGTCCGGACGTATTTCTTCGTTACGTGATCCACGGGGGGACATACCGGCACCCAGTGCCCGGAAAGCGGCGCCGTCCTTTGTTATGAATTCCTTTGCCGTCCAGGCTCCCAGGTTTTCCTGTTCCCCATAGTATGCCTTTATTCTTTGGTTCGCTTCCAGGTTGGCTTTATAAGGTGCCAGCAATCGTTCGGCATTGTCCACGCTGTTGCTTGCCAGCACGACGTTTCTTTTCTTTTTTGTGAGTGTCAGGAACATAATAATAAACATGCAGACGGTACTTTTCGCAAGTTCCCGACTCCAGCTTAACACCTCGTACCATTCTGGGTTCCCTATAATACGGTTGATCGCCTTTACATGGAAGGGGGCGAATTCATACTTTGCGTACTTCGGGAAAAAGAACTTTATCCATTCCACCGGGTGCGCTTCCAGGTAAAGCCGGTGTTTTTCTATATCAGCCGGCGACATGGTCGGATCGACTTCGGTGGAACAGTATATACTTTGTTTGTATTCCTCCCAGTTCCTTATGGCGTCTTTTTCTTCCTGCTTCATGACCTTATTGCTTTATGCTTGATTTCACGAACAGGTCATACATACGTGTGACGTCCTTTGCCAGTTCCAGGTTCACCGGCCGCAAGAATTCAATAAAACGCATCCCCACGCTTATAATGTCGGCTATCCCGGTATCGGTTTCCATTTTCTTGATGGCCGCCGCCAGTTTTACCAGGGCGTCCGCTTCCTTTGAAGTAGCGTATCTTTCCCCTTCCTTCCGGCCGTCTATATTCCGGTTAATCTCCGCCACCTGGCGGTACAGGTTACCGATTACGCTTTCCCTTGTAAGCGTGATCCCGGTCTTTTGCTGTTCCCACATTTCGGCCTTTATCCACTTGTTTACAGTGATCCGGCTTACCCCGACCTTATCCGCAATTTCCTGTTGCGTCAGGTTTTCCTTCAGGTAGAGCATACCCGCCCATTCCTTCTTTTGTTTATTCGTTAAATCTGCCATATACGTCTAACTTTATATGTGCAAAATTGTCATATAAATGACTCAAAAAAAAACTGCGGGCGCATGATACAACTTTATAGTTATATCATTCACTTATAAAACGTTATCATGCGCATACGATTTGCAAAACGGTAAAAGTTGAGTCAATTTTGCGAAGTCAACGGGCGGGAAACCCGCCAAAAATGAACCTAAAAAACGTTTTGCAAATGGATAGATTTTTTAATATGATACCCGGCCAGGAAGCGGCCTGTATATTACTGTACGGGGATATAGGAGACTACGACAAAGTTCGTAGCGGTGACGTCACCAGGGAACTGCTGGAAATGGAAGCCAGCTACGCCAATATAGACGCCCGTATCAACAGCAACGGCGGCGACGTGTACGCCGGCATTGCCATTTTCAACGCTTTTCGTAACAGCAAAGCCAACATTACTATTTATATCGACGGTATTGCCGCCAGCATGGCTTCTGTTATCGCCTTGTGCGGGAAACCTGTCTACATGAGCCGTTTTTCCCGCCTGATGCTTCACAGCATCCAGGGCGGGGCATACGGTAACAAAGCCGAACTGGAAGAAGTGATCCGTAACATTGACTCCCTGGAAAACACCCTGGCCGAAATGCTTGCCGGCCGTCTTAAAAAAACGGTTGATGAAATAAAGGCTACCTACTTCGACGGGAAGGATCACTGGCTGACCGCCCAGCAAGCCCTTGACGCCGGTCTTATCGACGGCCTGTATGACATAGAGGAAAGCGTCCCGGAAGATTCAACGCCCGACGACGTGTACACTATATTCAATAACCGACTGAAAAACCAGTCACAAACAGAAAATCAAATGAATTTAGAAGAACTTAGAAAACGTCCGGCGTTCAAAGACTGCACGACGGATGAAGACGTGCTCCGCCAGATTACCCATTTGGAAACCGAAGCCGGCAAAGTGACCGGTCTTACGACCGAAGTAACAAACCTGAAGAAAGACCTGAAAGTCTTCCAGGACAAAGCCGCCGCTGACGCTGAAGCGGAAATCGACGGCCTGGTACAGACAGCCTTTGACGAAGGCCGTATCACTGAACCGCAAAAGGCCACTTATAAAGCGATCCTGAAAGCTGACCGTGAAAACGGGGAAGCTGCCCTGAAAGCGTTACCGGCAAAGCGCCGTGTAATGAACAACCTTCACAAACCCGCCGCCGGGGGAACCGGTGCCTGGGATGAAGAGATGACAAACATCCGCAAGAAAAACGGATATACCGTGTAACCATTAAAAACGAGAAAGCAATATGCCAATTAATCTTATTAACAGTAATTACGACGGTGAAGTATTAGAAAAAATCCTCACCAAAGCCGCCACCGGTAACGAACTTGTGCAGAAAGGTCTGATCCACATCGAACCGAATATCACGAAGAAGTTTTCTATCCCCCGCATGAAAACGGGAAAGATGCTTCAGAAGCGTAAAGAAATGCCGAAACAGTCCGACGCAAAGGGAACTTTCAACTACGATGAAAAAGCACTGATTCCGCACGAATTCATGGCGTTTACCACGTTCAACCCCCGAACCTTTGAGAAGATTTGGCGTCCCTTCCAGCCGAAGGGTAACCTGATCTTTGCTGAACTTCCGCCCGAAGGCCAGAACCTGCTACTTTCCGAAATGGCAAAAGTCGTGAACTTTGAACTGGGCTACCATTTCATTAACGGTATTTATGTCAATGATATTAACGATGACGACCACCTGTTCGACGGCGTGCTTACCCGTGTGTTCTCCGATCCTGACGTTATCCGTGTAAAGACGGCTGAAACAAGCATGATCAAGCGTATGATGGCAATCCGCCAGGCTACGCCCGAAGTGCTGCGTAACAACCCGAATTTTAAGTATATCATGAGCGTAAACGACGCCGATACTTATGATAACGAGTTGACCGCCCAAACCGCCAAAGGCGCCAACTGGACGGATCAGAACGCCCAGCGTTTCAAGAACACCACCATCATACCGCTGGCGCAATGGCCTGACGGTGTTATCATGGGCACGATTGCCACGATGGACCTGGACACGAACCTTTGGGGCTGCGTGAACCTGGTGGATGACATGGAAGTAATTCAGATTGACAAGCTGGAAAATGCCGGCGAACTCTACTTCTTCAAGATGCTGATGATGGCCGACACAAATACCGCTTTCGGTGAAGAAGTCGTCCTGTTAGACACCCGTAAAAAGGCGATGGCCAAACTGGTGGGTACTACAGTAACCCTTTCCGCTTATTCTTCCACCATTGAGGCAACCCCCACCGCCGACGCTTCCTGGAACATTGTCGGGGATGATGAATCCATGCTGGGCGCCCGCTTGGAAGTGGTTAACAAGTCAGCCGACAAAACAATCACTATTGCCGACGTGATGATCGGCGGCGGTAAGACTGTCGACCTGTACTTCAACGGCAAGAAGTGGTTCAGCACTGATCCGGACGCCGGAAGCGTCGCTGAACAGGCAAAAATCCAACATATCGACGAAGAAGACGGAAACTGATATGAGCCGGGGACTTAGAAACAACAATCCGGGTAATATCCGGAAAAGCCCGACCGTGTGGCAAGGGGAGAAAACCCCTTCCACCGATGCTGCCTTCAAGCAGTTCACCAGCATGGCCTACGGCTACCGTGCCATGCTGAAGCTACTGCAAAATTACTCCAGGCTGCACGGCTGTAAAACGATCCGTCAAATGATAAACCGCTGGGCGCCCCCTTCGGAGAACAACACCGACAATTATATCCGGGCTGTTTGTGCCGGTGCCGGTGTTCAACCCGACCAGGTAGTAGATGTAAATAACCGAAGTGTCATGTGCAGGATCGCCGCCGCCATGAGCCGGGTTGAAAACGGTATTCCGGCCGACATGGTAGACGTGAATAGGGGTTGGGATTTACTCACTAAATAATGAAAGGAAAGAACATGTACACATGGCTTGACCTGCTGGTTACTTTAATTTCTTCCGGGGTGCTTTTTTCGCTAGGCACCTGGTTCGTAAACCGGAAGGTAAATAACACCAGGCAGAAAAAAGAAATCTTTGATTACTACAAGTCCATCAGCGAGGACTTACAAACAACATTAGAAAAATTACAGGATGAAAACAGAAAATTATACCGTGTCATTTCCCGGCTGGAAAGGGCTATGTCGATGGTTAGCACTTGCAAGCATTATGCTGATTGCCCTGTCCGTTACGAGTTGCGGAAGTACGAAGAAAATGACCGAAAGCGCCAGGGCGGTCACAGACAGCGTCCTGCTGAAAGAAGTCCGACAGGTGATAAACATACCGGTACCGCTGTCGACGGTGGAACTGAAGATACCAGCGCAGAGCCTCCATAGCCTGCCGCCCGGCGCTTCCTTCAGCGGGAAGAAAGGCCAGGCCGGCGTAAAGGTGGAAGCCATAGGCGACACGGTTTACGTGTCGGCCACCTGTGACAGCCTTCAGGTGCAATGTGAACGTTACGAAAAGGAACTTACCCGTATCCGCAGCGACACCGACAGACAAGTCACTGAAATAAAGAAAAACAGTGTTCAAACACTATTCAAATGGTGTTTAACCGGCTTTTTAGCCGGAATAATTTCAACTATAACAATAATAATAATTAAAAAGAGAAAGATATGGTAATAGACGAACAGAACTTGATGTACGGCCTGGACGAATTCAAGTTCAATGGCAAAAGTTTGGGCTTTATTGAAGAAGACTCTTTCGACTGGGGCGGCCAGGAAGGCGAGGTAACGGAGATACGTGCCGCACAAAAAAAAGGCTATCCGGTGAAAATCATCCCGAAATCAAACGGCACAATCAAACCGTCCTTTGACCTGATCCAGTTAAGCCCTGAGAACATGATGGAGACAATGGGCGGCGCCCTGAAGAAGACCGGTGAAAAGGTTACCGGGTGGACTGCACCTTCTAAATTGGTCCAGGTTACCGGCGAAGCCGTCATCGACACGGACAGCGGCCAACGTATCACAATACCGAACTGCCTGTTAAGCGCATACATCGGCGGTAACCTGAACCTGACTTCCGTTTCCAAAATCAAATGTAAACTCAGTATTGCGGAACCGGCCGACGGCAGCGCCCCCTTCACTATTGAAGACCGGCCAGCCGACGCCGGGGCTGAAGGTTAAAAGTGTAGGCTATGAATGTAGAACTGGAAGCGGCGGAAGCCCTGCTGGATATAGGCGTTTCCCTGCCATTTAAAGCGATCAGGGTACCCTTTACCAGTAAGCGCCTTACGCTACGCCTGACAATGAAACGGCCATGCCTGGGCAATCAAATAAGGATTGCCCGGCATTACTTGAAGCTGGGCGTTACTTATGAACAGATGAAAGCCTTTAATAAACACGAAGAAATGACCTTCCTGGCAGTACATGGGGCACGGGTTAGTAAAATGATAGCCTTAACCATTTGCCGGGATGCTTTTTCCGGCTGGTTTCTTTCGCCCTTCATGGCCTGGTTTATCCGGTGGTTTGTTCCGGACGCTTTCATTCAGGGCGCCAACCTTCAGTTTATTACCCTGCTGGGAACAAAGGATTTTATGAATATTATCAGATCGAGCGAAATAGCGAACCCGCTACGTCCAAGACTGAGCCAAAAAGAAAAAAAGGGGAGTTAACCAGCCGGGTAGTCGGCAGCCATAGCCCCTTCGGCGTGATTTGGCAGATCGCCACCGCAACCGGGTGGAACCTGCATTATATCATGTGGAAAGTAAACTATCAGACATTGATCATGATGTCGGCCGACGCAGTCCGCTACGTCACCGGCAAAGAAAAAGAACCAAAGAAAAAAGGCCGGGGCAGCGGTGCCCTGGGGTATTTCCAATCAAAGTTAAAGAAGTAATATGAAACCTGTTGAAATTGAATTTCTGATGCGTGATAAGTTGAGCGACGGCCTGGATAAAGCCGGCCGGTCGGCTACTGATTTGGGCGATAAGGTCACCCGGTCGGCCGACCAGGTAAAGGCGAAGATCACCGAACAGAAGGCCGTTATCAAACAGGTGGAAAACGACTTGAAGGAACTTGAAAAGCAATACGCCAAACTTGCACCGGGCGCCGCCCAGGCTGAAATGAAAGCCGAAATAATCGCCTGCAAGAAAGTCCTGGAGGAAGAAAAGGCCGCCCTTGCCGGCGTTGAAAAGGAGTACGAACAGACCCGTTCCACCGGCAAGCGCCTTTCCGCCCAGCTCCGTGAGATGCAGGACGCCCTTGCCAAAATGCGCCTGGAAGGAAAGGCCACCTCCCCGGAATACCAGAAACTTTCCGCCGAGGCCGCCAACCTTGCGGACACGATCGGCGACCTTCGTACGCAAACCAACATCCTTGCACATGACGACGCCGGGCTTCAGGGCGTTATGTCCGGCGTGTCCGGACTGGCCGGCGGGTTCACCGTTGCTACCGGTGTGATAGGCGTCTTCGCTTCAGAGAACGAAGACCTGATAAAGATACAGACGAAAGTACAGTCTGTAATGGCTATTACGATGGGCTTGCAGCAAGTAATGAACGCCCTGAATAAAGACTCCGCCTTCCGCCTTGTAACCGTTGCCCGTGCAAAAGATATGCTGACCGGCGCCAACGTCCGGCTGGCTACCGCCCTGGGAATTTCCAACGCCGCCGCTACCGCCCTGATGGCAACCCTTACCCTGGGGCTTTCTTTGCTCGTGACCGGTCTTGTCATTGCCTGGAACAAATATTCGGACGCCCAGGCCAAAGCCGCCGAAAAGGCCGCCGAAATGGTCGACATAGAAAAGAACGGCCGGGCTGAAATGATAAAAGCCCGTGTCGAAATAGACAATACCAAACGTTCCCTGAAGGACTTCACCGGAACGAAGGAACAGGAGAAAAGCAAGGTCGAGGAACTGAACAGGAAGTACGGCGAAACCTTCGGCTATTACAAAACCATTGCCGAATGGTACGACGTTCTTCAGGAAAAAGGGGAAGACTATATTCAGATGCTGTTCCTTCAGGCCAAAGCCCAAAGTTTGGTAAACAAAGCCGTCGAAGCTGACGAAAAGGTCGCCCAGGTAAAAGCCACGCCTGAAGACGACGTGGACGGTTCTATGGGCTGGTTTAAGAAAATGCTGTTATATACGGCACAAGGCGAGTCACACGGTCAGATAGACGCCCAAAAGCTGATAAACCAGCACAACAAGGAAGCAAAAGAAGCGGCCGTCAAAGCCGCCGAGGAAGAACGCCAGGCTTACCTGGACGAAGCGGCCAAACTTCAGGATGACCTGATGGCCTTAAAGAAAAAGGCAAAACTGGGCGACTACGTTCCTGATCCGAAGACACCGAAGGAAAAACCGACTAACAACCTGGCGGAACTGGAAGCCAAAGCCCGCCTAAAGATCGAAGAACAAAACCTGGCCTTAAGACAAGAAGGGTACGACAAACAACGTACTCAGGCGAAGCTGGAATTCGAGAAGGAAAAGGCACGCATTGAGAAGGAAGAAAAAGACCGGCTTGCATTATACGAGAAATTGAAGAAAGCCGGTGTCAAAGTTAAGCCGGAAGAAAAACAGGCTATCACTTACCAGGCCGGCGTTCAAAAAGTGAAAGCCGCCCAGCTTTATGACAAGCAACTGGAAGAACTGAATAAAAAGGAAGTAAAGGAACGTCAGGACAACCTGAAGAAGTTACTGGAACCTTACCGGAACTTCGCCCAGCAACGCTTGGATATAGAGAAAAAAGCACAGGAAGACATCGACAAACTTCAGGCGCAAACTTCCGCCGGCTGTCTTAAAAAGATAGGTGACGAAATGACCGCCGCCTTTGGTAGTGGTAACGTCGACCTGCTTGCCCGTCCTCAAATTGACGCCGCCAAATTAGCGGCCGCCGGTTGGAAGGATGCAGGCGAAGGCATTGCAACCGTGTTCAGCAGCCAGTTCGGTATTCAGGACGCCAGCGGTAAAGAAACGGAAATCCTGGTTACGCCTATTCTTCCGGACGGAACCGTTCTTTCGGAACAGGAACTTCAGGACTATGTGGATAATGTGCTGAACGGTGCGGAAGATTTGCTGGCGGCCGATACAAAAGGTATTGTTATCAGCGTAGGCGTTGACGCCGACGGATCAGCCGGCGAACTGTTACACGAATTTCAGGAAAAATACTACGACCTAAAAAACAATACGTCGGAAAATGCCGACGTTGACGGTCAGATCGCCGAAGCGGTGGTACAAGCCGAACAGGTAAAGAACGACAACCTGGCCGAACTTGACCGCGTGTACGCTGAAAAGGACGTTTACTTCCAGGCGCTTATGTCGCAAATCAGCAGCATGAGCCTGAATCAGTTATACGACACGCTGGATAAAGCGGAAAAGGCGCTTGCCGAAAGCGAGAAAACCAGCGGCAAGGACTCCCAAGAAACAGCCGTCGCCCGTGCCAAAGTGGCCGCCCTGAAGGATGAAATCAAGTACGTAAAGGCCGAAAACGAAACGAAGGCGCCGGACGACGCCAAGAAGTGGAAAAAGAATTCCACCGCCATAAAACGCTGCAAGGCCGAAATTGACGGCATGATTAACAGTATGGACTTCCTGGACGACAGCACGAAGGAAGCCCTTCAGGCGGCAAGTAACATCGCCGGCGGTGCAATCGCCATGATAGACGGTATCAAGGCGCTGGGTGTAGGTGCCGCCGAAAGTATATCGGCCGTAGAAAAGGCATCCGTGATCCTGGCTATTGTCGGCGCCGCCATTCAGGTAATGACGGCTATCTTCAGCATGGGCGCCGCCGCTGAAAAACGACACCAGGAAGCCCTGGCCGAAGTTGCTGCCAACAAACTGGCAATGCAGCGGGAATATAACCTTCTTCTGCTTCAGCAAAATTTGCTGATGAAGGAAGCCGAAAACATCTTCGGTGAACAGTCCATCGCTAAAGCGGCCAGGGCTGTACAGGTGTACCGGGACGCCATCCAGGCATATAAGGACGAACTGAAAGGTGAAGCCCCCGAAAAGAGACTCAGCCCCTTCAACCTGAAGGGCAGCCTGGACGAATTCAACAGGCAGAAAGCAGCCTATGAACAGGGAATACGGGGACTTTATAACGTCACCGTTAAGACCGGCCACAAGAAAACCGGTTTATTCGGCTGGGGCAAAGGAAAAGATATTTATACGGGCGTGTTGCAAGTATATCCCGACCTGATCGACGGGGAAAACCGTCTGAACATGGAGCGTGCAAAGTCTATTGTCAACACGCAAACCATGTCGGACGAAAACAAGGCTTTGCTGCAAAACCTGATTGATTTGCAGGAACAGGCCGACGAAGCCCGGCAAGCCCTTCAGGATTACCTGACCGATACGTTCGGTTCCCTGGGCGACGGGATGATGGACAGCATTGTAAACGCCATTCAGACCGGTAGCGACGCCTGGACGGACTTCGGCGACAAAGGTGCTGAAGTGCTTGAAAACTTAGGCCGTCAGATCGCATACAGTTTGTTCTTTGCCGGCAAGTTCGACAAACTGCAAAAACAGTTGGAAGAAGCCTACGGAAGCGGGAAGTCTGAAGAACAGATCGCAAAGGACGCCATGAACATCATGGGCGACTTTTATGCCGGTGTCGGCAAGGACATGGACCAGGCGCAACAGTTTATGGAAAATTGGCAAGCCGAAGCGGCCAAGCGTGGTTTTAACCTCTGGAAGAACGAGGACGGAAGCCAGCAAAGCGGAAAGGCCGGCACCTTTCAAACAATGGACCAGGAAACCGGTACCGAACTGAAAGGGCTGTTCACTTCCGTCCAGCAACACGAAGCCAGCATCGACGAAAACGTCCTGTACATAAGCGATGAAATGCACCAATGTACGGACTATGTTAGAGAAATAGCCGAAAATACGGCCGGTTGTAACGAGAAATTAAAGAACATCGCCCAGGATATAGAAACGATCCGCCGGGACGGTCTTAAAACACAATAATATGGATATACTGGAAGGACTTTTATATATCAATGACAACGACGTCTATAAGACTTGCGGCGCTTTTTTGGCTGAAGACAAGGCTGGTGACAACACGAATTACGCCGCCCTGCTTACGCCCCCGAAAATGAAAGCCTACACGGCCGTTTCATTCCGGGAACAGGACGGCGAAAAGCTACCGGACAAATTAACCCCGGCCTTTGAAGCCAGGGACGTGACCCTTCAGTTCGCCATTACCGGGAACGGGAAAGCCGGCTTTATCAAAAACTACCAGGCTTTCCTGGGCTTGTTGAAATCGGGCTGGCTGGATGTCCGCCTGCCTGAACTGGGCAAAACGTACCGTATGTATTACAAGGAAAGTACAGGTTACGACCAGCTCACGCCGTTGGACGGTACGACGGTGGCCGGCAAGATAAAAGTAAAATTCAGGGAACCCGTTCCCACTATTTAAAGAGCATTCAAACACTATTCAAACATCGTTCAAATGGAAATAAACATCTATAAACAAAACGGAACTATCCGGGCGGCCGTGTCACCGGCCGACAGTGCGGCAACGAATGAAGAACTGATGTCGGACACCGTCCTGACGCTTTCCTTCACACACTACGAATATATCCGTTTGAAGGTGAACGATTACGTGGACTTCCAGGGGAAACGTTACTGGCTGCTGAAGAACTACCGGCCGGTTAAAAAGTCCTCCATTGAATACCAGTACGACGTGAAGTTCTACGGTATTGAGTCGAAGCTGAAAAAAGCCCTTGTACTGAAAATGGTTGACGGTGACAACTCCACCGCCTTTTCCCTGAACGACAGCCCGGCACAACATTTACAGTTATTCGTGGATAACATGAACCGTATCACCGGTTCCGACGTGTGGCGTATCGGCCAGGTTGTCGACAGCGAAAACGTGAACATAGAATACGACTGCGTCTCATGCTTCGACGGCCTGGGAAAACTTGCCGAAGCCGCAAAGACGGAATGGTGGGTGGAAGGCTATACCCTGAACCTGTGCCGCTGCGAGCATGGCGACCTGTTGGAACTGGGTTACGGCATGGGCTTGCTGAACGTAAGCAAGGACAGCAACGACAACGCCCCGTTCTTTACCCGGCTTTATCCGATCGGCAGTACCAGGAACATAGACCCGAAGGTTTACGGCAGCAGCCGTCTGCACCTTCCCGGCGGCGCCCCGTATGTTGAACAGAACACCGACCTGGGTATCGTCGAGTATTCCGAAGAGGCGGCCTTCAGCGGCATATATCCCCGCCGTGTCGGCCGGGTTGGCGTGGTTCGCCATGAACCCCGTACCATTGAAGGCGAGGAACGGGAAATTTATTTCTTTACCGATCCGGAACTGCCTTTCAATCCGGACGACTACCAGATAGCCGGCAAAGTTCTGATGGTGAAGTTCCAGTCCGGGGAACTGAACGGCCGGGACTTTGAAATAAACTGGCACGCCGGCACGAAAGAGTTTGAGATCATCAACCAGTACCCGTACGAGAACCAGCAGTTACCGGGCGGTAAGCTGATCCCGCATACCGGTAACGACTACGTGCTTTATAACTTGCGTATGCCTGATGAATATTACAGGCTTGCGGAAAAGGAACTTGCCGACGCTGTTGCTGAATTCCTGAAAACATACAGCATCGATACGGCCGTCTATAAAGCGCCGACCGACTATATTTATTTCCTGGAAAAAGAAATCAACCTGACGCTGGGGCGCCGTGTCCGCCTGTATAGTGAATATTTCGACTGCGGGTACCAGGACAGCCGTGTCGTATCGATCAGCCGCAAACTGAACAACCCCACGGAAATGAATATCGGGTGTTCCCTGGCCGTCAGCAGTACGAAACTTTCCAAAATGGAAAACAACATTACCGAAATACAAGCGGCCTTTAAGGAACAACTGAATAAGGACGTGCTTCAGGTATTGAAGTCCTGGGACAGCGCCGACCCTTCGGAATATAACGTGTTTTCCGCCCGTCGTTCGATGAAGGAATTCCTACTGAAGAACCAGCCGGACGAAGCGAAGGCGTATATAAACTTCATGCGCGGCCTGGGCGTATGCGGCAAGCTGTTCAATGACATTTTGCGTGTCGGCGACAAACTGGAAGCCAGTAATCAAAGCGTTTATTCTTCCTTGCGTACAGACAAGGAAATCGAAAAGGCTATCGAGGAACTGGACGACAAATATTTAAGGAAAGACATAGAGGATACGGCCAGGGAGTTGATTAACTTCCTGAAGGGTATCAACGTCAAAGGCGCCGGCGTGTTCCATGACAGTATTAATTCGCCTGACTTCGTTTCCGGGTTCCTGAACGGTAAGGGTTGGGCTGTCTTGTTGCGTGAGGTTATGAACGTCGCCGGTGCAAAGGAAAAGAAGTCCTACGCCGAATTCGACGAGGTTACAATCCGGGGGGCGCTGCGTGTCTTTGAAATGATAATAAACCAACTGAAAGGCGAAGGGGACAACAGCGTTTTTTCGGGCATGATGAAAGTTGATCACGTCGACCTGGAGAACAAAAAGATATACCTTGATACCGGAGGCGGGCTTCTTTATAACCCGTTTTGGGTTGATGACTGCCTGGAATGTCAGCGCTATGGCGGCCGTCCTTCCGCTGGTAACGACTACAACGTTACCAAACATTATGAACTGGTTGTTTCCGCCACCGGCATGGGATCGGACAGCGACGGCGAAAAGCGCCTGGACTGGATCACGTACAACGCTTTCAGCGGGAACGAGGCCGACATAAAGAAGGGCGACGTCCTGGTCCGCATGGACAACCTGACGAACCCCGACCGCAAGGGCATCATCATGAACATGACGGTGGGCGCCTTCGCCCCTTATATCGACGTGCTTTACGGTGCGAAGACCGATCCGGACGACGCCGTCAAAAGCCGTTTTGGAAACCTGGCCGGTGTTTATAACGCCTGGTTCGGCTGGCTGACGGGCTTCGGCGCCTTTATACAGAACCTCTATGCGATCGGTGAGTTCCACTTTAAAAACGGTGAGAACATACAGACCCGGCTTGACATGATGGAGAACCTTTTCCGTGTTGATATGCAGAACAAGACGTACAACATATCTGAGAAGGACAACTTCCTGAAGAACGCCAGCTTCACCGAGAACATGGACGGCTGGCAGCGTGAAAACCTGATCCGGGCATATACCGCCGGGGGCAAGCTGCTTATGTTTAACCGTAACCTGTTCGCCCAAAAGGAAAAGGTCGCCGGTATCGTGAATCTGGACGGTCGCAACGTGCTGCGCATAAAGAACAGCGGCATACGTCAGGCAAATGCGGACGTGAGGAAGCCGGACCCGGCTACCAGCGTTTTATACCTGACATTCAAATACCTCTGTAAGAGCACCGGCACGCTGACGGCCGGTTTTGAAGGTTCCTCCCAGGGCGAAGGCCGGCTTCCGTTTGTCCGGGTTGAACTGTCGGAAAGCGTTGAGACGGAAAGCCTGGAATATACCGGCACGTGGGACGGTGTGGGCGATTTCGTGCTGCGTTTCACCGGTGACGTGTATATCGACGTGCTGGCTCTTACCAACCGCCCGCTGGAAGACTTTAAAATCGAAGTCTCCACGAAGTTTGTGCAGACCGCCGAAAAAATAGCCCTGCTGGGTGAAAGGATAGACAACACCGACAGGACGGTTACCGGCCTGGGTATAGAACTGGACACCGCAAACGAAAATATACGGCTTTGGGGTGAAAAGACCGATAAAATAAATTCAACGGTCACACAAATCGGCATTGATCTGGACATGGCCGAAGAAAAGCTGGATTTGTACGTCAGAAAGACGGATGACATAAATAACACGGTTTCCGACTTGGGGCTTCGCCTGGCGGCCGCCGAAGGTGAACTGGAACTGTTTTCCAAGTTTGAGGACAAGGCGAACGGACTTTTTACCAGCCTGGGCAACCGTATGAATTCGACTGAGGGCACACTGGAAACCTACGCCACCCGGTTGAACAGCCTGGACGGTACGACTATCAGCCTGGGCAACCGTATGAGCGCCGCCGAAGGCACGCTGGAAACCTACGTGACTAAAACAAACGCCATTGACGGAAGCCTTACGAGCATGGGCACACGTATGAACGCCGTGGAAAAGAGGTTCACGAACTACGTGCTGACGGACACCTTTAACGGGACGGTAGGCGATATCAACGTCACCCTGAACCGTCACTGGTCTGCGATTGAACAAACAGATAAGAATCTTCTACTTTCGATAAACAAGTCAACGGGCTACCCGCTGAACAAAGACGTGAAGTTTGTAAAAGGCATGAACGGCATTTCCCGGTATAATAATTCGGGGGGCGAAGCCGTAACAGTTAAGCGCCTTTACATCTATACAGGCAGTTCGGTTCCTTCGGGTTCCAACTACCCGGCGGCCGGCTGGACCACCGACGGCATTCGTGCCGCTCACGTGGGGGACGTTTATTACAATTCTTCCACTGGCACATGGTACACTTATACTACGTCCTACGCCTGGACGGCAAAGGCACCCGAATTCGGGACTGTTTCGGCAGAACAGGCAGCCGTTATCCGTATTCAAAAAGTAGTCGGAAATTCCAGTCCCGGTTTAGGTGGTTTTACATTCTCCACCCCGTCCCGTGCAAACGCCGTCTTTGAAGCCCGCTTTACCGCCAAAATTCCGGTCGGCTACCGGCTGAACTTTGCCAGTAACGCAACCGGAAACGGCGGTCGTAGTATGTGGATCACAGACAACGCCGGAACCGGCGGCTGGAAAGAATACCGGTACCAGATTTTTTGTGGCGCTTCGGGCAGTTTTTCGACGACGAATTTTTTCTATCTGACAAAGGACGTTCCGACCGGGCAGACAAACAACGATAATAATACAGTCGTAACTTGGTACCTGAAGGAAGGAACCGTTTTCGATCTGTCCGGATATGAAGACCCGGTAACATATATCAACTTGACGGAAGACCTGGCAAAGATCAAGGCTAAACGCATTGAACTGGAAGGGCTTGTCACAGCAAACAATAATTTTAAAGTATTGGAAGACGGCAGTATCGAAACAAAAAATGCGAAGATAGCCGGCTATTTATATTGTCCTTTTATAAGTATTGAAGAAAGTGACGCTATTTTACAGGGAAGTGCGGCTTCGTGGGAAAATACATATCTCTTGAATACAAACTTATATCTGGACGTGACCTTTAATACGGTGATATTGCCTGTTGCCGAAAGATACGCCGGTGCCCGTGTCCTCCTTATGGACTCCCACTTTATAAAGACAAGAACCTGGACGCCTCCGACACGAATAAAGACACAAGACGGCAGCGCTATTTTTTCCGGTCTGTTCTGCTCAATGAGCAGTAATGAAACACATGCCGCTGATTATATAACCATTGATGCGGGTGTGGTTGAATTAGTCCTTCAGAAAATCCCTGAACGGAATTATAACACAGGGGAGACTATCGGATATACTTATCGGTGGGTATTGATTAATAACAGTTGCAGGGGCTTATTCTTAAATGCAGATTATTAACAAATAAAATAGTTTTGAATATGACAAAAACGATTGATTTTAGCAAAATCCCGGTGGAACTCCGGTTCGGTGAAATGATAGAAACTGATATGCGTCGTTCGTTGGGTAACGCTATAAACCGCAATACTTCGGACATCGGGCTGGCTGACTTCGCCCGGAAAATCTTCTATTCGGCTGAACCTGTCGAAGTTCCGGCTGAATATGCCGGGGAAATTTCCCGGATCGTCACCCGTGACGAATACCTGCTGGCACCGGCAAAAGTGGCCGTCCTGTCCCTGATCTGTGAAGTGATGCCACCGGCTGTTCCAGCAGAAGACAACGTAAATAATAAACCCCTAAAACGGAAAAGAAAATGAAAAAAGTAGAGGAACAAAGAACGAAGACTTTTCAGTCTGAAGTAAAGAACACCGGTATCGTGATAAACTACCGTGCGACCCTGGTACCTATTGAAACCGGTGAAGAAGTCGCCAACGTTTACGGTACCATCGTGAAGGATAACAAGAACGTGGGCAGCGTCAGCTACGACAAGGCGGCCGACCGCCAGCACACCAGTTTTGAACCGTTTTCTGTCACTACGTCAAAGGAAAAACAAGCTGTTTCACTCGTTGTCGCTTTGGACGTGGCTGAAATCATTGCAAACAAGTAAGGGGGTATTATGGCCTACAAGCGTGAGGAACTGGACTATATAGCCGCCCAACTCTTACCGGTGGTGCTGGAAAAACTGGGCGTGGAAGCACAAGGCGTTTCGGAAGTTGAGGTCGTGAGCGACCTGACCGGCATTTTCTCCCTTCCGGCCTACAAGAAGGTCGGCGGTGTTGAAAAGGTCGTGGAAGCGCCGGTTTCCCTGCTTCAGGACATCGCCCTGGATAGCGTGAATGAAGCTACCGAGAACGCTAAGGCGGCCACCGGCGAAGCCCTGCAGGCCGCCGCCGGTGCCAATGCCGCAAAGGAAAAGGCCACGGAGGCGGCCGACACGGCCAACGCCGTAAAAGAAGCCACCCTTCTTGCAAAAACTGAAACCCTTGAAGCCACCCGGAAGGCCAACGAGGCCACAGGAAAGGCCACGGCCGCCACCGCTACCGCCCAGGCTCAGGCTGACCGTGCTAAAGAACTGGCGGATCATCCTACCATGATGGGGGAGAACGGGAACTGGTGGAAGTGGGACGCTACCCAGAAGAAGTACGTCGATACGGGTGTCCTGGCCAAAGGCGGGGTTCTGTATCCCACTTTCTACATTGATCCGGACACGATGGAACTGATAATGAACTATCAGGATGAAATCGTGGCGGGCATGTTCAATATTGACAACGAAGGAAATTTAACTTTTAACCCGAAATAGAAATGGCAGAAGGAAACAAAATATTAGGGAAGGTCGCCTTCGTGGATAAAGGTGCCTATAATGCTGGCGCCCGTTACGACCTTTTCAATTTCGTAACGACTGAAGACAGTTGTTACCTGTCCCTAAAGGACGGCAATACCGGTCACCCGGTAACAGACACGGACTGGTGGAAGTGCCTGGCCAACGGCAAGCCGGCCACCGAAGCGGCAAAGAAAGCCCTGGCGGAAGCCACCCGGGCGGGTAATGCGGCCGACAACCTTTACGGCGCCGCACAATCGGCCAACGAAGCGGCCGTACGAGCGGGCAACGCCGCCAATGATGCCGATACAGCTAAAACGGAAGCCCGTCAGGCTGCCGGGCGTGCTGATACGATAACCGGTGAAGCCAGCCGGAAAATCGTTGAAATGGACGCTTTGTCTAAAGCTGTCGCCGGCTATATCAATGCCGCCCCGGTCCGTATGCAGGTATCTGTTCCAGTATCAATCAGCACAAAGAACAAAGTCCGTCAGAAGATCGGTATAACGTTCTTCCCGTCGTATTGTTTGAAAAATGCCCTGTATCAAAAAATATCGGGCAGTTCAGCCGACGCCGACCCGTCCGGAAACCTGACGGTCAACGGTACCGGAAAAAGTTCTTTCCATGTGATTCCGACGCAAAACACGGAATTGTGGCAGAAGGTCGACGTTACCGTCCGTTCCCCGCTGATCCGTTTGAGTAATGGTAAAATGCGCCTGAACGGCAGTAAAATAAGAATTGTCTAACTTTTTAAAATATGAAATTATGGCTTTTACAAGCGATCAGGAAACAAAAATTCTTGCAATGCTTTCCGCTTTTGAAGGCGGCCAGCAAGTAGATGATCTTCCCCTGGCTACCGATACCGTCCAGGACAAAAAGATCGAAGTATTCGACGACATTACGGGCGCTTCCGGCAGGATGGATTTACGCCAGGCCGTCCGTATGTCAAGCGCCCCGTCGTGCGGGCGTGTGTGGAACCTGGGCAACTCAACGCCTAAAGCCCAGGGCTGGTTCGGCAGCCTTGAACTGTTGCGCAACCTTCCCGAAACTCTCGGCCTGGGCTGCTACCTGGTAAAGAATGACCACAGCCGCCGTAAACTTGACCCGACAAACCATTACCGCTTCGCCAATGGTGAGACTGCGAAACTTGACGGCAGCATGGGACACTACCAGTGGGGATGGGGAAAGAAATTCTATCTTGCCATTTACCGGATCGGCAACCTTTTATATAAGGAAGTGTCCCTGGCACCTATTCCCGGCCAATATAACTATGTTATTCCGGTTGCGAGTATGTCGGCGCATGGGTTTGCCGCCCTTGACCGTACCACCGGCACTTTGGCAAGTTATGTCAATGACGACGTGAATTACCGGGGTGGTGACAGCACGGACTGGGACGGGACATACAGGACTTTGATAGGCCGGGCTGCAACCAATAAAAACACGGAATACTGGCGGACGGCTGCACGCAAAAACGGTTCCGGCTGGCTTTGCTGCACAATGCGCCATACTTCTGTTGTAAAAATCCTGTTTGAAATCATTTTCGGCACCCAGGACATGCAAGCCGGTTATAACGCAAATAAAGACGCTGACGGCTTATTCCAGGGGGGACTGGGTTCAGGTGTTACCAATATGCCCGACTGGAACGGTTATAACGGCTACCGCCCTTTCCTTCCCACCAGTGTGGGGATTGAGCTTGGCGACTCTTGCGGTGTCTCGACCTATAATGTCCTGAAGGCTGACGGCAGTACCCATTACGCCGCCCCCGTACCCGTATTCTTCGGTTTGAAAAACCCGTTCGGCTATCTTTGGCGGCAAATGGACGACGAATTCGTCCGCTGCAATGCCGACACTTCCGTAACGCATCTCGTTGCGCCTTCCATTTACGGAACTTGGACAATCGGGAATGAAACCGGTATGACGGCTTATTCCACATCCCCAACCAAAGGAGAGGGTTACATAAAAACGTTAAGCTATGACAATTTAGAGAATTTTCCGACGCAAACCGGCGGATCAGCTTCAACCTATCACTGCGACTATTTCTGGAACAACAGCAACGCCACTTCCGGCTTCCGTCTGTGTCTCCGTGGTTGTCATGCGAACTATGGGGCGCGCTCGGGTCCTGCCGCGTTGGCTGTGGGCACTGCTGTTTCGGGTGCCGGCGTGCACTGGGGTTCGCCTCTCTGCGAAGCAGAAGAGGATTGGCCGGTGGCCTGAAGGGTCCGTAGGGGTGCAGAAGGATACATCGGGGTTCGTTAGTGAGCAAAAGCACCCGTGACCGTCAGGTCACCCCTATACAGACAGCCGCGAAGCGGCTCGAAAAATTTTTCGTTCTTTGACTTTTTTCCATATTTGTATTTTTGATGGTGCGGGATTTTTCTATATTTGCATCCTGAAAAGGTTGCCTTTGCCTGAGCCTTTAGTTTCCGGCTTCCGTCTGTGTCTCCGTGGTTGTAATGCGAACAATGGGGCGCAATCGGGTCCTGCCGCGTTGAATGTGAACAATGCTGTCTCGGATGCCAACGTGAACTGGGGTTCGCCTCTCAACTATTTCTGAAAGAAAGATATTTTTTATAGGGAAAGGAACCCCGCCTCATGGCGAAAAATAAACTAAAAACGGAGGTGTCAGTAGACTGGGTAAATATCCAGGCCGACCACAACGACGTTAAAGAAAAAGCAGACAAGACACTGCCTTTAGACACCGTTTAATGAGACACTGAAAATGAAACGTAAAGGATACATCTCGCCGCATATTGAGACAAAGCGGAATTTTGAACTTGCATTTGACGGTTTTTCGGAGCACAAGAAAGCCCGGATCACCGTTCGCAAGTTTGAAGAAGACCTGGACGGCAACCTTGCCGCACTATTAGAAGCCTACCTGACCGAAAACTGGCGTACTTCCCCCTATACGGATAAACGGATATTCGACCGGAAAAACCGGACCGTTAGCAAACTGCCTATTCAGGATCACGTTATACAATGGGCGTCTTGCTTACACGTGGAACCGTTGTTGTGTAATTCCTTCATCCGTAATTCCTGTTCATGCGTCAAGGGAAGAGGGACACATGATTTTGTGAACCTGCTCCGTAAAGACCTGAATTCAAGTTACGAGGACACTTATTATTTCGTCCAGCTTGACGTTCATCACTTTTTCCCTAATATCAATCATGAACTGATGAAAGAAAGCCTGCGGGTAAAGATTAAAGATGCTAAATTGCTTCGGTTCCTGGACGAATTTATAGACAGCTATCCATCAGGGTTACCGTTGGGGGTAAAAATATCCCAAATATTAGCGAATTATTTCCTTGCATCCTTCGACCGGTTGGCTATAAGAATATTTGATATACTGGATGATCCCGATAAATACGCTTATTGGTGCGGAAGGTATGTTTCGCATTATATCTATATTGCCGGCAGGGACAACGAGGCCGAACTTTGCAAAGGCGCTTCATACCTGAAATCAAAGTTCAGGAAGTACGTTAAACAAGGGCTGAAGCACTATTTCCGTTTTGCCGATAACATCGTTATTCTGCATAAGGATAAGGCTTTCTTACACCTGATTACTGAAATAGCAATAATGATACTTGCACGTGATTATCTATTGCCTGTAAACAAGAACTGGAACGTCCGCCCCGTCCATAATGGCGGTATTGATGTTTGCGGCTATGTTTCTTTCCATGACTGTAGAAGATTACGCAAAAGAAATAAGAAAGACTTATGCCGGCAGGTTGCCAAATTGAGAAAGAAAGGGCTTTCACCCGAAGAAATCCGGCTGAAGTGCGCTTCACGCATAGGTTTTGCGCTTCACGCAAACAGTAGGAATTTACTTAGAAAATTAAATATAAATATGGAAAAAAGACTCGGAGCGGTAATAAAGAACCGCAAAGTTCAGATACCCTTTAAAGGTATGAGGTTCGATCAGAAAAAGGCTTTTGCCGATCTTGTGTGTAAAGAAGGCCAGGAAGAACAGGACTATAAAATCCTGTTGATAGATTACACGGTAGAAGACAGCAAGGTCGAGAAGGAAGACGTAATAGTGACCGTTGACGATGGTAACGGCGGAACAAAGCAGGAAAAGCAGACACGGCCGAAAAAATGCCTTGTGATCCGTTATAAGCGAATACTGGAAACTATTATAGAACCGACTGAAGACGACGAAGAAAACGAAACCTACATATTCGAGAAGGCTAAAAACAAGGATGGCAGCGAAACGGACAAAGACGCCGAATTCTATTCATTTACCGGCAGTACGGTAATGCTGGAACAAGCCCTGTCAGACTTCCAAAAGGAAGATTTGCCCTGTCCGACTGTCATAAAAGAGTTTACTAATAAAATGAACAAGAAATTTTATAAATTCACATGATTATGAAAGCGACATATTTAGATAGAAAGAAATATGAAAAGTACGACGATAAGCATTTTATCGTTTACTTGAATGAAGAAGTTATTCCGGACTATGTGTCGGAAGTGATGGAAGGGCGGGAAGTGCCGGAACCTTGCATGGCTTATTCTTATGAAGGATCAGAAAAGGACGGCGGCACGATCATTGAAGCGACGTCCGCCCTGTATGATGATTTTGTGGCCGGTCTTGTCCGGCTGAAGTATTCACAGAACCAGGTGGAAGCCGTCATTCTGAACCAGGGAGACGGGAACGACGTCCATTTAGCGGAATATAACGCTTTGCAGTTGTACAGGAAAGAATGTAAATCCATTGCGGCCGAACTTTTGGCAAGAGAATAAACCTTACCGGGGGTGAATAGAAAAAAGCCCCCGGCCGTTAGTAAAAAGACGCCAATCACTTACTAACAAAATGCGACGCAGCGCACAGCCGGGGGCAAATACCCTCTGCTGCGCTGCGTCGTTTTTATTATAAGTGATTGGCTCTACAAAGATAGTGTATTTTGCTGAACCCTAAAAAGAATATCCGATAAAATGAAATTATATGAATTGCTGGACTTCAACAAAGAACTGTTGAAAAGGCTTTGTTCTGCCGGTATCAAACCGGAAGACTACAAGTATGCCGACCTGTTTGCCGATTACGAACGTTTGAACCGGGAAGGCGAAAAGAAGACCTATATCGTTGCGATGCTTGCCGATAAATACGGTATCAGTGAACGGAAAGTTTATTCAGTAATCAACCATTTAAGCCAGGAACTTGACTACTGCAAAAGCCGTGCAGTGGGATAAAGCCCGGAAATTATGCTGTTTACGCCGGACTGACGACCTTTGCCCCGTAATCAATAAAAAAACGAATATGGGAAATTTTACCTACAAAGAACAGTACGGCGTAATTGTGATATGCCAAAGTGAAGAAGATCAGCAAGCCACTTACGACTGGCTGCGTAAAAACGGGTTGAACGTAAAAGTAGTGACGGTATGAAAATTGAAATTAAGCATCGCTGCAACGATTTCGATAGTTATCGTTCGGCCAGGGTTAAAAGCCTGTTTAACGCTGAAAACGCCTACAACTGGGAAAAGGTTGTGGACTTGCCTATCGAGGGGAAAGACTGGAAGATCGGCCTGGTTGTCGGTGCGTCCGGAAGCGGTAAGACCAGCATCGGAAACCGTATCTTTTCAGAACCTATTCACGACCTTTATGCCGGTTGGGATAACAGTAAGCCGATTGTTGACTGCATAGCCCCGAATGGCGACTTCAACACCGTAACCGGCGCCCTTTCTGCCGTTGGGCTGGGCGATGTTCCGGCGTGGCTTCGTCCTTTCAATGTGTTATCAAACGGCGAAAAGTTCCGTGCCGGCCTTGCCCGCCTGGTATGTGAACGCCCGGAACGTGTCGTTATCGACGAATTTACGTCTGTTATTGACCGGCAGATCGCAAAGGTAGGGGCGGCCGCTTTCGCTAAAACATGGCGCAAGGGTTCCGGCCAGGTCGTGCTTTTATCCTGTCACTTTGATATTATTGAATGGCTACAACCCGACTGGGTGTACAATACGGACGAGGCACGCTTTTACGAGCGTGACTGTCTTCGGCAAAGACCGGAACTCACCCTTCAAATATATAAAGTCCGGGGAACTGTATTCTCACGACTCTTTAAGCGGCATTATTATTTAGATTTGCCCCTTCCGGTGGCCGCTGAATACTTCGTCGGTGTTATCGACGGCGAACCGGTTTGCCATGTGGCCGTTGCACCGCTGTTTACTGCCAACGCTTACCGGGCTACCCGCCTGGTGGTAATGCCTGAATGGCAGGGTATCGGTGTCGGTACTAAGTTCCTGGCCGCCGTATGTGAATACCATTTGCAAGGTAACGGTCGGTGTGGGCACAAGTTCCACACGTTCTTCCACACGTCACACCCGCAACTTTGCGGGGCGCTTCGGCACTCTAAAAGGTGGGTACAGACAGCGGCCAGCCTTTACGGTGACAACAAAAAACGGTGTATGAACTCTATGACCCGGTCACGCAAGAAACAAGGAAATAAAAAGGTTACGACTGGCGGCTACGGCGGCCATTTTAGAGCCGTACAGGCGTTTAAATACATAGGAGAGTAAAATGATAGTCAAGATATACGGAAACGAAAATACAGCCGCTTATGGGGCTGCAAAAGCCCTTGTCGGACGTTTAGGCCATAGGGTAACAGACGTTACCTGTATGGCAGACCTGGCAATTGCCCCGTTACTTACGGAAATATTGTCGACTGAAGTGCTGGGCGTTCCTGCTTACGGTACGCTTATATTTCACCCCAGCCCGTTACCCTATGGCCGTGGAGCCAGCGCCATAAAGTACGCCTACAAACGTCAGGAAGCAATAACAGCGGCCACCTGGTTTTGGGCTGATAGCGGAATAGATACAGGGGACATTTGCGAACAGGAAATAGTGAAGATTGACTATTCTTTGCGGCCGAGAGAGTTTTACGAACAGGATATACTTCCGGCCATGTTGCGGACGCTTGAAAGAGCGTTAAAGGACATAGCGGAAGGACATATACGAAAAGTTCCACAAGTAGAGAAATACTCAACTTACGACAGGAAGTTATAAGGGATAAAATCCTTTCTAACACTATGTAAAGATACAAATTTTCTCTGAATTGACAATGATTTTTTGAGTATTTTTTTGCATAAAAAACAGCGTTTGAATACCGTTTTATTGACGTTCAAACGCTGTCTTTTTTTGTGTGCGTGTCGGAGAACTTTCCGTTTTCGTTTTTCCTCCTTCCCGGCCGGACTTTCCGTTTTCGTTTTTCCAAAACGGTTTTTTCGTTTTTCGGATTATACTTTAATTTTCTTAAATATTGACGTTCAAAAAACGAACGTTTAAAAAACGCCTTTTCCAAACGCAATATTTCACTGTATAACAACCAATTACAACCAAATAAAAAATATCGTGTTTATAGAAATCAGATTTCCACAAACACGATATCAATTAAAAAAGAAATTACTATTCTCAGAAATTAAAGATACCCAATTCCGGGAAAGTAGCCCCCTGCACCGCAAAACAGATTCCGAAACAAGCCGCACTTACAATCCAAAGGATAACCAGCGTCCACTTCAAGCCGGAGTTCATCGGCTGCCACTTGAATATCTGGCTAAAGATGGCCCACACAAGGCTGACCAAAGGAATTCCTACCAGCAAGATTCCTGCAATGTACATCACAATGGCAGACAGTGGAGAAGTAGGCAGTACCACATCAGCCATCGGGAAAAGGGAAATGAGAGCTGCACCACCACCAACAGCCACCGCTATCGCAGCAAACAACAGCGCCACGAATACCACTCCAAACACAAACAGTATCGGACTGCAAATAATGGCGAATATCACCAGACAGATTTTCAACAGCCAACCGACTACCATCACCAGCGTATCTCCCAACTTCTGCAAGAAAGTACGGGGCTTGTCCGACCTCATATAATCATTCACCCCATTGGCAACCTTCTCGAAGCCATCCGTCACCGTCTTTCCGATATTCTCTACCGTAACAGCCTCACCGCGCATGCTTAACTTCTCGGCAGCCGTGCGGGCTTCCGGGATAATCAGCCAACATACGATATAAACCGGTATCAACGTTCCTACCCCACAAATCAAGACGACAAGCAGCAACAGACGGAGCAAAGTCACATCCCAACCCAGATAGGCAGCCATTCCACTAATGACACCACCCAGCATCTTGTCATCAGGATTGCGGTAGAGACGGCGGCGTGTAGTGCTATAAGCGGTATTGCTGCTCCATGCACCGGCACCATAACCACCTCCGGCATTTGTACTACCGGCATCGGCACTGCTGCTCTCTCCTTCCGTCTCCATGTCCTCCGGCTTTCCCATGCGGGCAATCACCTCTTCCACATCGGCAATCGTGATTACTTGTGAACCGGCCGACAATTTCTCGGCAAAGAGTTCGGAAATGCGGCGTTCTATATCATCTACAATCTCGTCGGCACCGGCTTCCTTACGGAAGTGTATCTTGAGATTACTCAGATAATTATCCAAAAGGCGGTATGCGTCATCATCAATAT
>OGRJ01000442.1_pt1 | contig 40278 bp, 31 predicted proteins | sample 1553411 | NCBI WGS metagenome assembly OGRJ01 (sample SAMEA2580084, study PRJEB22360) | human gut metagenome | biome: human gut; feature: human-associated habitat; material: faeces | place: Denmark | collected 2008/2010
ACACCTTGCGTTGCAAGCTGTTCCCAGCCGACAAGTTTCATAAAATATGCTATCTCTTCAGGAGGTAATGAAGTATAATGAAGATGACAACAAATCGGAATTGACCGAGCTGAAAGAGAAGGATGCTTGTTGCCCGAAAGACAAGAAGATGGAAGTAGAAGAAAACAAAAAATAATTTTTTATATGAAAGGCTGGTTGCAGAATGTCAAAACAAAATATTTATGATAATGATTTATTTTACGAAAACTTCGAGAAAATACGTAGCAAAGAAATCAATTTTAATGATATTATTGAGACACCAATAATATTAGGAATGATACCTGAACTATATAAAAAGAAAGTATTAGATATTGGATGTGGTATGGGGCAACATGCACTTCAATATTCAAAGAAAGGGGCGTTATCCGTTCTTGGAATTGATATATCGGAAAAAATGTTAGCATATGCAAGAAAAAATAATGCTGCCTCTAATATTGAATACAGAAGACTGGCTTTTGAAGAATTGGATGATTTAGAGGAAAAGTTTGATGTTATTACAAGTTCATTGGCTTTTGATTATGTAGAAAATTTTGAAAGGCTTATGAAACAGATTTATAGTCACTTGAATGAAAATGGCAAATGTGTTTTTTCGATGTCACACCCAATAAGTACAGCATATGATGGGACTTTTGACAGATATACCAGAACAGAAACTGGAGAAAGATTATATGCTAATCTACGAAATTACGGAATAGAGGGTAAGCGTGTTATTCATTGGGTAGTAGATGAATATGAACTTTATCATAGAACGATTTCAACATTAATAAATGATATTGTTTCTGCTGGATTTATTATTGAGGAATGTCAGGAATCAAAAGTACCAGAATCAATTAGAGAAAAGCGAGCAGATATGTTTGGAGGAGTTATTCATCAGCCAGACTTTATTTTTTTTAGGTGTGGAAAGAAAAATTAATATTTTATCTATGTAAAGAACCCGACAAATTCCCATTTATTGGGAAGTCGCAGAGAACGAAAAATCGGTATTTAAGGAGGTCTTGTATGAAGAAAATCGTATGTACAATGCTATGTATTATGCTTTTATTTGTTTTGAGTGCTTGTGGTGAAGATGTCAGTGAAGTAAAAACTCATAATGTTGAATCTGAGAGCTATTCAGAAGAGGATATTAAAGCCGCTATTGACACAATAAAAAAGGAGTTTAAGAGTGACTGGAAAGGATGCACTCTCACAGAAATTTACTATGCCGGAGATGACTGCACGAAAGATCATAAAGATTGGGCAGACAGAAACAATGCAGATGAAGTCATTGTTTTATTATCTTCATTCGATGTTGATTCATCTGGTGGAGACGGGTCTTTGAATCCAAATAGTACATACAGTGATTGGAAGTGGATTTTAGTTAGAACAGATGGCGGAAAGTGGCAGCATGTTGACCATGGATATTAAGTCAAATTCCCATTTATTGGGAAGTCGCTGAGAACGAAAAATCGGAATTTGAATGGGAGATGAGACTATGGAAAAAATCAAAAGTTTGAATCGCTATCAAAAGGGTGTCCTAATATTTATGATTGCTATGGCACTGGTATTTGCGTTGATTTATCCCATGACAATCTCACAAGTTGGATTTGAATATAAGAACACAATTCTTGTCCCAAGTCAAGAAGATAGCAGTACGGTGTATTCCGGTAAAATCCAAGGAAAACAGGCATATTTTACGGTGTCGAAGGATAAGACCGTTGTATTTCAGTATGGCGATAAAACCTATGGCCCTTATACAGCAAAAGAAGATCCTACAGCTATTCCGAGGAACGAAGAAATGGCAGAATATATGACCGGTATGGAGCTTCGTCAAGGAGGAGATATTTTGTTTCGTGGGGGTGTTTTGGAGACAGGGGATTCATATTGGCTATACAATGAGGACGGAACCTTAGATAACTTTGGATTTTCTTATGTAACCAGTGATGGGATCGAGAGGGATGAAAATGGGGACGTAATTGATTCCGTGGAGCCATCTGCAGCTACTATACTGGAACTGATGAACGCTCCCGAGCTGACACATAAGGGCGAATGGTTTGCATGGTTTGGGGCTGTGTTTATCTGCGTTCTCAATACAATTTCTATTTTGTTTGCAGATGAGCTGTTCCGTTGGAGTTTGGCATTTCGGATCCGCAATGTCGACCACGCAGAGCCGTCTGATTGGGAAATTGCAGGAAGATATATCGGCTGGACTGTTCTGACGATCATGGCATTGGTACTCTTTATTATGGGGCTGCAATAGTACAACTTCAAGTTTACAGAACTGAATCAAAAGAGCTCGAAGCAGCTCTTTTTTCTTTTTTATAATAGTATCATTATGGTATAATAGAGACATTAAAATCGGAATTTTCAGGAGGTTCATTGAAGTGGAAAAAATAAAAATAGAAAAGAATACCGTTCAGGAAACACTGATTATACCTCTATATGGTAGAAAAATGTGTTCTGAAAAATTTTCTGCTCTTTATACTGACATTTATGCCAAAAAATTATGTGATAGGTTAGACTATGATTTTTCGGAATTAGAAAAAAAGAATAACTCATTTTTATATGAGTTTGGAGCACTTGAAGCTGCAATGCGTCAGTTGGATATCATTTGGAAAATAAAAGAATACTTGAAGATTTATCCAAAGGCTACAATTGTCAATCTTGGTTGTGGATTAGATGAGACTGGTAAGGCTTGCGATAATGGAAGTTGTAGTATAGTCAATGTAGACTTCCCTGATGTCATAAATGTTCGAAACCAACTGATATCAAATCATGAAAGAGAAAAAAATGTTGCATGTGATTTAAAAGATTATTCATGGATGAACGAAGTAGACGGTTCAAACGGAGTTGTTTTCTTTGCGGCAGGGGTATTCCATTATTTTAAAAGAGAAGAAGTAAAAAGTTTAGTGCTAGAACTTTCCAAAAGATATGAAAAAGGATGCCTAATTTTTGATAGCGTAGGTAAGCTAGGCTTAAAACTTATGATGTCAAAGATATTGAAGAATATGGGGATTAAAGATGTGGAAGGTCTATTTTATGTGAATAATACAATTAAAGAGCTTAATTGGTCGGATAAAATAAAAGTAACATCAAAGGGATATATGTTAGGCTATTATAATATGAAAAGTTCCAATATTCGCAGTTTTCATCGCTTACTTGCAAGGATAGGAGATAATGTGATGAAGATGAAAATAAATAAATTCCTGTTTGACTAGAAGGTGCATTACATGAAAAAGAATATATCAAGGATTATCGGTGTAATAATGTTGATTGTAGCTATTGTATTTATAGTGTTAGCATTGAATCATCCAGAAAAGAGTTTCCCTTGGAACAATACAATTACTTGGTTACTGTATGGTATATATTTTCTTGTGACAGTGGTGCTGCTTATTGCTCCTAAGATGAAAAAGTGAGGAATTCAAGTTTATTGAATTGAGTATATCATACTTAATGCCGAAAAAATACTTGTTATGTAAAATAATTTAATTGCTTTGATGTTGTATTTTCGAAAACACTTTTACGAATAAATTTCCTCTTTGTTACATTCTTTAGATGAACTACAAACATTTCCAAATGTCCCATCGCCCATATCACATATGTAACAATTCATATATGGAGACATAGGAAACAGGAGGAAAGAAAGTATGAACGAAGTGATAAAGTCAGGTCATTTGAAAGGAAGCTACCGATGCAGCTTCAAAAGAGAACATGACATACCACTTGAAACAGGGAAACGGAAGGAAAATGTCTATGATAAAGCCGTGCTGATCAAGGAAATTATCAAAAACGGAATTTATCATGGATATGACAAAGAGCAGATCAAAGAAAAAATCATCCAGGCGTATGAAAAGATGGATTATCCTACAGCGGAAACGGCAAGGCTTCATGCAATGGATACTTACTGTCAGATTATGCGGTATCTTACCTGTGAGTCGCGAAAACCGGCGGTGGCAGCTTCTCAAAAGATCATTGATATGGATGGTCTGTGCAGTGTGGAAGTGCGACCGGATTTTATCTTCAGGGGCTACCGGAATTTTGAACGGGTGGTGTACAATGGAAAAAAACGCCAGAGAATAACTGTGCAGGAACCATATCTGGAAGTTGTAAAGATATACTGCAAATCTCCGGATGTATCACAAATAGGAAAAAATAAAGATACAGGTGCAAAACAGAATCTGGAGTTGTATTCCATGTTACGGTATGGAAGAACTTTATTATCTGAAGATGATGCACATATAAATGTAGGAGCCAGTTTTTACTTTTTGCGCAAAAAATCAGATTCTGCTACAAAGGAAGAATTTGAACCTGACTTTTTCCAGACCAAAGGTGGCGGAAACATTGTTACCTTGTGGGAAACACATCATGTTTCCAATCAGGGGGATTTTTCTCCGGATGCACAGGGAATGGACAAATTGTTTGTGCCGCAGCTGAAGGAATTCCTTCGGGGCGAGGATATGAACGGAAAGAAAGCATGTGATACCTGCAGCCTGCGACAGGTTTGCAATTTTACAAAACCACCGATCCATATCGAAAAGGAACGTTCCCAGCGGACGGTAAGTGATCTGATCCTCACGGATGAGCAGGAAAATGCCATTGCATTCCGCAAAGGAATCGCAAGAATCAATGCGGGAGCCGGAGCTGGCAAAACACTGGTGACAGCTCTTCGAATAGCAAATATGCTGGATGAAGGAATCCGACCAGAAGATATGATTTTGCTGACCTTTACGAATACCGGGGCGGAAGAGATGCGGGAACGAATCCGGCTTTATACCGATGATCTTGGCTGTGAGGCGGATCTGGAAAAATTAACCTGTACAACTTTTCATGGCTTTGGTGACCGGATTATCCGGGAAAATTATCAGGAACTGGGATTTACAGAACCACCCAGGCTGATCGATGAGGTAGAAAAATCGAAGATTGTTGCAAAACTCTTGAAAGAGATAACCGTCACCGGACTGGATTACCGGAATTTTAAAGCAAACCTGCCATATGTAAAAGGTGCTCTGATAACAGCAAAAACTGTGTTCTCATTGATTAAAAAGAACCGGTTGAGCCGTGGAGACGAAAGCAGGCTTCCGAAGCTGATGCAGGATTATGATCTGTACATTAAGAATTCTGCGGCAGCAGTGGAATTGTTCCGGCTGTATGATGCATACGATGCCATACTTCGTGAAAAGAATCTGATCGAGTATGCCGATCAGGAGCTTCTGATCATGGATCTTATCAAAAGGAACCCATACTATTTTGAAGATTTTGGCTACCGCCATATCATGGTAGATGAGTATCAGGATAGTTCGCCTATGCAGTTTGAACTTTTAAAAATCCTGATAGATTCTCCGAGCTTTGAATCCTTTATGGTTGTCGGAGATGACAGCCAGAGTATCTTTTCTTTTCAGGGTTCTGATCCTGCGTATATGATCGAATTCTATGAGAAGCTTGGTGTATCAAAGGGAACTGATTTCTTTTTACTGGAAAATCACAGATCGACACCGGAAATTATTGATTATGCAAATGAAATCAATAAGAAAAACCATAATCGCGTAGAAAAGGATCTGGAGGCTACCAGAGAACATGGGAGGTCTGTTACCGTAAAACAGTTCTGGAAAAAAGCAGAAGAAGAGCAGTATATTGTGTCTATGATAAAAGAGGCCAGGAAAGACTGGGAATATGAAGACATGGCATACATTGCATTTTCGAGGGACGAACTGTTAAGGATCGGTACGGTTTTAACAGAACATCAGATTCCCTGGATCATGTTAAATCCGGAGCCAACACTGAAAAATTCCCGCGTGATGGCAGCCATTGGTCTGTTACAGTTTATGAAAGATCCTACAGATACAACTTCAGCATTTATGTATCTGAACGCAGTAAGCAATAATACCATGACCCAAAAAGATACCGTGGAGATCATGGAGAAAATTGCAAAATTGCGAGAGGAATTGGAAATGCTTGCTTCGTATCCGGAACCGCAGAGTCTTCAAAAGCTGAAAGAACTGCTGGGAGCACTGGATACAGAAGATGAGATTTATGCCGGATTTTTAAAGAAATTGCTGCAAAGAAAGAATCTAAAAGAGATCATAGAGTATGGTCAAGACTTTTTGGATTATGGAGAAAAAGAAATGGAAAAAAGGCAGCAGGATTATCCTGGTGTGGTATTAACTACGGCTCATTCATCCAAAGGAAAAGAATGGCCGGTCGTATTTAATGGAATATCCCATTATCATAACAAACAGTTGGCTCTGGACGAAAAAGAAGAACGGAGACGATTACTGTTTGTGTCGGCTACGAGGGCCAGGGACGTTTTATTTGTTACAGGACAGTCTGTTGCATACGGAGATAAGAAAAACAGAGTTTACAATTGCTTTCTGATGGAGTCTTTTGATGTACTGCATGAGGACTTCCAGAAAGAAGCAAGCTAAAAGTAATGTATTTGAGAAAGAGCGGGTTTTGCCTGCTCTTTTTTCATGCAGTTTTTCGATGTTTACATTATTGAATCGTTCATATTTCAAGTGTAACTATTCACAGCTGGAGAAGACTATCAAACAGGAGGAAAGAAAAGGAACATGAAAAAAATGATTAAAATTCAGAAGGCAATGACTTATCCGAAAGCGGCAGATATGATGCAGCTATTGAATGCAAATACGGAAGAATATTTACCATTGAAAATTATTGTTTGTGAAAATAAAGTTGGAAAGATAGAATTTTTTGCTGAAGAAATGAAAAAAGAAAACGGAATTGGTTTTCTCGCCCGTGGCCAGGAAGAGGCTGCTGATATTTTCAGGCAGTATTTTCAGAAAAAAATCAACTGTTCGGTGTATCTTGTATCCTATGAGACAGGCCGCAATGTGATCTTCCATGCAGAACTTGAATATGAAACCTGTGAAGCAGAACTACTGCAGGTAGATGCATCTGTTTTTGAGGATATGTGTCAACAGATCATAGGGCTGGGAATTGCAGGAAGAAAAGAATTGGAGCGAAATATCCGGGTAATGAAAGAACATCGTTTCCCGGATGAACTGATCCGTCAGATCTTATCGCGGTATCGCAAGTATGACCGACCCATCCATATTCCCAAAACCATATACATTGATCCGGATAAAGAATCCCAAACGTCATTACTGGCATTGTGTGCCATTAATATCCTAATCGGATCACCTTTGATTTTAGAAGGAGACAAGTCCGTTGGAAAAAATGTATGTGCGGAAACACTGGCTATGATTTTTCATATGCCATTTGATATGATAACCATGACAAGAAGCATGACTGCGGACGATTTATATGGAACAAAATCTACAGATAACACAGCAGCTGAAAAGCTGACGGTTGCCATGGCATCCGAGTATCTGAAGTATCAGATGGGCCAGGAAGATGCGGATATCCACGCAGCATCGGAATTTGAATATCTGAAAGCAAAGTCATCCTCAGTGTCCATTGTCCAGGAACACGCAAGTTTTGTCCATTGGTTGCAGCACGGAGGGGTCTACTGCCTGAATGAAATGAATATGGCAGAAGCGAACTTTCTTGCATCCTTTGCAAACCAGATAACCGATGGTTCCGGTTTTATTGATATTCAGGGGTACGGTCGGATCCAGATACATCCGGACTGTGTTCTGATCGGTACGCAAAACAGCAATTACACCGGAACTTGTGAACAGAACGATGCAACGATGTCACGTTTTGCCTGCATCGCGTTTGATTATCCTGCGAGTATCCGCCCTATGCTGGAAGCCGTAGTAGGGAAAAAACGTCTGGCCGGGCAGTATTTTGCGCAGGTGGATGCTTATTATTCCCTGCTGCGGGAATCGGTGCAACAGGGGACGTTGGAGAACAGCTGTTTAAATATCCGTGGATTTTGCAGGGCATTAAATGCGGTAGCATTAATCCCGGGGGGATCTACGTTAAGAAAGCAAATCGAACTGCATGTGATTAATACTTGCCCTTTGGATGAAAGAATGATGCTGGAACAGCTTTTAAACCAGAAAATAACATTATAAAACAAGAACAGGATAGTAAAGGAGTATGCAAAAAGTGCATGCTCCTTTAAAATATACATTTTTCAAACGTCTCCAGTATTTTCCTTGATGCGGTTTTGGATGGTTCCAACTACCCATATTCTGATTGTAATACGATTTCAGAACATGGAGAAAATAGGAGGAAAGAAAATGAATGAACAATGGACAAGGGAAGAAAAAGAAACATGGAACCAAAAATACTATCAATCGCTGGATATGTCTTTAAAAATTTATCTGGCGAAACTTCCGCCAAACCGGATACCTGTATTGGAACTGGAAACCGATGAAAATTCCTGGACAAATCATGCAGTGATACATATCGGTACCGGGGATATTTCTATCCGTAATGAAAGAGAAATGATGGCATGGTCTACATTTTTACTGGGGCATGAGATACAGCATGTGCTTTCTACAACAGAAAAATCATGGGAATTCGGACTCGAAAGAGGATTCCAAAAAATCTGCGAAATATTTTCCAGACAGATAGAAACTCCACCCAGAAGATTCGTTAAGGATGCAGACTATGATCTGTTTTTAATGGAGATACAAAAAGAAGGCTACCATATTTCCAAATCTGCACTGCAGGAATTTGTACATTTTATTGTCAATAGCCTGGAAGACGGACGCATCGAACGGATCCGCTGTCTGAAGAACCCAGGATACGTAAATTACATACGGCTGTGCCGTGGACAAAGCTGGGAGGAAGAACCACTTCCTGAGAAAATGAAAGAAAAGATTGATGAACCCAGGGTATATCTTGCAGTTGTATTAAATCAAATCCTGACATTGGCTACCATGTCTATTTACCAAAAAGGATTTGGTACGCTTGCAGTGGAACACATACAGATACACCGGCTGCTCCAGAAGGTAATCCCGCATATCCGCAAGGCCGTCAGTGCAAAAACATGCCGGGCCTGTATGGAAGAGGCAGTTGAAATATGTGGTCTTCTTGCTTCGGAAATTATAGACGCATGTAAATTGACACCACTGGAGGAGCTTTTAGCACAGTTAAACCAGCAATTCCCGAAAAACCAGTCATTTTCGGCAGACTCCCGCACAGAGCAGACGGGAGAAGGTGGAGAAAGTCAGCTGTTTTCCTTATTTGGCAGCTCTGATCTGACAGCAAACCAGGAACAGGAGCAAACGCAGAATACAACTGTGGAGTAGCTGAAAGAGGCAGATGTGCATGCTGCTATGAAAGATGCCGACCAGACCAGCAGGGAAGAAATTGGAATCTTTATAAAAACAGGAAAAAGAGAACAGCCAGCAAAAGATGAGGTCACATCATCACAGGAAGATGTCCTTCCGGATCTTACGTCCGTGCAGAATACATACAATGGAATGGTAACCTTCACAGAGAAAAAACGTACCTACCATCCGGATCAACAGATGCCGGTAACGTTGCTGGCCAGGGCAAGAAATCTGAAACGAAAAGTAGAAAAGATCTTTAAAAACCGCCAGGGCCTGTCCCTGCGCGGACAAAACAAAGGGAAGATCGATGCGGCAAGCGTTTATAAACTCGCTATGAACCGCATGGATTTTTTCAAAAGAACCCAACGAAGTGAACCGTTTGAAGGATGTGTGTATCTGCTGCTGGATAATTCCGGGTCGATGGGAAATGGAAGAATGAGCAAACGGAATTACTGCTGCGGGGCAGCTGCCGTCATCGAATATGCGTTTTCCGAACATGTACTGTTAAAAGAAACCGCATTTACCGCTTATACGGATTATATGGTGGAACACACGGTTATCAAAGACTGGCATGAGCATGTTTCTTCGAATGCGGCATGGAATTTTTATGAAAAAGATTCCTGTGCATCCTGTAATAAAGATGGTTATTCTATCCGCGTGGCTACAAAAGAACTACTGGCAAGGGTAGAAAAGAACAAACTTCTGATCGTAATCTCGGATGGTTTACCGAGTGCCTATCCAGGTGGCCGTGAGGATGGCATCGAAGATGTTCATGCGGCAGTGCGTGAGGCACGAAAAGCAGGGATCCAGGTGATTGCCATCTATATTCAGGATGATGATAACCGAAGAGAAGCGGAAGAATTCCGGCAAATGTATGAAACCAACTGTATCACAACTCAGCCGGAGCAGATAGAAGCAGAGCTGGTACATATCTTAAAACGATTTTGCTTCCGGTAAAAAGCAATCCTGAAAAGCATTTGGGACACACATGGTCCTGGATGCTTTTTTCATGCTGTATCGCTTTATGTAAATCGCCCATATTCAACATGAATTCTTCAGAAAGGAAGACGCAAAAAGCGCTGGGAAAAATGAAACAAGAATTGGATAATCTGGATCGACTGTTTGTCGAGCATTATAAGAGCATGAAAGCAAAAAAAGACGTCGTGGTTGCACCCTACGAGGGAAGCGACACGGGCGTACTGCGAATGGAATATGATATGGTCACGGAGCAGATCCATATCCTGTTAAAATTTGATAAGGCAAATAAAATGTATAATTTCCGCAGTGAACGACAGTATCCTTCCATGGATCAGGAAGCTGCGTATCATTTTGCCATGGATATTGCTGAAAAATATAATGGATTTCGCTGCAATGCCTATGACAATACGGTAATTATACAGCATGTGGGTACTTTCCGGGATATGGAAGAGACACAGGCGGCGGCATTACTGAAAAAGTCTATGGAGTCTTTTGAACGTATTGCAATGGAAAAACTGACCGAATTCGGAGACCTGTGCGGTATTACAGAACCAGAGGATGCAGGAGAGATTATAGAACTTCCGCCTGATCATACGGGAGAAACCGAATACGATACCTATGAATTGCCAAAACCACCTGCAGATAGAGAAAGTGAAAAACCGTATGCTACCAAAATGGCAGAGCTGTTATTTACTTATGAAACCGAACATCAGGACATTAAACATATCAATCCGGAAGCAGAAGTTGAAAAATCGAAAGAACAGAAAGAAAGCGTGTCCACCGGGCAGACAGTTATGAAGTCGTATCTGTTATCACATATCCAGAAAAAAGGAGGAAAAAAGTATCACTCGGAAGACGGCTCCTGCATATCTGCCAGATATTGCGAGGATGGTATCCTGTACTTTATATCCTATGTAGAGCAGGAACAGATACTGGAAATACGGGTTTCGCAAAAATATGACAAAGATATTACGGAAATAACAAAAGAGAACCCATTCCATTCCACGGTAAATTTAAAGCACGGGAATGTATTGATCTTACAGCGAACCATTGCTTCCTGTACCCCGGATATGTTTGAAAAAACTCTCCTTAGTATGCAAGAGGAGATTGACCGGTTTACCCAAATCCTGGAAAGCCAGTTACCGGAATCCGAAGCATTTGCCACTGATCGTGCTGGCCTGACGGAATCTGGGAAAAATGAACAGCTTGAGGGAAGTTTACAGAAAGAACAGGAAGATAAGTACCAGCAATGGGAAAATATTTTAAAAGAAAAAGAAATTTTCCTGGACAATCAGAAAAACGAGGTATTGTCCAGTCTGGAAGAACTGCATCAAAAAAGTACCCTGCTGTATGAAAAAGAAGCAGGATTACAGGAAGAGCAGGAAAAAATAAATGCATTATCATTTACACAGAACCAGAAAGAAACACAATTGCAGGAAAAGGAAATCCTGCTAAAGCAAAAAGAGGAAGTTTTAAACCATAAAGATGATGTACTGGTCAAAAAATCTCAGGAACTGCTACAAAAAGAGAAAAATCTAAACGCACAAGAGGAAGATCTGCAAAAGAGGCAGGAACAGTCTCAGATGCAGCAGCGACAGCTGAAAGCGGATGAAGCGGAATTTTACAAACAGCGAAAATACGGGGAAGAGACACTTCAGAGGATGCAGATCCAGGTTTCTTCTTTAACAAATCAGATACGCTTGCTGAAGCAGCAAAAGAATGATATCGATGAAATTCTGCTGGCTAAGAACCAGGAACTGCACGGGACTGTACCAACAGATCCGCATACAAAAGAAAAATATGAGTCACAAATCCGGGAATATTATACAGCATTAAAACAGGCAAAAATAGAGATCGACCGGTTAGAGCAGGAAAATTTGACATTAAGAAGAGAAGAAAACACTTCCCGGAATGGATCAAATGATCAGCGCGTGCAAGAGCTACTGGAGGAATTATCGGATGCAAAAGAAGAAATTGAGCGTTTGAAAACAGCTTCTGCATACCAGCCATCCGATCAAAACCAGATGATGCCTGAAACTGATGCAGAGCAATTTCTGGAATTTTTACAGATCCAAAAGGGAGCACAGCCGGAAATGCTGGAAAAACGCCATGCAGACGATGGCGTTTTGATCGAAATCCGCGGTGCTGTCCCAATCCTTGTATCGTTTAAATCCGGAATCAATTTTGTAGAATGTACACTTACGAAGCGATGCAATCCAATGGTAATGAAAAAGATCAATAAATATAATGATCAGAAAAGAAAATCTGTGATTTTTACCACACCAGGGGAAATCATATGCAGGACAATGTTTCTTACGGCCACTGCCGAGGAAATTTATGGCATGATGGAAGAAATCGTAAATGCACTGGAAGAACTATGAGGGAGGATACGGATATGTTTGGTATTAGCAGGGAATATCTGAAGATCTTACTTCTTATTGCATGTGCGGTTTTTATCCTTACTGTTCTTTTGCTGTTTTTTGATATCTGGCGGGAAAATGTTGCATCAAAAAGAGATAAGACCTACATCTATCATTTCATGTCAGCACTGGAAGAAACAAATAACCTCAAACAGACACTGGAAAAAGTGCTTGCATTATATAACCCCAAAGCAAGGGAGTATCAGGCGATAAAAAGGGCACTGGATTATCTGGACCACTCCATTTATGGTGATTATGAAACCGCGGCCTGGATGATCGAAGAGGCATTATACAATAAGAAAATCCATGAAACACATCAACTTGCCATCCAGATATGCATAAAGAAATTATCACAGGCTGCCCTTGAAGATAAGAACACTTTTGGGATATGAAGGGAGAAAAATCATGAAAAAAATAGTTCGATGGCTGATACTGGCCGGTGGCATCATCCTTCTGTTGTGCCTGGGTTTTATGATTTATAAATCCTGGACAGTAAAAGCAACGTTAAAAACATCCGTAGTTGCCATAACAGCACAAAATCCAAAAACTTACACGGCAGGTCAGAAAATCCTTACAGATGATTTTGAAGTGCTGGAAAAGCATGAAAACGGAAAATCCATAAGACTTCATTCAAAAGAGTTCACCATTCAGCCGGATATGGCAGCGGAAACAGGCGATGTAACTTCCGTTACGATCACAAAAGTATCTGACCCATCTGTAACATGTACAGTAGATGTAAAAAATCAGAGAGTAGAAGTGGCTTCTTTTGATGTCGGATACCCAAATCTTACGGATGTGAAGGCCACCTTGTATTCCAATGGTGAACTTGCATTTACCGGATCAGGGAATGTGAAGAATTTCGAGAAGAAAAAAATGCCCTGGACTACTTTTGAAGGCGCGAGAAACCATCCGATCGTCAGCGTGGTTTTTGAAGATGGTGTCATGCCGGTATCTATGGATTACTGGTTTACCGGGCAAAAAGAATTAAAGAATATTGATGTGATTCCTTCCTCTGTACAGAGCATGGAAGATACCTTTGCAGAGTGTACTGCACTGAAGACTGGGCCTGACTGGAGCAGATGTGAAAGTCTTACTAATTTAAAAGGAACATTGAGTAAAGATACATCCCTTACCTATGTTTATGCGATCCCTTTTGGCGTAACAGTGCTGGATGAGATCTGTAATGGCTGCACGAGCCTGGAAGTAGCACCGGATATGTCCGGGGCAGCAGGGGTCTTGTATATGCAAGCGTCCTTCGCAGGCTGTGTCTCGCTGTATGATGTATCCTTGCCAATAAATGTGCAAAACCTGTCGAATACGTTTTCCGGGTGTCTGAATCTGGAAACAGCACCGGAGATCCCGGCCACGGTAGTATCCATGAACAACACTTTTAAGAAATGTTCGGCTCTGAAGCACGCATCTAAAATCCCGTCCGGGGTCACAGATCTTTCCAATACCTATGCGGAATGTCCGAAGCTGTGTGGCACATTGGAAATCGATGCGAACCCAGAAAAATACAATGGATTTCTTTCCAAATCCGTAGTTTCTGTATCCTTGAATCTGACAGGAGCTTCACCGGTATTGGATTTACTGGGACTGACAAAAGATGAAACAGCGGATATTACAGTGAATGGAAATATCCCAACAAAAAATGGAGCCTGACAAGCTCCATTTTTGCATCTATATAAACTTTCCGGTTTACCGGGTAGAATCGTGTGACAGAGTATCCAGAATCTGCTGTTCCATGATATCTGCTGATTCTTCCGGAAGCATCTGAATCTTCTTTTTCTTCACGCGATGTTTCTTTTCATAGTAATATCCGGAAAAGGATTCTTTCATCTGATGCGTCCGTGTGATTTTTAGTTTCGCACGGTTCAATGTTTTTTTAATCTCGTCTACCGGATATCCGGTAATAGCGGCAATCTTTTTATAAGTAAGCTGTCTGCCATCCTCATCCACATGAAATACCCGTAATCTCAGTACCTCACGTTCCATATCATCCAGATACCGAAACGTGGATGCGAGAATTTGTGCTTCTTCTTTTTTTAAATAAAATGCTTCTGGTGACTGGTAAGAAGCTTCTAAAGAAAGCTCTACATCCTCCAGACTGCATTCTACTGAATTTTGTGTCTGAATCAGTGTTTTATGGATAGAATGTACGGAAATACCGGTCATGGCAGAGAGCTTATTTTCATTATACGGGATATTGTTTTGCGAACATATATTAATTGCTTTCCGTATTTTTGCTGCAATCTTGGAATAGTATGGTGAAATATGTTCATACTGGTGTCCGAGCAGTTCATAACATCTTGCCTGAATGTACTTTGTAAAATAAGTATTTGGCTTGCTTCGAGATGGATCGTAAGAAGCCATACGAATCATAACTTCTTCACAGCCTTCATGATACATATCTTCATAATCCACAGGCCGGACAGAAGCGTAATTGGATGAACAGGTGCGTACAATATCTTTTATGTAATTTCCTAATAGATCCAGCATTTCACCATATGCCAATGTACGATATCCGTTATGGTACAACCACATAATATGTACACCATTATTTTGGGGATCAATCTTGTCTTGTGGTATTTCTTTTGGAAGGTTCCTAGCTTTTATATTATATGTCATCTTTCCCACTAATACGTATTTTCACGTATTCCCTTTCTTTTGTCAGATCATTATCAGTTGTTCGTATGAAGCCCGATAACTTGGTAAATAACAATGAAAGATGGTACTTCATACGAACCATACAGACCACACCCAAAAAGCAATCATTACTCTTCAGGGATCTGAAGTTGGATGGAAACTGTATATTGTCAGATCATTACATGAAAATACATGTAATAGCTGAAGGTGCAAAAGCACCTTCAGACATTAGAATTTTGTTGCGTAATCAGTTAAACGGAAGTTCTTCATCAATCGAATCCGGAACATCCATAAATGCATCTGTTGGAGATGGGTCAGAAGGTTTCGATTTATTCCCATTCCGGTTGTTTGATCGTCCTGCAGGAGTCGATGTCCTGCCTTTATTTTGCGAAACAGAATCTCCGGTGTTTTCCGAAGCGGATTTGCTCTCGGCAAATTCCTGTTCTTCAACGACCACTTCCGTTGTATAAATCGTTTGTCCTTCGCGGTTTTTGTAGCTTCCTGTCTGGATGTGTCCGGTAATGGCAATTTTGAGTCCCTGGTGAAAGTATTTTTCGGCAAATTCTGCCTGTCTTCCGAAGCTGACGCATGAGATAAAATCGGCGTTGATTTGATCTTCCCGTTTCATACGGCGATCAACAGCTAACGTAAAACGTGCGATTGCCAGAGTGTCCTGTCCGGTTGTGTATCTCACTTCTGGATCTCTTGCCAGACGTCCCATTAAGATTACTTTGTTCATGTGTTGTTCCTCCCATATTTTTGTTAAAATTCTTTCCACTATCTGTTAAACAAGATATTTCCTTTCATAGAACCGGTGAAAGGTCTGGATACACCAGGTTGGGCATCCTTCTTTGCCCTTTCAAAGGTTTCTCCCTGGCTGTCGATCATATCCAGATGATGTAAGATAACAGCTTCCAGAAAGGCCGGCTGTACAGGTGATCCCCATTCCAGTTTTCCGTGATGTGACAGAATCATATGTTCCAGCTTTAAGATATCAACGGTAGGATCCAGTGCAAGTTTTTGCACGTAAGAATTGATAATCTCAATGCCGAGCACAATATGTCCTTTCAAATAGCCCTCATCTGTGAGATCTGAAGATCCGAGATCATCGGTAAAAAGTTCATGCAGCTTCCCGATATCATGTAAATCAACTCCAGCCATCAAAAGATCTGCGTCACAGTCATACAAAGAAGAAATGTATGTTGCCATCTCATGCATACGGCAGATGTGATAGAGTAATCCACCAGCCATGTTATGATGATTTCGTTTGGCCCCTCCCCAGAGGAGAAGCTTGTCGTGATGATCTTCAAAGATTGCACCCACCAGGGACGCATATGGTTCCCGGTATTGTTTGATGTCATTCAGAATATTGTCAAATATCTGTGCAGTATCAATCGGAGCAGTCTTTGCAAACAGGGAAACCGGATACTGGTCACTGGAAGTGAACCCGTGGATGATGTAAGATGGCTGTCCATTGTACTCCTGAATTTCCAGCTTCAGGATAACAACACCTGGAATCTTTACCGGCACACGTGCATTGTTAAAGTCTTCCAGGCTGTAATTCCATCGTTTGGCATCAATATCTGTTTCTCCGTCTGTTAAGTAAAAGACCAGATAGTTACTTGGTGTATTTGATTTTGTCGTTTTTTCTTCAATTTTAGTGCAATACAAGACAAGTGTTTGTATTTTACCACATTTAGGATCGAGATCTTTAATTTTTCGTATGTTATGCATTTCGTTCCTCCATTTTATTCTTCCTCCATGATGTGAATATAGTTTCCAGTTGGAATATGGGTGATAATAGGGGTAACAAAAGAAAAAAAAATCAGCCGTTTTGTAACGACTGATTTTCTACACATGGAAAAATATTAAATTATGATGTTAAAGAAGCTGTAATCCGCTTTTGCGAGAGTAATAATATACAGAATCAGATAATATTTCATCTACAGGAAGTGATTCTTCGTTTACACTACAAACGATTTCTCTAAGTCCTTCCACATCTCTGCGCTCACTTGCTTTCAAAATCAGTACCTCATGAATGGAAGATGGCAGAATATACAGATCGTCATCCAATTCAGAACTAATACGTGCCAGTGTTTCTGGAAATGCATAGATGATACTTGCACCAAATAATTTTTTCTGAGTTGTTAATACGTAAAACTCCAAAGGCATTTTTCCTGGCAAAGTAGAAAGAAGTTTTTTGGGAATAATATCCAGGATATTGACTAGCTGAGACATACCAAAAAAGTGTTCATAATTCTGAATTGCTTTTTGCCGCAGATAGTCCATATCCAGTTGCAGATAATCCATATGTGTCTGTCTGAGAAGATAGGAACTGTTATAACCATCTTCAGCTGGGAGTGCAATGCGAAAGATAACTGAAAGATCCATAAAATTGATATGCACATGATCCTTTAAAAAATCTGCATTTCGCTCATTTCCTACAAGCTGAATATATACGTGCTCATAAATATATTCTGCGGTTATCCAATCGGAAAAATGCAGATTTTTGAAAAACTTCGTTTGGACTGTACATGCAAACTGTGCAAAGGTATAATTGAGATTTCCAGTATCCTTATAGAACTGATACATGTCTTCCAGGTATACGACCGGCATAATCGACATTTCTTCATGAGAACTTTTGAAAGAAATTGCAGTTTTTGCTATATTCATCTTATATAATGGATACATTACCATTTCCTTGTCTTTAAAAGACTCATCCAGAAATCTCTTGAAATCTTTCGTAACTGCTTCTTTAAATTCATTCATTGTCAACATTTTCTTTCCTCCTGTTTTGTGTTTCTCCATATTGTGAAAAGTTACATACAGAATATGGGTAAGCAGGCAGCAGAAAAAAGAGAAGTGTTATACTTTACCGGTCATTCGGCACTGTTTTTTATAGTTTTTCTGAAACGAATAATAAATAAAATAGAAGTTATCCCGCTGATCCGGCGGCAGGGCCTCGTGGAGCAGGGAGAGTGAATCCATCCCTAGCAAGTTCATAAGCGTAAACAGTCCATACTTTTTCATGAAGCGGACACCTTCCATAGAAGAAAAAAATTCGTACATTTCTTTTACAGAAGAGAACGGATGATAATGTTCAATCGCATACTGCATACAGATACATAGTTTTGCAACGCCTTCTTCGCCAGTGGCATAATTCCTTGGAAATTGTATTTTTCCATCGAGAATCTGTTTGTAGATATTGATCACGCTGCTTTTCACAGTAAAGGCAACAAGATCCGGATAAAGCAAATGAAGGACATACGAAAGATTTCGGTCTTTTTCCAGTTCAAAGGGAAAATTAATATGCTGAATCAGCACCTGCAGCTTCATCAATTCTACCGTCTGTGCATGAAACAGGCTACAGACCTGCCGTGGCGTCCAGTTTAACAGTTCCTCGCAGGCGTAGCGGATGCATTCGACCACCAGATCCTGCGTGCATACACTGCTTTCAAAAAAGTATTGGGAAAAATCCGTCCGCTTCCCGATTAATAACTCTTCATATTCTTCAATAAAATTTGACAGTAACGACAAATTACAGTTCATAGCATGTACCTCCTGTGTTTTCCGGTAATATGGGTGAAACCTGGCCGGATATCGGGTTTTGTTTTTGTTATGGCGGAAGGTTCGTCCATATTTTAAGAAAAAGGAGGAACTGACATGGCAGATGATATGGCAAGACATTCCATTTCCCTTGCGATGCAGATGACAGAGCGGGCCGCTTCTATGATTGCGACAGAAGTAACTGCTGTTACAAACCTGCTTGAGGCCGCTGTCGATTATGACAATCGTGCCGGGAAATTACTGAAGTATCAAAAGGATGGGAATTTAAACTATAACCTGTGTGATAGGAGCTATTCCGGTGATTTTGAAAAACAGTTAAAACAGGAGGGGGTTCTATATTATAAAGTCCTGAACTCCAAAGATCCGAAATACGATCTTTTCATTTATCCGGACTGCTATGGAAAACAAGTAACAGAACTGGTAAAAGACTATATGATCCAGAAAGGTCTGATAAACATCGTGGAGAAAGATGAAATGGTCCGGACATATAGAGGAAGAAATCTTATGTCTGTAGATGGCCTTACGAAAGATCAGCTGGTAATACTAAAAGAATTGCTACGAGGAAAACCGGTTACCGTTTCAGTCACGCGATCCGAGAAAGCAGGAAACTATAAGCTGCTGTTTCATAAAGATATGGAGCCGATGATTCAAAAAGGCCTACTGCAGGAATGTATCCTGGCGAATGGACAAAACCATTCCAAAGTGGCGGAGGCGGTGGCTTTTGATGTTTCCTATAAAAGAAACCTGTATGATCAGGCGATACAAAATACAAGGGAACATTACTATATATTAAGTGAAAATAAAGAGGTTCTGGAAGTCACACCAAATGGCTGTGCGTATCTGGGAGAAGACGGAAAATATATCCTGGATAAAAAAGATGTCCAATACAAAGAAAAGGTCTATGCAGCCATCTCCAGGATGCAGCGGCCGGTATCGTACAGTCGTATGGATTTTCAAAAGTATCGAAAAGAACCGGAAGAAAAAAGGCGGAAATGGTATCTGAAAAAGGTAGAGATGGAAAAATACCCGGATTACAGTAAACTTTTGCTGCAAGAGATGAAAAACCTGGAAGCCAAAACCAGCCTGATGGAGAAGAAAATTGCTATGGATAACCCGAACCGCCAGGTATCCGAATATGATCTGTTTAATGATAAAATGAGTTTTACTTCATTTGAGGAAGAGGAGTTTCGAAACACGGAGCATGAAATCGAACTTATGTCACAAAAAGAAGTGGAGGAAATCTCTGAACAGCTTACAGAGTACCGGATCAAACCGGAAACCATTAATTTCAGTCAGTACCAGATCTTATACGAAACCGGACGAAGACAGGAGCATATGCTGGATCTTTTCCAGGATTCTCAGGAACGAAATTTCCAGAATACCAGGGATATGCTGGATCGAGAGCATCCCTATGAAGAACATTAGGAGAAGAGCATCAGATGGCAAAACAGATAGAATCACAGAAAGCACAAAGCACAAAACTGATGCATATTTCGATATCACTGGTGGTTGGAATCTTTAGTGCAGTTATCCTGGCCCATATGGCTTATCTTAAAAATATGCAGGCTGTTTCTATTCCAGAGGCACTGATACAGTCTCTCCAAGATATTACAGAATTAAAAGACTGTTCCATTTTTCCACTTACCGTAGACACTTTCTATGGAATTATGGCAGGAGCCGGTGTTGGCCTGTTTACATTTTTCTTCTTATATAATGAATATGAGCGGTTCCGGCATTATACCACAGACGAAGAATGTGGGTCTGCTGCATTTAATGATATGGGAAAAGATATGATAAAATTTTCCATGGAGTATGCAGAACCGTTTGGGAAAAAAGAAGGCGACGGGGCAAGCAATATGATCTGCAGCAAGCATGTCCGTATCTCAACAAACTTCTGGCATACCGGGATCAATGCAAACTGTACCGTGTTCGGATCGGCAGGTTCCGGTAAATCTTTTCGGATTGTAAAGCCGAACATCCTGCAGGCCAACGCCTCCTACGTGGTAACAGACCCCTCCGGAGAACTGTTACGAAGTACCGGGACATTCTTGAAAAAGCAAAAATACCGGATTAAAATATTCAACCTTTCCGATATGAAACATTCCAACTGTTACAATCCCTTTGAATACATCCGGGATGATGCGGGCGTCATGACACTGGTAAAGTGCCTGATCAAGAATACCAATCCCAAAGAAGCAAAGACCGGGGATCCATTCTGGGAAAAGTCAGAAGAGGCTCTGTTATCGGCCTGCATCTATTATCTGAAGGATTTCACGGAAGATAAATCCCTGAGGAATTTTTCTTCCGTCATGAAACTGCTCCGTGCCGGAGAACTGAATGAACAGAATCCAAACGCAAAAACAGAGCTGGATGAATTATTTGACCACCTGCCGGAAGGGTGCATGGCCTGGAAAAATTATAAGACCTTCAAGCTGGCCCCAACCAAAACACGGATGAGCATCATGATATCGCTGGGTGTCCGGTTAAATCCATTCAATGTCGAAGATGTGGCAAATTTGACCCATATGGACACACTCGATCTGGCATCCATTGGTGATGAAAAGACTGCACTGTTCATTATCACACCACAGGCAGATCAGACTTATATGTTTCTGGCCTCGATGCTGTACTCACAGTTGTTTGAAACATTATATCATAAAGGAGAGCACGAACTTCCACCGGAAGCAGATAACCGGCTCCCCATCCATGTGCGCTGTATCCTGGATGAGATAGCAAATATCGGAGAGATCCCGGGACTTCCTTCGCGTATGGCCACGATGAGAAAGTATAATATTTCCTGTACGCCTATCTGGCAGTCGCTGTCACAGATGAAATCCAGGTATAAAGATGACTGGGAGGAAATGCTTTCAAATTCCAGCACGTTGATCCTGCTTGCAACGAATGAGGAGACAACCGCCAAATATTTTAGCGAAATCCTCGGAAAAGCAACGATCCGCCAGAGAAACAGAAACCTGTCCGATGGCGGAAAGAAATCATCCAGTAAAAGTTTCCAGCAGACCGCACGGAATCTGATGGATCCCAGTGAAATCGTCCAGATGGACAAATCGGAATGTATCGTCATCGTAACCGGCAGCAAACCGATCCGGGATCAGAAATACGATGCGACCAAACACAAAAACTGGCAGGAGACAAAAGAACTTTTTGATTACCATGCGTATTCGGTATACGATACCTCAAGAAATGATGAACGGGATCTGTTCATCAAACAGATGCAGCTGTCCGCCATGATCGACAGCATCCACAAAATGACCCTGCCGCAGCTGCTTGAAGCTGAGACGAAGAAAAATAATCCATTGACCGATGCGATAGGTTTTGAGTAAAGTGTTCATAATGTCAGTTCGAAAATATATGCGTGTCCCATTTGTTCATTGTAGCGCAAGGAAATGTACGCTATAATCAATATATATTGGATGAAAAAGGTGATACAATGAAAATTGATTTTCTTGAACTGACGAATTTCAGAAATATACAAAAGCAGAAGATAAGTTTCAAAGATAAGCAGTTTGTTGCACTCGTCGGTGACAATGGAAGTGGAAAAACAGCGATATTGGAAAGCATCACAAAAGGTTTTGTTCCGATCTTGAGAACCATTCATTCGCAGGCTATGAAAGGTTGTGATCTGACCACTACAGATATCCGGAATGGTGAAAACAGTACCATGATTACGTTGGGAATCACATTGGATGAGGAGCAATATGTGTGGACAAACAGAAAAAGACGTTCTTCTCAGTATCCGTGACAGTACTGTTGAGCAGAAAAATACAGATATCAAGGGATTGAAAAAACTGAAGACAAAATACGCGCAATTAGCACAAAAAGGGAATTTACCACTGGTTCTTTATTACGGAGCGAATCGAATTCCCAGTGTAGTACAGTCGAGAGGATATACGAAAGATTTTAAAATTCAAGATGCTCTTCGGTATTGTTTTGATGGTGTAAACTAGTTCAGAGATTTTTACGACTGGTTCAAAATGGAAGAAGATATGGAACTTCGTGAATTACGGAAAAATCCTCAGTATCAGAATCCAAAATTAAACTGTGTCAGAAATGCTATTGGACAGATGATAAAAGGATATACGAATCTGAGAATCGAGCTGGAACCTCCCAGAATGTTAGTGACAAACGAAAAGGGGGTTGATTTACGGATCGATCAGTTAAGTGGAGGCGATAAAGATGTATTGTCTGTTACTGCGGATATTGCCAAACGTCTGTCTATCGCAAACCCGGATTCCTCGGATCCACTGAAAGAGGAAGCAGTGATCCTGATTGATGAACTGGATCTGCACTTGCATCCCAAATGGCAAAAAAAATCGCAGGAGATCTGAAAAGGACGTTTCCAAACTGTCAGTTTATGATATCCACACATTCACCGTTTATTATCCAGTCATTGGATGCAGAAGAAGTGTTCGATGTCAAAACTATGACATTTGGTGTCTCATTAGATAATGAAAATTAAAATAGATATGTATTATGAAGTGCTAACTGATCGTATACATTACTTTAAAGAGGACGAGGAGTGGCAGCTATGTGCAAAGCTAGTGACTGACACCAGTGCGCTCAGAAAGAATGTAAAATCCAGAGAAATAACCAATGTCATATGGTTAGCAGACAGAGATTCTTGGGGAGCAGAAAGGATGAATAGAAAATGATAAAAGAATTTTCCTGCCATAATTTTAGAAATATTCAGGCAGAAAAACTCGAATTTGAAAAAATAAATATTTTGCTTGGACCGAACAATTCTGGTAAAAGTAATTTGGTAAAAGCGATGACATTTTTTTCAGAAATGCTGAAAAATGGAAACGAAGGCAATCTGAAATCCGCTTTTTTAAATGCAGTATCCAGAAATGGATGGGGTCATATTTTAAACAAACAGGTGACACCGGGAGAACCTATTTCTTTTTTCTGGGAAATTGATCTGAATGGAAAACCGGTCAGATATCGTTTTGCATTCACTGTTGGTGATTCTATTGAAAACTGTAATATTATTTTAGAGGGTTAAATGCAGCAGAACATACAACGGCTTACAAAAAGGATTTTAATTATTTCAGATGTCATGACGCTAAAATAGGTACGGGTAATTTTTCTACTGCTATCCAAAAAGGATATACGAGCAAAAGATTATCTTTTAAAGTTGACAGTAAAGAAACCATTATTATGCAGTTTAAAGATATTCTGTTGAATAACAAACAAATATATGGAAATGAACTGATCCTGGTCAATATCGCCCAAATGCTTTATGATTTGCAAAAATATTTTGAGGGTTTCAGTGTATATACAAGCGCACAGTTTAATACAAAGCTGATGCGTCAACCGGTAAATATAAAAAATATCGATGATGTTCTAAACTATGATGCAAGCAACTTTACAAATGTATTCAACCGTTATGCTTCCGAAGATATGCTCTGGAAAGATCTGTTTGAAGAAAGGATGAAGGAACTGATTCCGAATCTGAAACGGATTGACGTTGCAACGGCATATGATAAATTGATTTTTAAACTCCTCTATAATAATGAACAGTATGATTTATCCGACATATCAGAAGGAACATTGAAAGGTCTGATCTTAAATATGCTGATTAATATGCAGACAAATGAAGAACGTGCGTTAACTTGCAATTGATGAACCGGAAACCAACCTTCACCCGGCATGGCAGAAAGTAGTTGGAAACTGGATCCAGACAGCGGATACTTTTAAACAATGTTTTGTCAGTACACATTCACCTGACTTTCTGGATGTATTCACAGAAGAATTTAAGCAGGGTAATGTTGCGGTATTTGTATTCCGTGACAAAGAGGATATTAAGAAAATAACATATGAGGATATTGCAGATGAACTGGGTGACTGGGAATTAGGAGATTTGTACAGAACAAATGATCTGGCACTGGGAGGTTGGCCATGGTAGATGTAATCGCTTGTTTTCTGACTTGGAGTATACGGAATCGGGAGCTATGCAATTCTTTCTCAGAAACTGAAAAAATTTTAAAAGGCGAAGAGGGCCTGGCGTGATGCCAGACCCTCTTTAACAATTTGCGTGTATATTTCTTAAAGTTCTTGATAAATCAGCTGATGCTCATATTCATTTCGTTACATAATTCTTTTGATAAAGAAAAAGGAGAGGAGCCTCAGCATCCTCCCCCGATCACAGGCTTCTCAAGTTTCTGCAATCTGATCACTAAAAATAATATAACTGATAGGACTAAGAAAGTCAATCAGAAAGTATCTTTGCCATACAGTATATTTAAAAAATAAAATTTATATTCTATTAATAGTGAATGATACCAATCTTATACCGAATGGATATCGAAAAAATTATTATTGTAATCGCGATAAAAGCAGGATAAAATAAAGTCAACACAAGTAGACAATCTTGAAAGATTCCTTGGTACCTTGCAACAAATAATGAAATATCAAATGAAATAGGAATAAATTTATTAAGGGGGAAGAATATGCCAGAAGAAGCGACTCTTAGTAATGAAAAAAATTATACCGTCTTTCAGTTTAATGGTCATATCATTCGTTTTACAGCACCATATTCACTGGAATACTATACGGAAGTAAAAGAATGGGATAAAGGTTATCTGGTTGTAATGGCAAAATATAAGCAAAATAAGGAACCTGAAGAAGAATATATTGATCTTGTACCGATTCTTCAGAATCTTTACTTTGATACAGATAAATTTTTAAAACCGATAAAAGGAGTGAAGATTGCAAATGACTGATATTAAACAAGTTGCTGATGCAGCAGATATGATAGTAAATGGATATGCGTTCACACGATGCACAGAAGGATATCGTGTATTGAATTTGAATCGTCCAGATCGGGCAACGGTATTTTCAAAAGAGGGAGATGCGCTTGAAACAAGTATGGATGATATTGAAGTGGCTATCGCAAGAGACTATTTAGAGAAGAACCGTAAATTTATGGAGGAATAAGATGCCAAAGTATTATGAATATAAAATTGCCGGTTATTATTTGTACTTTACATCTTATTGCGTGATTGAATGTATGCATGTACATGCGAGCGACCGTAAACTTACAGAAGCCGGATCAGCGAAATTTTTTGTAAAAGATAATGGTGATACAGTATTACAAAATCGGGGAATCCTTAATGACAGAGAAATCAGAAAGATACAAGCGTTTATCAAACAAAACTACCAGGAAATGTATTTGAAGTGGTCTGAATATAGTTAGGAAGGATATTATGAAAAGGATAATTAACCTGTCAGATTCTATTTAAAGCGTGATGAAATGGTTGGATTACAGAAACAGGATATATGGAAAAGAAGAAAAATTTTTCCATATATCCTGTTTTTTTGGTTCTAAACAAAATCCTGTCGCATATATTAATAAAAAAGATATCTTAGAATCTTTCCTTCTAAGACATCCCCTCCATATCTTCCCCATTTTCCGGCATTTCCCGGCCTGTCTGACTGAGATTTTGACGGTTTTTCTCTTTTGAATCTGGGAACTGGAGGATGGTGATCTGGCTTTGTTTAAAGCTCATGGACAGATGCACGTACCGATCCATGGTGATCTTGACCGTGGAATGTCCCAGCATCTCGCTGAGAGCCTTGATCTGCATACCGGACTCCACGCAGCGTGTGGCAAAGGTATGACGGAGCGTATGAAAATGCAGATCCCGGATGCCGCAGCTTTTTATGATCTTTTTAAAATGTCTGGTCATCTTTCTTGGTTCCACAGGGGATAAGGTTCCGGATAACAGATAATAAGATGTCTGGTAACGGCTCTTATATTTTGTAAGAATCGGAATCATCTGTGGGTGTAAGGGAATCGAGCGTTCCCGTTTGTTTTTCGGCGATCCGATATATAAAACCGTTTTCGAATCCTCTGGTAAGCGGTTCCGGTTCTGGATGCGCTGCAGTGTGTGCCGGATATGAAGCACCTGTTCGTCCAGATCAACATCCGCCCAGGTCAGGGCACAAAGTTCTCCGAGACGAATCCCACTGAACAGAGCCAGACGAATACCAATGGAAATCAGATCATTCCTGCTATCCAGATAAGTGAGCAGCTTGCAGGACTCATTATCCGAGAGGATATCCAATGGACGCTTTGCATGCTCAGAAACTTTTCCGGTACATTTGACTGGAAGATAATTTAATGTGTATTTCAGGATTCCACTGATGATTGTATTGATCGTCTGGATGGAACTGCCGGAGAGCTGCTGCAGGAGAACTTCCATTAACCGGTCATAAGTACCCTGCTGTATCTCACGTACATAGAGCTTTTTCCACTGGGGGAGAATATATTTATCCAGACAATTTTTATATTTCATATAGGTAGCCGGTTTCCAACGCCTGGCAGAATTCAGCAGCCAGCTGTATGCGGCATCGGAAAACAATGCGTTGGAAAGTACTTGTGTATTTTTTAACGAAATTGTCTTTTCATAATTTTTTTTCTGAAGCAATACTTCCCGGTAAGTGGATGCGTACAGATACTTAAAATTGGGACGGCCATTCGCCTTTTTCCCGAGAAAAACACGCGCCTCCCAACGCCCGTCCCTGCGCTTGTAGATGTTTTGACCAGTTCTCATAAGCAGCCTCCTGACTACAGAATTTTGACAACTTTTCTGACGGCAAACAGCGAATGGAAAATAGAGAGTAACTTCAAAAATGCATAAAAAAGATCTTGAAAATAGCTACCATTTTTAAGAAAACGCCGAAAAAGATTGACAAATCTGTGAACAATGTTTAATATTAGGGTTGTAAAGATGTCTTAGAAGGAAAGATTCTAAGACGACCGTGCAATGATCCTATAGATATTATGACAAGATTTTAAAATTTTATACGACGTGTTAAAGAGAGCATGCGAAAACGGAAGCCGGTTAGAATCCGGGACAGTTTCACCCTGCTGTAAGGACAACGAAAGATGTTATATGCCACTGAGTATTACTATTTGGTAAGGCACATCGAGTAGGCTAAGAGGTCCTGAGTCCAGAAGACGATCGCAAAAAAGCTGCTTTAGCATCAGGATAATTCGGAGGCCGAAACGAATTGGACGAGTAAACGGACGGGAGATTCTATCTTCTGTTGTCAGTTGTGGTATAAGAAAATCACCCTTGTTCGAAAGTAAGATATTAGTTCGTATGACGACTTCTGTTGTACGGGCTTTTTTATTTTCGTGATGTGTTTCCATTATGTCGTGAAAGTAGAAACTTTACAGTCAATGCAGTAGCAATACTCCCCATACTGCGTTGATTTAACAAAGGTGGGAGCACTAATGTGAAGGAGGTCATAATACTATGACGAAAAAGACCCTTTTTAAGAGAATTGCTTCAGTAGCAATGGCTGGAGCACTGACACTGTCAATGGCACTGCCTGTAGGTGCTGCAACAACTGATCCGAATCTTGTAGTAGAAGCAAATACACTGTATTCTACACCAATCACATCCGGTTCCAGTGTTACACTTGGACTGATGCCAGCTAATGCATATTATCAGAGATCTGGATTTGATTCAGCTGCAGATGCTGAAAGTAGTTTAACAACTACAGTTACTATTGGAGCAGATAAGATTGATGAAAGTAAAATTGCATATGGCTCCATGGAAACAACGGATTACAATGGTAACAAGACCTATGCTGGTACTGTAACAGTAGAAGGCAAAGATGGTGTATATGGACCGGCTAGCTTACATATTGTAAACAAAAAAAATACCAGCGCATACATTGATATGACTGTATATGTAGAGGCAGCAGAAACACAGGATGCAGTTACAACTGAATTAGTTCAGGTTGCGGATGTACGAGGTGCTACTGCAGCAGTAAAAACAACTGGTAAAAATTTGAGTGTTGCAGCTGCAGAAACAAATACAGCCAATCCGTTTTATGGATCAGCTGGTTCTGCACAGACTTATCCGACAGCAGCTGACACATTATACAGCTTGGCAGACGCAAAAGGTCTTACATTTACACAGAATGATGGATATGTACAGTCTATTACTACCAGTGCTGGAGAAAAACTGGAAGCATATACAGATACTTCTGATTGGACTTATTATGGATGGAATTATTGTGTAGTTCGCGATGGTGAAAAGGTTGCAGAAGGTGATTATTTGAGCGCATCTGTTCTTGAAGTAGAAGAAGATGATTGCGTTTATTGGGCATATGGTACAATGAAACAGGCAAATGCATATTTCGAACAAGTAGCAGAATAGTATAAGAATAAGTTGTTCCCGCTGGTTGAGAAGAAAATTTTTCTCAACCAGCAGGGAACTATATTGAGTGGATGGAGAGCGTGACAATGAAAAAAATACTTCGCTATCTGCTGTTTATGTTTTGTCTGCTTGGATGCTTAAAAGTAAATGTTAATGCGGCGGAAAATACAACTAGGCAGATAAATCTTACGGGTATCAGCAGTGTAAAGATTTATACAGCTGATAAACAAAAAGAGATTCCGGTAGAAAATAAGAGCTTTATGGTAACTCCTGGAGACTATTGTTATGAGAGCAATGATGGAGCGGGAGGTAACTTCACAGTAACAGATCAAACATCGGAATTAAATTTACACAATGTTACATTTTCCAATGTATCTCCAATGAAATGGAGTGATGAAAAATCAACGTGGGTATACCTTCCTGAAATTGGAACTTTAACATTGTATGACGAAAAACAGCAGAATGAGTACTGGCATGCGACGGATAGTGTTTATCAATATGTGGTTCCGGCACAGGCTGGTGACAGCTATTATATTTTTGAATTTTCACCCTTCGATGAGAATTATCTCTCCATCGAAGGGCATTTTTATGTCTACGGAGAAACAAATTTTGGAAGATTAAATTTATCGGATAGTGGAAGAATCCCTTATCTGAAAAAAAGTTATATTACAGTAAAAGCACCGGTTGGAATGGATATTTATACAACGTGGCAGTTGAAATTTTATACAGCCAGAAACTGGGTGTCTTATGAACCGGATAAAACGGAAGACGGATATAATTACTATACGGTTCCGGAAGGCTTTACTTATATGCTCCGTCAGGAAGGAAAAGTAACTCGGTATACTAAAACCTTGGATGGCAAGTGGAATAAGGATCATACAGTGATAACATTGTCTCCACTGGAAGATAATCCAACACAGGTTCATCGGGAACAGGAAAAAGACGGAATCTATGCCAGTATGCTGACAAATTTACCAGAAAACAGTGAAATTGACCTGAATGTGGGTGAATATTTTGATCTGGTTCCTTTACGTGCATGGCAGGCTGTCGAAGATGGTGTGGCTAATGATCATAATGATCCTGAATGGCATTATAGAGTCATTGGCGGAGATACCAGTGTTGCATCTGTCGAGGTAACAGAAGACGATAAAATTGGTCAGTTCGGTCGAATTCACGCAAATGGCGAAGGAACTGTGTTGGTTGCATTTTATTATGATGCAGTAGAAACAGGTTCTACTACAAGCGGTAGCAGCAGATATATTTACAGTGCATTGTTACCTGAACTGACAGGCATTGCTGTTGTACATGTTGGAGGAAAAACGTCTCAAACTCAGATTACTTCTAATATTGATATGATAGAAGGACGTACTGTTTATTATCTGAAGAGTCAGACAGGTGCAACTGGAGTTTCCCATGATATGGATGATTGTGCGGAATATACTTTTACACCGACAGCAAAAACTGGTGATACTACGGAAAAAATTACATCTGTACGTGTACATGAACCGATTACCGTAATAGATGGTAAATTAAGTTCCAATCCATCAAATTGGCTGACAGACAGTTCATGGACAACGTACGAGGAAAATGAAACAAAAGATGGTAAGCAGAGTTATACAATTAAACTGTCAGAGGGACGGAATATTGTAGAAATAAAAGCCGGTGATGCAACTACCTATCAGGTGATTCTGGCACGGGGGCTGGATGTTGCAATTGATAACGTGTATCGACCAGGTCAGGAATTAGAAGCTGGAGATACCGTAAAAGTAACAATAAATAATATGATTCCACCATTATTTAAAATGGCGGCGATCTATAATCCTGCAGGTGTAGAATTTACCTGCAAAGCTAACGGAGTTGATTATACGTCGGAATTTGGACAGTATATGGCAGGTAGCAGTTTTAATATAAAACTGCAGGAAGAAGATGCCGGAACTTACAGGATTACAGATGGTGCATTGTCTACACATGCATGGGGAGCATCGAATGGTGCCCATCGCAAATTAACCAGAAATGCAATGACTGGTTATTGGAATGGTGGAGACAATCCGGATATTGATTATGATAAAATGGCATACTTACCAGAAATATCTTTTGACGTAAAATCGAACGATGAGTACGAAGAAAGTGTAAGCCGTTCAGCTGGATTATTAAAAGCACTTGGTATAAATGTGTATAAACCTACAACTGCAATGCCGGATGGTGTTGCTCAGTTTGCAACAACGCATAAGGATATAGCACAAAATATAAATATTGGAGCATTAGTATCAACAAAAGCTATGAGAAAGCGAAATGTTCTGGTAGGAGCAGATCTGCTTCAAAAGGATGAAAACGCGAAATTGTTGGTAAGATATTGGTTTGGAGACGACAAGAAGAATGCAACTGTAGAAAAAATTGATTTTTCAGAAGCTTTTCGGGACACGCAAACGAAAACATGGATGATATATGGAAAAGCATTGACCTGTAAAGGAAATGACATTACTGGTACTGCAACAAGAGATATGCAGATTGAAACAATAGTAATACCTGGATCAGGAAGCCCTATGACATATGCATCCTATTTGTATGATCCAGATCAAGAAGAGGAAGAAGTGCGGGAAGCTACGGGATTCTTTATTCCTAAAAATATAACCATTTCTTCCGCAGAGGGAAGCGAGGAACTGGGACGTTGGGATGGAATTTTGGAGGCAGATGATATCGAATACAATGGCTCTGATGGAAATACGATTACTCAGGATCTTGGCTATGGATTTATTGGAACAGAAGACCACTTTACTACATCTGTGTCAAATGGAACAGATAAGATTCTGGTAAATGTGGAGGGAGATGTTGATTACAGTATAAAATACTTGGAAAGTTATTCTGTTTCTGTTGATGGAAAAACCTATGAAGCCGGAGACTCAATTCCTCTGGAAGTTGGTGTAAACAAACTAGTTGTCACATGCAACGGAACCTATGGAAAATCCCGTACCTACACCATCGACGTTACCCGTCGTACCGCAGCAAAACAGACCACCTTCGAGACCCCGGACGGCGCATCCGTACTGGTTATGCAGGGAAGCAAAGTCCTGAAGGCGAACGAAGATGGAACCTACACACTTGAAAATGGAACGTATACCTACCATGTATCTAAGACCGGCTACCTGACAAAGACAGACAACTTTGAAGTGACCGATGAAGAGCCAAATCAGGTAATTAAAGTAACGGATCTGGAGAAAGTTCCGGAACAGAGTGGAACGGTATCCGTACAGCTTGCAGGTCAGAGTACCGTATTCTGCCCGACCAGGGATGTGGAGATCCAGCAGACGGCAGAAGATCTGGCAGCAAATCGTTATGTCCAGTATAACCATGGAGGATATACCGTTCTGCATGCACTTCTGGATGCGGCGAAAGCAAGCAAAACAGACTTTGAGTGCTACCGTGGCAAATTCGTCCTTGTGGATGATTCCATTACCGAAAACAATGGGAAGAAAGCAGGATGGGTATGCAAGGTCAATGGCATCGAGTGCAGTGACCCGGCAAATACGCTGGCGAACGCAGATGATAAGATCGACCTGTTCTACAACTCCGGATGGAGCGGTATGAAACAGGCACGGCTGACACCGGAAACCGGGGAAGTGACACGGGGTGACAGCATCATCCTGACACTGAACGGAACCGCTGTACATGCAACGGATGCAGATGCAGCAACCATAGCAGGAGCAGAGATTTATGATGGTAATACGCCGATAACAACGACAGATGAGGACGGAAAAGAGTTCATTGCCACAACCGATGAAAACGGGGAAGTGACAATCGACACCCGTACCCTGACGCTGGGAACACATTATTTTTCGGCAGTGCTGAAAGATGAAGACGGTCACAACATTCTGACCGCAACGATGAGTACGATCAATGTCAAGAAACCGGACAACCCGTCAGCAGACCCGACGAAGACAGAAGTCACCTTCCGTCTGATCGGTGATACCAAACACGGGGAAGAAGGAAGCGACAACGAAGCGGTACATGCCTACACAACATGGATCGCAACCGGAACCTATACTTTTGACGGGGATAACGTAACCGTTGGACAGGTCTTTGAGGCTGCACTGAAAGAAGCCGGACTTTCTTATGAAGGAATGGAAAAGAACTACATCAGTGCGATCACAGCACCGGAATCCTGCGGTGGATTTGAACTGAGAGAGAAGGACAACGGTAAAAACTCCGGCTGGATGTATACCGTCAACGGCGTACACCCGAGCATGGGAATGAATAACTGGTATGTAAGTACCGGTGATGAGATCATCTGGCATTATATCGATGATTACAAAACCGAACAGGCTGACATGAAGAACGATGACGGAAGCTATGGCAGTGCCGGTAATGCATCTACCTGGAACAAGTGGCTGGAAGCAGCAGACGAGACTCCGGGTGCAAAACAGCGTGCAGCAGCAGTCACCGGTAAGATCAACCAGATCGGTGAAACGATTGAACTGACGGATGAGTGTGAAGCAAAGATCACGGCAGCAAGGGAAGCTTACAATGAACTGAGCCGTGAGGAAAAAGGATATGTAACAAATTACGATGCCCTGACCGCTGCGGAAACAGAACTCGCAAGACTGAAAAAAGAAGCAGATGACAAGGCAGCAGCCGCTAAAGTGACAGATCTGATCGAAGCACTTCCGGCGGTGAAAGATCTGACCCTGGAAAATCAGGAAGACGTTGTGGCAGCAAGAACCGCATACGGAAATCTGACTGACGACCAGAAAGACTATGTGACAACAGAAACATATGGAACACTGGTACTCGCAGAGGAACAGATCGCAAAACTTCTGGATGCGGCAGCGGTTGATGAACTGATCAAAGAGATCGAAGCACTTCCGGATGCAGAGAATGTAACCCTGGAAAATGAAACTGCGATCGCAAACGCACTGGCACATTACAATGCGTTAAGTGAGGAACAGCAGGCAGATCTGGAAGAGAAATCTCCGGACAGCCTTACCAAACTGAACGCTGTGATCGACCGCCTGAATGTATTAAAGGAAGAAGCAGCTGACCAGAAAGCAGTGGACGAAGTCAATGAAAAACTGAATGCACTGCCGGCAGCCGAAGATATCCTGTTTGCAGATGAGACAGAGGTGACCGAAGCGCGTAATGCGTATGAGGCACTGGATGAGATCAAAGAAGGTCTGAAAGACCGGGTATCTGCGGAAGCACTGGCAAAACTGACAGCAGCAGAAGACCGTCTGGATGCGTTACAGGAAGGCGTAGACCATGTGGCAGAACTGATCGAGGCCCTTCCGGCCGTCGATGACCTGACAGTAGCAGATGCTGAGCAGGTACAGGAAGCCCGCGATGCTTACAACGCCCTGAATAACGACCAGAAACAGCAGCTGACAGACAGCGGACTTCTGAGTGAACTGCTGATTGCAGAAAACCAGATGAGCTGGCTTCAGAGAGATGCAGAAGCAGCAAAGAAGGTAACCGACCGGATCAACAGCCTCCCGGCTGTCAAAGATCTGCGCCTGTCCGATAAGACCGCTGTGGAAGCAACAAGATATGCGTATGACAACTTAAGTGATGAGCAGAAACAGTATGTATCTGAAGATACCCTGAAAGCACTCGAAGAGCGAGAGGCAGAGATCAAACGTCTGGAAGAGGTAACCCCGAATCCGACCCCGACTCCGGACCCGAACCCATCGGATGAACCGAAACAGGATGAGGACGAGGACAGCATAACACTGACCTACCAGAACTATCCGATCTCTGTAACCGGAAAACTCTCCGGTTATGAGCTGCGCCTGACCGCCCTGAAAGCAGACGATGATGTGGTAAAACAGATGCAGAACATGATCAGTTCCAAAGAAGCCCTGATCCGCCTGTACGATGTAGCACTGTACAAAGACGGTAAAGAAGTGGAATGGAACGACAAACTGACCGTGAACTTCCAGGTGGGAACCTCCTATAACGGACAGACCTTAAGTGTACTTCACGAAGGTAACGGCAAGATCGAAACCCTGAGCGGAACTGTAAGCAATGGTATCTTAAGCGTAACAGCAAGTGGTACCGGATCCTTCGGTGTGGTTGTACCTGCATCCACAGTAAGCACAGGAAACGGAAGCAGCAATAATGGTGGTTCTGCCGGAACGGTTACCAATGGCAACCTGGGTGGTGGAAGCACAGGAACTGGAAACGGAACGACAGCAGTATCCGGCACCGGAAAAGTCACAAGTGCGAAGACCGGAGATGATACAGATATCTTCTTCCCGATCGCAGGACTGATCACAGCGTCCGGCGTACTTGCAGGAATCGTTCTCTATTATAAAAAGAAAAAAAGAATCACAGGAGTTACGGAGGAAGAGTAATGAAAAATAAAGTCATCAGTCTTTTTCTGGCGGCTACCATGGTTCTCAGTCTTTGCCCGGCTACAGTCCGGGCTCAGACTGTTTCTGAGGAGTTTTCAGCAAAAGTAGCCGAAGCGGCAGAAACAGAAGCCGTGGAGGGTACTGCTGATCCGACAGAAGAACCGATGATCACCGACAGTGCAGAAAGTGCCGGGACAGATGCATCACCAACAGGGGAGGCACCGGAAGAAGCAGAAGTTGTCGGTACGGGAAAAGATGAAAACACATCGGCTCCGGAGACGACAGAAAAAACAGATCCCTCCGGGGATTCCTGGAAGGAAGACGAAGAACTGAAGCTGTACGGGACAGCAGATCAGGATGTTGATGAAGAGGGAAAGGTGCGTGCCGCATCTTCCTATGACCTGGACACCGTGATCTCCCAGACCGTCAGCTGGAAACGGGGAACAAGTGATACTGTGTTTACCGCAGATTTCCTGAACAATGTCAGCAGCACAGCCTCTGACTGGACGGTGCTGTTTTTAGGACGGCTGGGGATCGCGGAAGATTACAGTGCATTCTTAAACCGTTCCAGTGCTTATGTCAAAGACCTGTATGATAAAAACCCGTCGACGGGACTCAGCACCAACACACCGACCGAATGGCACCGACTGACCATGGCCGTGCTGGCTGCAGGCGGGGATCCGACAGATATCGGTGGTCATGACCTGATCGCAGATGGAACGTACAGCTGTCTGGCAGGTGCCCCATGGGAACAGGGGATGAACGGTGCCGCGTGGGCACTGCTGGCTCTGGACTCCAAAGGCTATGAAGTACCGGAAAAGGCAAAGTATACGAGGGAAGACCTGATCAGTTATATCCTTGGCAAAGAGCTGTCCGGTGGCGGCTGGTCACTGGATGATAAGAACCCGTCGTTAGACCTCGATATCACGTCGATGGTCGTGTATGCGCTGGCTCCCCATGCAGCAGAAGATGCAAAGGTAAGGGAAGCCGTCAATCACGGATTGAAAGTGCTGCGCGATAAGATCGCCACGGACGGGGATTACAACTATGGCGACACTTACAACTGTGAATCGGTGGCACAGGCGATCATCGCCTTTACCTCCATGGGGATCGACCCGGCAACGGTGACCAATGCACCCAGCGGGAAAAGCCTGTTAGATGGTCTGTTAAAATATTATAGTACCGGAACCGGCGGTTTCCTGCATGCCTATTATGATGATGAGAAGCAGAACCGCCCAAACCCCATGGCAACCGACCAGGCGATGGAGGCGATTGCAGCTTACCGCCTGTATCAGCAGGGGATCAACCTGTTTGATTTCCGCGCCAATGCCAACACCACTCAGTATATGGCACAGGCAGACAATGGCAGTGTATTTACCGCAGATGCCGGTACGGAAACTGACCTTTATGTGGGAGCAGATGTCAAGAAACTGACCTTTACCAACCTTCCAATCGGCAATTATGACGCGGCAGTTGTGACGGTGAATGGAAAGACTTACAAGAGCGGGCTCCGCGGATCAGATGGTCGTACACCGGTAGATGGTGAAATCACAGTTACAGACGGAACAGAACTGGATATTGCTGTAACCAAACGGGATGGAAATACAGAAAATCGGAAACTGACGGTGCATACCACTGCCGATGCCGAGACGAAAGCGATCATCAACCGGATCGACAACCTGCCGGATGCGGACAAGCTAACACCGGAAGATGCCGATACCGTAACTTCCGTGAAAGAAGCGTATGACAAACTTTCTGACAAAGAAAAAAGCCAGGTAACGAACGCAGACAAGCTGGAAGCACTGGTTAAGAAACTGGCAGAACTGGAAAAAGAAGAAGAAGCGAAACTCGAAAAGAAGCGCAGTGCACTGGAAAAGAAGGTGACTGCCATTGCCACACCGGTAAAGATCGGTGACAAAGACCTGGTAAACCAGTATCTGGTGGAACTGAATACTCTTGGAGAGTGGGACAAAAAAGAATCCCTTTCCAAAACTCTGAACGGTTACCTCGGTGATATCGCCGCACGGCAGAAGCTGGTGGATGCCCTGGATAAGGATATCTGGAACCAGGTGGATCCGCTACGGATCTGCCAGGACGATACCGCCACAGTGAAGAAACTGATGAGCCGGTATGCTGCACTCCGCGAGGATGAGAAGAAGCTGTTACAAAACGGGGAGAGTCTTCTGGAAGCCGCTGATGTGATCGAGTCTCTGGATAACGGGATCATACCGAAAAAGGTATTCGAGAACCTGATGGCGACGAAAGAAGCATTTACCTATACGGGCACTCTGTCCGGCGGAAGTACCTATACGCTGACCTGGGACGGAAAAAATGTAAAGAAAGCCGGTGATGTGAAAGCCGGAATCAAGATCGGCACCGGAAGCAACACCATCAGTGGCACACAGGCCCAGGTGGAATTCACCCAGAGCGGAAGCATGAACGGTACGGTGAAACTGTCCGTGAAGACCAGCGTGAAGGACGGCACCTGGAACCTGTACTGGCTGAATCCGGACAAGCTGACGATCCAGAGTGCGAAGACAGCAACCGTTTCTTCCGGAAAACTCAAAATGAGTGTGACAACCGGAGGACGCTACTGGCTGGCAAGAACTGCTCCGAAGGTGGGGGAGGACACCTCCACAGACGGTCAGGGTACCAAAGTGGGTACGATCGCATCTTCGAAAAGCGGAAAGAGCAGTCATACCGGCGGTACCTCTATTGCATCGATCCAGAGCAGGGGCAGGGCATCTTCCGTATCCGGAAGGAGCAGTGCCGGTGTAAAAAACAGCAGTAAAAAGAGCAGTAAAAACAGCAGTATCTCTGACACCGCAAAGGCAAAGAACGAAGGAAAGATTACCTCCAAAGAACTGAAAAGTATCAAAGGAAAAAACGAGAACCTGCAGGCCAGTGATAAGATCTCCGATTCCGTATCCTATACTCTGACCATCAACGGTGAGGATGTGAAGCTGACAAAAGACTGGACATATAAGCTACAGTCGGACTGCAAGTACAAGGATGATATCGAACAGTTGGCGGTCAAACCGCTGATCCTGTGTACCGAAGGTTCCGGCACTTTCCCGGGACAGATGCTTCTGACACTGAAGACCGAGCTTGATGACGATGATCTGTTACTGTTTTCGTACGATCCGGAGAACCGGAAGGCGGAATATGTCAAGAAGGTATCGGTAAAAGACGGCAAGATGGAGTTCACCCTGAAGGAAGACGGCCATTATTTCATCGCAAAACGTGCCCTGGCTTCTTCCCTGGATGAGAGTACGGATGCAGAAAAACAGGAGATCCAGGACGCATCGGATGCGGCTGAAGATGTGCCGTGGGATGCATCGGAAGAAACGGTAGTCCTTGGAAACGGGGACGATACGGATACCGGTGCAACGACAGCGGAGAAAAAGACCGCTATGGTACGCTGGGGGCTGATCGGACTGATCGCCCTGGTATGCTGTGCGGCTATTGGGGTGGTTGTATATAACAAACGGAAAGAAAAGGGGAAACCGGATCTTTCCAAAGAGAAAGACAGGAAGGACGGAGGAAAATGAAACGGAAGACGAAAAGCATAGGACTCTGCCTTCTGCTGGTTCTGGCGCTGCTGTTTTGCAGCTGCCAGACCAGCGCAGTAAAGGAAGAACAGGCTTCGGCAGATCCGACAGTGACCGCTGCTGCGAAAGATTCAGCAGAGGACGAAAACACAGATGATTCGGCGGAAGTCCAAGAAGACAACAGTGACAAGGAACCTGAGTATATCGACGAGGAGTATGTGGACGAGCATTATGGATCGGATGAGGAAAAAGAAGATCTGAGCAAGTATAAGAAAAAAAGCTCTAAAAGTTCTTCTTCCACGAAATCCGACTCCAAAAACTCAGACACAGAAGATGCAGACGGTACAGAGAGCAACGGAACGAACGGGAATGGAAGCACTTCTTCCGGTGAGGAAGCCAGTGCGGACAACTACTATACCGATCCGATCCCGGAGGGAAAACCGGATCCGGTGGAACCGCAGGATCAGACCGTGGACAGCAGTAAACAGCTGACCTGTACCCTGTATGTGGAGTGTTCCACAATTCTCAACAACATGGGCGACCTTACAGAGGGTAAGGCGGACTGGGTTCCGTCAAACGGTGTGATCTACGGTCCGAAGACCGTGACATTTTCCGAAGGAGAGTCAGTATATGACATCCTGCAGCGGGAGATGAAGAACAACCGAATCCAGATGGAATCCGAGTTTACCGCCATGTACAACAGTGCTTATGTGCAGGGCATCAATAACCTGTATGAGAAGGACTGCGGGCAGTGGTCCGGCTGGATGTATGAGGTGAATGGCTGGTATCCAAACTATGGATGCAGCCGTTACCAGGTACAGGACGGGGACAATATCGAATGGCATTATACCTGTGACTTGGGAAGAGACCTGGGAGCAGGTATGTCTTAACTGAAGATATAAGAGATTAGGCGCCCCAGAGATTCTGGGACGCCTAAAACTGCATTTTACGTATACCGTGAAAATGAACAGAAACAAACATGGAATGGGATATGTAAAGTGCAAAGCTATTGACAAGGAGAAAAGAATGGATACTTTTTCAGGGTATCATCCACTAATTAATTTTACTTATTTTGTGATCGTCATCGGGCTGTCGATGTTTTATATGCATCCGGTATTTTTAGCGTTATCGCTGATCGGCTCGGTGAGTTATTCCATTTATCTGAAAGGGAGAAAAACCGTGAAGGTGTTCCTGCTGGGGATGTTGCCGGTCTGTCTCCTGGCGGCAGCTGCCAACCCGCTGTTCTCCCATGCGGGGGCAACGATGCTCTTTTACTTAAAAGACGGAAATCCCGTCACACTGGAGTCGATCGTCTACGGTCTGGGTTCGGGCATGGGCTGGTGGCTCGCCATCGTCAT
>OGRJ01000453.1_pt1 | contig 40064 bp, 38 predicted proteins | sample 1553411 | NCBI WGS metagenome assembly OGRJ01 (sample SAMEA2580084, study PRJEB22360) | human gut metagenome | biome: human gut; feature: human-associated habitat; material: faeces | place: Denmark | collected 2008/2010
GGAAATCATCAAAAGAAATCGCATAAAAAGTGGCAAAAAAACCTGCATCTGAACATAGAATAAACCTTGTTCCTATATTATACAGTACCACCATTTTCATTTCAATATGAAAATCACATCCTGAGATGATTTTTGTATCATCCGAACAGGACTACTTCTTTAATTCACTAGCCAGATAATCACGCATACCCGGATGCTGCATCACTCTGCCCCTGTACTCCAAATCATCTGTTCTTGTGAAGTAACGTCCCCCCGATACAAGATAAGCCGCTTCTGTAGCAGTTATTTGAAGATGGTATCCCGTATGCATTGCTATCTCCTGATTATACCGTTCACCATTAATCAATTTCTTCATAATATTTAACCCTCCTATATATCTTCCTCATGGCATTATAGCCATATGCTTACTTCATTACATTCTTGATATTTCACTGTTATCCAGCAGGAATGTTTTACAAAGGAATATGACACAGATTCATGCTGCATTGTCTTCTGGAATCGGTATGCTGGTCAGCATGAGCTTCCAACTGGTTCCGTAGTGAGTAATACCCCAGATATACATGTCTAATTCCTTACTGTAATATACAATTTCGTCAGAGCCGGATTCTTTCATGATTCGTGCTGCTTCCTCAGTAATCTCCATGTAGTCACAGATTCCGATGCATTCGCAGTTATATGTAAGGGAATCAATATCTTTCTCCCATTTCGATACGTCCTGTTCCCCTCTGGCATTAGCAATCATATCCTTCAGCTCTTCAATTCTTTCAATGCAGCATTCATAATCATAAGTATGTCCATCACTATCATAATAATAGCAATCCTCACCATTATATAACTCCCAGCAGGCATCTTCATATTCCTCTGAGTAAATATCTATAAATTCTGCCTGTGCCATTTCAGCCATACACTGATAATCCAAGAAACCCTCGCTTACTCCATAAGAACTAATCTTTGCTCCATGAAAATACTTATTTTTAATCATTGATATTCTCCTTTACATCTTTATCGAACAGGGAGGATTAAACTTTCCTCCCTGCCATATTCAAATATATCTTTCAATTACACTTTATATTTTCCGATACTGCATATCCTATCAGCATCTATTAAATCCGATATTACTATGCAGCATTCTTTAAATCAGACACCGTTAACTTAATTTCATCTAACACAATCTGTTTGATTCTTTCCGCTTCTGCCTTTGTCATCAAGGACTGTTCTTCCAAACGTTCAAGCGTCGAAATAAATGTGTCAACAGCCTTACTTGCAATTTTTCGTTCTACTGCAAGATTTTCCGATTCAATGTATGCCGCCAACTGTATCACTGAAAAATTATATGTATTATCCTCTACCGTATTTTCAGGATTTATCAAGTCTGCCAATGTTTTGAATAAAGTGTAATTCTCACGCATCTTTTTCGTACTTTCAACAAGTTTATTTACAAGTACAGTACGCGTGGTCACAACAGCATCATAACTTTTTTCAAGAAGTTTCTGCGCTTCCTTATCATCCAGTTCCTTACAGATTTCATTAAATTTTCTCATGGTCATTATCTCCTTTACGTTTTTATGTGGAGCAGAGAGAAGTAAACTTTTCTCCCTGCCATATTCAAATCTTGTGACCGCATTACTAAACAGGTTTTTAAAGACTACAATCTAATTTGCTTTGCTGCTGGCTCCAGTCTTTTGTTTCTCTCCGTGATTTCATATCTTCCTGTTCTATTTCCTTTTCAACACTTTCTCTCAACTCTACAAGCAATTGTGATTCATCAGGATATTTCGTTGACAGACTGGTCAGCAATTTATCAAAATCTGTGATAGATGCTCGTATCGCTTTCAATTCCTGTCTGCACTTTGTTTGTACTATCTTCCAGTACTCATTTTTAAGGTCTTCTGCCGTTATTGATTTTGGTGGAAATATAAGCGTTCTTGCAAAATCCAGCATTCGTTCATACAAAATGGTTTTTTCCGCTTCTTCTCTCATCTGCTGACTCTTTGCATGCAAAACCTCATATGCAGAAACAATCTTACGATATCCTTTCTCAATATCTTTTTCAGATTTCATGCCTGAAACAGGGTTAAAGACTTTTCTTAATTCTCTCATAATGTTCTTCTCCTTACATCATATTTTATGTGGGGCAGGGAGAAGCCAATTCTCCCTGCTATATTTGAATAGGTTTTGTAGTTATGTGTTGTTACTCTTCGCACTCTCCGAACAGTTCAATGTAGTCATCCACATCCATATGTTCTTCCACCCAGTCCCTTGCCTCATCCTCAGACAACGGAATGATTTTTTCACCATCTGTATAACCGCATCCCTCAACATACTTTGCATATTTGGTCATTGCACCACCTTCACCATAGAGGAAGAACTCCTTCGTTCTCTTCTGGTATAACTCCTCTTCAAGATAACGGAAATCTCGTCTACTCATGGTGTCAGTACGGTATCTGCCGATATAAGTTGCAGTTTCAGTGTTATACATTTTTCCTTCAATTATTTTCTTCATGATATTTAATCCTCCTGTTTTTTAACTTGGTATCCATCAGATACCTTCCATTATGTGTTGTTTTCATGGTATTTATATAATTACGCTTTAATATTATGCGGTCGAAATTCTTTCTTAGTTTGAGTATAAAATTCTGGAAACAGATTTGAGTATTTCTCCTTGTTGTTACTCATAATCTCCCATACACCCTTACTCATACCACGCAAAATTCTGCATTCATCTAGTATTATGGAACTAAACTGACTAGATTTGACTTCATCAACTACCATACAGACAATTTCCATTTCATCTTCTCCTTCAATGAAACCATTACATCTGTATGCATCCACCCCACAGAACAATACGTCATATGAATCACTTAAGCACTTTAATTCATCCTTGCAACTGTCCAGAATCATGCGTCTCTGCTCTTCCATAGATTTCAGCTTATCTTCAGATACAAGCATTGCCTTTTCCTCAAATGTTTTTCTTTTCGATAAACAGAATTCATATCTGTCTTTCACAAACTGTGCTGTTTCCTTATTCATTTTTTCATAGATTTCTTCAAAATTTCGCATGGTAACTATCCCCTTTCATTAAATGTGTTTTGTGGTTATGTATAGTTACTCTTCAGGCTGCGTAAGCAGCCTGTTCTGGAATCGGAATATCAGTCAAAACATCCCTCCAATCCGCACCATAGAAACAGATGCACCATACGTACATATCTAATTCATCATTGTATAAGACCAATTCACCAGTTCCCTTCAGCCAAGTTTCAAAAGCACTTTTAGATACAATATAGTACTGATAAACTTCACGAATTTCGCCGTCCTGCAAGGTCTCAATTGCATCTTTCCAGTGCTCAATCTTCCCTTCCAGTTCATTTATCTTATCTTCCGTCTCCTGTAAATTACAATCTGGAATGTCTTTATCCATTTCTTCCTGCAAGTCATCCACCTGGCTTTCTGCCTCTTCAATCTGTTCTTCTAACTCTGAGATTTTGTCAGATGCTTCTTCTTCCGTATACTCATTGCCATCATTGTCCTGATAAATGAGTAGAGAACCGTTTATAACCTCCCATTCACCAATTTCTTTTTCGCTTGTTTTTCTAACAATAATATTGTTCAGTACACCACCTGTCACTTTATTTAATGTGTAGTAAGTGATTTTGCCGTTTTTAAGTTCATATAAAGTTAAAGGCTGTCCGCAATATGTAGTAATATATGTTTTTGATTTATTCATGTTTTTATCTCCTCTAAATTATTATTTTTTATCTTTGCAGATGTCTCCACAAAGGCATCTGCAATCGTAACTATTTTTCATATGGCATTACATCCATTCTTCTGGAAATCCCATTTCCCTCAGTTCTTCATCAGTCAATGATTCCACAAATTCTTCTTTGGATTCCAGCATCTCATCAGTTTTAAGTGTTCCATCAGACTTTGGCTTCTCACTGTTATCTGAAACTTTCGCACTTTGCGATTCTTCACTGTTATCCGGTAAAATAATCTTCACAACCCGGATTCTATCATTAAGTTTGTCTGATTTTTCCTTCGTCTGGTTACGTCCACTATCTGCTATCAGAAGATGATTTTTTCTCAGATATGTGATAAACAGCTTCACATCCATATCGGCATCCTTAGCCAATTGGTTCAATATCTTCGGGATGAAAGAAACTGTACTAACTGTTTTACCATCAAATTCATCATCTTTTATATAAATCCCCCAGTATTCTCCTCTGATATCCTTTTTATCAGTTAGACCGTCAAATTTTCCTGCATTTTGATATACAGTATCAATCAGGTTACTATAAAATCTTGACGGCTGGTCAACCTCTTTTTCATCACTCATTAATGAGATTGCCTCTTCCAGACTGATTTTCACACCATCATGGAATAAATATTTTTCTGCAATTCTGTCAGCAGTCACCAAAAATGCCACATTTGCTGCATGTCTGCTCATTTTTCCACGCTGTTTTGCTGCTTTTCTCAATATCTTATGAATACCGTTATACATTCTTCTGACCTTATCAAGTCCGATTTCCTGCAAGATTTCAATAAAATCACGTCCTGCATATCCATAATTGTTTTCAAAGATTTCCATATATTTATCAAGGTCATCAAAGTATTCCGGCTTTTCTTCATTTTCAAGAGCTACGACTCTTCCTTTACTTCCACCAGTTGTCCAGTCTTTATCTATCCTGCCTTCACTGGTAAAAAAGATTATCGTTTTCCAGTTAAATATTTCTTGCAAAGACAAATCCTTCTTACCCCTATCCTTACACTTTCCGTTTGCCATCTGCATCAGAGTTGACTGAAATTCAACCTTTTCTTCTGGCTTTAATGCTGCTGTATCATCAACGATTAACGGAAGATTCTTTAATACGCCAAGTCTCAATTCAAGAGCCGTCGGTGTTGATTTTGGTGATACAATCAGGTCACTCTTTGTAGAACAATCCCCCCAGATAGACGCTGCCATCTGCATTGTAGTCGTTTTACCATTTGTAGTTGTTCCAAAAACATTCAATGCAAAGCCATCCATGTTTAGCAGCCCCAAAATGGGGCTTGCAAACATTGCCGCAGTAAAAACCTTTAATGTCAGATTGTTCATTTTCCTTAACTTTATATATGTCGCCTTCCATGTCTCATAACTTCCATGCGGCACAAACGCCTCCAACAACGACTTTGCCACATCTGCCCGGTCAAACATAATTGTTCCATCGTCCACAAACGGCATAAAGTAATCACTGCCATTAACCCATCCCAATTGTTTTACTGTATATAGTACTTCGAGTTCGCCTTTGGAGATGGAATTATCATACATGGATGCCATAAACTCTGAAAAAGCACCCGCATTCTTTCTTGTGATAATGATACCCTTACTCGACAGACCGACTGCCTTATTCGAGTTAAGTAAGACTTCCAGATTGACTATGATAGTATGCCAAGAATTGCCTTCTTGGTATATCACCTCAACCCTTCTTTCCTCATCGTCACCATCTAGCGGCTTCAATATCCGGTTAATCACCACAGGTTGAGTACATGCTACTACTACTCTTGAAACATCCCCATGTTGTTCCAATGTATATGTTTTTTCGTTAGTTGCTATCCATTCATAACCAATCGGTTTATTTCCAGTGCATTTTTTCGGTAAACCTGTATATTCTGTCCTTTTATCCATTCCTATATCTGATTTACCATTCAACTGCCCCTTACTTTTTAATTTCACTGCGTTACAAAGTTCAGCAGCTTTCTCATCACATCGCTCTTGAAAATATTTCGCAAGGTCTCTCTTTCCGATTTCCTGAGCTTTCTTTTTTAAATCATATTTCAAAGTTCGTCTCAATTGCCTCGTGATTCCCTGAGCATATAGTGACTGGTATAAATCCTCACGCTTAAAATCTTCTTCACAGGTGACTTCAGAAATGTCACCTCCCAGAAATCCCATGTATTTTTTCTCCGGTATGTCTGTATTTTGCAGTGCAGATGTCTGCACTGTTTCGCCTTCCTCAGATTGCTTCTGCAGTCCTGCGATTATGCTACATACTTGGAAAATCTGTTCTACAGGTATCCCCGTCTGTTTTGATATAATATTAAAAGAATTTGCATTCATTATTTTTGCCTCCTGTATAAGCCCTCGGAGAGCTTATCGAAATAAATATCTTCAATTTTCAAGGTGCATTTGAGCCTTTTTCTTTGACTCGGTTTTTCATAACTTATTTGACACTACACTTATGCAAATCTTTTACCGGCAAAAGCTTTTTGTTAATCTCCCAGATTTTAATTCGTCGACGTTTCTGGTAACCTGTCAGATGTGTTTCTTTATCTGACAACCTTATAATGCCAGAAATCAGATGACCTGTCACTTTTTCAGCGGATTCATTTTTTGGGATTAGGCTGTTTTTTGGTAATTAATCTTTATCGGTTTTTTCCGGTATATACACATTGCACAATATATGTCTTCGCGCAAAACACATAATATGTTTTAAATCATTATTTGTCTTTATGTAGAGTACATATTCTTATTATTTTTAGTGATTTTCACGTTTTTAAAAAAATCGTATTTTGATTCAATTGATTCAAATATCAATATTTTTCAGGAGATGACTATGAAGATACGGGCTAATTTCCATTCACTTTTTCCAAATGTTTTCCATATTAAGAAGATAAAAGATTCTGAGCAGAACTTACTTTTCCATCTGGAATCAACCAGTACAGATGCGATTTGTCCCTATTGCGGTACAGCCTCAAACACTATCCATGGGAAACGATACCGCAAGAATATTTCAGACCTCCCATTTTTAGATAAACCAGTTATCCTGAACATTACTTTAAACGAATACACGTGCCCTAAATGTTCTAAGAACTATATTGAAAATCCAGATAGTTTCCTATTAGAACGAAAATCTATATCAGCACGCTGTGAAAAATACCTTTCTGAATTAAAGTATTCTTTAAATGGAAGCATCTGCGATACACTGAAATTTGCCAACTACGCTCATATCCCTTTAAATCGTGGTGTCATCCGCTATATTCCTATAAAAGACATCGACATTACCGATTCAGATAAACTTTGGATTCAGGATTTTGTAAGGAATAAATATCCTGATGCACAGACAGCACCAAAAGGAAAGATTCCTTCCCCACTTGCGGAGAAAATTGTAAGAGAAATCCATCTCAATTGTGAAAAGTCGCTTCATCCTAATCTGGTCACACTTTCAGTTTATGAACTAAACTGTGTCATTTCACAGGATAAATAACAAGAAAGAAAAGGGATTATTAAAATGAATTTGAAAAAATATTATCCGTATACTCCCATTTATACTGTAGAAGAAAACGAAAATACCATTATCATATACACCACCACTCCAGAAAAGGAAATGAAAACAGTTTATGACCTTCCCATGTGTGGAAAACAAGTCATCATTAAGATTTCTACGGGTATTACTGATGATATCTCTTCATATTTTCCCAAAGATGATTTGAAGGATAATTTTGAGGATGATTTGGAAGATGGCTCCAAAGATAAGGTTTATCCATGGATGGATACGAATGGCAATAGCAAAAGATTAAATAACTTTATCGCATTATGCTGTAAATCATTAAAAGACGTAGATACGCTCGAACATATATTGACTTTAAGCAGTATAAGACTTTGCCCTGATGATTATGTCGATATAAGATTATTGACTTTCAAGCGTTCTATCCAACCACCAGAAAATAATGCTGTCTCTTCCGGACGTGGAAGAAAAACAGAACTAGATTATTCAAAATTAAAAAAAGTAGTAAAAAAGATATTAAAAGCCGGGATTCCTGATAAAGTATCATCCGATATTGATTCTGCTTATTCCTTGTTTGGTAAAACTAAGCCTCTTAAAAAAGTTTCGACCCATAAGCCAACGTTAGAAGAAATACAGGACTATATCATAAAAAAGACAGATATTGGGAAAGTATCGCTTTACACTATTCATAACGTATTACAACAGATTCTTAATGACACTACGCCTTCTCACTCTCATCCCGGTGAATTTCCATTGTATCTGGAAACATCTGGAAATTTTAAACAGGAACTTCTCTTTGACTATCAATATCATGGAAATTATAGAACATGGTTTGAGGAATATAGAACCTTAGAATTGAAACCTGCAAAAATAAATATTCAAGGAACAACTTGCTCACAGATTCTTACCGAAATTAAAACTAAGGAAGAGTTTACTTTGACTGTATCTGCGGCAGATTTTTACGATAAATACACAAAATGGCGTTGTGATTTAAATACATTGTTAAGACTACATCCATATATCGGTATAGAAAATCAAACATTTTACTTTTCACATGCAGACTATATCGTAAAATACGGACGCTTCAGTCCACTCCCACTAGCAAACAGATACTCCATACCACTTTCAGGTATACGTTCAGATGTAAAAATTGAAAAATTAATATATAAAGGCAAATGTGATTTTGATATGATGAATTATATTGAACGTGGCGCAATATTCAATCTGGAAATACCCAAAGAAGGAACGATAGAAATTGGCATTGGTGATTGTCTACGTATTTCTACTCCAAACGATAATTACCTGATACCATTTCTTGAAATCACAAAACACATTATATAGGAAGTAATACCTGCCATTTTTTTAATTTTAAGGGCGCACATACACACCACCAATGCTGGTGTTCTACCACCACCGCAGGTGTCTTCCTTTTGCCGCCTGCCGCCGTCACCCCAAAACCGTTTTCTATCGTGTAAGTTCATTGACTTCACTTTTCTCTGATACTATAATAAATCTTATAAACGAAGGGAGGATTTCATTATGAAAGCATGGAAAAACAGGTTTCAAAAAGTTTTAGCAATCTTACTTGCTATCTGTCTTGTTACCGGATGCATGGGAGTCTCAAAAGTGCAGGCAGCAACTAAGAAATCCGGCACAACATATTATTATACCCAGCTCAATCGTCAGAAGGGCGGCAAAAAACAATACAGTTGGAAGGGATATTATTATAGCTGTGGAACAATGAAATTTGTATGCAAGGGAAACACATTGACAATGTATTCCTCATTTCATAAATCAAAAAATCTTAATTCATACCCAAGCAAAAGGAAGTTCGTAAAATACGGAAAACATACCTTCAAACTGACCTCTAAAACCAAATATTTCTCACAGGTATATGATGTTTATGATGGTTGCTATTATATGTCCAAGTCACAATGTATAAATTATATGAAACGATTAAACGGTCTAGGGCTGATAATTGCTGTTAAAAACGGAAAAGTCGTCAGCATGAAACTTTTTTCATAACATAAAAGAAGCGTAGAACAGGGTACTTATCACTGCTCTACGCTTTTCTTATTTAACACATCTTATTATTTAATTGCAATCTGACAGTTGACCTTGCTTTTCTCTGATACTATAATAACTCTTATAAACGAAGGGAGGATTTCATTATGAAAACATGGAAAAACAGGTTTCAAAAAGTTTTAGCAATCTTACTTGCTATCTGCCTCGTTACCGGATGTATGGGAGCCTCAAAGGTACAGGCAGCAACCAGTAAATCCGGGACAACTTATTATTATACTTGGCTACATCGTCAGAAGGGCGGCGTTCAAGTATATAGCGGAAAAAAGTATTATATGACAGGTACAATGAAAGCTACATGTAAAGGAAATACATTAACTATGTATTCCTCATTCAATACCTCTAAAAATGGAACATTGAATAATCAAAGCAAAAAAGCCTTTGTCAAATATGGAAAGCATACTTTTAAACTTACATCCAAAACTAAATACTGTTACTATGAAGAGGGTGGAAAACGCTACAGCACTAAGGCACATTTCATGTCTACTGTAAAACGATTAAATGGCTTAGGGCTATGGATTAAAGTTACCAATGGAAAAGTTGTTGAAATGTCTTTCCACTCATAACATCATCAAAAAAACGTAAAGTAGAGAGCAATTCTTTACTTTACGTTTTCTCATTCATCAGTTTTCAGATTTTCACTTCTGCGAAGACATCCCATATTCATACATCTTATTTCCCACTATCCGGCAAATGTCAAACATATTATTTATGATTTTCTCAATATCAGCGTCTTCTTCTCCTTCTTTTCCAAGCCTTTTATTTAACCGCTCTTTTGTCTGGTATATCTCTTCATATAATTTCTCACACAAAGAATCTTCCCCAAAAACAGTCTTCACATCTGGATTATCACTATCTTCTTCAACCGCCCCAATTACAACGTCATAAATCATATCCCGTCCCCATGCTTCCATAAAACCTTTCTCCTTTTATTTTTCAATTCTTCTTATTTTATAACATGTATTATAACTGTACAATCAAAATCGTCCGCAATAATTCTACAATTTCCGACATTTCCTCCATACTTTTTTTATCCCGTCTGATTTCCTGCATACTGTAATTATCACTGAAATATGGAGGTTTAATCATGACAAAAAAATATAGTGATTCTGAAAAGAAAGATAAAAAAGCAGCATTAAAAGAAATAACAGAACAACTTGAAAAATCCATCCATGAGTTCATGAATGGCGAAAAATACAAAAATTTTCTTAACCAAATGTCTAAATTTCACTCTTACTCTCTGAACAATCAGATATTGATTGCCATACAACGCCCAGAGGCAACCATCTGTGCATCCTACAGTGGATGGAAAAGTCAAGGACGACAAGTAAAAGCCGGGGAACGCGGAATCAAAATCATCTGCCCTGCACCGTATAAGAAAGAAAAAATCAAAGATGTCATAGACCCAAAGACAGGGAAGCCGGAGTTATTGGCAGATGGAAATGTAAAACGTGAAATCGTTGAAGTAATCATACCTCACTTTAAAATCGGTCACACCTTTGATGTAAGCCAGACTGAGGGAAAACCACTGGTTGAACTCTCCCAACAACTGACCGGAGAACTGACAGATTACCAAAAAGAATTGCGAGACGCACTCCTGCAAATCAGCCCAGTTCCGGTTTCATTTCAACCAATAGAAGGTAGTGCAAACGGTTTCTACAGTCTGGACAAAAATGCAATCACTGTTGACAGTACCCTGTCTGAAAAACAGTCCGTAAAAACATTGATACATGAAATCGCCCACGCCACTATTCACAATACCAATATTCCAGATGCACCCAAGGACTCTCCTACCAGAGAGGTACAGGCAGAATCTATTGCTTATGTCGTATGCCAGTATTTTGGAATGGATGTCTCAGATTATTCTTTCGGATATATTGCAGGATGGTCTACTGGAAAAGAAACAAAAGAACTGAAAGAGAGTCTGGAAATCATACGTGATACCTCTAATGATATCATTTCCAAGACAGAGCAGACATTGACACAAATGCAATCAGTCAAGCAAACAGTATCAGAAACAATACAGCCAAAACGCAGAGGGAGGTGTATGTAAATGGATAATTTTCAAGAACAAATGGAAGAAATTGAACAACTAAAAGCAGAACAGGCACTGCATCGCAAGCAATTGGAAGAGAACCGCCAGCGCGCCCTTGCCAAGCGGAACCAAACTAAGCATTTAGTTACTCTTGGAAAAATAGTAGATAAATTGCTGCCTGAAGATGCAGCCTATCAGAGTGAAGATGACATCTTAGAAATGCTGAAGGACAAATTATGCTCTGCATCCGATAATAATTCTCATGAAAAATCTTAACAGAAAAAGACTGCATCACAGATATACTAACCGGATGCAGTCCTTTTTAGTTTACATAATTATTTAGTCACCATAGATTTCGTCCAGTTTTTTCTGCAAACTTCCATCTTTTGCATAAGGGAGCGCATCTACCTGTTTAAAATTATGATGTGTGATTTTAACATCCTCATCAAATCCAAGGATATAACTGGTCGCAATCTTATAGATTATCTCAGTGGGAGCCAATCCATAGACTTGTTTTTCAAAAATATGTTTCAATCTGTCATATTTATCTGGATATAAGCGTTTCATCTCATCACTCTGATACAGCCTTTTAACAATCTCTGCAATATACAGTCCTGATTTCATGTAAAGGTCAATGAATGTTTTATCTGGTAAATCAAAACATCCGGGGTTCTCTTCCTCTAACATATCAACCATTTTCTTTACCATCTTCTTTGGTGTAAATATCTGATTCGTTTTCTGCGGCGGTATGTAGTCAAAGATATCTTCCACACTCTTTTCATCAAAGTAATCTGCCAGTTTCTTCTTCAATGCCAGAAATTCCTTCACAGAATCATCAAACACAACCGGGTCAAACAACTGACCGGAAAATTCCTTCTGTTCTCCTGTTTCCGGGTCTTCATAAGAACCACCATCACGCAGGAATCTAAACTGGTCAAGTGTGATACTCGTTACTTCCTTAAATACCTTATCCGGGATGACCGTATCAAAAGTCGCAAGCGTCACCTTGTCATTTCCATATGCCATCAGGAATGACGGGATAGTACGTGAAAATCCCCTCAGATGGTTTCGTATGCCCTCTTCAATCACTGATTTTTCACGTTCGCGCTTATTGGTTTCCACTGTTTTTACGACTTCTTTTTTAGATTCTTCTACAAGGTCTTTTAATCCTGTCTGCAAAGTCTCTTGGAACTGCTTTGTTACCTGTTCAACCTTCTTGTCAAATTCCGCATTGATTTCTTCTGTAGAACGTCCAGATTCATGACGTGATTTCAGTGCATCTGACCTTTCCTGTTCAACTATGTTCTTATCAATATTGTAATTTGTAAAGGTTTTATCAATCAGTTTATCTGCATTACTGTTAATCTTGGATTCCAGTTTTTTCTTGTCCGCTGGTTTCATCTCAGAACCATATGCGTTTTTCGCTTCTGATATAATCCCGGCAGTCACCTGATTATGTGTATCTGTTTTCAGTTTATTGACCACTGATTCTGCCCTATCCGGTTTTTCTACAATCTTTGAAACTGTTTCAACCACTTCTTCCTGTGAAGGTGCAAATATCTTTTCGCCAAATATATCATTCGATACTCCAAGGATAATGCTGTCCGGCACTTCAACCTCTCCATCCTCATTCAACGATAAATCTTCCTTCACTTCCTCAGAGAAAGTCACTTTCTTATTTGGCTCTCCCACTGCATCAAAATTGGAAAGGATATCCATAACTGCCTGTGGTGCTCCAAATACCTGAGAAATATTCTGGAAAAGAAAGTTACTCATAAATCCCCTGCGTACAACCTCTACAGAACGAATCTTTCTCGGAATCGTCAGTACTTTTTCTGCATCCAGTTCTATCAGTTCACCGTTTTCATCTTCACCGATAACAGGGAAAAAATTTAACAGTTCTTTGATATGCTCTTTTCTCGTTTCTACATCACCACGACCTGCAGATGTATCAGCAGACAGGTCATTGGCAAATTCCTCAAATATGGTCAATGTTCTCGCCGGGTCAAAGTCAAATACATATGCATTCTCTTTCCTGGCATAACCGGAACTGGTCTTATACAGGCAGGGATTCTGCGCCCGGAATGCAGCCTGCATATATAAAGCCGGGCTTTTCACATTGCTTAACATTAATACCGCTGACCATTCAGGAATTGTGATTCCTGTAGTCAACTGCCCTACTGATAAAGTGATAGTTTTATCATTCTCTTGGATTGCTTCCACAACTTTATCATATGATTTTTTTGTTTCCTCATCATCGTCAAGTTTTCCATCTCCGGCAGCCAGAATCACTGTGTAGTCCTTGAATACCGGATGGTCTTTTAACTTTGATGCCAATGCTTTTGCACTTTCTACTCTGTCCAGCAGCCAGAAAGTATGTTTTAATTCATCCCGTAATTGCGGTGTGGAGAACGGGTATTTTTCTAGCAATGTCATTGCATCTAAAAACTTATCAACAGATGAATCATATTTGAATTTCCCATTATTGGTGCTAAAAAATTCATTCAGGTCAAATGCATATTCCGCTGTCTCGCCATTGATTTCCACGCCCTGTTTTATTTCATCCTTGATTATCTCTGACATCTGATAAGTAAACAAATTCAATTTTGGCAATGCAGCATACGGGTTTTCTTCCTCAGAAGCATCATCCCAGTCACGCTTTGCAGCCTGTTCATCCGCATATGTCCAATTATAGATTGCATCATCCTCAAATTTATTATTTGCCAATGCTTTAAATGGTGTTCCCGATAAATGCAGGGTAAATTTTCTCTTAATACGTTCAAAAGCAATATCTGTTTTAAGGGTATCTACACCTTCATGCGCTTCATCAATAACAAGGACATCCCACTCCATCATTGCAACTTCCTGTAATTTATCAATCCCGTCAGTACTGAAATATTTTGAACCTTTCATATCCTGAAGACTGACAAACTCAATGCATTTACCAAAGGATTCATCATCATGCTTTAAAAGTTCTTTTGTATATTCGCTTCTTGATAGTACACCAGCCTTTCCTTTTAAAGCATCTACTTCACTGACAAACAGATATCCAGATTCCTTCCCTAAAAACTTCATGTAATCATCATACCAACTATTAGCAATCGCAGGTCTATTTGTCACAATCAGTACTGTATTCGCCCTTGATTTTTTGCAGAAGTCATACACTGACAGAGTTTTTCCAAAACGAGGCTTTGCATTCCATAAAAACTCCCCGTCCTTATGTTTTGCCTCATACTCTACAGTCTTCTCAACTGCTTCTTCCTGCTCTTTCCGCAGTCTATATGGAATTACTGCCGACAATTGCTGTAAGATTCCATGGTTCATCCTGAAATCATAGAATTTTATTCTGGATTCCTGCCCCGTTACGTGGAACCACTCATTATTCTTTCCTTTTTCCTGCTCTATACCTGATTTTCTTAGATACGCATGAAAATCTTTGTCAGTAAAACATTCACCAGAGCCATCATCAAAAAGTGCATTTCCCTTCCATTCCAGATGGTAACTGATATCTGCTGTATGTGTCTGCTGTTTAATACGTTTTTCTACATCTTGTTCTGTATATCCAATTTTAGTCCATCCATCATGTCTTGCAATCTCAGGAGTGGTATAAGCATAAATCATAGGCGTTACGTTTTTCGCCGTTTTAATATTCGGTCTCTGCATTTATTCCATCTCCTTTACATTGTTCTCAATAAAATTAATGTCTTTTGGGTCAAAATTATATTTTTTATACAATAACTCATCAATTTCTGATATGTTTTTCGTCCAATCAATGTCCGAATCATCATCAAACTTTTGAATTGGTACAAACAAAAGCACATTTTTAGATAAACCAAATCCGCTCATTGCCATAAGCATTAAAAAACGGACAAATTTTGTTTTCATATATTTACATATATGCTCAGCTACTTTTTTATTACTAGTTGCCCCAACTAGAAAATAAGAATGAGTACATACTTCATTTGGTTCAATGACCTTCATTGATGATGGAATAACTCTAAATTTCCCATCTCTACTGGGTTCACCAGCATGTTCAGCCCCTGTTTTACTTACTAACACTTTATATTTATCCAAATATTCATATCCTTTATCAATCTCAGACTCAGAAATATATGTAACACAATTGCTTGCATATAATGTAAGATTGTCTTTTTTACTCTTTACTTTTCTCCCTCTATAACTTGTAGACAATCCAAATGGCATTAATCCACTCGTTATATCAGCAATGCTTTTTTTTGATTTACTTTGTACTTTATGTATTATTGTAATAGCTTGGTTATATCTGACAAGAACAGGAAACTCATTCAATGGTCTCTCCAACTCTGTTGTCACACCATTAGTTGTATTAATAAATCTACAATCTCCCTTATAATCTTTTTTCCAAACAAAACAATTAACCCCTCCACTAATACTATTATCTGGGAAACAATCTTTTGCATTAGTATAATCACAAATAACCTTTAAAGAACGGTCATTCATCATATCCTCTCGAAATTGATTTAAACCCATTCCACCAGAAAACCACCTAGATGGGGTAATTAAGGAAATACTCTCTGGTTCTATTTTTTTAGCTTCTTCAAAAAATAAATTATAAACTGGTTTTGCTTGCCTTCCAGCGCCATCTGTATCTTCTTGATATGGCGGATTTCCAATAACAAAATCAAATTTCATATCTTTCTTTATTCCTCCCTCATACTCTTATATGTGATAATTTTATTTTCATCCCAATCATAAATCTTACAATCTATGGTTTCAGGCAGTTCTGCCTCCGGTTCCGGCTCGGCTTCCCCGGCAATTCCATATATCTCAAAAAGAGTCATCTGGTGTGATTCCTCTTCTTCCTCTTGCACATATACAGCACCTTCATATGGAATTACCCCATAAATCCCATCCATCTGCCATAAATTCCAACTGATGATATCAGCAATACGATTAAGAGATGTTTTATTTGGTTCTTCCTGCCATCTGTCTCTCATATATTCGCAGAATGTTTCAAGAAGATTGATTCTTGCAATCAAAAGATTATCGCCCTGATACTCATATCCGTATACACTTTCAAATGCACGATACACCCACTGAATCCATGTTTTATATGTTGTCACGTTCTCATTTATGACTCGCAGTTTTCTATCTAATAGTCCAATTCTTTGATGAATCGGGATAATCTCACCTGTCACAGTATCATATCGCGACACAAGATATGGAGCTTCTCCACAGGTGATTTCTAAACGTTTTGATTCCACATAATCCTTCCATGTTTTCCCGGCAGGAAATTCTATCTTTTCATCATTTGAAATCCATTTTTGCCCGTCTTCTATATTAAACACATTTTCTCGTCCAAAAAATTCTGTATCACAGTGATTATTCATTTTATTGCAAATCCATGACGGCGTAAATACTTCTGCTTTTTTTCGCGTCCTTTTGACCTGTTCCTCCATACTTTTTGATACACGCGGTCTTATATCTATACGGTTATCCTTCAACAATAAGTCTTTCGTAATATTCGTTGTGAAATGGATATCATCTGATATCTCTGTTGCAAATATGATGTTTTTTCCCGTAGTTCTGTCTTTTAAAAGGCTCGATAATACCAAATTCACATTTGGACTCTTCAGGTCAATTAAATTCCGCATTTTTCTCTCCTTGCTCACATTCTCTTATACCCTGTATTATACATCCCCCTCACCCACATTCCAACAAAAATCGTCAAAAAAGGATGCCATCTCTGACACCCTTATCCATTCTAAATATATCTTTCTAATTTTCTTCCATCCGCTAAGACAATATCCAGACTAAACAGCCCCTTTCTTACATGGAAATAGTTTCTAATGCTTTCCAGCAGCACCTCTTCTTTACTCATATCCTTCCCTCCCTGCATCATCAATGCAATAACTTACTATGTTTTATTTTTTCTTTTGCTTCTGAAATTTCCTGTATTTCTTCATTTACTACTGAAAGTTTCCTTCCATCATAACGAAATACTTTAAACGAAAGCAGTTCCTCCGGTCGTACCTCTGACACGTTTACATCATGAACCATACGTTTCATTTCATCTGGTGTTAGACCTGTGCTTTCTTTTACAAGCAATACCTCGTGTATAGAACTTGGCATAATATAATAATTTTCCCCCAGTTCCTCATACACATGCTGTAAAACCTCCGGGCAGATAATCGCATTTGCCCCATTTACTCTCTCAGAATTTGTCAAAACATATAACGGCGTTTCTTCATGTGTAAGTTCCTTTACAATCTCAGGGTCTAATCCTTCTGAAGTCATTAGTTCACGCATGATTTCATTTAGATTTTGCAGGGTATACTTTTGAGCAGCGGTATTGTGATATGCCTGCTCCATAATCTCTCCCTGTGTCATTTGGAAACATTCCATATTTTCCTTAGTTACTAAAAATGAAGTCACGCCCTGTTCATCGGATGCAATCTTGCATCTGGCAACCGCCGCAACATCCCCCATGGTATCATGCACTACATTTTTTAACAGTTCTTCGTTCATATCTGCATTTATCACCTGAATATACAATTCTTTTCTAAATTCTTCCGGCGTTTTCGGCATCTGTGGAAAGCCATATCGTTTCTGCTCTGCCTCCTGTGCCAGATGCGTTCCGATTTCCTCAATGCTGGTTCCTGACCTCAAAAGATTTTCATATTCATTTGGATATAAGACAACCATGAACTCATCACCCTGAAATCTACATCCTATTGCCTCCTTATCGCCGCCGATTTTCTTTACGCTCATCGGCTTTACCTCCCATTTTTCGCCTAAATTCTTCTGCACTTCTCTTTGTAATTCATCTATTTCTTCTTTTCTCATCTTTTTTCTCTCCTGTTTTATTTTGTTCTACTATATACATAAACTTTTTTTTCAAAAATCCGCCACATTGTCTCAATATGTCATTTAAAATATCCATCCAATTTTTATCTGATTCTTCTGCATCCACTGAATAAACGGGCATCTGCACTGTATTTTTTCCTTCTATTCCCAGTGCCTCCTGATTATATGTCTGCACCTTCCCAGATAATTCACCCAAGACTGAATCATTGAAATAAAAGCTCTTCTTCACCCTGCAATATCCGAACTCTGCTGAAACGATAATCGCTTCATCTGCTACAACCAGTTTTGACAGGTCAGACGGTTCCAGTATCGGCTTATCCCTGTAAGAAATGCTTACGCTCCGGTTCTTTCCGGTTCCACTCCATGTTTTTTCCCTTTCTTTATAATTACCTACCATACTGCAAATGCTTTTTGCCGTTTCAGGACTCTTACAGTCAAGAACAACCACATACGCGCTATTCGCCACGATACTCTGTATGTCATCCTTGCTATACGCTCCTGACAATGCCTCATAAGACTGTGTAACCATAATCAAGGTGATATTTCTGCTTCTTCCTGTTAATAAAATCTGATTATGTAAACCATATATCGCACCACGCGAACAGAGCCTTGCCATCTCATCAATCACAACCATCACCGGCAAACTACCATCCGGTCGCTTTATCAGACTGTCAAAAACCTGTGCAATGATAAGGTTAATCACGTTATAATATGCTTCCAGTTTTTCTTCACGAACAGCCAAAAATATAGCTTTCCCATCCTCAATCATCAGAGGATGCGCTCGTTTCGTATTGGACTCAAAAGCATAACGGATATCATCATCAACAAAAACCTTAATAGATTCCTGCATCTGTTGTACTACTCCACTCAGTGTCTCATCAGCAAGATTTTTAAATGAAGAAAGAAATTTAATTTCTGATGCATTTGGTTTTGCCTTATCCATCAGTTCCTCAACCAGTTCTCTGGTATCTCTGGACAATATTATATTGATTAATTCTGACAGATTTTTAGTCTCCCCATCTTTCCATAAGCCTATCAATTCACCTGTTAAGAGGGAGCGTCCACTTTGTTTCCAGAACTCATTGCTGTCCTTTGCAGAAATCGGTATCAGACTATTGGCTATCATCTCCATGCATTCCCTCACATCCTTATCCCGTATCTCCACTTTACTGTTCAACATATACAGACCATCCCATCCGTATTTTGACCTATCCTGAAAATCTATGATAACCGTATTTTTATCATCAACGCGGCGGCTTTTTCGCCAAAGTTCGCCTTTTATGTCCACAATAAACATTCCCATGTTATCAGGGGATGCCAGAAGTGTCGGAATGATGACAGATGCACTCTTTCCGCTCCCACTGCCGCCAATCAGTAGTACATGTCCATCTCTATAATGTTCTTTTTCTAATGGTTTACATAAATACTCTGTATATTTTTTAACCATCCCTGTCTCTGTCCTTCCAAACACTACTCCCTCCGGGTAATCAAACAAAAATCGCTCATTTACCCTCGGATACATTGCCTGCCTCTTTAATGGACTGGAATATTCTGTCGGTCTGTCATGGAACGTATCTTCAATACTGAAATCCATTTTCCCGGCAGCCTGTTCTCTCTGATTTTCTGACCAGATATATATAGATGGAAGGAAGGACAGGACAAACAGGATAAGGTATGAGACATCACCTTGCAAAACATTTTTGAAAAACCAAATCAGGGCAGCCATTGCAAATGGCTGCACCCAAATACCACTTAAAAAAATCCGGTTTATCCATTTCCATATCCTTGGATTCATCTACTCACATCCTTCTTCGCCATTGTCATTCCAGATACCTCTATAAATTTCTCTTTATCCAGAAATCCTCTATCCTGTCGTATACTGTTGATGTAGATGGCTGCATATCCCCGTTTTCGTGCAAATTTCTCTATTACCTCTAACAGAGATTCCTTTGCCTCCATTGATTCATAAGAAACGAGGTCATGGATAAAAATGCTCTTATTTCCATCCAGCAATGGAAAATTTACAACTGCTGAAGCCAACGCATCTGGTCTTCCATCAGTAACCAGTTCCAGTATCATATAATCATCCTGAAATTCCTTGCCAATCTCGGCAGAACCCTTATATGTAATCAGGACACGCATATCTTTATTCTGTTCTGTTATCTTTTCTCCTGTCATGTTTTTCACCTCTTGTGATTTATTAATAAAGATATTTTCTTTATCAATACTAATATGCTTAATCCTGTCACCGATAAAAAACGCTTTTATCCCATCTGAAAATCTCCATATTAAAAATAAAAAAGAGGTGACTAATATGGCAATCTTTCAATGCCAAATACAAATCATAAAACGCTCTGAGGGCAGGAGCGCAGTAGCCGCAGCAGCTTATCGTGCTGCTGAAAAAATAGAGAACGAATATACCGGTATCGTAGAGGATTATTCAAGAAAAAGCTGGGTGGAACACAGTAAAATTATGCTTCCTGAAAATGCACCTGCTGAATTTCGTAACCGTTCTGTACTCTGGAATGCTGTTGAAAAAAGTGAAAAGAGCAAAAATGCCAGACTTGCCAGAGAGGTCATGATTGCACTTCCATTGGAACTGTCCATGGAAGAAAATATCAGACTTGTACAGGAATTTGTCCAAGACACCTTTATATCAGATGGCATGGTGGCAGATATCAATATACATAATCCACCGCTCCGCGATGAGACCGGAACGCCGATAGATATGAAGGGTAATCCAGTCACAGATAAAAAAGATATGATTTTCCGCAATCCTCACGCACATATTCTTCTCACTGTCAGACCGCTTGACCAAAATGGTAAATGGACACCAAAGACGCAGAAAGAATATATCTGCCGCAGGAATGATGAGACAGCATCCTTTACTGCTGACGAATACCGCAGAGCCAAAAACGATGGCTGGGAAAAGGAATATCAGTACTACAGAGGAAAAGAAAAGGTATGGCTGACCCCTTCTGAGTCTTATAATGAAAATCTTATAAGGGTCTCCAAAAATCCACGCTGTACATTATATGGACGGCGTGACGAAAAAACTACGCGCTGGAACTCTAAGGAAGCGATTATCCAATACAGACAGTCTTGGGAAAAACATATGAATCAAGCCTTGGAAAGAGCCGGACGACCAGAACGTGTCGATTGCCGCTCTTATCAGGAACAGGGAACTGACACGATTTCCGGCATCCATCTTGGTTCACATGCTTCTAAGGATAAGTCATCCGAGCGATACCGCATGAATGAGGAAATCAAGAAACTGAATGAGACCAATAAACGCATCCGGGAGACTTTAGATAGTCTTGAATCACAAATCACTGAAAAGAGCGATTCCTTTTATGAATCATTAGCCGAACAACTTGGAAAAGTAGAATCGGATATCATATCTGCAAAATACAATCTTGAAATGCTCCAAGAGCAACAGGATTCTTTAAAAAACCAAAGCCAGAAACTTCATGATTCTATTAACAGGGTACAGACCGCCCGTTCAAATATACTGAGAAAGAATCAGGCATCACAGGAAACGATTTCCCGGCTCAAGGAAGAACAGAAGACAAAATTCCCTGTATGGAGCAATCGCCCTGCTGAAATCCAAAATGCAATACAGGCAGAACAGAACAGCATCAATTTCCGCGAACAACGTTTTTCAAGGATTCTGGAAGAAGAAGGATTTTCCAATTTTGTCGATTTCCAACAGGAATCACAGATATTGAGGCAGATGGAATCAGAACAGGAACAGATGGAAAGGCAGATTTCCGCTTACAGGCAGAAAATTCTGGATTATTCCAGCAGATATGAGGAACTTTGCCGATATCTGCCTAACGACCCGATTTTTTCAAAGAGATTCTGGACTAAGAAAAACGAATCCTTACACAAACATGCACAAAAGGCAGTCTCACATATCAAGCAGAATACTGGACGCATCCACATGAAAACATTTTCCCGTATCCTCCGCGAGACAGATTACCGATTAAACAAAACGTTTTATCTTGCCAGCCAGACAGCTTATATAATAGGACAATTAGAAGAAGTGAGTGAAGAACAGGTTGACGGTCAACGACATAGAAGCATTTGACCGATATAAGCCCCTTTTGTTTCCAAACAGGAACACTATAAGGGGCATTTCTTTTCGGAATCCCGTACTATATATGGTATATATTAAGCCAATCATTATCCATATATAGTATTATAATGATTTTATTATAAGCCCCACTGCCCCACAACTATTTCGCATCTTTATATATCCCTACAGTCAATAATAAAAACTATTCTATTTCTAAATATCTGCAGACACTTCAATGAAAAGCAGAGGGACAATGGGGCAGACATATTACTTCTATTTCTTACAAACTTACATTATTACATATACAGTATACTGCATAGAGATTATTTTTTTACCCCTAATGGATGTTAAAATCTTCTAATCATATATGACTTTCGCAAATTTACATTGTAATTTGTAAGAAATAGAACCTTTTATATCAATCCCTGCAAATGTTTCACTTCCTCACTTGTTCCATAATTATCCAAAAATGCCCTGCATCCCTGAAAATCCACATTTCTCATATTGGTCAGCCTCCGTATTTTTGTCCAGTTTACAGGCTGCCCTTCTCTCATAAGTTTCCGATACGCCCATACTGCTTCCCTCGCCCAGTATTCTTTCTGCGTCTCCTGATATTTCAAGATTTCTGCCTTGCATTTCGGCAGTTTGTCAAATCTCTTATCAGGCAGTCCCATCTCCTTTTGTACAAGGAAAACTGTAATCCTCCGGGGGCGTTCTTCCCCAGTCTGATATAAGCGTTCAACAGTCTTTCTTACACTCGGCAGCATTTCCGCATCCATCTTCTCCCATGCAAATGTCCTTTTCCGTCTCTGAACTACCCGTTCCTTTCTTTCATAGCGTTTTAATACAGCTTCGCCAATCTTACATACCAAGTCATAATCAACCTGCAACTCTTCCGCCACCTGCTGATACACAGGCTTCCTGAGAGAATCTTTGACTGTATCAGGAATAGCGGTCAGTTCCTCTACTGATATCCCTGCAAACATAGCCAATTTACAGATATCAGAGAAATGATATCTCACACCAAGAAGGATTTTCTGCATCTGTCCTTTTGTCATACAAGCATCTTCTCCAAAGAAATCCTGATAATCCATATACAGGTTATCCAGACTGAGACTCGCCCCTGAATCTGTACGGGCATATCTCTCCAGCCGCAACTTCAAAAAATCTGCCACTGATATCTTCCCCTGAAAATCCATTGCCGCCTCAAACACCTGACTGATATATTCTGTAAAAGCAATCTTCCTTCTATCCCGGCATATCTGTATTGTCTCACTCTGTGGAATTAACGTTTCCGCATCCCAGAACCCTGCTTTTTTCTGCCTGTCCATAGATACTGTACTTTCACATAAATAGCAGCCATGCCTCCTGCATATCTGTATCCCTTCTATCTGATGAATCCTATGCCAATATGTCTCGCCATGCTGCTCTCTGTCCTCTCTCGCGCAAATCGGACAATACCGCAGAAATCGCCCCGTCCCCCGTTGATTTTTTGGAATGGATAACAGATTGTTAAAGTTTCCATGCATTCTAAGCAGTGCTTCATATGCCTCCTGTTTTCTTTCCAATGGCAAAAATCTTCCATATGAGGAAAACATGGTATGCTCCCGAACTATTTGTTCTATATTACAGTATCGGTCTATCATCTCCATCACATCCGGCTTCATTTCATTGAGAAATTCTGTATCTGGTCTGGTATATTGATGCACATACAGGTCTTCCACCACATAGGCAAAGGATAAACAGCCTGACTTCACATAATAGCGCGATAACCAACTATATACCAATTCATCGGAATATAATTCTGGAAGAAACGCAATCATATCTCCACCTCCTCAACAGCAAAATGTTTCTGGAATATCTCCACTATATTTAAATTTCTTACCTTTGCATCAGCCACCAGTTCTTCAAGGCTTATTTCCTGCCCGTCCATATCCATTCTCACACTGTCTGAATTACCTGTTCTTCCTGTTTTCTCCTGATTTCCCACATCTTCCATATCCGTCATCTCTGTTTTCTCTGTTATCAATTCTTTCTTTTTCTTCGTAGTAGTCTGCTTTTTCCTTCTGACAGATGGTTCCAGATAATCATGCAGCATTACCATCCTTTTCTGATATGCCTGTTCCAATGCTGTCATATCCAAGACCTCTCTTCCTTCCAATATAGAAATCTCCTGTGCATCATGGATAAGGGCAACCAGTATGGAAATGTTCCCTCCGCTATGTTCATAGAGCCATTCTATGATTCCATCAGTCAACGTTACACCACTTTTTGTATATAGATACCCCCACAAAACTTTACAGATTACAATAAAATCTTTATCAAACTCCATTGCCTCATACTGTAACCCAAGCGAACGCCTTGCCAACTGCATTGCCTGTTCAAAAAACACAATACTCTCCGGTGTTCCAACCATGCAGATACTGATACCAGAATTATTTATTAACTGCGTCAACATCCCAACCAGTTGTTTTCCATTCCGGCTGTTCACCACATTCTGTATCTCATCCACTACTAATAACCCGATATGCTGCAATGCCACCTGACTTACATTGCCAATCAGCATATCGGTTGTGGCTCTTGCACGCACCGCATTATGATAATATCGGCTCCCCAGCACTTCGTCCACTTTTCTCAATATCTCCCATAACAATCCTTTTACAGAGGAATCAAATGGACACTGTACCACAATACAGGGGGCAATCTTCAGATATGGATTCTCCATCTCTATAACGTCCTTTTCTGTTATCAATCTGACCGCCCGAAACACTGTTGAACTCTTCCCGATTCCAGATGCACCGATTATACTGAATGAATCCGAACCTCCTAAAATGCTGCCCTGATATTTTCTTCCTCTCACACCTTTACAATTTTCATATTGCTGATGTACAGCCTGTATACTGCTCTTTTTCTGCAATGACCGCATCAATCCCATATACAGTTTATGGTAGATTTCTACTGACATCTGAGACGGAATGTAGATATCATAAATGTCTGACAGTGCAATCAGACGTTCTGCACTGCTTTTTTCCTTGACCTCCGGGAGATAATCTGGATATTCCCCCATACATTCCATCAATTCCTGTCCTGTCTTCATCTCTGGAATCAGTTTGATTATCTCATTCATTACATACATCTCCCTTCACAAAATCCATGTGTCTCTTTCTCTGTTCCCTCCGTCTTGTTGTTCTGATATCCTTAATCTTGGTATCTTCGCTTTTTCCTGCCCTTCCTGAGATATCCTGAATGTGTTTTGCGAGGTCTATCTTTGCCTGTAGATTATCTGCGGCAGCATCCTTTATCATCTCACTGCATCCTTCCTTCAATCCTTCCACATCCTCCAATGTCTTCTCCCGAAATCGGCTCTCAATCAGTTCAAAAGGATGGAATCCCCCATCTTTCAGCAACCACACCTGACTCACATTTTCAGGATTATAAGCCACTGCTACAACGCCGCCCTTCAAATATTCTTCCGTATAACCCTCTGCATGGTATCTCATGCCATTGACTTTTAATCCATAACGGCTAAATCTGCCCTCTGTTCTCGGTAAGAGTATCTGTACCATTTTCTCTCCGGACACATCAATCAAATCAGCTCCCGGCTGTTTCCTTCCCCATGCAAAAATAGATGCTGCATATGGTCTCACACCGTCCTCCATCATTGTCTCTGTATAAGGGAAATTCCCTACAATCCTCTGAGAGTTATAATAAAGGATGCACCTGAGGATGATAGTTTCAAAGTCACGCATAGTCAAACAGGCATCCTTCCTGTAATCATGCGCGCCACGCTCCTGATAATCCGACTCTATCACACCTTTTCCCTTTAAATATTTCTTATATTCTGACTGTATCAAGTCAAAAAATTTCTCTACTCTTCCTTTCAACTCCGGGCGGTATGCTGGCAGATTTATGACCGATACTCCCAGTTCTGTTATCTGTTCAAAATTTCCCGACATATATTCTGTTCCCATATCCGTCACCATCACACCCGGCAGACAGTCACAGTCCCACTGGTCTTTTTCTATCAGGACACCAAATCTCCTGCACCATTCCTTTTTATCCGCAACCACATTTAACATCAGATTCCTGAGTGAATAAACGCCGCCTTCCCACAAAAGGCTGTACCCATAACAAAAAGAACTGTATGCATCCACACACGCCACCAGAATCGGTCTCCCAACCAGACTCCCGGAATCATCCACCAAATAGATATCACAGATAGTTGAATCCAGCATCCCGACACCTACAGCAGCATATTCTTCCTGCACGCCATCCCCCACAAGCGGTCTGTAATTCCTCTGATAATCTTTCAGACCATTCCTTGAAATATAATACGTCTGCATCTTCCGGTTTTTCCGGTAGAAATAACGAAATTGATGGATAGATGGATAATGCCCCTGCAACCGTCCTTCCCTGTCACAGTATTTTTCTTTTACCATCTGTGTATATGCGGTAGAAATACTCTGTTTCTTCTGAGTATAGTAATATTTGTTCAACGCCCAGCGCATATTTTTCTCATCCTGCGTCAGTTCCTTTTTCTCTGCCGTCTTTTCCTTTGGTGCCAGCACTAGGATATTCTGATAGACCAGATATGAAATCAGATAGTTCTTCACAGTATTGATGCTGACCCCATACATCCTGACAGCCTCTTCTATCAAAAGACTCCTTTTCTTTTTATCATCCACAAAGGGTAATATCCCGGCAATCATATGGAATCTCTTATGCATCACTCTATTCGCCACCGCAGAGATGTCTTCCGGCAGACACATCCCTGTCTCTTCCAATAAATCATCTTCCGAAATTTCCACAGCACCACTCAAATCTGACGGACTTATCCACCAAGGCATCTTGCTTTTTACACAATCCACCACCAGAGCCTTCCCCTCTTTTATTTTTAAAACTCTCAGAATCTCCGCATCTTTTTTAAATATCCCAGTCTTGTATACATCATTTTTCTGCATCAATCACCAACCCCCAATCTTTCACACCATGTCTCAGCCAATAATTCTTTGACGCATCCAGCAATTTTACTGTCCTTGGTTTCATCAGAAATTTTCTCTCCACACATTCCCGAACCATGAAATCCCCGTCAGCCTTCACACACAGAAAATCAGAGGTATATTCCCCCTCTTCCAGACCATCCAGTAGAACATTGCACTGAAATTCCTTCACTTCATCTCCTTTTTCCAGTCTCTCAGCATATGCCGCCTGAATGTCACTGTATGCCCTCATCACATCCTTACACTTTTCCAATTTCCATTTACGGCAACGACCCTTGAAATTCTTTTTTATCATCCTCTACAGTCCTTTCTGTTCTCCCAAAAGTTTCCCAAAAACAGATTTCCAGTTTCCCGAAAAGAATTTTCCCAAGATTTTTCCCAAAATGCCCGTCAAAACGTTTTCCCAAAAATAATTTTTGGGGAACGAGAATGCCCTGTTTATGCGGCTTCCCAAAAACGAACCCTCCCAAAAACGCTTCCCAGAAACGTGATTTTCATTTTTCTCCATGTCATTGTGCAACCCCTTTTGACACTTTTTTTGTAAATCCGTTTGACGCTTTACTATCTTCCCAAAACCGCTCCCAGAATCGGACAGCCACATGCACCACACACACGCCCCATCCGAAAATGAAAATTTCCCGTCTGCAAAACCACCTGCCCGAACTTCTTTTCTCTCTTTTTTTCCTTCTCATTTTCGTTCTTCTTTCAGGCACTTTTGCCACGTTCTTTGCGATTTTTCTTTTTCTTTCCAAGTCCCTGAACCGCCTGTTTTCGCGGCTTTCAGTTTACTTCAAGGCATCCTATTGCTGATTCTTTTTTTTCTTTTTTTAAGACAAAAAAACCTCATCTCAGGGGAATCCCCTGAAACAAGGTTTCTGGTGGTTTTATGGTATTTTTAATTTCTTTTTTCCGTCTTTCTTTTTGTCTTACTTATGCTCTGTTTCCATATTTTCCCGCTTCACCATTACACTTCGGGTGCCGGAAATCATCAAAAGAAATCGCATAAAAAGTGGCAAAAAAACCTGCATCTGAACAAGTCCGCTACTCAAACTCAATCGTACCCGGCGGCTTGCTGGTCAGGTCATAGAATACGCGGTTAACGCCTTTAACTTCGTTAATAATGCGGTTCATAACCTTATTCAGTACTGCATACGGAATCTCAGCAGATTCGGCTGTCATGAAGTCGATAGTCTTCACTGCGCGGAGCGCTACAGCGTAATCATAAGTTCTGAAGTCACCCATAACGCCTACACTTCGCATATTTGTCAGTGCTGCAAAGTACTGGTTCGGCATCCATGAAGGATCTTCACCATGTTCTTTCTTATACTCAGCTGCAGCATTGTCTACCTCTTCACGATAAATGAAATCTGCATCCTGTACAATACGAACCTTCTCTGCAGTAACTTCACCGATAATACGGATTCCAAGTCCCGGTCCCGGGAATGGCTGACGGAATACCAGTCTCTCCGGAATTCCAAGCTCCAGACCTGCTTTACGAACCTCATCCTTGAAAAGGTCGCGGAGCGGTTCGATGATTTCCTTGAAATCAACGAAATCCGGAAGTCCGCCTACATTGTGGTGAGATTTGATCACTGCGGACTCTCCGCCCAGACCACTCTCTACAACATCCGGATAAATAGTTCCCTGTGCCAGGAAATCTACCGCACCAATCTTCTTGGCCTCTTCTTCAAAAATACGGATAAATTCTTCACCGATAATCTTACGTTTTGCTTCAGGCTCTGTAACACCTGCCAGCTTGTCATAATATCTCTGCTGTGCATTGACGCGAATAAAGTTCAGGTCAAACTGACCGTTTGGTCCGAATACACCCTCAACCTCATCTCCCTCATCTTTACGAAGAAGACCATGATCTACAAATACACAGGTAAGCTGCTTGCCGATTGCTCTGGAAAGAAGTCCTGCTGCAACGGAAGAGTCAACACCACCTGACAGGGCAAGAAGAACTTTTCCATCCCCGACCTTCTCGCGGATTTCTCTGATAGTGTGCTCAACAAAGGCATCCATTTTCCAGTCTCCGGCACATCCGCATACACCAAGTACGAAGTTGGAAAGCATCTTCTTTCCTTCTACTGTATGAAGCACTTCCGGATGGAACTGGATCGCATACAGCTTCTTCTCCTCATTCTGTGCAGTTGCTACCGGACAGTCTGCTGTGTGAGCAGCAATCTCAAATCCTGGTGCAACCTGGGAAATGTAATCTGTGTGGCTCATCCAGCAGATTGTTTTGTCAGATACGTCTTTGAAGATTTTGGAATCTGTCTTATCTACCAGAACCTCTGTCTTTCCATATTCGCTCACATCTGCTTTCTCAACTTTTCCGCCCAGAACATGCATCATAAGCTGTGCGCCATAGCAAAGTCCCAAAACAGGAATACCAAGCTCAAATAATTCTTTATTGCATGTAGGTGAATCTGCCTCATAGCAGCTGTTCGGACCACCGGTAAGGATGATTCCCTTAGGATTCATTGCCTTGATTTTCTCAAGATCGGTCTTGTATGAATAGATTTCGCAGTATACGTTACATTCTCTCACACGTCTGGCAACCAGCTGATTGTACTGACCGCCGAAATCCAGTACGACGACTGTTTCTCTTTTCATGTTTTCCTCCTTGTTTCTCATTATTTGTAACTGTAAAGATATTGAACCGTTACCATTGAATTTTATTATAAATTACAGTTCGGATTTTTACAATGCTTATTTTCAGTTTTCCACCTTGTGTTTTCTTCCTACGTTATTGTTCACTCCGTTCACAGTAACGTAGCCAAAATTCATTCCAGATTGCCTGCGGCAATGGAATTTTGGCTTGTATGTCTCGGGATTTTGGCATATTCATGCCAAAACACCTCGCGGGATAGTGGTGTGTGAACAGTAATCTTACTTCCAATTTATAAGTTTTTTAGAATTTAATCACGTTTTTTTCAACAGTCCATCACATTTTGCTCACAAATTCCCTGTATATTAATAAGCAAATAAAGCAAATGCTTTACAGACAGGTTGCAAATGCTTTTTCACATAGATTTTTAACTTTTTTCTTTTTCATACTTATGCCGGACCGTAAGGTCCGGCCCTCCTTCTTTTTACAGACCTTTTCAGGTCTTTTTCTTTTTTTTATAAGTTTTTTAGAATTTAATCACAATTTCTTCAACAGTCCATCACATTTTGCACACATTTTCCCTGTATATTAATAAGCAAATAAAGCAAACGCTTTATTTATAATAAAACTTTTTCTTTTTCATACTTGCCGGATCGCAAGATCCGGCACTCCTTCTTTTAAAATGTGAAATCCCGCTCACAGTAAGACACAACTGTGAGCGGGATTTTTGTGTTACCGCAGAGAACTAGTGTGCCGACAAGTTGATTCTTGAAACAATCTTGCAGGATAAATTTTCTTATTTCAAGGCGGAGGAAGGAGGCGTAGCGGTGGCTACGGCGACCGACGCCAACGCGGAAATAAGAAATTTAGACGTAAGATTGTTCAAGAAATCAACTTGTTGGCACACTAGTATATCGTTTCGTAAATAACTATATCAATCCTTCCGGGCAGCCTTAGGGCTGCCCCTGTTTTTCTCTGGTCACCTTATCACTTCCACGATTAGTCAGAGTTCCTGCCAGTACCACCGTTCCTGGCACCAGCACCATGATATATATGATTCCAAGCCCAAATCCGAGGAACTTGCCAAGGCTTCGGCTTATTTCTTCTATTATATATGGGCACCCTGTATTTATCCACCAGTACAAAGGAATTAATGCAAAAATACTGATAAACAACCTTAGCTTTTGCGAAATTCTGTCAAAATCTAATTGTCTTTTTTCCAGTATCCTGCAGATGACAAAGGATGCAATAAATCCGACTCCTTCATATGCATCTCCCCGCATTTTAGCAGGATCAACCAGAAGTGATCCATCCGGCAGATAATCAAGTGGATATGGTTTGTATTCATAGTACAGCACAGCAGCAATACAGATCAAAAGCCCTGCCACAAGAATCATGAGGTCTCTTTTTTTTTCTTTTTCACTCCACAATTCCAACCACCCGGTCAGATACATCATAACTGCTGTTGATATAAATCCCACCAGAACATCCTGCGGAGTATGTACTCCCAGATAATTTCGTGAAAACATAGTCAGGAATACCAGCACAAACAACAGACCTGCAACGACACTGTGCTTTTTTTCCATGAACCAAAGTCCACTTCCACCGAACATAGCCGTTGCCCGCGTTGTATGCCCACTTGGAAATGAATATCCGGTAGCTGCTGTTTTAGAATCACCATAGGGTAAAATCCGTGTATCCCGTATCCATGGGCGATAGACACAGAAAGTAAGCTTTAAAAATCCGTTGATAAACAGACCGCCCCCAAGTCCTGCCAGGATTTTTCGTCCCGCCTTCCGGTCAAATGCCCAGTAAATCATACACATCATTGCAATAGGTAAAAATCCTGCGGACAGCTTTGTTACTGCATTCATAAGCGGTGTCAGAATACTGCCAACCGTTTCGCGAAATTGTTGCAGGTACAATAAATACTCAATATCCATAGCTTTCCTCTTTCTGCTGTTCTTTCAGGCGAAAATAAAGCTGTGACTGTGTTAAATACTGATATGGTCCGGCAAAGAATATATTAACCAACCCGAATGTTATAATCCCCAGAAGGCTCCATCCTATAAAAGACAGATCTAATACAAATGCAGCCCACTTATTTCCCTTCATCATCTGACGGCTCTTTTCAAAAGCTTCTTTTCGATTCATCTGTGGATTCTCTGCCAACAAAAACGGAATCATCATATACTCATACTGTTTTATAATTCCCGGAATTATAAACAAAAGACTCCATAAGCTTACAAACAATGTCCGCAAAAACATAATCCAGCCAACATTCTTTCCATCTCTCCTGTTGATCACCGACCAGATACATCTCGTCTCCGCTGTTCCGTATTCACATTGAATAAACAGCTTTTTACATCCCACCTCCAGAGGATTCCAAATCAAAATCGTCACAATAAAGTTAACAAGCAACGCAACTGCCACAATTCCAAGTGCAATTCCTAAAACAAGGCCAAAATCATCAGTTCCTACTGTGCCTATCACTTCATCAAAACTTCCGGAAGAAGACCTTTCTACTACCGAGACCACTCCTGAACCTCCAATCAGGGATAATATAACTCCTCATCAAACTGCCCATATGCAAATATCTCATATCTGAAATATGTCATCCGGCTTTCATAATCTATTACAATGCATTATCCCCAGTCAGTTCAGGCAGAGTCTCTGTAGCCTGAACGCCTATTCCCCCTGTTTTTCCATAATCATTCGCAACTTCTCCAGAGCACGTTTCTGTATCATCCTTACATTTCCCGGTGATAAATTCATCTGCCTGCCAAGCTCTGTGGAACTTTTCTGATAATAAAATCTTCCCAGAAGAATTTCCCGTTCTCTGTCAGAAAGCTGCTCCAAACTTTTTCTTAATGTCTCTTCTCTCATAATCTTTGCCACAATCTCCTCCGGCATTTTTTCCCGGGGAATTGTCTGCTGCTTCAGGATTTCCAGAGAATAATGAGTCTTTTTATCCCTATAATAGTTTTTCAGGCGGTTTGCTGTGATTGCATACAACCAGGTAGCTATACTACCTTTTTCTTCATCATAACTGTCCATATTTCTGTAAAAAGACAGAAATACATCTCCAGTCAGTTCTTCCGCTTCATACAGATCAGGAACTCTTTTATGTATAAATGTCAAAATTTTCAGACAATATTCCTGATAAATACACTCAAATTCCTCATACTTCATCCTCCGCCTCTTCATAAGACTCAATCTCTGCATAGAGATGTGTATCTTCTTTCACATCTTCCTCTGGCTCGTACAGTTCTTTACACTCCTTATCTGTATACATAATGTAATAAGAATTATCGTCATGAAGCATAATCCATACATGATTATCTGCTGGAACCGTGATTGCATAATCCTTTTCCTGCTCTGTACCAGGAGCTGCAGTAACCGTCACATTACGTACATCACCTTCTGCTTTTTCTGCTTCTTCGTACTTTTCACAGAGATCTGCTACATCCTTAGGTCTGTCCACGCCGTAGGAGAATTCCATCTTCGAAGCTTCTTCTGAAGTGCCGTCCTTATGATTCAGAATCTGAGTATGTTTCAGTGGTCTGTAATCATCCGAAGCAACCACATATTCCATAGAAATCCAGTCTCCCTCTGTGTAGGATTCTCCATCTCCCTGAGAATTCAATGCGCTCTGCGTAAGTTCTTCAGGTACCTTTGTCTGTATAATGATCATATCACCATCTTCCTTCATATCCGTCACTTCTTCCTCTATGGTTTCATCTGTGTAAAAGCTTATAAGATCATCTGCATTTCCATCTGCTTCATCAATATACAGGCAGGAGAGATACTCATCTCCTTCTTTTCCGTATTTTAATTCGCCCTCTTTATAGAGCATCTGGGTAATACCATACATATCTACATACATCACTTCAGAATCTTCATAGTCATATACCTTTGTATTCTGCAGTATATATTCACAGGTAGCTTCATAGCTTTTATGATTGCTTACAAGACTGTCTGTTTCTCCTGCTTTCATCATCTGTTCCAGTGCATTGTCTTTTGTCAGTTCAGGTAACGTATCCGATGCCTGAACACTCACACATCCTGCTCCCAGAGTTCCCATAATCAGCGCCGTCACAATAATCATTCTTTTCTTCATTTTTTAGTCTCCTTTTCTTATATTTTTTCCTTTACGATGCCAGTAAAAGCGAACTTTCGGGCATATATACCGTATCAAAAGCTCTCCTCATTTTGACAGTTTTCTGTATCTGTATTATTTATGTTATTTGAATTTTACTTGCCTGTCTATATTTTTGCGTGAATAGTCAAAATATGGCGTAAAAAGACCTCTGTCTGGTTTGATTTTACCATCTGCCAATGGTATACTTATTTTTAATAAGTAACCTGGCCATTATCTATCTTTATGACGGGAGGGTTTTATGATAGCATTGCGTTATTTCTGCGGATTTTCTCTTCAGATTTTTCCTTATGCATTTTTCTGTTTGTATCCATTCCGGGATTGTTTCCGCCTAAGCACAAAAAAGACAATGCTCATGGCACTGTCCATTTTTATTGTAATGGTCATTCCGTTTTCTCTTATCGCACAGTTCAACATCGGCGGTGATTACAAAGAGCTGATCTGGAATGTTATCTTTTATATTGCCCTGCTACTGTTCGGAATATTTTACTGCTTTAGCATCCAGGCGAAAGCAGCAGAAAAACTGTTTGTATTTTTTGTTGTAATGAGCTACGGATTCTTTGTTACAAGCACTGTTACCTTTTTGCACCGTACTTTCCGGTTCCCATCCGATTATTTTATGTATCCGCCCTTTGCACTGGCTCTCACACTTATCATAAATCTGGTTCTTGCGAAACCATTTCTCATGCTGATGGAGCGAATCCGTACTATGATCAATGCAGATCTGGAATCACGGATCTGGAAGATTCTCTGCTCCCTCCCTGCTTTGTTTATTCTGATTGCCAGCATTGCACAGTTCTCAAGCATAATAAATCTTTCCAATAATATAGTTGTCCATGTTATGTTTGTACTGTTTGCAGTATTTGCTTTCATGGTGTATGCCGTATTCTTCAGTGTCATGGGATACATCCGCAGTAAACAGGAGGAACAGCGGATTTCTGAGCGCATACTGGAAAACTACCGGAATCAGGCAGAAAACAACGAACATATTCTGGAAATACACCATGAGATCCGACATCATATGAATGCCCTGTCCTCCTATCTTAAACAGGAGGACTATGCAGGTGCCAGACAGTATACACAGAAATTTACTGAAGAAGCCGAACAGCTTCCTTTTGTCACCTACACAGCCAATGCTCTGGTCAATTCCATCCTTTCGGAATTTGCAGAACGTGCCAGCCGTTATAAAGCCATCGTGGAGTACAGTATTATCATTAGCAGAAGACTCAACATGGAAGACATTGATTTGTGCCGGATGTTGACAAATATATTGGAAAATGCAGTAGAAGGGTGTCAGAATGTTTCTGAAGGACAGCGGATCATCCGGCTGAATCTCCATTCAAAGGGAAATTTTCTGTTTATTAAATGTGAAAACTCCTGCAATGAGGATAACTTGAGAATCACGAATGGAAAATATAAATCCAGTAAAAAGAACAGTGACAGACACGGTTACGGCCTTAAGATCATCAATGGAATCGCCGAAAAATACAATGGTATACTGAGCGTACAGGTGCATGATGGCTTTTTTGCTGTAACAACAACGCTTTGTCTTGACGAAAATAACGAATAATAGGAGGCTTTCACTATGTACCATATTGTCATCTGTGATGATGAACCGATTTTTTTAACACAGATATCAGAAATGATCAGCGATATTTTAGCATCCATGGGAGAATCCTGCGAGATTCGAAAATATACTTCTATTGCAGAATTAAAAAATACATTGCAGAATACTCCCAAAAACTGTGACATTCTGATTCTTGATATTATGCTGGGTGAAAACAATGGGATCAGCTTTGCAGAATGTCTCCGTGACACCAGAAACCCAATTCCCGTTATCTTCATTTCCAGCAGTAAGGAATTTGTATTCGATGCATATTCTGCTGAACCTGTAGGTTATATCCTCAAGCCGGTCAGCCGTCAAAAACTTGCAGAAGCACTAACCCGTGCAATCCGACATCTGATCCCGAAATCCATTATAATCGACACTCCGTCCAGAACTGTATCCCTTCATATCAGGGATATTACCTATATTGAAATAATCAATAAAGAACTGCAGATTCACCTTCAGGACGGTACTGTCACAAAGATATATAAGTCCCTTTCTGCAGTCCGTGAAATTTTGCCGAAAGATATCTTCGTGCAATGTCACAGATGCTACATTGTTTCTCTGCATGCTGTCCGTTCAATCAGACGCTTTGAAATCACACTGAATAATCATGAAATAATCCCGGTCAGCAAATACAGCTACCGGGATGTCCAGGAACAATTACAGCAATACGCTGCAAAATGGTTTTAATTTCTGCAAACAGCAGAAAAGGGGCTGTCGCTTTAACGAATGAATTTTCGTGAAGCGGCAGCTTCCTTTTTGCTGTTCTAAGGATAAAATCCATCCAAAAACGCTTTTCATTGTTACAGGATATTATTAAAGACGCACTTTAACCGAATCAAGTAAGTCCCCTGCTTCAATTGCGTAGAGCAATAAGCAGTGGGTGGGGACTTGCTTGTATCAGGAGGGGTACAAGCCCCTCCTGATAAACTGCGAAGCAGTTATTCGGTTATGAGCAAGTAGCGGAAGCGGATTGCGAATATCCGATTGACTAAGCCATTCTTGATGGCTTGAAAAATTGTTTTGATAAGTCAAAATTTAGGCACTTTTTATCGAAAATAAATGTGTTCCGGTTCTTCCATTTTGAATCTTATTATGCAGTTTGTTTATGTTTCTTGCCATGGCAAGCAACGTACTTTCTGCAAGAACATTTGCATTTCCTTTGCTTAAATATCTGCGGAACTGCATATCCTGTTTTAAATCTCCAAAGGAGCCTTCCGCCTGTATGCTTCGGTTTGTCCTGAAAAGGATCCCTTCTTCTGAGAGTATCCGGTCTAAATCTTCTTTTCTATGTTTTAGAAATGTTTTCGCAACCTGAAGTGTCTTTGTCCGTTCTTCCAAAAGTGTTTTACAGTTATTCCCTTTGATGCATTCGCTTTTGTAAGGGCATCCATTACAGTCCTCACATTTATAAATCGCTTTTTCGCTTACATATCCTGTTTTGCTTTTTGAGTGGCGGATATGATCTACACCTAATTTTTTACCATTTCTGCAGGTATAGATATCTTTTTTTACATCATACTCCATATTTTCTATCTTACCGATATCATTTTTATATTTACGGGTCTTGGAAATCTCATAGTTCGCAGGTTTTATATAAAAAAGCTGACCATTTGCTTCTAGAAACAGATAGTTTTCTTCACTTTCATATCCGGCATCTGCTGTTATGTTTTTATATTTGAATTTCAAATGCTCCTGTGCATCTTTCAAAAATGGTATCAGCGTTGTGGTATCAGTAGGCTGGGGACCTATGGTAAGCCATGTGATGTATTCAGAATCCACGCCATGCTGAAGATTATAAGCAGGCTTTAACTGTCCGTTTCCCATGGCATCCTCCTTCATTCGCATAAAAGCAGCATCATGATCTGTCTTTGAATAACTGTTGCGTTCCGCACAGATATGTATCTGCTGGTTATATTTTTTGAGCCGGTTCAAATAACTTTCAAGAGTTTCAATACTCTTTTGAAGCGGAGTTTTTCTTTTCCCGATCCCATGCACAAACACTATATTTTCAGTTTCTTTTAATGCATACAGTTTTTTGCGGAGCTTCTTTACATGCTTTATTTTTATCGTGTTTCCATAAACGATTTTTATATCATAAAGCAACTCACACTCAGCCACAAAATCAGCAAGTTTCTGCAAAAGTTTTGCCTGGTTTTTTGTTACTGCCTTCTTCCAGACGAAAGTATACTTATTGGCACTGGCTTCAATTTTTGTACCATCAATAAAAATGGTCTCTCCGGAAATTTCTCCCATATCAAACAATGCATTAGACATTTCTGCAAGGATACGTTTAGAACAGGGAGCAAAATGGATACTTCTAAACCTTGCAAATGTTGCATGATCAGGAGCCGGGGAACCTTCTAGAAGAAACATAAAATTGATATCTCTTTTACAATTTAGTTCCATGGAACGAGAGGAGTAATCCCCGTTCATGTAAGAATAGAGCACGATCTTCAAAAGTGTTCTGGGCGATACAGAATTTATTCTTTCATAAGTAGAATATAGGTCAGTCAAATCCATAGCCTCCACAAACTGACTTAGTAATCGAACAGAATCATTATCCGGAATGATTGTTTCAAGATTTAACGGAAGTTTAAGTTGATATCCGTCTGAATTTTTTGTATAATCTTTTTGTAATAATTTAGTTAGTAGCATAACTTAATTTTACACCAACTGCCGGATTCTTTCGAGGTCTGGCAGTTATTTTTTGCACAAGAAAAGGAGCTGCGCACTAATTAGTGCGACAGACCCGCATATTAAAAAACATTTGTCAAGTAAAATTTAAAAATATCAAGTAGGTATCAAAGAGATTATTACTATTTATAGCCGACTATTTCTTAAGTTAATGACATTGGGAGTGAACAGTAACTCTTTTCTATCTGTGCAAAGCAATCGCTATATTCAAATATGACGCAAAAGTAAGCCAGATCAAATACGGGATCATAAGCTTTGCCGCGCCTTCATCAATTTTTGCAAATTCTTTTATCATAACAAGTACCAGATACCATAACAGCAGCAGCCAGACTACCGCAAATAACTGCCAGCCGAAATTAAAGAAAAGTATCGGCCATAAGAAGTTTACTGCCAGCTGGATCAGGTATAGTTTCAGTACTTCTGCTTTTGGATCTTTCATGTATATTCTGTATGCGGCAATTCCCATTAATGCATAAAGGATCAGCCACACCACCGGAAATACCCATCCCGGCGGCGATAATGGCGGGCGGTACATTTCCTGGTATTGTTCCATACTTTTAAAAGTAAGAAAGCCTGCAATCACTCCAGTTCCCAGAGAAATTAACAGGCTGATCAATAAGGGTTTTTGCCTCATTAAAGAGCTCCCTTTGTTTGTAAAATTAATTTATTATATTCTGCTGTCATGGCAGACATTCTACTTTTGGCTGCGTTACTGAGAATATTATCTATAGTCTGCTTTATTGGTTTTTCTTGTGAAAATACTCATTCTCTGCACCAGATTCATTTCTTTGATATATGTAAGTGCTGTCTTGATTGCAGCACCCTTTCCCATGTTTGTCTCATCTCCATTTATAAGAAAGACCTTATGACTGCTCCTGCATTTTTTTCTGATATGCTGACATCAGATGATATACCAGTGTGCTTGCAAATACTGCTACCAGAAATCCTCCCAGAACATCTCCCGGATAATGGACTCCCAGGTAAAGTCTTGAGAAGGCTACCATTCCTGCCAGGATCACTGCCGGAATTCCAAATTTCTTCGTAAGCATTCTAAATAGTATCAGCGCGCACGCAAATGATGCACATGTATGACCAGACGGGAATGAAAAATCCGTTGGTTTTGTGATCAGAGAAATAATCTCTGTATAAGCGTCAAAAGGTCTTGGGCGGGCAACAATATTCTTCAGCAGCACATTCGTGAGAAGGAAGCCTACTGTAATGGAAAGTAATGCCGCAATCCCCGTCAGACGTGTTTTCTTACACACCAGTAGTCCAGCTGCCAGCACAAGCCAGAACCATCCTCCATTTCCCAGAAAAGTGATCACTTTCCAGAAAGGTGTCAGGGCATCTGCTCTTAAATGTTCCTGTATCCACAATAAAATACTCATATCGATCTGCTGCAATGTCATCATAAAAAATTCACCCACCATGTTTTTATTTATCATTTTTTAATTGTTCAAAATCTTTTCGGTAAGAACACGGATATTTACATTTATCATCATAGGCTGCACTCCTTTCATTTAAGATGTACTCAGTATAACCGGCAGTCTTAAATCTGAAAGTAAAATTTTGTGAATTACTCGGTAACTGAGTTACTAGAGCATCTGAATTAAGGCGGGATACCGCCTTTTTCAGGGTGCATCCATGGCACCACTACTGTTTGCTCTTTAGAGCTATACAGC
>OGRJ01000470.1_pt1 | contig 39351 bp, 37 predicted proteins | sample 1553411 | NCBI WGS metagenome assembly OGRJ01 (sample SAMEA2580084, study PRJEB22360) | human gut metagenome | biome: human gut; feature: human-associated habitat; material: faeces | place: Denmark | collected 2008/2010
CTTTGAAAAGCCACTTTTCTCCGTCCCCACTGGTCCCCGCCCACTTTGGTCTCAGCCGATACCTCCCAGCGCGATCCCAAGAATCAGAACCAGAATACAAACCGGCACATATACATATTTACAGATCGGGTAAAACCAGGAAGTGAAGCGGGTGCTTCGTCCCTTGTTTACCTGTTTTTCCACATAGTCTTTTCCGCACACCCAGAACAGCATGATACCTGCCAGTCCTGCGCCGAGCGGGCAGATGTAGATGGAGAGTACATCCATCCAGCCGGATACGATACCCTGAATCAAGATAGAGACGATCACACCGACCACCGCGATCACCGCACACGCCGGTTTTCGCTCTAGATGAAATTTCTCCTGTACTGTTGCGATTGGTGCTTCGTACAAGTTGATCAGGGAGGTCAGTCCCGCGAATAACACAGCGACAAAGAAAATGATCACGATGATCTTTCCTCCCGGCATATTTTTGATCAGGTTTGGCAGGAAGATAAATAAAAGTCCCGGACCGCCCTGGTCAAGCTGTGCGCCAGTGGTTGCCATCGCCGGGATGATGACCAGAGCTGCCAACATCGCAGCCAGTGTATCAAAAAATGCCACTCTTCCAGCAGCTGCCGGAATATTTTCTTCATCCGGCAGGTACGAGCCATAAATCAGTGTTCCGTTTCCCGCCACCGACAGAGAGAAAAATGCCTGTCCCAGAGCAAAAATCCACGTTTTCGGATCACCAAGCGCCTTTCCGTCCACGCGGAAGATATAGTGATATCCGTCCACGGCCCCCGGCTGAAATGCCACATAGATGCCAAGTCCCACAAACAGCAGGAAAAATACCGGCATCAGCACTTTATTGACCTTCTCGATCCCGTCTCCGACACCGAACATCAGGATCCCCATAGCTGCCAGCAGGATCACAATCTGCCAGCCTGTATTGCCGAACGCAGATGCCATCGAACCGAACGCGGCACTGAATTCGTCCACATCAGCCGGTGCCAGTGTCGCCCCGGTGAATGCGCCGACCGTATATTTTAAGATCCATCCCATAACGACCGTATAGCCGATCGCCATCGCCAGTGAGCCGACCACCGGGATCAGCCCCAGTGCTTCTCCCGGTTTTCTTTTTCCTTTTCTCTCACAGGCAATTCCGAACGCATCAATCGGACCGGATCTCGTTGCACGTCCGAATGTCATCTCTCCGATCACCCCGGTAAATCCGATCAGCGCCACAAAGATAAAGTACGGAATCAGAAATGCTCCGCCTCCATATAACGATACTCTGGTGGGAAACATCCAGATATTTCCCATGCCCACCGCCGAACCGATGCACGCCAGGATAAATCCCCACCGGGTATTAAATGATTCTCTTTTTTTCATCACATCTTCTCCATTTGCTTATAATTTTGTAACTGTTCATTCTTCCACAGAATTATGTTTTTTACATATTATAAATCGTATTTCTCAGCAACCGCGTCATCCGGAAAGTTCCTGAATCTTTTTTCTGTGTCATCATAAGGATCGTCATCTGATCTTGCGGCGCATTGGCAAAATAGCAGCCGAGCCATCCGTCCCAACCATACTCTCCCTTGCTTCCCAGCGTTGTGGATCTTCCCGGGTTCACCAGCACACGCATGAAATTACCATAAGAAAATCCTTCCAGCCATGCCATGCCTTCCTGCTCAAAGACTTCCTGCTGCGCCGCACTCAGTACATGACCGGTCATAAAACGAACCATTGCCGGACTGAGGATCTGTTTTCCCTTATAACTTCCACCATTTAACAGCATCTGTGCAAAATGCGAATAATCATCGATCGTAGACACCAGGCCTGCGCCACCGGATTCGAACGCCGGACGGCGATCCATCGCATTCCGGATGCCCAGATGATTACCGGTATAGAGTACCGACGGCTTTCCTTCGTTACACTCATACGTTTTCACCAGCCGGTTCTGCTTCTCTTCCGGTACCCAGAAGCCTGTATCCACCATTTCCAACGGTGCGAAGAGCTCTTTTTCCAGAAAATCTCCGAACCGCATACCGGAAACCACTTCTACAAGGGCACCTGCCACATCAGCGGAAGTTCCATAACACCAGGAACGCGCCGGCTGGAAAGCAAGCGGAATCTGTCCGAGACGGTTTGCAATCTCCACCGTACCATAAGCTCCTCCTTCTCCCTCATCAAGTCCCTGAATCACCTCGTCAAATAAGGCTTCCGTCTGTTTTCCGGTCAGATGATTGCCGTCATAGACCAGACCAGAAGTCATATTAACCAGATCCTGAATATTGACATCGCGCCATGGCTTTTCCACATGACCGTCTGCTGCTGCCACCATTTGTCCACAAAATCCCGGAAGATATCTACACACCGGATCTGCCAGATCAATCATTCCCCGTTCCACCAGAATCATCACTGCAGTTGCAGTGATCGGTTTGGACATGGAATAGAGACGATAAATACTGTCTCTCGCCACCGGCTTTTTTGCCTCGATATCCCCATAACCGCTTTCCAGATATACCGTTTCCTTTCCTTCTTTTCTAACCATCAGGATCGCGCCCGGGATCTCTCCCCTTGCCACTGCATCATCAAGGATCCATTGCAGTCGATCGATTTTTTCCTGTTCCATATGTTATAACCCTCCATTCCTGTTTTGCACTTCTGAAGTTTTCTGCGCAGATTTCTTTTTCGTCTCCATCTGTTACGGATCTTTTTCAGACTCTACGCACTATTGTATACCAAAAAAGCCGTTATGCCTACGGTTTTTCGTACAACATAACGGTTTTTTTATATTTTTATCTATGCTTTTTATTTATTTTTGGTAATTACATGACCAATCAGATAGCATACAGCTGCTACTACCATACCATTAATGGAAGCAATTCCCAATTTTACAACATTTGCCACAACAGCTCCCAGGATCACACCACCTACTGCGAACCAGTTGACCACTGCAGGTTTCGCGTCCGGATCTTCATACTCTTTCTTATTCATAAAGTATGAAAGTACCAGGATGATACCTACCGGCGGCAGCGTACAGTTCAGGATGTTCAGCCATTTTGTGAAGTTATAATACAGCCATACCGAAAGTACCGTTCCGATGATACCGGATACCAGAACCATCGGTTTCTTCTTCTGATGGAAAATATTTGCCAGACCAAGACCTGCGGTATACAGGGCATTGTCGTTGGTTGTCCAGATGTTCAGACCCAGTACCAGAACTGCCATGTAGAACAGATTCAGACGGATCATAACCTCGAAGATATCATTTCCACCGACAAAAATATAGGCGATGGCTCCGAAGAAGAACATCAGGGAGTTTCCGATAAAAAATGCTACGACCGTTGCGATCGTTCCCGTCTTCGCATCTTTCGCAAATCGGGTAAAGTTCGGGGTTGCAGTTCCACCGGATACGAAAGATCCCACAACCAGACCAGCACCGCCGACAACGGTAAGGGAACCGCTGGATACGGCAAACTGATCCACGATGGTTCCGTTGCCCTGACGGATCGCCATGATCATAGCCACTGTACCGAGTACTGCTACCAGCGGCACTGCAATATAGCTGATCACAGTCAGGGAATCGATACCAAAGTAAGCGGAAGCTGTCATACACACACCGGCTCCGATAACAAGCGCCCACATGGCGGCTTTACTGTCACCGAATAATTCTCCTGCTACCGGAATCGCAAACATGGCGATACCAACACCGAACCAGCCGATCTGTGTAAAACTGATCATTGCAGAGGAAAGATAGGAACCTTTCTCTCCGAAGGCTTTCTGCGCCAGCAGATCCATGCTCATACCTGTCTTCGCTCCGACATAACCAAGAAGTCCGGTGTACAGACCAAGGATCGCTCCACCAAACAGCAGAGATTTTAAGAATCCCCAGAAATCCAGTCCTGCTGCCAGCTGCTGACCTGCCCACATACTCGCGGAGAAGAAGGTAAATCCAAGCATGATCATAAACATGGTCACAAAGCCCTTCTTTCCTTCCTCCGGTACGACGCGATCCGCATAATCAATATCTACTTTCTGTTCTGTCTCTTTTTTCATTTGTTTTCTCCCGTCTCAGTTTGTTTCCATAACCTTATTTGTCTTTCGGCTGATTCCATTACAGAATATATTTACGCAGTGCACCGGTAAATTCATCGATCCGCTGCTGCGCCAGTTCTTCTAATGTAATGTTCTTCATGCTCTCCACATATCCCTGTTCCTGACGATACAGCCATTTTGTATCTGCCGGACGAATCTTTTCATAATGGTTTGCATGGATCCAGTCTTCGTAACTGATCGGAAGTTCATAACCGAGTTTTTCTTCCAGTAAAGTTCCAAAATCAATCTGACCGGCGCGCTCTTTGATCCCGTTCCAGAACTCCAGCACTTCTTCTACATGCTCATGGATCTCGTAACGTCTCGCACCGCCATCATAGATAATACATTTTTCAAACAGAGGACTGCACATGGAAAGTGTCTCCCGACGAAATTCTGGAGCCACGATACCGCCTTTCCAGTAGAAGTCGACATTCGGAAGGTTGATGCCTGACACACCTTTATCCGAGTACATTCCAAAGATTCCTTCATAATATACCGTGATAAATCCTTCAAATTCCGGCCAGAACTCCCGAATATCCCGGGTCAGATCCTCCAGGATCTCGATACCCTTCGTTCCACCAATCGTAAAGATGATAATATTCCGAAGTTTTGCTCCGTGATTCCGGTAAAAATCGGTCACATAACGCAGACAGTGGATCAACGTCTCTCCACTCGCAATGATATCTCCGATCATCAACGTGCTGTCCGGTACCATCGTCAGCTTACTGTACTTGATCTCCAGCCCTGCGATCTCTTCCTCCTGAAATACACGCTCACTGGATAAGAAACTGATATCATGCACACGGATATGCTCCCGGTAGCAGCTCTCCTCCAGCGGATAATTCAGCGCACCGCGAAGGATCGATAAAATATTTGCCGTCGTCACCTTCTTCTGTTCTTTCAGATAATACAACATCTGAGAAGTAGAAGGAATCAGGCAGTTATAAACCTCATACCCAACAATCTCCGGTGTATTCAGAAGCTTCCGCGTCTCCGCCTCCGAAACCACATAATACTCATTCAGATAATCCCCGCCATCCAGCCGATAGCAGGCAACACCCTGCTCGTCAAACTCCGGCATCAGTGTCACGTTTTCCCAATCTTTCTTCATATACTTATCCTCTTTTTCATAACCGCCATCCCACAGTCAACCCACGATCCGCCGGTTACTTCTTTTCTATTTTCCATTTCTCACCCATCAACTTTTTCAACCAGATGGGCGTACTTCTTGAATATATTACAGATATTCCTTCCCCCCGTCAAGACCTATTTCAAAACAAGCAAAAAATCCCACCGTTTCCGTCGATTCCTGCTGCTTTTCCTCATCCACATGGTGAAATGTCTCCTGCTTTTCTGCTGAAAATGCATCGGTTTTTCTTTGTTTTCTTTCGAAAATGTGTTAGAGTCATACCATACGCGAATACATCCCGAATCTTTCTATTTCTGTATCCGCATCTTTTGTGTACAATGGGGGATTTTATTTTGGAAACTGTAGAAAAAGAACATAACCGTATGGCGTTAAATGTGGCGGCACTTGCCGGGGATATCCTGCTGGCGAGCGGAGCGGAGATTTTCCGTGTGGAGGAAACCATCGACCGGATCGCCCATGCCTACGGCATCGAATCGTGTGATCCGTTTGTCCTAAGCAGTGGTTTTTTTCTCACGGCTGACAGCAACTCGGATCAAAACTTTGCCTGGGTACGCCACATCCCGTTGAGTGCTACCCGGCTTGACCGTGTCACTGCGGTCAACCAGCTCTCCCGTGAGATTGAACACGGATCTTATACCCCGGAGGAAGCCTATCAGCAACTTCAGGAAATCCAGCAGATGCCTGCCAGGCGGAATCTCTACCAGATCCTTGCTTCCGGCGTGGGCAGTGGATGTTTCTGTTATCTCTTCGGCGGCGATCCGGTGGACTGTATCGTGGCTTTTATCGCGGGGCTTCTGTTGTATGTCTATCTGCTGTGCGTGGTGAAAGGACAGCTTTCCAAGATTGCAACCAATATTTCCGGCGGCATGTTTGTGACTTTCATCGCTGTGCTGATCTATCAGCTGGGACTGGGACATCATCTGAGTGAGATTATCATCGGTTCCATCATCCCGCTGGTTCCCGGTGTGGCGTTTACGAATGGCATCCGCGATATCGCCGACCAGGACTATATTGCCGGTGCGGTCCGCATGCTGGACGCACTGCTTGTCACGTTCAGTATCGCAATGGGCGTCGGTCTTGTAATGATCGGGTACCACCATTTTGTGGGCGGTGCGATTCTGCCGTGATTCATGGGGTTCTATGAATGCATGGGTTTCTTTCGTCCCGGCGGATTTTATAAAACGAGATAACATACGCTTTGCGAAGCTTACTTATTGCTTGCGTAAATCAAATATATTTATCTATCTCTCAGGAGGTTATCTTTATGTCCGTACATCTGATTTTCGAATTTCTTACCGCTTTTGTCGGTACGATCGCTTTCGCCCTGCTCTTTCAGGTACCAAAGGAATATTATGTAAACTGTGGTCTGGCCGGTGGCTGTGGCTGGATCTGCTACAAGTTACTGCTGGCTGGCTGCGGGCTCTTCGGTTCCACCTTTTTTGCCACGGTTCTTGTCGTTTTTCTCTCCAGGCTCAGTGCGGTCCGGCGCCACTGTCCGGTGACGATCTTTCTCGTTGCAGGCATCTTCCCGCTGGTTCCGGGAGCAGGGATCTACTGGACTGCCTATTATGTCGTGACGGATCAGCTGGCCAAAGCTTCCGACCGTGGATTCCAGACTTTGAAGATCGCGGTGGCAATCGTGCTTGGCATCCTGTTTGTCTTTGAATTTCCACAAAAGTGGTTTCGCTGGGCGGAGCGCGGTACGGCTGCCGGCAACTGATCCGCACACAGGACTTTTTCAACTGCAATCTCCCACGACTAACACAGAATCCAGATATATCCAGCAGTGTTCTACGCATCTTATGTAAGCAAATTGATTCACCAGATCAATTTTTAATATGCAATGCATCAAAAAAGCATGCATACAGGATTTTTCGCTTCTGTATGCATGCTTTTTCTTTGTGGTGATATAATTTTACAATTTTATTTTCGCATTATGGCTTTTCTGACATTTCTACGGATATGCTTCGGTATTTCTTCTCTGTCCTCGCAGATTCTTACGCTTCCACAACTACCTTACAACCCGAAAGACTCTTCACCGTATAATTTCCGTTTCCGCCTTCCACATGCAGGTGAATCTCATCTCCCACATGTTTCGCAGTCACCGTCATCACCGTCTCTCCTTTCAGATCCGGTATCTCAGTTTTCGCTTCGGCTCCCTCATCAAACGCGGATACCAGAAGGCTAACACCATCCGCATAATCATAATCCGGTTTCTGGTCATTATTGCCCAAAGCAAGCACTGTATTTGGACGGATCATCAGTGGCAGACTGTGATAATCATGCGTCTCTTTCTGCCATTTTCCTCCGGTCACTTCTGCTCCTGTGATCAGGTTATACCAGGTTCCCTCCGGCAGATAATACTGTACCTCGCCGCTCTCCTTAAAGATCGGAGCCACCAGCAGGGAATCACCGAACATATACTGGCGATCCAACGTATCACACGCGCGATCCTCCGGGAAATCCAGGAACATCGGACGCAGCACCGGACGGCCTTCTTTGTGGGAGCGCACTGCCTGTCCGTACAGATACGGCATCAGACGGCATTTCAGATTGACAAATTCCCGCAGAATATCGCAGGCTTCCTCATCAAACAGCCACGGCACGCGGTAGGAAGAAGAACCGTGCAGACGGCTGTGGGAACTCAGCAAGCCGAACTGACACCACCGTTTGTAGATATCCGCCGGTGCGGTGCTCTCGAAACCACTGATATCATGACTCCAGAAACCAAATCCGCCCAGAGACAGGGAAAGTCCTCCGCGAAGCGTCTCTGCCATGGAGACATAGCTTGCGGAACAATCGCCGCCCCAGTGTGCCGGGAACTGCTGTCCGCCGGCGGTCGCAGAACGCGCGAACAATACGGCTTCTCCGGTTCCTCGCTCACGCTCCAGCAGTTCAAAAACTGCCTGATTGTACAGATAGGTATAATAGTTATGCATTTTAACCGGATCGGAATGGTCTAAATACGCGATATCTTTCACCGGGATTCTCTCACCAAAGTCGGTTTTGAAGCAGTCTACACCCATATCCAGCAGCGTCTTTAACTTGCCCTGATACCATGCCTTAGCATCCGGGTTCGTAAAGTCCACCAATGCCATGCCCGGCTGCCACAGATCGGTCTGCCATACGCTTCCGTCTGTTTTCTTTACCAGATAACCCTGCTCTTTTCCTTCTTTGAACAGGCAGGATTTCTGTCCGATGTACGGGTTGATCCATACACAGATGTGAAGTCCGCGGTCGTGATACCGTTTCAACATCCCCTTCGGATCCGGAAATGTCGCAGGATCCCACTCGAAGTTACACCACTCATAGGCATCCATCCAATAGCAGTCAAAATGGAAGACATGCAGCGGAATTTCCCGGTCTGCCATTCCCTGGATAAAGCTGGAAGTCGTTGCCTCATCGTAGTTCGTAGTAAAAGAAGTCGTCAGCCACAGTCCGAACGACCATGCCGGAGGGAGCGCCGGTTTTCCGGTCAGATCCGTGTATTTTTCTACGGTTCCCATTGGAGTTTTTCCGCTGATCACATAGTAATCCAGCCGCTCTCCTTCTACCGAGAACTGGATCCGTTCTACTTTTTCGCTGGCAATCTCGTAAGCGACATCCCCCTCGTTGTCTACCAGAATACCGTACCCTTTGTTCGTCACATAGAACGGGATATTTTTATAGGCGATCTCACTGGCAGTTCCGCCGTCCTCGTTCCACATCTCCACCATCTGTCCATTTTTTACAAATGGTGTGAAACGCTCGCCAAGTCCGTAGACGTATTCATCCACATCCAGGAACATCTGCTCCAGCATGTAATTTTTCCCGGTTTTTGTGTTCTGCATATAGGAGAGATTCCGGAAACTCGACTCCGTGAGGAAGGTATCGCCCTCGTAAAATGCCATCTTATACCCGTTTGGTGCTTTATCGATCACCGCTTTCAGAGAACCGGTCTGATAGATCAGCTGGTCTTCACTCTCCTCGATCTGCACATGGGCATCCCCGGTATAAATTTTTGCAAACGGTCCGTTATATACGGCTCCGTCATGATGCACCGCGGACACCTTGATCACACCGTCCATCGGACTCGACAGCGCCACCGTCAGAAGCGGAATATTCAGGCAGCTTCCCCGGTCTACGATATGAGAACACGGCAGATACATCGTCAGTTCCTGTCCGTATACCCGGTGGCTTCCATACTCAACTGCATAGGCAGCTTTCATCTCATCACGAAGCAGCCAGTAACCATTGGTAAATTTCATAATTTCCTATCTCCTTTACATTATGTTTGTAGCCCTCAGAAATCTTCTCATTTTTTTCAAACGATTCTTTTTTTATTATAGAAATTTCCCACATGAAACACAAGATTCTCACTCACTTTTCTTTGATTTTTCGTAACTGTTCAGTACCTTCACAGTTACAAGCCGATTTTTCATAATATTTAGATTTTACTTTCCTTGTCAAATCCCGGTATCTGTGTATAATAAACCTCAGAATATAATCATTCGGCATATTTGCAGTTACGAGAGTAGAAAACCTCGCAGAACTCTATCTACTAAATGGTTATAAAAAGACACATAAAGGAGAGACTCTAATGGAAAATATTAAAATCGGATATATCGGTCTTGGATGCCGTGGAAAAGATCTGCTGGAAAATATCGTTCTGGCTCAGAAAGAACAGGTTGCTGCTGTCTGCGACAGTTACGAAGACCGTGCACAGGAAGGTGCAAAAATCGTGGAAGCTGCCGGTCAGCCGACACCTTTTGTATCTACCGATTACAAAGACATTATCGCAAATGAAGAGGTAAATACCATCATCATCGCAACCGCCTGGGCATCTCATGTGGAGATCGCTCTGGCAGCCATGTATGCCGGCAAAGCCGTAGCCATGGAAGTCGGCGGTGCTTATTCTCTGGAAGACTGCTACAAACTGGTAGACGCTTATGAGAAAACCAAAACACCGTTTATGTTCCTGGAAAACTGCTGCTTCGGCCGCCGGGAACTAATGGTGTTAAATATGGTAGATCAGGGTGTTCTCGGTGAGGTCGTTCGCTGCGCCGGTGGATATCAGCATGATCTGAGAGACGAAATCGCTTTCGGAAAAGAAAACAGACATTACCGTCTGAGAAACTATCTGTCCAGGAACTGTGAAAACTATCCAACCCACGATCTGGGACCGATCGCCAAGATCCTGAACATCAACCACGGAAACCGGATGCTGACCCTGTCTTCCTTCGCTTCCAAATCTGCAGGACTCCACGAGTTCATCCTGCAGAATAAGAGCGATGACGAGGAACTGAAACAGGCGCATTTTGCTCAGGGTGATATCATCACCACGATGATCCGCTGTGCCAACGGAGAAACCATCCAGCTGACCCTCGACACCACCCTGCCGAGATACTACAGCCGTAACTTTACCGTCCGCGGAACCAAAGGCATGTACGAAGAAGCCACCGATTCCGTATTTATCGACCGCAAAGAAGACCGCGATCACGATTTTGACTGGAGAAAAGAATGCAGCGGCAACGCGGACACCTACGCCGAAACCTATGAGCATCCGATCTGGAAAAAATTCCTCGAAGAAGGCGTACAGGGCAGCCACGGCGGCATGGACTGGCTCGAATTCGAACAGTTCTTCCAGTGTCTGCGTGAAGACAGCCCGATGCCGGTAGATGTCTACGATGCAGCTTCCTGGATGGCGATCACTGCCCTGTCCGAGATGTCTGTAGCCAAGGGCGGCGCTGTCGTTGATATTCCGGATTTCACCAACGGAAAATGGGTATTGGGCTGGTAAAATAACAGAAAAACCCCTGGAATCATTTCACATTATCTATTATAATAGAAATCAGCATTATTTTATAACGTTTTTGTAATGTCAGGGGATTTTACAATGAAAAAATAGCACTTATTACTGACGGCTGGCAGCGTTACGTTACCGCCGCCTGGATCATCGGTTACCGACGCTATCTCGAAGACTCTCATCTCGATGCAAGCCTGTATGTCTTCCACAGCTTCGGTAACTTCAGCAAAGACGAAAAATACAACCAGGGAGAATACAACATCTACAATCTCCCGCGTCTGGAAGACTTCGTTTCAGAACACGGTGGAGTCTCTGTATGCAAGACTGACCCTCAAGAAAATGAACAAGCGGCTCTCCCAGCTCTACATCCGTGATTCCCTCACCGGACTTTACAACCGGATGGCGTACGATCAGTTGGCAAAACCGCTGTACCGCAAATGTATATCAATCTGGCGGATGAAGAAATGTACAATATCAAAAAAGCAAAACACGCTGCTCGATAAAAAGAAAACCAGTACAGACCATTTTTCCGATGGCTCTGTACTGGTTTCTTAGTTTATCTCGTTCTTCCCGTTCTCTTATTCCGCAATTGCGGAGACAAATCGTGCCGTGATCTCCGCCGGTCGTGTGATCGCGCCACCGACTACCAGGGCAAATGCACCCGCTTCCAACGCTTTTTTTGCCTGTTCCGGGTAATGGATATGTCCCTCTGCAATGATCTTTGCAGGGCATTTTTCGGAAAGTTCATGGATAAATGCATAATCGATATCGTCGCATCCTTTTGTCTCCGGTGTGTAGCCACGCATCGTAGTACCCACAAAATCAGCCCCCGCCTCGGCACATGCGATTCCTTCTTCCAACGTCGCACAGTCTGCCATTACCAGCTGCTGGGGGTATTTTTCTTTGACCGCACGGATAAATTCCGGTGCACTGCTTCCGTCCGGGCGTCTGGCACCGGTTCCCTGTACCGCCACGATATCCACACCACATGCGACCAGGGCATCCACTTCTTTCATCGTCACCGTGATATACATCGGTGTTCCTTCATAATCTTTCTTGATAATCCCGATTACCGGAAGGGCTACCACCTCTTTGATCTGCGTGATATCCCGCACCGTATTTGCACGGATTCCCACAGCGCCCGACTGTGCGGCAGCCTTCGCCATCAGTGGCATAATACCGCCCTCTTTCGTATACAGCGGCTCATGTTCCAGCGCCTGACAGGAGACGATGAGTCCCCCTTTGATCTGATCCAGTATTTTCTGCTTTTCCATTTTTCTGTCTCGCCTTTCCTTTTTTCAGAATTTTTGATAACCCAACCACACCCTGCCGGATGCCTTCTGTTTTTATTACTCTACCAGAGCAATACAGCCATGTCAACGTTCGCCCTTTGCCCGTAATCAAAATTGGTCCACTGGACCAATTATTGATATGCAATGCAACATAAAACGTGGACATCATGTCAGATAATGCATGATGCCCACATCTTTTTCATTTCGTATTTTTATTTTGCTTTGCGTCTTCTTGTATATACTACAAGACCTGCCAGTGCAACACAGGAAACTGCCAGCAGTGTGATCCAGATATACAGGTTGTTGGTATCTCCGGTTTTCACGCTGTTTGTTCTGGTGGATGTCTTGGCGGTAGTATTTGTGTTGTTTGTATTGCTGGTTGTTGTGTTAGCTTTTAATACCGTCTGGTTATCTTTTCCTGTTGTTTTGTTGTTATCGGTTGTTGTATTTCCGTCGTTTTTATCGGTGGTGGAAGTATTGTCGTTACCTTTGTTGGTATCGTCTTTCTTATCATTACCTTTGTTGGTGTCATCGGTTCCGGTGGAATCTTTTTTGATCTCAAAAACAGCTTCTCCGGTGGAACCTGCATAATTGCCGATTCCGGTGATGACCAGCTTATAACTGCCTGCTTCTACAAATTCTGCGCCTGCAAAATTTTTCGCAGTTGTTTCTTCCCCGTAAATGTAAGTGATTTCGTAATCCGTTCCCGCAACCAGTGTCTGGTCACCGTCTTTTACTTCCACGGTCGGAGTTTTGCTTGTTCCATCGTATGTTGCAGAAGCCGGATCTGTAGTCACGCTCAGAGTGGTCTGTTTTGGTTCCACGGTAAACTGGATTTCCTGTATTCCCCCATAACTTCCGATACCATTTACTACTACGGTATAAGTATCTGCCTGTACAATGGAATCTGCGGAAATCTCATTTCCGTCTGCATCTTTGAACGTAAGGAAGTAATCGGTTCCTTCTGTCAGTACGGTTTCTCCGTCTTTTGCTGTTACAACCAGATCCAGTGCACTTCCGGTATAGGTTGTATTTGCAACTTCCACATCACTGATAGACAGTGCCGGAGTTGTTACAAATTTATCCAGCGGCGGAGTTGGGTTAATTCCAGTCTTCCAGTACAGATCTGCCAGTGGATCGTTGTCTGCGCCGGAGATCTCGGTTCCGTCTTCGATGTGTTTGCTTGTGCTTGTCACTTTTACATTACCGTCGGTTGCTTTTCCAGGTACGGCTTTGTTGGAAGTGTTTGCAGTTGCTCCCTGAAGGAATGCTTCTTTTGTGGAAATGATTCCGTTTCCGGTTACACCTGTTCCGCCATTGCCCCAGAGTACATCTCCTCCGATTGCTGTTACTTTTCCGTTTCCTGTGATCGTTGCATTATCCAGCTCAATTGCTGTTCCTCCTTCGGTGTACAGCAGTGTCTTGCCGCTTCCACCGTAAGCTACCAGTTCCGCACCGTCTTCTAGTGTCAGAGTTCCGTTGGATACGCGCAGGGCCATCTGTCCGATATCGCTTCCGCCGTCATCGCTCTTGATAAATACTTTGCCTTTGATCGTAACATTTCCGGTTGCGGTTACTACCGGCTCGGAAGTGGTACGGTCTGTCAGGTTTCCATTTGCAAGATAGTTTGCATGAGAGTAGATAGCTGCATTTTCCAGGATTGCGCCATCTGCCAGACGAAGCTGTCCACACAGAGATGCACCTGTGGTAAATTCGTTGTTGTAGCTGCTGTAGTTCATGGAGAAAGTACCGCCACTCTGTACATCGATGATACCCTGTACCACAGAATCATCCAGTGCCAGTTTTCCGCCATTTTCAATGACGATGCGAACGCTGCTCAGAATCTTCATATTGGTCAGTGTCAGGTTGCATCCTTCCGGAATATACAGGGTCTGCGGAATGTCTCCACTCACTACCTGTTTCCACGGAAGATCATAACCCAGATATCCGTAAGTTCCGCTCACATGAGATCCGAACCATGCTTCCAGGTCTTTCGGAACACGAACGCTTTCTGTTTCACCATCCACATTGCTTCCAAAGTTTTTGATTGCCCATGGTTCCATGATATCCCATGCATACAGACCGCTTTCATACTGTTTGAAGTTATCTGTTACCAGTCTGTCTGCCAGAGTTTCCTCTCCGGTGTATACATGGAACGGTAAGGTATTGCTGACTGCTTCTCTTCCCTGCTGATCGGTAATCTTTACAGAGATCAGATAGTTACCGGCATCCTTCGGTGTACCGCTCAGTGTCAGGGCACTGCTGATGGTCATATAGACACCCTGCATTCCGCTGTCGCTATCAGCCGGTGTTCCGCTTGCAGTATCCGGTACGATACTTACGCTGCATTTTTTACCGTCCAGTTTGATCTGGGACATATTGTCCAGTTCTTTCCAGTCGCTGTCGGTCGGTTCTTTGCCTTTTTCCAGCATTGCTCCGTATACCGTTACATCACTGTTTTTGTTGCTGGAAGCGCCACCAACACTGGCGCTGGATACTGCATCGTAATTGTCCTGTCCTATCAGGGCAGAATCGAAAGTACCTTCGATCTTTGCATGCAGTTCATAAGGATCTCCCTTTCCGTCATCTGCTACCAGAGATGCTTTTCCGTCAAGGTCGATAACCAGTTTTGCTGTAAAATCTTCATAACCTTTTGCGGAAATGGTGATCACATCACCGCTCTTTAATACCGGGATCACCGGTGCAGAGCTGTAATCTTTTGCTGCAAATACCAGTTTGTTATCGTCTGTATGTTTCTTATATGCACCACCGGAAGAAATACTGTAGGATTTTTCTTCCCATGTTGTTCCGTTTACTCTCACTTCTGTGATCGCTTTTACATAGCCGTTCGCATCTTTAAAAGTTACTTCCCAGTCATTTCCGAATGTATCTGTTGCGATGCTTACCTGGCTCAGATCGATCGTTTTCGGTGCTTCTTCTTTGAAGGTTGCAGTAACTGTCACATCAGAAGCAGGCATGGCAAATGTACAGCCTGTTTTGGTAGCCTGTGTTGCTACTGCTTTGCTGTCTGCAGCGGCAACGGTAAGGGTATCCAGTTCATATCCATCGTCCGGTGTTGCGGTTGCAGTTACTGTCTCGCCTTCTTTGATGCCTTCACTCTTGCTCAGAGTAACTTTGCCGTGTGTTGCAGCTGCTGCAGTTGCTTTGTAAGTCTTTTCTACCGGCTGCTGCGGTACTACGGTTGCTGTATAAACATCCTGATAGCTTACAGTTGTTTTTGTCACCTGCATGGTCAGCTTCTGATAACCGGCTGCTGTGATATCAACAGTCAGCGGATAGGTATCCGGACTGACAATTCTAAGCGCTGTGTAGCTTCCATAAGCTCCTGTTGCACTTCCTATATCCCAGATATTGGTATCACTTCCAAAGCTGCTGATCGTTTTGTTCGTATACACTGTACCATTGACGGTCACACTGTTGATCGCATTCATCCAGGCAGTGTCCTTGAATGCAAAGTTCAGGACTGTCGTCCAGAGTCCGCTGGCTGTACAGGAAGCCACCTCTGTCGGCGCTGCTTTTGCTTCTTCTGCCATAACAGGAACTCCCATCATAGAGAAAACAACCATGACGGACATAAGCAGTGATACGACTTTTTTCCATGTCTTTTTCATCTTTTTCTCTCCTTGTTAACTATTTCTCGTTAGCGCATTCTAACGGAAGTATCAGCATAATAACAAGGAAATTTTTTCCTGTCAACAATGCAAAGGACTATTGAAAAAATTCATCAGTTAGATTTTTTATTGATATTTTTTTTCATTTTTTGGTCTTTAAGCAGAAAAAAGCAGCCCCATCACAGGACTGCTTACTCTCTTGGAGCACGCTGTTACCCCAGCTTATTTTTTTATCTACCTATTATATACTTATATTTATACGCACAATATCACAAACTATGTATTTCGATTAATCATCATACTCTTCTTCCCAGTAATCATAAGCATCATCGTATCCGTCATCATAATCCCCATCTCCAAAATCTTCTGCCCATTCTTCCGCAAAATCATCGGGATCATCGTAATCATCCACATCGTAGGGATCTGTCTTTTTCAGAGAACCGGAACCACTGGAATGCCCGGAAGTGCTGCCAGAACCGGATTCACTGGCATTTCCGTAAAAGCTGCCTGAACCGTATCCGCCGGCATGCCCATAGGAACTTCCGAAACTGTTAGTACTGCCTGAATTGGTGTTCGAACCGGCATTGTTTTTCGATTCATTATCCTCTTCCATGTCTTCTTTCGGATAAATCTTTCCTCTGTTCGTATAAAGCTCATACCCGTCTTCTCCCTGCACCAGTCTGTAATACACTCCATACTCCCGGGAAATTGTCAGTTCTCCTTCCGGATCTCTTTCATTGATCTTTACGGCGTATTTTCTATCTCCAACAAATATTTTATAAAACCCATCCACTTCCACCGGCCGCTGATCTTTGATCTTGCACTCCCGTTCCATCAGTTCTATAAAAGAATCATAATTTCCATCTTGCGTAGCTTCTTCAAATATAGAATCTATCGAGTCACAGTAATAACTCAGTTCATAATAAAAATACTGATAGTCAGGATCATCGTCCCAGTAATTGTAAACGCTGGAATACGTGCTCTGATTGTATTGCTCATAAGATACTCTGATATCCTCAATTCCGGCAGCCTGCATACTTTCCTGCAGGCTGATCCGGTAATTTTCCATATATTCTTTTGCCCGCTCATACGCCTTTTCTTCCGCCTCTGCCTCGTCCAGTTCCTTCTGTTTTTTTGCTTCTTCCTGCCCTCTTCTGCTCGTATTATCCCACTGGATCAATTGATAAAAGCCGAAGATAAACAGAATTATAAGACAGACACATCCTGTATTTACTGCAATTTTTCTTTTGTCCATATTCTGACTGTTACAGCCCCTCTCTGTAGATCCGATTGATCGTTGCCTGTGCATGTTCCAGTTCTTTTTTCTGAATGATCGCGTTCCGGTCACTTAAGATTGCCAGCATCTCATCCACCACATCTTCCGGGCGTGGGTTCGATACGCGGTACAGATATCCCAGCATCCTTGTTGCGGTATAATCCGTATTCATCTGCTTATATGCGATCTCCCGGCAGAAATCATCGGGATAGCCTTTTTCCTTCAACGCGTAATATAATGCATCTGTTCTTGCTTTTTCCATATCTGTCCTTTCTGTGTAAACCGCCCTCACAAACATAGGGTTTCACATTTTTTCTCAGTATAACATATTCCACATCGATTCGATACTTAATTTATTTCACACAACCCTTCTGTTGCTGCTCACTCCATCCTCGCAACACGCTTCGCCGGATATTGTCAGTGAATTCACTTTCCTCTCTCATCCTCTATTCATATTCCGGATTTCCCCGGATACGACAACAGCGTACGGAATTATAGTGGTTCAGTTGTCAAGACAAAAATCCAAGCTTTTTATAATGAACTGATATATGTAACTGGGTAGGGGAGAAAATCCCCCTTAGGCTGCGTGATCATCCAGTAACAGGATTGGATAATAGCAGGATGCCGGTGTCTGATTATTGAGTGCGGAATGACAACGTTCAAAGTTGTATGTATGCACATATTTCCCAATAGCCTTCCTTGCTTCTCGGATATTGTTGTATTGAGTCAGATATGCTTCCTCGTACTTGAAACTCCGGAACCATCGTTCGATCATGATATTGTCAGCCCACCGGCTTTTACCATCCATGCTTTGACGGATCTGGTTCTCTTTGAGGAAATTCATGTACTCATTGCTTGTAAACTGACAGCCCTGATCCGAATTCAGGATAACAGGTTTTGCCACCATAAACGCCTTTTTTTACGCAGTTATGACCATTCTGGTATCCAGAGTATCATCGACTTCCCAGCCAACGATACAGCGGCTGTACCAGTCAATCACAGCGGTCAGATACAGGAATCCACGCTTAATGGGGATGTATGTAATGTCGATTGACCATGCCTGATTTGGACGGTCGATAACGGCGTTACGTAGCAGATACGGACAGACTTTAGCCTGTTGCATACGTTTAGAAAGGTTCATTTTTGGATAGATTGGATCGATCCCCATTTCATTCATATAACGGCGCGTTTTCCGGCGGCCAACCTGATACCCACATTTCTTCAGTTGGGCAGACAATTGTCGTGCTCTCCAGGCCGGGTTATCCGTGTGTAAACGATCTATGATTGATTTGCAATCTAACTCCTCCTGAGATATGGGCGTGCCCTTGTAATACACACTGGTACGGTTGATATCAAGAAGCGCAGCTCCTGTTTTAACTGGAAGTTCTTTAGTCTTCAAAAGGTTTTGGACTAAATTTACTCTCGTAGTCAGGTCCAAGTGTTTCTTCAGATTTTTTTTCAACCAATCCACCTGCATGGTGAGCTGGCCAACTTTTTTCGCATATTCAGCTTTTTCCTTGCGCTCTAAAGCAAGTTTTTCTTTTAGATTATCCTCTCGGGTGTCATCAAAAACCACAGATGCTTTATCGAGGAACTCCTTCTTCCAGTTGCGAAGAAGATTCGGCTGAATATTGTTTTCGGTTGCGATTGTATTTAAGTCTTTTTCTCCTTTGAGCAGTTCAATCACTAATTCTGATTTGAATTTGGCTGAGAAATTTCTTCTTGTTCGAGACATAATAAAAATCCTTCTTTCTGTAGTGTTTACAGTATATCAGATTCATTAAGAAATGTCTCTTGAAGTGTCTTAAATTACAATACCATTATAGAGCGCCGGAACCACCAGCGGAAAGCACCTTTACATTCCAATATGTTTCTATTAATACAGTAAACGCGGACGCAATCAAACTGAGAGTGGCGAACTTTACATTCCAATATGTTTCTATTAATACTCGAAACGGCAGAAGCGTACATAGACGGATGCGTCTTTACATTCCAATATGTTTCTATTAATACTCCGAAGAAGCTCTGGGAGCTGACCGGGTACCTGCTTTACATTCCAATATGTTTCTATTAATACACGAGGAAATCTCTCAAGTCCTCCCCGCCCATATCACTTTACATTCCAATATGTTTCTATTAATACTCATTCACTTTCATTGGCATTTTCCTCCGTATGCTCCTTTACATTCCAATATGTTTCTATTAATACAGATGCTGAAATTATTCAGAGCGCGGCGGTACCGGACTTTACATTCCAATATGTTTCTATTAATACTCTGATCAATCATGTAAGATAAGAGGGATAGCCTACTTTACATTCCAATATGTTTCTATTAATACAAATATCACGAAAGATCCAATGATCGTATTTATCTCTTTACATTCCAATATGTTTCTATTAATACGGGTTGTGTTAGATTCTGACTGCTGTACAATCTGACTTTACATTCCAATATGTTTCTATTAATACCGGCTTTGGCAGTTTGGATGAAGTCTTTGGCTATCCTTTACATTCCAATATGTTTCTATTAATACGTATTTTCGCCGCCTTCTGTGTTTGGCTCATTTATCTTTACATTCCAATATGTTTCTATTAATACAGAATCCGGCAGTTGCAACCTTTGACAAATATTCGCCTTTACATTCCAATATGTTTCTATTAATACGAACGTAACTTTCGCCATCTTCTCTCCTTTAAAAGCTTTACATTCCAATATGTTTCTATTAATACGGTTCTGAACGAAGCATACAAAGCCGGAGCGGAAGACTTTACATTCCAATATGTTTCTATTAATACATAAGACCCAGCATAATTTTTAATTTCTTAAGCGTCTTTACATTCCAATATGTTTCTATTAATACGTGAGAGAAAACTGAACGGAAAGTATGATTTCAAACTTTACATTCCAATATGTTTCTATTAATACACTGTCGGTCAGGGCATCGGAATCGGAACATCAGCCTTTACATTCCAATATGTTTCTATTAATACTCGTAGTCAGAGGAAAGGCAACCAACTCAAGCCTCTTTACATTCCAATATGTTTCTATTAATACGCTACTGGCGTAGAGTTGAGACTTTCTCAATTCCTTGCTTTACATTCCAATATGTTTCTATTCATACCATAGTCAGCCGGGGCTACTACTCCAGGTATAACCATCTTTACATTCCAATATGTTTCTATTAATACAATGCCCCGGGACTCGTCAAATGAAAAATACCCGTCTTTACATTCCAATATGTTTCTATTAATACTCGTAAGATTCACCACAAGCAGATCCGCTATATCCTTTACATTCCAATATGTTTCTATTAATACTTCTTTCTGGTATCGGATATCCTTTTTCATCCAACTTTACATTCCAATATGTTTCTATTAATACCCTTCCCGAAAGATCGTCTTTCTCTTCCTTTAATTTACTTTACATTCCAATATGTTTCTATTAATACGAATGATAATGAGAATATGGTCGCAGAGCCATCCGTCTTTACATTCCAATATGTTTCTATTAATACGCGGCTGGTTATGTGATCGGCTCATATGTATCCATTCTTTACATTCCAATATGTTTCTATTAATACGACGCGGCAGATTTCGCCTTCGCTTTTCTTCTTCAATCTTTACATTCCAATATGTTTCTATTAATACTTGTCTTCGGTGCTTCCGGTGCTTTTGGAATAATCCTTTACATTCCAATATGTTTCTATTAATACACTGATTGTGTGTATGGTTTTGTTGACAATGTTTCCTTTACATTCCAATATGTTTCTATTAATACATGCCGCCGGATAGAAAAGAAGCCGCCGAAAAACTTCTTTACATTCCAATATGTTTCTATTAATACTAATACTGACATTATCCTTATCCTATCACGCTGAACTTTACATTCCAATATGTTTCTATTAATACCGAAAAACTGCTCTGTCTTTCGACTTTGATTTCATCTTTACATTCCAATATGTTTCTATTAATACCCGCTCCTCTGAACCACCGATTAATTCTTCCATATTATACCATATTTTGTCGACCATGGTATTTTTTTATCTTTTTATTTATTTCGATATAACACGGTTCACCGGAAGCACTATTTTGCTTATGTTTTTCACGTTTGTCGACCTCTCGTAATTTTATCTCTATCTCAGGTCGACAATCACAAGATGAAACTGGTCAGGTCATCTTTTCTGCCCCAGAATTCCTTGTCCATCCATTTTTCCTGACGTGATTTGAAGAGAATAACAGAATCCAACTCCGGATCGATATACTGTTTCAGTTCCTGCTGCAGGCTTGCCAGCTGCGCTCTGCTTATCTCCCCTTCAAATACAGAGTTCTGGATGTGTGTTAAATATCTTTTACATGTCTTGAATATTTTTGACCATCGCTTAGTTCCATGGTCTTCCTGACTTACATCATATACTAATACGATATACATACTTCACCACCATATTCGAAATCCCTCATACTCTTTTTCGCCAATCAGATGCTTAATTAATTTATACGCTTCCAGACGAATCAGGTACTGATAGGAGACCTGTCTTCCCAGTTCTTTATGCATCACCGTTTTCTTGAGCCGACTTTCCAGTTCCGACACGATAAGTTTGGAGGCATCTTTTTTCAGATGAAGAAAATTCAGTTCTTTCGTAAAACTGTTTTCCGTGATCTGATTCCGATTCAACAGGGAAAAAATCAGCCGATCACCAATCAGTGGCTTAAACACTTCTGCAAGATCAAGACTTAAAGAAAATCTTCTCTCCCCCGGTTCATGCAGGTAACTAATGGTGGGATTTAGCTGAGTACGGTAGAGTTCTCCCAGCACCTTGGTATAGATCAGCGTATTTACGAAAGAGATCAATGAATTGATCATATTATCCGGGGGATGCATCACACGCTTTTCAAACGATATTTCCTGATTAATGATAATATTCCACGCAGCATAATATTGTTTTCGGATATTACCTTCCACACCCATCAACGATTCGATTGTAGTCGTACTGCCAATCTGTTTTCGAAACGAATCCACTTCTTTCATATAAACAGAAACATCTTTCCCTCTTCCATTATAATATCTGAGATTACGATAAATATTATCCGCCGCAGCCTCGATAAATTTTCTCGCCAACACAATCCTTTTCTCATAATCCGTGTAATGTTCAACCTGTCTTACCAGCAATCTCCCTGCCAGCAACGTTTCCCTCGGATAATAACTTCCCGTATAAAAATTATAGTAATTGAAAAAATGCATCGGAATCCCATATTGTGAAATATAATTGATAAAAGCTGTATTGAAAGACATTTCCGACATCACATAAATATCAGAAATCCGTTCAACCGGTATATCTCTCTTTTCTCCATCGTGATTCGTAAACTGAAGTGTGTTATCTTTTCGTTTTAAGTCCCCGTTATTATAAACATAAAAACTTTGTTTCATATCACTCACCTCGTATTATATAAAGCACAAATCATAATACGCACATTTCTTGCATATTTTCTTATTACAATCATCCGGTGGTATATTCCTCTTTTTTATCTGTGTAATTTCACAGATGATTTTTTCTATTTCCCCGCAGTCTTCATCTGTAAGTTCCACACTCATTGTCTTTTTTAATAATGGGTAATCGATTTTTCCTTTCATTCCGGTCACACCACGCTGCTGCAGGTAATACAGATAGTATTTCATCTGCCAAATCCCTGCTTCTTCTACAGACTTACTCCTTTTCACCTCATGCAGCTCTCCGAATTCTTTCATAAAATCAATGTTGATTATCTGATCAATAGAAATGTGTTTGTCATTCTTTTTGTAACTGCTCTCGTCCAACAGTTTTCCGAGTAACACATCTTCGTTCTCCGTCTCCATTGTGATTTCATGACAGAAGTACCAGAGTTTTCGTTTGCAGACGAAGTAATAATATACCATCATACCAGTTATATTTTCTTTCACGTCGTACCTCCTATAAAAAGATACTATCTGCCTTCTCTCCAAGCAAAAGACCTCGTCCTTGCAGTGTTTCACAATCAAACTCATAAACAAACTGTGTTCGATGGATGTCTGTCGAGCCAATTGCTGCCTTATCTATTCCATCCGGATGACCAAAACAGGTCCTCAGATTGATTCCCATGGTTAAATCCTGCAACTTTGTCCGAATCTCCTGCTTTCTCTCTTTTGATAGATATCTGTCTTCTACTTCTTCAAACAGTTCTTGATTTTCTTCATAGATGGTATCCGGAATGACCGTAATGCTCTTGATATCGCGCACCTTCGCTTCCGATAGAGTATATTCCGCCGGATGGATCTCCGAGAATTTCTCCATACAGTCTTGAATTTTCCTGTAATATTCTGTATTCCGTATCGCTTCTGTCCGATACACTTCATTCATATATTTCGTCTTCTGTTTTTCTGAAAAAAGGATATCTTCATACTTTTTCAGTTTTTCCAGCGATCGCTGATACAAGTTCTCCTCGTAAATACTTCCGCTTCCATTTTTGTTATCATATACAAAAATATTGGAAAGTTCAGGAATCCTTCTTCCCTTCCGGTTACATCTTCCCATACGCTGCAACAAGCTGTCTGCTGTACACATTTCCGTGTGCAGAATATCAAAATCGATATCCAGACTGGCTTCAACGATCTGCGTGGTGACCCAGATCCCCGCTTCATCCGATTCTGAAAACTCCATAATCTTTTGTTCCAGTAAATTACGGTCTCTGCGAATAAAACGAGAATGTAACAGCCACACAGAATCGTTCCTTTCCCGCAGTTTTTCATAAACCTCCTGCGCCCTGGAAACGGTATTACAAATCACCAGTACTTTTTTGGTTTTCCCCTGCTTTGCAATCTCTTCCAGATACATTTCCGAATACTGGATGCTTACCTTATGACGAATGAGAATATCCGGATCTTCTGTAAAGTCTGCAAACAAACAATGATCTGCCAATCCGTATTGCTCCATAAAATCTTTCAGTACAGGTGGAAAAGTTGCCGTAATAATCGCATATCTGCCGCCCATTTGCTGGATGGTTTTCAGACCGTATAAGATCGTAGCAATACTTCTTGGATCATAAGACTGTATTTCATCTATGATCAGCTTGGAATACTTCAAAGTTGCTGCAAAGATCTCTGTCCCCAGCGCCCTGTAAACAAACGTAAACAACTGGTCAATCGTACACACAGTAACAGGATTCGCTAACAACTTTGCCTGTTCCTGTTTTTCCCAGGCAGATCCCGGATTTTCTTTCAGATACATCGCCATGCTGTCCGAATGCAAAATCGCCGCATGTTCATAACCATATCCGTTTTTTATTCTGGAATAAATTGCATTGGAAGAAACTTTCAAAGGCAGCGTGTAAAATCCTTTCTCCCCGTCAAGCCATAACAAAGCGGCTTCTGTTTTTCCGGATCCGGTGGGCGCAATAACAACAAGGCTATCATCCATATGCTCTTTCATGAACTGTTGAGCAGGCCGTAAATCTTTTCCTTCCAGAAAACTCTCCACTTCTTTTTTCAGCCTTTTTTCCCTGATATCACATGCCAGTTCCGCATTCTCATATCCGGCACTAACCGTATAATCAAACTTATTCAGCAATCCTTTTACGAGAAGATATTCATTCCAGACTGCAGGATCACATAGGAACTTCCCACTATATCCGTTATTGTGAAACAGAAGCTGGTTCAAGTTGCTGCAGTACAGTTTTGTTCTGGTCTGTCCAAGATAATCACTGATCTCTTCCAGATAATATTTCTTTCCATATGTACGAAGCTCCGAACTGTCTTCCTGGTCTTTTCTCGTATGGTGATGATAGACTGCCGTGACAAAAGCCCCAAAATCATCTTTCGTAAAACTATCGTCCATTGCAAAGAATTCGTTTTGTGACAGAGTAACTGCGCTAAGATGTCCATGAGGGATCTGACTGATAGATTTCACATTTAACTTCCGTTCTCCGGCAAGTTCCGGATTTATCATTACCTGAAAGACCAGATTCGCCTTCCCCCAATCATGAATGCGGCAGGCTTCTATGACCAGCCGTTTCTCTTTTTCAGAAAAATACCGGCCATATTCTTCAAAAAACGCTTCAGCACACCGCACAATATCTTCCTGATGGCTATTCAGTGTTTTTTGTTCTTCTTCCGGTTCTTTTATCGGTTTCCCCCGCTCTTTATCGGATAATCCCTTTTTCTTCGATTTTGCATAGTATTTCATTCCCACGCCTTTCTGACCTTCTTTAACAGAACACTAACGCTGCATCTTCCTCGAAATCGTCCACGTAGGCACCCTGCCCCAGTGTATTTCCTGCAGGATAATAAAAAGCATTGACTCTTCCATTTTCCTTTTTCCACCGCCGCAGACCCTGTTTGGTAATCTCATATTCCTTTGTCAGATGGTACACCGTCATACGACTTTTCTCAATCCCCAGTGTCTCTGCCATCGCTACCGGTATGTACATATCCCGCTTGAGATCTACTTCCTCTTCCTGATGAATTTTCACAATGTCAACCCGTTCGATATCCAGGAGATCCTCATATCTTCCCAGGGATAAATACCTGCCCGGATATAGAAGAGATTGATATACATGTGCAAAATCTTCCTCTGCCGGAATAATATGAATCACCATGTGATTATCACAGACCAGTTCTACATTCGCGATCCCCTTAAACACACCATATTTTCCATCCACACACAGCTGATGTCTTCCCTCTTCATACTTCGTACCAGAAGAAAAGGAATATCTGGTATACAGTTCCGACACCATTCCGCTGTTTGTTCCCTGAATACACAGTTTCATCGGATGAAATTCCTGGTATCCGCAGGCCGCATGGATCATTCCAAGCACCGTAGAATACGGAGGAAGCGGGAATGTCTCTTTTATGATAAAGCTGCTCGGTTTTCGATAATTTACCAGGTTCTGAAAACACTGAACTCTAATTGCTTTCTCCATAATACTGTTCCACTTCCTCTTTTAAATGTCTGAATGTCGCACCTACGGATTCTCCGGATAATTTTCCCCGGATCTCATTTTCATTGTCAAAAGTTCCTGTTACGACACCGGTAAATGTGTGGGTGCGGATCGCGTCGTCCTCTAACAGTTCCGCCAGAGTTTCTACATTGATCTGATCATTTTCTATCCGGATCCTGTTTTCAAAAAATGGATTTCTCCGTTCATATCTTCCCCCGATCGCAAACAATGGGCTCAGATTTTCCCTTCTACCTTTGATATCCCGATACAAATACTGCACGGTATCCAGAAGTGTTTTCACACGATCTGCTTTTTCTTCTCCTGTGATCTGCACTTCTCCGTCAATCCCTACCCGGTCCAGATCGACCGTTATGGTATAAGTATAAAATGATCGCTGAATTTCGCTCTGTGCAATTCCATTCTCCAGCTTTCCTCTTGCTGCCAGTCCCATGTTAGTTAAGAACTCCAGATTACCCAAAAACGGCTCCAGTGCAATAGCATTACTCAGTCTCACTACAGCGCTTCTTGTAGACGCTCCGCCTTTCTGATCGCCATCCTTTGCCGCTGTCTTCATATAGCCGAACAGATCGATTTCCGGATATTCCGCAATCGTTGCAGACGGTGCAAACTGAACCACACCGCTTTTTCCGTCCACCGGAGTCTGATCCCAGTTTGCCTGCCGGACAATGTTATAACGCATCGCCTGCCTGGAAATATACGAATACTGCTCGTGGTTTCCTCTTGACATTTTCTTTAATGTAGAAATATTTCCGATTCCCTCTCCGTAATTGGCACTTTCCGCAAGAAAAACCATAGTTACTGTCAATCCTTCTCTTCTCATTGTTCTACCTCTTTCTTTCCTTCATAACATCCAATCAGTCCTAAAACAAATGCGTATCCATACTCCGAAAATTTTTCTTTGTCCTGTAACATCCGAATCATCCCATTCGGTATCAGGAGTTTTTCCGATCCATAGGAACTGTACAGTCTCGCAACGATATCCATAAATTTCTCTGTATTTTTTACCGACAGCGCATTAAGCAGCTGATACTCGATACCACGCAGACTATCTCCGGTCGTGTCTTTTTTTGCGGTCATGATCGCTTTTCGTAATTCCGAACCGCTCTTTTTCATACTGATGCAATACATAAGAACCTCCTTCTCTTCTTCTTTTTTGTAACTGATCTCTGTTCCCTTCTGAATCTCATATACCCAATGTATATGAAAGTTTGATGCAGCATTCCCTGCAATGGCTTCTCTCAGCAGGGAATCTAACAAAATATACTGATTCTGATGGCCCAACAGGTTCATAACAGCCTGTTCATGCACATTTACAAAATCATTTCTGATCTTTGTGAACGGATACTGACCAAGATTTTTCAATGCTTTTTCTACATCTTCCCTTTTCAGGATATTCAGTATATCCTTGTTGATAATAGAAAGTTTATATCTGTCCTTATCCCCGGTTCCACGCAGGATCACCTGAATATTGGAAAGTTCCTGTCTTTTCTCATTCAATATGATATTCAGAGTTTCCGCAAACCACTGGGAATATCTCTGATTCTCTTCTTTTTCTCCTTCCAGACTGCTTTTCCTGTTTTTGGAATTTGCTGCCAGCAGAGTGAACATATCACTGTTATTATTGACAAACACAAATTTATTGGCAAACAGTCGGAACCCAAGCGGACTTGCTGCATACAGAAACGTACAGACCGGACACAGGAACGCATCCACATTACAATTCCAGAACGCAGACCGTTTTCTTGTAAAATCGTCCCCGACTTCCTTCATAAATGCGATGGATACTTTCTCTTTTGTGGTTACAGGTTCTCCACAGTCAATACACAGATCCTTTGCTTTTGTATGATCTGTCATAAAGTATTTTCGGAATGGTTCTGAAAAATCTTTTTCAAACTGTTCCCTCATATCTTTTTTTGCATTCGAGCGAAGCAGAAAACTTTTTCCATCCCAGAAACGATTGATATAGTTGTAGACTACACTTTTCATAATAAACGTCTCTTTGCATTTCTCCTGCTCCAAAAACACCTGTAATTTCGAAAGCCTTTCCAGTAATTCTTCCGCTGTCATTTTATCAATCAGTTTTTCTTTTTTCAGTGTTATATAAACTTCCGGATGTTCGATCTGATCTTTGATATTTTCAAAGCCGGCCTGGTAACTGTTCGAGAGCAGTTTGTCATTGATAAATTTCAAATCATCCTTTTCGTTCTTTCCCGGATTCCATTTTTCATTCTGAATTTTCCCGATACAGCACTTGATTTTCTCCATTACGCCCTGGTAAACAGTAAACCTTCCAAAATTTTGCACACATGCCTGGAAATACAGACTGGTCCAGTCCGCATTTTGAATAAATTCGCAGTTCAGCCACATCTCCTGACCGTCTTCCGATATGCCAAAGTCAACACCTTCCTGCGCCTTTGCGCAATCCAGTATATATTTCAGCCCGACGATTCCGGCGTTTTTCAGAAAATCACCTGGCGTAATTGCATATTTTTCCATAAAATATCACCTCTCTCTACCAGACGATTTCCCATTTCCCATGGCCTTCCGATCTGCGGCTTCCAAGTCCTGCAGAGTACAGGAAATCTAAAAGCCGGGGCGTTCCCTGTAGTTTGTATATCCCAATGCTGGCATTTGTTGGTCTTCCCCATACTTTCGCAACAATCTTTTTTCCTTTCACCGGAACAATCGAAAAACAATCCACATCTTCATCCCATCCGATCTTGTTCAAGAAGAACTTCAGATTATCTTTTAATGTATCCGAAAACTCAGGATCCTCGCAGGTATAATAGATATCCGTATTATTTTCCGGATCATGTTTTCTTGCCAGTAAAGAACTTTGCATTTTTATGATAAGCTCCGATTCTTTAATCTCCGGAATCTTTTTTGCTTTCACTTCACGCAGTTTCATCGAGTTTCCTCCCATGGGATACTCTATATTCCGCATTAACTGAAATGCATTAAAGAATTCAAATAATTCTCCCATGTCCGCATCGGAAAATGTTACCATAAACCGACTTTCTTTCAGATAAATCTTGTCTGCTGCGAATCGTGCTCCCGGCAGATAGCATGACCAGCAATATGTTTTCATGACGGATTGCTTTTTTGTATAAAGTTTTCCGAAAAGTTCCAGAGAATATTTCTCTACAGATGCCTTTAAAAAACTTAGTAACAAACGATCCACCTCTGCCGGGATTTCCGGTTCTTCTAACAGAAACTCTAATTTTAGCTCTGTCATATCAATCCCTCCTTCTGATCCCACTATAACACTTTTCAAAACTGTTTCAATGGATTAATTTAATTTTACATTTATTTTTCTCATTTACTTTTCGCCTGTATTTCATTATAATATTTTACGTACATTTTGGAATGTAAATTTGAAGCAGTTTTTAACACCTGCAAAATACCTTTAATAGTCCCATATTGGAATATTTTTTTCATTGCTTTCCCAATACATCTCAAAAAGCAATACATAAAAAGTGCGTAAGCCCCGGATTGTTCTCACCAAGCTTACGCACTTTTTATATCATCTATAATCAATAGTATATCATTTTCCTTCATCCATCGCTTTGCACTCACGCTCGCGGGCTTCCCATGGCTCATATGGTTGTTTCAGTTCTGCGATCAGATCCCGGCCGTGTTTCTTCAGATAAGAGATACGGATCAGAATATAGATCACAAACAGTACAATTGCACCAAGGATCATCAGCCATACGGTCATTCCCAGCGTACTGATCATCGCATATGCCAGATAGGCTGCGACTACAAACGCAAAGGCTGACAGTGCATATACCAGACCGATGGCCATCTTGAAGGTAGAATAATTGCAGGCATGCGGATATTTCTTTTTCAGGAAGAACGGTACCAGACAAAGAGCGATATCCGACAGTGCATTGACGAAAGAAAATACAGTCATTAACACTCCAAAACTGGATCCGGTCGCCACACAGCAGATAGAAAAGAGCATAACGAAGCAAAGAATCACCGGTGATACTCCATTCTTATTTTTCTTTCCGACAAAAGCCGGAAACAGATCATTATCTGCCGCCGCCTGAATCTGGGCGCAGGTTAACATAATAACCGGAACCATTGAAGTCAGAACACCGAACAGCGGACCTCCTACGATAAAAAATGTCAGAAGACCGGAAGGCAGGAATATTTTTCCCACCTCTGAAAGTGTGGTCAGTTCTCCTGCCGGCATGCAGCCGATGGTAACAATACCCATACCGATATAGATAAATGCAACAATCGTTGGGGACAGGAGTAATGCCAGTGGAATGTTCCGGTTCGGATTCTTTACATCATCTGCGATCTGGGAAACCGCGCTTCCACCGGACAGCGAAGATGCCAGCACACCGACTGCTGCCGCAAAGCTGGTCAGTTTCACGCCCGGATTGAAGATTTCGCCCAGTGTCAGTCTGGAGGTATCAATGCTTGGCATACCGACAAAAATATAACAGCCCATAGCCACCATCAATACTACTACCATGATATTATTGACAAACGCAAAGGTATGATTGCCCTGCCATGCGATTCCCGTATAGATCAGCAGAATCACAATGCTGATCAGCGTTTTATATCCTTCCAGCGCCGGGAACAGCGCCACAAAATAATCGCCAAACAACACCGCAAACACAGAGATCAATACCGGCTGTAACAGATTCTGTGCCGCCATAAATACACCAACCGCCGGATGGATCAGCTTCGTCGGCGCGATAAAAAAGCTTCCGGATGCCGGTGCTACCGACGACAGATAAACATTTGGAATCGTCTTGGCTAAGGTGTATACAATCGTCGCCAGCAGTGCCAGTACAATTCCGGTTCCAATATCATTGATCACTGTGGGCAGTGAACCGAAAATTCCGGAACCGATGATCGCACCGATTCCCGTTCCGATACAGCCCAGAAGACCGATCTTCTTTTTTGTATTTGTTTCCACGTTTTTCCTCCTGGTTCTGCCCGGAATCTGATCCTCTGTTGGATTCCTGCCAGCATTCCGGGCCGTTCTTTTGATCTTTCTCTTTTAAAATTCTGTTTCAAAACGCAAAGTCAATCCATCGGATCATCGATTGATCTGCATGGCTCATTTTGCAAAGAACATTTTCAATCCCCTTCTAATTTTCTGGTTCCGGCTTTACCGAGACGAATTTTGCACGGTTCATCACCGGATGCTGCAGACGGAGTGCGCCTTTTTTCGGACATACCATCACGCAGGCTCCACAGTAATAACATTCTCCCGGAAACATCACGATCGGAGGTTTCCCTTTTTCCGGATTTGGCAGAATAATATCGCACTGGCAGATTTCTGCACAGGCGTTGCAGCCGATACATTTTTCTTCATCGTAGATCAGTGGTGTGGCACTGCACGGAATCACTTCAACTTTCATCTTACTCATCTTGCCTCACCTCCGATATAATCCTGGTTTCTCTTCTCATACTCTGTTTTCAGATCACCGAAATAATCCCCCGGAACGGTTCCCCGTACCGGAACGCCATTTTCCTGGCGGATCGTGATGAAGCAGTGGTCTTCTTTCGGATCCATCTGCGGATAATCGCTTCGATAGAAACACAGCTGTTTGGAACTGGATTTTCGCATCAGACAGGCCTGAAGGATCATCTCGGAAACATCCAGAATGTCCAGCACCTCATGGGTACGCATCAGTTCATGCGGGTTGTTACAGTACAGCTGCGGAACGATCTCTTCTCTGTAAGACTTCAGCAGATCGATTCCCTGGATCAGAAGATCATCATTCTTCACGCCACCGCAATAATTCTGCATCGCCTTGGAGATCGCCATATTCAGTTCTTTCCAGGTGACGCCTTCTGTACGGTTCATCGGTGCATACAGACGTTCTCTCTCCGCATCCACTTCTGCTTGGTCGATCTCAGCCAGTTCTTCGATCGTATCACTGTAATCTGCCGCTTTTCTTCCCGCATAGTATCCTGTGGAACATGCAAATCCGGCACAGTCGGATGCAAACAGCTGATCACCGGCCGCATAGATACCGTCAATATTGGTCTTCAGATCCCAGTCATGCATGATTCCGCCCGGCGCACCGAACAGCTGTCTCTCCTGATCCAGGAAAGCTGCTGACTGCCAGCCATTGCCATAACTTTGCAGCATATGTTTTTCCGGGTCAAATCCACGTTCTGTATAATATTGAAGGATCGGAATCTTGGTCTTTCCTTCCTCTCCGACCATCATGCCCCAGATGACTTTCCGCTCCATCTCCGGCATTCTGCTCAGATCCGCATAAAACGGCAGTTTATATCCCCTCTTGATCAGTTCGTCAAAAGGCATCGTCTCCGGTCCGCGGTACTCGTACTTCGGTTCATCGATCACGCCGCCTTTTAAGAAGAACTTCTGTCCTTTTACCGGATAATAACGCTCAGAGACAGTCTTCAGCACATTGCCGTCACGATCCAGATACGGAATTTCCACGCCTCTGGCATCCACCATCGTCGCTGCATACCAGGTATTATGATTGTTTCCTGTTCCGTAAGGAGGGAAGCTTCGTCCGGCTGCGGAGAATTCACCTTTCACCGATTTTTCCATCATGGTAAACTCCATACCGGCTCTCCATCCCATGGCATGACCGCTTCCGATGGACTGCATCGGCCGGAATTCGCAAAGTCCGGTAAGATCCGGGTTAAATAACCACACGCGGGCCGGTCTTGACATCGTCAGCAAAGTAGCTTTTGCCCGAAATACCAGCAGTTTTCCGGTGTGTACGTTCATACCGATGGCACCGATGCCCCGTTTCTTTCCATTTTCTATCGTTGTAAGAAGGGCGGTAGCTTCCGTTCTGTCATAAATCGTGACACCGAGACGTTTCAGTTCTTCATAAAGCGCCGGTTTGAATGTAGAACCCCAGACACGCAGCGTAAAACGGTTCTTATAATCATAAGCAAACATCAGCTTCGTCTCATCATCCCGGAATTCCGCACCCTTAAACTCATCTTCCGTATCACGGATCTTGCCACCGAAACTTTCCAGATCCAGCATACGGTCATACCCTTCTCTGCACTCAATATAATGTGCGATACCGTTGCTGTAATGATCCTGCTCATCCACATAAGCATTGGCAATTTCTTCCGGTGTCACCTGAGAACACGGATTAGTACAGGCTGACTCCCAGTGGTCAAATCCTGTTCCTGCCGCTCCGCTTCTCTTGGTTGCCCCTTTCTCTACCAGTACTACTTTTTTCCCTTTTCTTGCTGCCGCGATCGCCGCAAAACATCCTGCAAGTCCTCCACCTAAAACCAGAATATCGGAATCTACTGTTTCCGTCTGTCCGAACTCATCCGGATAAGGCCAGTTATATTCTGCCATCTTCTATCGTCCTTCCTTTCATCCCTTCTTTGCTGACTCTGTGATACCTGTATCATCATCTTTCGTATCTTCTGATCAACCATTCATCTTTACTGTATTTTGCATTTTGCAAAATGTCATATGTTAAATCAGACTATAACACTTCAACGCGTTAGTGTCAATGAGAAAGGCGCACTTTATGGGCATAAAACACAAAAAAGCAACACTTCTTCTACAGATTTATGTTATTTACACCAATTCTACGCTGCATGAATCCGATGATCAGAGCATATTTCAAAAAATTTCTGCAAAATGTACATCGCAGTTCGTGAGAGAATAAAAAAAGTTCTGGCATACATCTGTCTGCATGCAGCCTCTTGCTTGACAGTTATGTGCTATGTTAAAATATTTCACATAATACCCGCGCACAATGCCTCTGGAAAGCCCCAGTGGTTATCGCAACAACAACAATAACAATAACAGGAGATTTTATTGATGGGATTAAATAAATCAACTTTATCAGAACAGATTTATCAGATTTTGAGAAATGATATTTTGACACAAAAGATACCATGTGGAGAAAAGCTCACCCTGAAGGTTCTCCAGGAACGCTTTCAGGTAAGTTCTACCCCGATCCGGGAAGCTCTGACCCGGCTGACTCAGGATCAGCTGGTTTCTTATTATTCTAATGTAGGCGTCCGGGTGATCAGCTTTACTGCCGATGATCTCCGGGAAATCTATACTTTTATGGGAGACCTTGACGGACTGGCGATCCGTTATGCTTCTGCCTCTCCGGATCAGGAAAAATTACAGGCAGAGGTCACAGAGATTCTGGAAAAGGAATGTGCTGCTGCCAAAGCCGCTGATGTGCAAACCTGGAACCGGTATTCCGACGAATTCCATCTCGTTTTTTACCGCTACTGCAACAACTCCAGACTTGCAGAATCCGCCGAACGGCTGCGAAGCGGGATTTCTATTTTTTCCAACCAGTACTGCCGGGAAACCGTGATCCAGACTCGGATCGATGAGGAACATCTGGCTATTTTTCAGGCTTACAAAGATGGCGATATTGAAAAAGCCGTCCAGATGATGAAAACACATCTGAACGACTCCCTGAATTATGCCCTCCGGTTTTTACCGGAAACTTTTTAATATCCTATTTTTTTCTTTTTTCAAACCCATACACCCATTTTCCCCGCAAAAACAGATACAGGAAAATGCCGGAACTGATGCTCCAGGTCAGCGGGTATGCCCAGAATACCACACGGATATCCGGAATAAAATGAACACCGACGGTAATATAACTTACCCGGAACAGACACCAGACGCAAAGCATGACGATCATCGGAATCGATGCATTGCCGGATCCCCGAAGTACCGCTGCGATACAATGAGAAAACGCCAGGAGAAAATAGAACAGCGCGATGGTTCTCGCCTGCATCACTCCAAAATGTACCACCTCCGGATCGCCATTAAACGCTCCGATCAGTGCCGGTGCCGCAACATAGATCACAGCACTACATTCATACAGGAAGAAATGATCAGATAGATCAGTGGATGCCGGCTGTCACCGACAGACTGCAGGATTCCCACAAAAATATTATACATAACAGATCCCGGCGATCCCGCAAAATAGATACGGAAATACGTAACCGACTGCGGAAGCACATCCGATGGTATTCCCATCAAAACCAGAATCTTCGGTGCCAGAAGAATACCGACAACCGTCAGTACAAGCCCGGCCACGATTCCAAAAGCCACTGTTGTATGTATCGACTTTTGCAGACTGTCTTTATTTTTTGCTCCATAATACCTGGCGATAACAACACCGGCACCCATGGCGATTCCGTTGATAAAACCGACCAGAAGGAAGATCAGATTGCCCGACGAACTGACCGCCGCCAGTGCATTACTTCCAAGGAAATTCCCTACGATCAGGAAATCGGCCGTATTATATAACTGCTGAAACAAATTTTCCAAAAATAATGGGATGGCAAATAAAATGATCCTCCTGGCGATACTCCCCTCCGTCATTCTTGTCTTGCTTTCTGTGCTTATATCAAACCCCCCAGTTTATCCAATTTTTGTCGCACATAACAAGCGGAAACAAATTCATTATAATGAATCTGTTATCAAATAACAAGGCTGGAAGGATTTTTCATACTCGACACCGTAACCTCCGGATGACGATACTGGGGCCGATGAGTTAAAAATGGCACACGCAGCAATGTAGCGTGTTTCGGACGCCAGTGCAGGCATGCATAACATGCTTTGATAACCTTAAAGCTTTTCATCAGTGTCAGATGCCACAAAGAATGTTCTCCGTAAAAATTCTTCTTTGCTTGCCACCCGTTGTCAGATGTGCTATATTATATATATAAGAAGGGGAAGTCAACGACACACGACCTACCCTTGATAGCTTAAAGAACTGTTTTATTTACCAGCCGTTCACTATTGCAGTAGTGGGCGGCTATTTTTTTCTCCCAAAGATTGTATAGCACAATCCTATGAGAGTGACAATGAAGATACCTATCTGGATCAGATCCGAATATGTAACATACATTAACAACCCTCCTTTCTTTCGTCTGGAGGGTTGCCCCTCCGAAGAGGGTAGGCCGCCTTGAAGTGTTCTGACTTCCCGCAAAATCAGTATAACATGTACTCCTTGCCTATAGCAATCTGCTTTTCTTGTGTTTATTATAATATCCAGAAAGTGTATTTTTTCTATACAATCTCAAACACAAGAATCTTTTCTCTCGGATTTTCTCCCTCAAACAGATCCATACAATCTATCTCATCTGAGAACATCAGCTGTTCTTCCGTCATAAGATAACTGACATAAGCATCCGCCGGATACTAAAAAAGCAACTGTATTTCTCTCGGATGTTCATAAAAGGATTCGTAAATCCTCGCGAGAACCTTCTGTAAGATTTCTATTGAAAATGGGTTAAAAAAGTAACACCGGTCAACTTCTTTCGGTATCGGATACTCTCCCGCATCTGCTTTCACAAAGCAGGTACGTGCACCGGATACTGCCATCTCCCGGTTTTCCATGGCTCCCGAAAAAATCCGCTCATCGTATTCGATTCCCACTGACCGGCACCTGGTCTGATAGGACAGATAAAAACAGACGCGCCCTTTCCCTGTCCCATAATCCAGTACCGTATTTTGCTTCCCGATCATCCCGCTGTTCGCCAGCCTCTCCAGCACACAATACGGTGTCGGCTCATACGGATACCGGTACTGGTCTGCGTGCGAATCATCCCGGCCGGTTGTCCTGATCTTCAGCAGTTTATCCCATTGTGTTTCGTTCTGATTCATCGTTGTCTTCCTTTCCTCCGTCTGCAAATCCTTCTTTCCTTACCGGTAAACGCACTCCGGAACCCGTAGATTGTGACGGCCGCATTGCCATAATTTTGCTAAATGATCTTTCCCGATAAATGATCGATCTCATGCTGCGCGATCTGAGCTGTCCATCCGGACAGTTTCTGTCGTTGCTTTTTCCAGCTGGAATCATAGTATTCCACTTCGATTTCCTGATATCTGGTTGTCTTGCGAACTCCTTCCAGGGACAGACATCCTTCCTCCGTCTCATATCTTCCCCGTCTGGAAATGATCACCGGATTAAACATCACCACATCGATCAAGCCCATGTTCACGATAATAATATTTTTCTTCACACCGATCATATTTGCCGCCATGCCCACACAGGCCTCCCGATTCGCCTGCAAGGTATCCAGCAGATCTCTTCCAACCGAAAGATCCGCCTGCGTTGCCGGCTCCGAGGGCTGTCCTAAAAAGAAAGTATCTCTTACAATTTGTTTTACCATTTTGCTACTCCTCAAACTCTTTCTCATGTTTCTTGAAAAACTCATAAAAATACCGCACATTTTCCAGTTCGCACCATTCACAACATTGGTAATCGTCTGTGTCTATATTATAAATCTTTGCATCCAGCGTTCCAAGCATAAACGGTGAATGTGTGGCAATAACAAACTGGCAGGAGAGGAATCTCGCCATTTTATTAATTTCTTCTGCCAGCAATACCTGATTCGCAGGCGACAATGACACCTCCGGTTCGTCCAACAGATACAAAGCATCCGGCAACAGGTAGTCTTCAAAGAATTGCATTGCTGTTTCTCCATTCGAATATTTTTCCTGCGCAAATGTAATATATTCCAGCTGACGTCTTCCCTCCCGTGTCTGAAAATACTCTTCTGCCTCTTTACGGGAATGTCCGTTTTTCATATAATCATATTCCATTCCATCCGTCAGAATCTGCTTCTGCTGAATTTTCTTGATCTCATATAAGATGTCTTCGCTTTTGATGAATCTGCTGTTTTCAGGAATCTTTCTGATGGTATTGCCAAACTCATCCTCTCCGTAGCTAAAACAACATTCTGCCGAAAATTTACCACAATAATCTACAATTCCGAAAGAATTACTGGTAGCATATTCTCTGCCCTTTACCATGAGCTTGTTTGCCATGATATTTAATATCGTCGATTTCCCCGATCCATTATTGCCGTACAGCACCGTGATCGGAGAAAATACAAAAGGCTCTATGTCTTTTCCTCGAAACACATGATAAGGATATATGTTAGGATTTTTTACTTGTTCATTACTTAACCTGAAACTGCTTAAATATATCACTAAAAACTCCTTCCACACATGGTTTTATATTTTTCAATGCTCATGCCTGTCAATCTGGATGCTAAACATGTTTCATATTATTTTATCATAAAGTAACACATATGAACCGCATAATTTTGCCGTTCTCCCGATTATGTGATTAAGCCGAACATATACCGAGGAAAATACAGAGTTTATTTCATTCTCTCTTTCTACTGATTATTGTTTGTTTTTCATGATTCCAATATAATAAAATACATACAAAAAATACGTATACAGCATGCAGACTTACAAGATCCAAAGACAGCGAGCCACCAAACCTGTAAGTTCAGTGGCTCGCTGCCTGTTGCCTTTCTACATATGCTGTAATTGATTTATTATGTATTCTGTTCTCCGGATCGCCTCAGCCACCTGGCGTCTTGCCGTATTGATCCGGTCCTGTACCATCCAGTTCACTACGAGCCCATCAAAAAAATAATCCGCAAAAGAAAGAAAGTCGCCGGTATCCATATGCAGATCACATGCCAGATTAACATCATTCAATTCCTTACTGAAATTGCGAAGATCGTATTTTGCCTGCTTCATGTTCTGCTTTGCCTGATCCATCTTGGAATGTTTCAGCATCGTAGTAAAAAATCCACCACCAAACATATCAACCAGTCCCCAGTTCTTTGCACTGTTCAGGTTCTCTCTGGCTGTTCGCAGACTGTTCAAAGCTCTGTTTCCTGCTGTTGAAGATAAAACATTGCCTTCTGCGTTTTGAGCATACGATAGTAATACTGGGATAAAATATTCCGTTGTAAAGTTCTAACACTCCAGGTCTGCTCTGCCGCTTCCTTTTCATACCAGTCACGGGCTTCTTTATCTTTAACTTGTAGTAACACTGCATAATGCGACCATGATAATAAACTCACAGATTTTCCAGACGCTGTCTGGAAAATTTCTGGATAATTGCTTTTTTGAAACTGCCCCCAAAGCTCTGCCATATGTAAATCATTAGATACCAAATGTAATGTAGTTTCTATATCATCCTTACTAAAATAGACTTTCTCTTTTCACATGTAGCAGAGAATGCTGTACATAAAATCTGCTTCTCTATCTGTTCTCCATAGGAATTCATAATCACTAAGTTCAGTCAAATTGTACATTGTTAATGTGCTCAGTAATTGGTACTATTCTCGTAACCATCTACAGATATCAACCACTTGCACTCCTTTATAA
>OGRJ01000488.1_pt1 | contig 38604 bp, 39 predicted proteins | sample 1553411 | NCBI WGS metagenome assembly OGRJ01 (sample SAMEA2580084, study PRJEB22360) | human gut metagenome | biome: human gut; feature: human-associated habitat; material: faeces | place: Denmark | collected 2008/2010
CAGACAGGACGCCTTTTTATCAGATTCTTTTGCTCAGCTTAATAGAGGAATTGGGAGGACCAGCCGCATAAAATCAAGCCTTTGGATTAACAATATCGCGCCAATCAAGGTCTCCACGGTCGAGGCTGTGAATCAATGCCTCCGCAGTTGCAATATTGGTTGCAACCGGAATATTATGCACATCGCACAAGCGAAGCAGATTGGCTTCGTTGGGCTCATGTGGCTTCGGGCTAAGGGGATCGCGGAAAAACAGGAGTAAATCGATTTCATTGCACGCGATCCTTGCAGCAATCTGTTGATCGCCGCCCTGTGAACCGCTTAGAAACCGCTGGATGGAAAGCCCAGTTGCCTCAGAGACAATTTTGCCCGTCGTGCCAGTGGCGCACAGTGTGTGGCGGCTGAGTACGCCGCAGTAAGCGATACAGAATTGCGTCATAAGCTCCTTTTTCGCGTCATGGGCAATTAGTGCGATATTCATATATGCAGCTCCTTTTTTATGAGAGTGTTGATTCAAAAATAACAATTCTTATTCCTATCATAACAGATAAATTACATTTTATCAAGATGTTTTAACGGGATTTTCTCTCCTTCGATCCTTTTTGCGATTCGAAGATACGCGCTGCCCGCCGGGCAATCAAAGGGCACTGGTTTGCCCATCGCCGCACGGTACGTAACATTCGGATCATCCGGCACAATGCCGAGCAGACGGGCACCCGCGCTGTCGATCACCTGGTCGATATTGAGCAGCTGGCGTTTTGAAACGGGCTGAGCCTTAAAGCGGTTGATAATGAGGTGAATCGGCGCGATGTCCATCGCATACAGCGCGTCTACAGCCGCGGCGGCGCTACGAACGCAGACCGCATCCGGCGTGGAAACGACCACCGCTTCCTGCGCCGCACTGGCAGCCAAGCGAAACCCCCGCTCGATCCCTGCCGGCGCGTCAATAAGGATATCATCAAAAAAGGCATCGTACTGTGCGGTAAGGGAGTGCATGGCACCCGGGGTAAAGGCGGGAGTGTCGCGCAAAGGCGCGGCGAGAAGATGAAGGCCGCCCACCGATAAGGGCGCTTTTTCAGGCGCGCAACGGCCCAACAGGACATCCGCCCAGTCGTAAACTGTGTTTTCCGCGCATCCTAGGATCAAATCCAAGCTGCGCAGGCCGATATCGCAATCGATTAGGAGGATGTGTTTGCCCATGCCTGCAAGCGCTCCGCCGAGCCCGGCAGCCAAAGAGGATTTCCCCGCGCCGCCCTTGCCGGAGGCGATCACAATTTTTCTAGCCATGGTGTTCCACTTCTCCTTTCAAGCGTTATTGCAGAAGGGTATTGCCTTCCTGCGGAAGGTCCATTGCGCTTTCGCTGCCGGAGAAATATTGGTTGTAGATTTCTGCTGCGACCGGCGCGCAGTCAACGCCAGTGTCCCCGCTTTCAATGACAATCCCTATGGCAATTTCAGGATCGTTTACAGGAGCGTAAGTAATTAGGACAGCGTTATAATCATTCTGCCATTGGCCGTTGATTTTGCGCTTCACCTGGGACGTGCCGGTTTTAGCGGCGGCCTTGACGCCATTTTTAATTTTGGAGAAGGAGCGCGCGCAGAAGCCGGTTCCGTCGCCCACGCGTCGCATCCCTTCATGCACCAGATCAATCGTGGATTTGCTGATATTCAGATTGGCGGAGACGACTGGTTCCTTCTCCAACACCGTTTTGCTGTAATCATAGGATTTAATGGATTTGACCAAATGTGTTTCATAGCGCGTGCCGCCATTTGCAATAGTGGCAGCATAGTTTGCAATTTGGAGCGGGGTAAACAGGTTGTAGGATTGGCCGATCGCATACTGCACCGTATCGCCGGGGCGCCATGGAGTGCCAATCGATTCGGCATATTCCGGCGTGGCAAGCGTGCCGGTTTCTTCCGCGATCTCAATGCCTGTCGGCTGGCCCAGGCCAAATTTTCGGGAATACTCATTCATTTTTTCAATGCCGATCTGATATCCGGCCTCAAAGAAGAAGTTGTTGCAAGAAATCTCGATGGCATGCACAACGCTGATATTGCGATGCGTGCCTGTGCTGCATCCGAGCTTTAGCTCGCGGTATCTTTGGTACCCCCCCCGGCCGCCGCAATAATAGGTAGTGTTTGCATTAAAAACACCTTCTTCCAGGCCGGTGATGGCGATGCCAGGCTTCATGGTAGAGCCGGGCTCATAAGCGCTCATCATTGCACGGTTCCACAGAGGTGCATTTTCCGCCTTAGAGAGCTCGTCATAATTTTTACTGTAGGTAGAGATATCATAGGTAGGGTTTGATACGGCGGCAAGCACCTCGCCGGTGTGAACGTCGATTACCACGGCGGCTCCGCAGAAGGGGTGATCAGGCTGCTCGGCTTTGAGCTCTGCAATCCGCTTTGCAAGGGCTTCGTTCGCAACTTTTTGGAGGTTTTTATCAATGGTGAGAATGATCGTGTGTCCCTGCTCCGGCTCCTTGACGTATTCTGTTGTGATATTGCCGTCGTCGTCCTTTGTAGTGCGTTTCACGCCGTCTGTGCCGCGCAGGTATTCTTCCATTGCCTTTTCGATGCCGTTTTTGCCGATGGAATCGGTTTGGAGATAGCCTTTCTCTTTATATTTTTCATATTCATTTTCACTGATTGCGCCGACCATGCCGAGGATATGGGGAGCAAGCGCGCCATCCACATATTCGCGGTATGGTACGACCTCAATCTCAACGCCCTGATAAAAATCGCTTTTTTCTTTGATTTCCGCTACCGTTTGGGTGGAAACATCTTCCGCGAAGGTGTATGGCGTGCGCTTACTGAACATCAGGCGGTGCATCTCATAGTATACGGAAGCAATTTTGCGCGCCTGTTCCGGCGTATATTCCTGGAGGCTGTATTTTTCAATGAGCGCATCCAAGCAATTCTGCGCGGTTGCATAACTGTTAACATGCAGGATTTCATCTGATTTTAGGTAGGCCACATCACTCTCCCGATTCTCCGGGAAGGCAATTTTGCCGCTTTCATCATAAATCAGCGGAAGGTTGTCAATCCATTTTTCCCCTTTGGATTCCAGCAGCTCAATGAGGCTGTTGACGAGCTGATTACGCTGCGCAATCTCATCTTTATTATCAGCAGGGAATTTTTCTGCTGTGAATGTGATCGAGTTGCCCTGCCGGTTGGTCACAAGCGGATTGCCGTTGCGATCCAAAATTTCGCCGCGTGCCGCCTCCACCCGCGTGCTGGCGGAGCTGATGGACTTACCTTGTTCGGCATATTCGGCGCCGTGGACAAGTTGCAGCTGAACAAGGCGGCCTGCAAATAGAAGCAGGAATACGCCCAGCAGACAGACAGAGATGATAACGCGGGAGGTACGTTTGTCCTGATTCATCGGTTCGGCCCATCCTTTCATGCTCAAAAATGTTTTCGTAAAAAATCGTAAAAGACACAGCGGTTAGAAACTGCTGTGTCAAAAATGCTCTGTTCATGGAAACCGCCGTTTTGGTGGCGATTGAGTCAACCATCTGGTTGGCGCTCATGCAGCGCGTCGGATGGAAATCATGCCATCTAGAGGATTACGGACGGCTCTTCATTTGTAGAAAGCGGGTTTTTCAGCTTCCTGCCGAGCGCACGTAGGGGGAAGAAAAAAAGGGGCAGGAACAGCACCGCATACAAGCTTGCGGGCAGGTAAAAGCGCACGAGGGCGCTCATAGCGCCATCATAACCCGGAATCACCAGAAAAACCAGCCAATAAAGCAGGTTGTGCACCAACGCCGCGCATGTGGACAGGAGCAGTGCCGTGACAAAATTGACCCGCATCAGGTAGTGCAGCAACAACCCGCAGATGCAGCCGATGATGAGCAGAACAACGGCGTGGAATCCATCTCCACGCGTGCCCACGGCATCCCAAAGCATACCGGCAAACATGCCAAAGCATGCGCCTGCCATTTCACGCTCCAACATGGCAATACAAACCACAAGCGGAATTAAAGGCATCGCGCTGACGCTATATATTCTAGGCAACAGACCGCCCGTGTTTTGCAGCAGGGATACGAGCAGGATGATTACAGAGAGAATTCCCCATCGCAGGTAGACCTGCTTTTTTTCCTTTTTCACCATCGAAGGCCCTGCCTTTCTGCAAGGATTCCAGCGCGCGCTCCCGCCATTATGGCGCGCTGCTGCCGGAAGCGTTTTGCGCATCCTCCGCCGTTTTCTGCCCCTCAAAGGCAGTGATGATAAAAACATCGTGCACTGCGCTAATCTCGACGCCCGGCTTGACTACCGCATAAGCGGAAATATCATACGTATTATTTTTTACATCCTCCACTGTGCCAATAAGGATGCCCTGCGGGAAGAATTCGCCTGCGCCGGAGGTCTGCACAATTCCGCCTTTGGAAACAACGGTTGAGCGCTCCAGGCCGGTGAGCTGACATTTGCCCTCCCGGGATAATGCAATATCCGTGCCGAGGACACCCTGCTCATTGGTGTTGGACTCTTCCGCGCTGACGTTAACTGATGGATCAAGGATTGTTTTCACCGTGCACCCGGTGCTCCATACGCGCTCCACGCGGCCAACCAGATACTGGCCGGAAATAACAGGGTCGTTGGGCTCGACCCCATCGGAGGAGCCCTTATTGAGCGTAAAGGAATAAAATAAATCCGCCGAATCGCGCGCAATGATCGAAGCGGGCGCCATCTCCCAATCCTGATGGGCTTCTTTCACGCCCAAAACGGATTCATAGGAAGTGATCTGACGCTTCATTTCGTCATAATCAACCAGTTTTTTTTGATAATCCGCTATCTGCTGCTTGAGCTCGTCGATCTCCTTTGCGTAGGTGCCTGCGGAGACAAAGCCGCCGGAAAAATTCCCGATTTGCTCCGACACATAGGCGGAAAGCCGCTGCAAGGGGGAAAAAACCGCCCCAAGCAGAGAGGAAGAAGGCGACGCTCCGCCATGGGAGGCCGCCGCAATGATAATCCCAATCATCAGCGCGGCAAGGATGCCGAGCAAAATCTTAAAACGCTTGCTGTGAAAGAAACGCTGCATAAAAATCCCTGCCTGCCTTCCGAGTCAGGCCCAAGGGGCCAAGGGACTCAGTTGTAATCTCTGGTGCCGGTGATGCCGAGCACATCGGATTCCAGACACATGCCGGTGCCGTCTACCACGCAGTCCAGAGGATTTTCCGCCACATGAACGGGCATCTTCGTCTCAACAGCGATCAAACGATCCAGCCCGCGCAGCAGCGCTCCGCCACCGGTGAGCATAATGCCGTGATCAATGATATCCGCAGAGAGCTCCGGCGGTGTTTTTTCAAGCGTGGCCCGGATCGCATCCAAGATTTGGTTAACCGGATCCGCCAGCGCCTCGCGGATTTCCTCGGAGCTTACTTCGATGTTTTTCGGCAGGCCGTCCATCAGGTTGCGACCTTTGACGTCCATTGTGCCTTCGCCTTCATAAGGGTAGGCAGAGCCGATTCTAATTTTAATCTCCTCTGCTGTGCGTTCACCAACTAGAAGATTATATTTCTTTTTGATATAAGAAATGATCGCTTCATCAAAATTATCGCCTGCAATGCGCGCGGAGCGAGAGGTGACGATATCCCCCAGGGAGATGACGGCTACCTCGGAGGTGCCGCCGCCGATATCGACGACCATGCTGCCTGTTGCTTCGCTCACGGGAAGGCCGGCGCCGATCGCCGCGGCCATCGGCTCATCGATCAGGCTGACGTATTTCGCGCCTGCGCTGCGGGCCGCGTCATGCACGGCGCGCTTTTCCACCTCGGTTACGCCGGAGGGGATACAGATCATTACGCGGGCACGGTTGAAGGGGGAACCGCTCGTTGCACGGCGGATAAATTCCTTGAGCATATCGGAAGTAATGTCAAAATCCGCAATTACGCCGTCCTTCAGGGGGCGGACTGCGATAATGGAGCCGGGGGTACGGCCGATCATTTCTTTTGCTTCAATACCTACCGCCACAACGCGGTTCGGATTAGAACGGACGTCTACCGCAACCACGGAGGGCTCGCGGGTGACAATCCCTTTACCTTTTACGAATACGAGTGTGTTTGCAGTGCCAAGGTCAATGCCGATATCCTGTGAAAATAACATGGCGTTCAAACTCCTTTCCAAGCGGGGCGCCGGAGCCCGGCTGCACCCATAACATATATTATTATAACCTTAATTAAAAACTTTCTCAACCGCAAATGGAAAAAACCTGTGCAGTTTTTCGCCTGTTTTCGCCTTATTTTCTGGCGAAATTCTATATCTAATCACACTGAAAGAAGGAGCAAATGGGGCGGATCTACAAAACGGCACTGTTCACCCCGTATTGGGAAAGGAGCCGCGCCGTTTGCGCAATGGGAAGCCCCATCACATTAAAATAATCGCCCTGGATGCTTTCCACCAGAAGGCAGCCGTAACCTTGAATCCCATAGGCGCCAGCCTTATCCATTGGCTCCCCTGTGGCGATATAGCTGCGAATTTCATCATCCGATAAAGCGTAAAAGCGCACGGTAGTAGCGCAGGAGAAGGCTTCTTTTTGGCCGTTTTCACCCGGTAGCGCGACGCATACGCCAGTATATACGGTGTGTTCATGCCCGGCAAGAGAGCGAAGCATAGCGAATGCATGCGCTTCATCCTTCGGCTTTCCGAGAATGGCGCCATTCCATACCACAATCGTATCTGCGGCAAGAATAAGCTCGTCTTCCGCGGCATGCTGTGCGGCGCATGCAGCCTTTTGCGCAGCAAGCTCCGCCACCGCCCGGCCAGGAGGGAGAGCGGGATCTAGGCGCTCCTCAAGCTGCACGGGCCGCACAGAGAAAAGATAGCCTGCGTTTTCCAAAATTTCTCGCCTGCGCGGGGAAGCGGAGGCTAAAATGAGCTTCATAATCCATCTCCAATCGAGTGAAAAATCAGAATAAAACCTATATGATAGAATAAATGCTCATATAATGTGATGAGGATTGGGCACATGACCCTTTTCGGGTTTATCGGCCGGTGGAGCCAAAGCCCCCCGCTCCCCGCTGTGTTTGTGTAAGGGTATCCACCGCCTCTATGACGGGGCAGAGGATGGGCAGAACGGCAAGCTGTGCAATCCGTTCACCGGGCTGAATTTGATAGGGCTCGTCGAATTGGTTGATCAGCCCTACGCACACCTCGCCGGTATAATCGCTGTCAATCACGCCAACGCCGTTGGCAAGCGCAATTCCGTGCTTGATGCCGAGCCCGCTGCGGGCAAATACGAAGCCAGCCGTCCCTTCTGGCAATTCAATGGCAATGCCGGTGGGAACCACCGCATGGCCCCGCGCTGGAAGCAGCAGGGGAGCGTCGATGCAGGCGCAGAGATCCAGCCCAGCGCTGCCCGGTGTGGCACGCTGGGGGAGAATAGCGTTTTCGCGCATTTTTTTTATTTTCAAGGTTGTCATAGCAAGGGTGCATCCTTTCTATCTATTCGGTTTTTGGCTTCTGTGTAAGAGTATAGGGCGGTTTTATCGTGTTTCAAACAGAGAAATATGCCGCCCGTCCATTTCTTAGGCCGGCATCTTTTGTGTTCCCAATTTAACCGGTTATTCCACGCCGCGGAAATAGAGTCCTCGTGTATAAGCGCCGTTTGGCGCGGTTCCATTTTGATATTGGGTGAGAATCCCGACGCATTGCTCCGGCGTTTCATGGGTAAAGTACAAAAGTAGGAAATCGATCTTCTGAATTTCGGCAAGTCGATCCGCCAAATAGATCGGGCGAGAGTTGAATAGCTCGCTGCATCCATCCATGCAAGAAACCGGGAAACGAACGCCCTTCCGATCGATTAAAACCCCATCTTTTCTGCATGAACGGCAGGATTTGCCGTTGGAAATGGGGCAGTTGCGGGTGAGCATGAGCGGAATGCTGCCATATGCGATCAGACCGCGCGGCATTTCTCCACCTAGCGCAGACGCCTGCGCAAGCGTTAGCTCGAAGGAGAGTGTGGCCTGGCTTAGCCCTATAGAGGCGGCTTGCTCCAGCGCCTGTGTATTGAACAGGTTGAGCCCGAAGCCGCCATGGATGAGAAATCCGGCCTCTCGTGCCATGCGGACAGCGTCCAGCGTATGCGCAAGCGCTGTTGTTACACCTGCCTGCTTGGCTGCCTTTAAGCTCGCACGGACAGCGCCTTCCCTGCCAAACAACCCGCGTGGGATTTCCACCGCAATAGGCGCCCCGGTCTGCACCAACGCCTTGAGCTTTGGCGCGGGGGTGTGGAGCGGAAGATAAACGCAGGCGAAGGCGCTCAAATCCGGCGGAAGCTGCCCTTCGTCTGCAAAACGCGCGTAGAATCCAGCAGGCGCCTTCGTTTGATGGGTAGGCGCCTTCATAATGCCGGATTGCACTCGTTTCACAGCAGGCTTACCCAGCAGGCCGGTAAGCGCTGCCAGCGCCTCGCGCCGCAACGAATTGAGGCAGGAGAGGGGAGCGCTCAGGCCCGGCGCAAGGTCACAGTAAACCGATTGTGCATAATATGGGGTGCCGCCGCATTTGGAGAGCTGGCGCGTCACCTCCACTTCGGTGAGCGGACGGGTCAGGGCCGCCTCCGGCAGTTTTTCCGATTGCACACGAGCGCTTTGGCCGCGTGCCTCAGCGGTCAGCGTGAGCGGGATGCCCGGCCGCATCGTGAAAGAGAAGGCAACGCCGATCAACGGCCGTTCTTTTTCATAAAGACGAGAAAGCTCCTTGAGCACAGGAGCCGCTGCCGATACATTCTCTCTGCTCCGGGTGCCAAACATGGCGCGGCCTCGCTGCCCGGTTTAGTAGCCATCGGTGAAGCCGGAGCGAGAAAAAACCGCCTGAAGCTGCCGGGAGAGTGCGCCTTCTGGCTTGCCGTTTTCAAGCGCTTGGCGGCAGGCTGTGACCGCCGCGGCAACGTATTCCGGCCGTTTCATGCGCCCTTCAATTTTAAAGGACAGCACGCCAGACTCATGGAGCGTGCGGATGTACGGAATCAGGGAAAGATCTTTCAGGCTTAGGTCAGCTCCCGTGCCGCCGGGCGCGGCAAAGGGGAGGCGGCAGGGCTGGGCGCAGAGGCCTCGGCTGCCGGAACGGGAGCCAAGCATAGCGCTGAGATAACATTGGCCGGAGACGCACATACACAGCGCGCCATGGATAAAAATTTCTAGTTCAACTGGTGACTCGGAGGCAAGCGCCATGATTTCCTCCAGCGTCAGCTCGCGGGGCAGCACCGCGCGGGTGAAGCCAAGGCCTTTGAGCTCCTCCAGGCCCGCCAGCGTCTGCACCGACATCTGGGTGGAGGCGTGCAGCGGAATGCCGGGCGCGCAGCTTTGCGCAAGCCTGGCAATGCCAAGATCCTGTATGATCAAAGCGTCGATACCGGATTCACAGCTCAGGGCGAGCATGTGCTCCGCATCTTTTAACTCCGCATCCCGTACCAGGGTGTTGAGCGTTAAGTATACCTTCACGCCGCGCTCATGGCAATAGCGAACGGCTTCTTTTAGCGCTTCATCGTCAAAATTCTCCGCATTGCGGCGGGCATTGAGCAGCTTGCCGCCCAGATAAACGGCGTTCGCACCGCAGCGAACTGCGGCGGTGAGGGCTTCTCTTGTGCCAGCCGGGGCGAGAATTTCAGCCTCTGTTCGTTTTCGCATGTTTCGCATGTTTATTTTTTGCCGGTTTCGGCCAGCTTTGCGCGCAGGTTTTGAATTTCGCGGTTGAGGCGGTCCACTTCACGGCGAGAAACTTCCACCTCCATGCGCGCGCGGGCCGAATCCTCAAGATACTCCCGGATTTGAGAGCGAAGGTTATCCGCACTGCTCTCTGATTTGCGATAGGCGTCCATTGCATCGAGGGAGGCGAGGATTGCCGCCTGCGTGAGGGAAAGCCGCTCATTTTCATGCATCAGGCCGCTGATTGTTTCGTCCAGCTGGGCGCCGAGGGACTGTGTGTATTCCACATCGTCCTCTGTGGTGACATAATAATCCGTGCCGCAAATTTGCAGCCTGACTCTGTTCTTTTCCATACCTAAAATGACATCCTTTCTAACAGACGGTTTCAAAAATAATGCGGAATCGTTTCTATCGTGAAAAATAGGGCCGCATTTTAAAATACGCATAGATGCCCTATTGGTTATTATACTATAGATTGTCCATGCGGGAAAGAGGAAAAACGCTTTTTTCTCAGGAGATGCAAATGGAACGAGCAAATCGATTTTTTACAGGTATGTTCCCGTAAAATTGTGTAAAGCTAAAGGGGATAGCACTTTTTTTATGAGAATTTTCAATGCAGGAGAATGAAATCATCCCTTATAGTTGAAATTATTGGAATATTCATATAAAATAGATAAAGCAAATGGATTTAAAATCTTTATTGACAAAATTTTTTGGAGGAAACATATGAAATATACACTTTCTAAGGAGCAGGCAAATAAGCTAATGACGGCTAAGCTTTCCCACTTCTTCGGCGTGACGCCGCAGGAGGCTTCCTATGAGCAATTCTATAAAGCCATTGCCATGATCGTGCGGGATATGATGAGCGACGGCCGCACGGAGTTTGAAGAAAAGGCCGATCAGGGGAGTGCAAAGCATGTTTACTACCTCTGCATGGAGTTCCTGATGGGGCGCTCTCTAAAGAATAATCTCTATAATCTCGGCCTGACCGACGTGTTTAGCAGGGTTCTGGCAGATTATGATATTAAAATGGATAATCTTTATGAGAGCGAGCCGGATGCGGGCCTCGGCAACGGCGGCCTAGGGCGGCTTGCCGCTTGTTATCTCGACGGCCTTGCCACGCAGGGATACTTGGCTACCGGCTATTCGATCCTCTATGAGTATGGCATTTTCAAGCAGAAAATTGTGGATGGCTGGCAGACAGAGCTGCCGGATTTTTGGCTGCCAGGCGGTGAAGTGTGGCTGGTGCCAAAAGAAGAGTGCGCCATTGAGGTGCGCTTTGAGGGCGAGATCGAAGATCAATGGGATGGCTCCTATCACCATACCGAGCATAGAAACTATAAACCGATTATGGCGATTCCAAACGACATGTATGTGTCCGGCAAAGACGGCAGAGGCATCAGCGTGCTGCGCCTATGGACGGCGAAAGCGCCCGGCCTTGATATGACGCTCTTCAACCAGGGCGACTATATGCGTGCCATGGAGCAGAACGCCATGGCGGAGGTGATCAGCAAGGTGTTGTATCCGGCTGATAATCATCCGGAGGGTAAGAGCCTGCGCCTGCGCCAGCAGTATTTTCTGGTATCCGCCTCTGTGCAGGATATTGTACACCGCCATCTGCGGCAGTATCCTTCACTTGATAATTTTGCGGATAAGGTAGCGATTCATATCAACGATACGCACCCCACTATGGCAATCCCCGAGCTGATGCGTATTTTGCTTGATGAGTGCGGCTACGGCTGGGATGATGCCTGGCGGATCGTAACCAACACGTTTGCCTATACCAACCACACAGTGATGAGCGAAGCGCTCGAATGCTGGCCGGAAGATCTGTTTCAGCGTATGATCCCGCGCATCTATCAGATTACCAAAGAGATTGACAACCGTTTTCGCGCCTTCGTCTGGGGCGCGACCGGGGATGCGGATCGGGTGGAGCGTATGGCGATTATCTCCAACGGCGTAGTGCGTATGGCAAACCTGTGCGTGGCCGCCTGCCATAGCGTAAACGGCGTTTCGGCCTTGCACAGCCAGATTTTGAAAGACAGCGTTTTTAAGGATTTTTATGGCTTGACGCCGCTGAAATTTAAAAACGTGACCAATGGCATCGCGCACCGGCGCTGGCTCTGCCAGTCGAACCCGGCCTTGAGCGGGCTGATCACCGAGTTGATTGGAGACGGCTTTGTCCACAATGCCGGAGAATTGCTCAACCTGCGTAAATATGCCGACGATAAAACGGTGTTGGAACAGATCGGCCGTGTGAAGTTGGAGAATAAGGAGCGCTTTGCGGCACTTGTCAAAAAGGCAAACGGCATTGCGCTGGACCCCACCTCAATTTTTGATGTGCAGGTCAAGCGGTTGCATGAGTATAAACGGCAGCATCTCAACGCGCTGCATATTTTAGCGCAGTACCTGATGCTTAAGGAAAACCCCAATATTGATTTCATCCCCCGCACCTATATTTTTGGCGCAAAGGCGGCGTCCGGCTATTTTATGGCAAAAAAAATTATCAGCTTTATCTGTGCGCTGGCGGATGTGATCAACCGTGACCCGGTGGTGAAGGATCGGATTAAAGTCGTCTATATGGAGGATTACAACGTAACAATGGCGGAGCATTTGATGCCCGCCGCCGATATCAGCGAGCAAATTTCCCTAGCGGGCACAGAGGCGAGCGGCACGGGCAACATGAAACTGATGCTAAACGGCGCGCTGACGCTCGGCACGCTTGATGGAGCGAATGTAGAGATCCGTGAAGCGGTTGGTGATGAGAACATGTTCCTTTTCGGCATGACCACGCCGGAAGTGAACGACCTGAAACGCAAAGGGTATGACCCCAACAATTATTATCTAAATAACAGTGAATTGCGCCGCGCGATTGACGCGATGAAACTTGGCATCAATGGTGTGTCTTTCCCGGAAATTGCCTCTTCCCTGCAAAACAGCGATCCCTATATGGTGATGGCGGATTTCGATGATTATCGCCGCGCCCAGCAGCGGGTGGCCCAGACTTGGGCGGATCGTGAGCAGTGGAACCGTATGTCCCTGATGAATACGAGCGGGGCGGGGCGTTTTGCGGCTGATCGTGCGATCGAAGAATATGCAAAGGATATTTGGCACACAGGAAGAGCGACGAAATAAGAGATTCCCCTAAACGGGCAAAGATGTGTTTTTTGATGTCTATTCAGAAAGGGCAGATGCAAAATGTTTTTCATTTTGCATCTGCCCTTTTGCAAACCTTATTAAACGATCTTGTGCTTCTATTTTCTGAGGTAACAGCTTTTCCGGGCCGGCCTCCATCAACGCATTTGGTTGATATACTCTAAAAATGATGGACCATCCGCTCTTCTTTTACTGTGAAAAGCGAATTTAACGGAGGATGCATAGGTTAAAATTATTTGCTGATTGTGCCGTGAGTTATTTTAGTTTTACATATTTTGCGCTTACAAAGCCCTTTACGCCGTTGGAAAGCTGCACCTGATACCAGCCGTTTTGTGCGCTGCCAATCACGGTAAAGGATTGCCCACGGCTGAGCGTGGCGAGAACGGCGGCAGAGGTAGATGCAGATTGGCGGACATTGACGTTGGAGCCGGTGGAATAGCCGGTGCGAGTCGACTCAGGCTGATCCTCTGCCCCATCAATGCGTACATATTCTGAGCTGACATATCCCGTTTTGCCATCCCCAAGTCTTACATGATACCATCCATCCAGAATGCCAATAATTTTTACGACATCCCCTTGGCTGAAAAAGGCGATTGTTTCACTTTGCAGAGAGGGCTCCTGACGAATCCGAAGGGATGAAGCGGTAACTCTGCCATAGTGAAGTATTTCATCCTCTGCGTCCCCATCCGGATGGGTTAGCCAGGAGGTAAGGTTCTGTAGAATGTGCTCGGAAGCTTGTGATAGGGACCATGAACCCAGACCCTTTAGATTATATTGATGGATTAGCTTAATTTTGCTGCGCAGGGAACGCTCGTCCTCAAACCATACGGTGTATCGACCGGGCGCAAGCGCTTTACCGTTCACAATATATTCTTTATCGCCCTGCTTTACAGTGAATTCTGCTTTTGGAGACTGGTACGTCTCATCATAAGTGATGGTCGCATTATAGTCGGGAAGCATCCGGCTTAATACATCCAAACTGATTCCATGCCCTTTGAGATTACCATCAGAGCTCCAAATTCTCCCATAAAATGGAACTCCTAATACGATCTTTTCAGCGGGGACATAACGCCGCGCATATTGAATGGAGCGCTCTACAAAATTATAACTAGCGACAGGCCCCTCTGAGCTGCCATTCCAACTTTCATCATAGGCCATAATCATCAAATAATCGGCGTATTCTGCCAAGCTTTTATAATCGTAAGAGCCGTGCCACCCGGTTGTCCACCCCTTGGGATTAGCGGCCACAGCTACAGATACCTCCTTTTCTCTGGGGATTCTTTGCCGAAGCGCAGCTACAAGGCGCGTATAAGCGTCTTTTTCTGTTTCGGTAACATTTTCAATATCCACATTTACGCCATCCAGCTGGTATTGTTCAACGTAATCTGCAATTTGCCGCGCCAACCCCTCCGGATCCCGCAGGGCAAGCTGGCCTGCTCTGCGATCCCAATGATTGCTCAGCATGGGCACCACTTTAATGTTCATACTGTGCATAGCACGGATTAATTCTGTGCTGATTGGGCCGAGTGCCAATTTCCCGTTTGCGTCAATATCGAAATAGGCTGGAGTAACGGTTTGAAAGGAGCCGACCGTTTTGACCAAATTAATTTGTTGCGCAATACTGCCCCCGTAAAGGTATGTCATATGAAATGGGAGCTCGGCCTGCACACTGTTTGATGCGCTCAACAGGCTTTCCAGCCGGATGGTATCAGTCAATTCTGATCGCATTTCCTCCAGATTGGCTGCAAAAACACTGTATGGGATGGAAGCAATTAAAATTCCGGATAGAATAATTTTTACAGTTTTGATTTGGAATTTCTTTGTTTGTGATAGAACGGATTGGAGGGATCGTTGCACACTTTCTTTTCGTTCTGCTGAAAATAAATCCGATCCGAATTCTACATTTTCAGGCAGAATGGTGATGATAAGGTCATAATCGTTATCTTGATGCCTCTGTATTGAATATTGCCACATTGTATTACCCGCCTTTATTGAGTTTTTATTAGTATATCCATATCAAAAAGAATCCGGCTGGAATGATACGGAAACAAGTGCCGAAAATAGGCTGATATGGATGCGGTTTGCCCCTATGCCATCATAAAAAATAGCCGGTAAGCGTTGTATCTCTGTGATCCCTTAATGAAGGCAGGCCCTGTTTTGCTATTCGCTGCGCTTCGTAATAAAAACACAACCGGTAGCTGGTTGACCTTGTAAGCGACGTATATCCCTTTGATTTTTATGATTGTGACAAGCGTTGCTCTATGGATTGGCTCACTTTATAATAGAAACAAAGCACCGGGTTGATTTTCAACCCGGTGCTTTTAGATTGCCTTTCTTTCAGACGAAACCCGCCCCTTATAACACAGCGGCGAGCTGATCAAGCTCCTGATCGATAAAGGCATTTTTTTTCAATCGGGGCTGACGGACTTTGCCTTCCTTTAGCACAGCATAGGGTTCGCGCATCGCTTCCAGTTGCTCCAGTGGATTGGCGCTGAGGATGAGCAGATCCGCATATTTGCCGCTTTCTACCGAACCGGTGATATCCGCAATGCCTAGAATTTCCGCGTTGGAAAGCGTCGCAGTGTAGATCGCGTAATTGGGAGAAACATGCATCATCTTCTGAAAATACCAAACCTCGCGCCACATATTGTATTGTGTGACGAAAGGGCAGGAAGCATCGGTGCCCATGCCGAGGTGAATCCCCGCCTCCATGGCGGTGCGTACCCCTTCACGCATTCCATCCAACACTACCTCGCTGTTGTAAACGCAGAGCTCATTGAGCTTCGTCACCTCAGGGGAGAGGCGGGCGAGCGGCAGGGCAGGCGAGAAGGTCATGATAATGCCGCCATCCCGCTCTAGCAAGATTTTTTGCAGGGCTTCGTCAAATCCAGCGCTGTGCTCCACCGTATCCACGCCGCCTTCAATGGCAACGCGCATTCCGTCCGGGCTTTCCGTATGCGATGCAACCTTCATGCCAAGCTCATGCGCACGGTCGCATACGGCACGTGTCTGCTCCAAATTCATCTTCAACTCGCCTGGGGAGCCCTTTTTCTTCGCATCCATCACGCCGCCAGTGACACAGATTTTGATGAAATCGGCTCCCGCCGCATGGTGCGCATCAACCAGCGCCCGCAGCTCCGCCGGATCGGAGGCGGTTTCAGCAAACGTGCCGTCGCCATGCCCGCCAGGCACAGTGATGGCTGTGCCGGAGCAATACATCCGTGGCCCGATCTTCTGACCAGCGCGCACAGCGTCGCGGATGCGCAGGTCAGAGCCGCAGAAATCGCCCACCGCGCGCAGCGTTGTGACGCCGGAATCCAGCTCAGCGAGCACGTGGGAGGCAACCATGGCATCCAGCACCTTGTGGCCGAGCTGGGTATGTACAAATTTCAGCACCGCTTTTTGCGAGCCGCCGCCCCCTAGCACTTTGCTGGGCATTCCGGTGCCGAAAAGATGTGCGTGCATGTTAATAAGCCCCGGCATGATGTATTTTCCGGTGCAATCCATTATTTCTGCACCGGTGCGGTCGATATTGCCGATGGCGGCGATTTTGCCGTCCTCAATCAACAAATCTGCCTTTTGGGCTTGGCAGTCCGGTTTTCCGCTGATGATGAACCCGCCTATGAGCGCTCTTTTCAATGGTAGCTCCTTCTTTCTGAATCAATTAGATGAAAATAGATGGAAAGGCCGCCTTCCGTTGCTCTGAATCCCGAAGGGAGCCTGGACAAGCTTGTGCGTTGGGCACGAACCGTTGTCATTCTTATTACAGCATAGTTTACAGAAATTTTCAACTGCTGAGCGCGTGAAAACAAAAAATAGCAGAAAAAGTGAAACAGACTGGTGTGAAGCTTACACCGCGTTTCCATTGTGGATCTATGAGCGATAGGCCTTCATAGCAACATAAGCCAAGTACAACAATAAAAAAGCCTTAAACCTCTTTTAATCAACAGGTTTAAAGCTTTTCGGCAATGGAAAGGTGAAAGGATCGGCGCCGCTCGTCTGAGCAAAAAAACTGCGGTGCGCAAATCACGCACCGCAGGTGTGGAGCGGGAAACGGGATTCGAACCCGTTTGAAGCGTTTTTCGATGTTATGAGATATTACCAAAAACAACGTAGTATCAACGTTTTCTGTGCTTTGCGTTTTCAGATGTTCCATCATATTTCAGCATGTTTTCAGATAAATAAACACCAAATAAGCACCAGATTTCATCTATGCTTTTTTCTTTCCGAGGTCAAGTGAGGCGGCGATTGCTTCACTCGCTTTTGCCTGCGCCTGAGCGAATGCATGAGCGTAAATATTCAGTGTCGTTGATGCCTGAGAGTGACCAAGTGCAGCCGATACCGTTCGAACATCAGTGCCGCTGTTGATCAGCAGGGTAGCGTTGAGATGACGGAAGCTGTGGATATTGACATAGCGCAAATTATTTCTCTCGCAAAACTTCCGCAACCAATTGATCGCCGTTGTGTGGCCCATATGAACTGCTCAATTCCGTATATGCAACCAATGGATACTTTAAATTATGGGATAACGACGATTGTCTCCTGATGTCTGAGGGTGTCGGTGATGGTTGTTCCCCCAAACTTGTAGACGAGGTATTACAAGGGTGTCTGCGGCGTTCCCTGTTCGATCAGGGAGTGTATCAGATGTTCAGCGTATTGACTTCGCCGGGTATCCAGCGGCGGTTCCTCCGGATTGTGGGGAACAGCCGCCCTGACATACGTATTTTCAAAGAATACTGGCTGCTGGATACGGGCAACAAAAAAGACGTACCAGCCAGTGTTCTTGGAAAGCTGACCTTTGAAAGCATTCCCCGTAAGGAAAACCCAGTTAAAAGTACGGATAACCCCTTTAAAAGTACCGGAAATCAGGAAAGTAAAGAAAAGAAAAGTAAAGAAGAGAGATATATATGCGCGCGCGAGGGAATCGGGAATCTGAAACAGGTCTCTGCCTACTTCGAGGGAACTTTCGGGCGGCTTATCGGCGGGAAGGACCGGGACATCATTGTCCGGATCGCAAAGGATTATGATCCCGCCTTATCGATGGAAGCCATCCGATTGGCCAAAGATCGCAACGCAAACAGCGCAGCTTATGTGCTATCGATCCTAGAACGTTGGAAGGCGCAGGGCGTCACCCATATTGACCAGGCAAAAAAGCAAAATCAACGCGCGGGCGCAAAAAAGGCAGCACTGCCGGACTATACCGATCCGGCGCTGTATCAGGAAGAGGGTGATCTGGATGCCGTTTTCGGAAGATATGATCCAAAAAACAAAGGATGAATACGCGCTGCCGCCCCTGGAACAGACCGGGATATGCCCCCATTGCGGAGCGCCCATCCTGGGCCGGAAGATGTTTGGCGGCTGGATCAACCAGGAATGCGAATGCCGGAGAAAGGCTCGCAAGGAGGAAGAGCGCCGGGAAGCGGAACGCATCCGCCGGCTGATGGTCGAGCGGAACAAGCGGGAAAGCGGGATCCCACCTAGGCAGCGAGAGTGCACGCTTGCATCCTTCGAAGAACGGGAAGGCACGGGCAAGGCCTTGCAGGCTGCCAGGCGGTACATAGAGGCATTCTCGGAGATGTCCTCTTGCGGGGAGGGCCTGCTCTTTGCCGGGCCGACCGGCTGCGGGAAAACACATCTTGCCGCGGCGATTGGGAACGCGCTGCTGGAGAACGGGCGCCGCGTCGTTTTTAAGCGCGTGACAGACCTGTATTACGAATTACGCAGGTCATTCGATGGCGGAAACAGCGAGGCTGATATTATTGCCCCGTGCCGGCAGGCTGATCTGCTGATCCTTGATGATTTGGGGGTTGATGTGCCGACGCCCTGGGCGCGCAGCGTCCTGCAATCCCTGGTGGATTACCGCGTCAACTACTACCGCCCGATAGTAGTCACAACCAATCTGCGGGACGGGGCGGCTTTGCGGGAAGCGGTGGACAGCCGGACGTTAGACCGCCTGGAGGGCTGCTGCCACCGGTTTGTAATGACGGCGTCGTCATACAGGAGGATCCGGCATGATGATTAGGTTTGTAATCCCCGGGGAGCCGCAGGGTAAGGGCCGGCCAAAATTCAGCCGGCAGGGAAACTTTGTGAAAACCTACACGCCTGCGAAGACGGAAAACTATGAGGCGCATATCAAGGCGTGTTTCATGGCTTCCGGCGCTGGCATGATCCCGCAAGGCGTGGAAATCGGCATGGAGATCACAGCGTTCTACAGTATCCCGAAGTCCACCAGCAAAAAGCGAGCGGCCCTGATGCGAGAAGGGGTAATCCGGCCGGCCAAGAAGCCGGATTTCGACAACGTAGCGAAGGTGATCTGCGACGCGCTGAACAAGATCGCGTATTACGACGACGCGCAGATTGTGGAAGCTGCGTTCGCAAAGTTTTACGCGGACGAGCCCAGGGTTGTGGTTAGGCTGTGGAAGATCAATGAACGGAGGCAGCGTGATGCGCAAGATCAGGAAAAGCAAACCGCCGGAACAGGCGATTGAGCAATACACGTTTTACGGCACGGTCGTATACACCTGCCCATACTGCTCTGCCCAACTAGGGGGGGCTGAGACAAGCAGGAGGCCGGAGACCTGCCCGGAGTGCGGGCAGAGGATTGCTTATGAGGAGGCACAATGATGAAACGGAAAATCCGCTACATGGCGTATAGCGCCATATATACTGCCCGTATCCACGCCAATGTGTTGTGTCGGTTAAGATTCCTGGCAATCAAGGCCATTACAAAGCCGGAATACTGGCCGGCACATCACAAATGGTGCCCTACATGCAAATATCGCTGTTTGCAGCGAGCGGGCGTTTATGAGCGGGCGCGCGAGGCCTGGGGAATCAAGGAAGGGGATCAGTAAACAATGCCAAAATGCCATCATATCAAGTTAAGCGTCCAATTTTGCGACGATGTGCTGAATGGAGACAAGTGCTTTGAAGTCCGCGAAAACGACCGGGGATATCAGAAAGGTGATCTTGTACAGTTTGAACCGTATGACCCGTACAAACTAATCACCCACCATCCGATCAAAGAAAAAACGTATATGATTACCTACGTTTTGAGCGGTTGGGGGATTAAAAACGGATATGTGGCTTTTGGGATTAAGGAGGCGGAGGGATAGAAATGGCAAAATTTTTTATGGACGGAAAAGTCTATGATGCCGATCAAGCCGATGAGCGTTTATTTGGGGAGGTAGAGCGGGCATGAATGCAGCTCTTTTAAGCAGCAAAAAAATGAATTGGTGCACGCCGCAAGACGTATTCGGCAAGCTGAACGATGAATTTGGATTTGTACTGGATGCGGCCGCAAGCGATAGAAACGCAAAATGCCCGATTTATTACACGCCGGAAATAGACGGGCTATCGCAAAGTTGGAATCAGGGCGGCGCGGTTTTTTGCAATCCACCTTACGGACGCGAGATCGGCAAGTGGGTTAAAAAGGCTTATGAAGAAGCGCGATGGGGATATCCGATCGTTTTACTTATCCCGGCGCGTACGGACACGGCATATTTTCACGATTACATCAACGGGAAAGCAGAAATCCGATTCGTGCGCGGGCGGATTCGTTTCACGGACGATGACGGGAACGCCTGCGATTCCGCTCCATTTCCATCAATGATAGTGATATACAATAGGGGTGAGACTTTGGATGATATTGCGCGAACTGCACACAACCGAGATTGACTGTTGGATAAAGGAACATCACTATTTGCATTCTACCCCTGCTGGTGCCGTCCAACGCCTGTCCGTCTTAAACTACCGCCAGATAAGCCGCAGTGCCCGGATGAACGGTGTGTATGGCTGCTGGATGGCGGGCTGTGTCCGTTTAAACGTTGTGTGAGGAGGGATAGGTTTGACCGTGAAGGCCGTTGACTGCCGCGAAAATAATAGCTCTGCCAGCTTTGAACCTGGGGACTTTTGCTTGTACGCATTTGGCAAAGAAAACAAATCCAAAGCCGTGGTGGAAGTCGTAAAGGTATTGGACGATCCACGTGGAGTGGCGCAAGTTAAATTTCACAGGGTTTTGGCGGATGATACCGGTAACGGCTTGTTCAACTATCTGCGCCGTACAGGCGATACGATGAACGCCAGCTTTGAATATCTTAAAAAGTTGCCCCGAAAGCAGGTGAAAAAGTGACCGTCAAAGATGCTGAGAACATAAAGCTTGACCCGGATGTCTACTCTCGGTGCGTCGCCACGGCAAAGGGATATTACCGGATGTTGCAACGCCAGAAAGAGATCGAAGAGGAGATCATCCATGAGACGTATGCGCCGGATGGGCAGCCGAGGGGCAGCGGTACGGGGGACCCTACTGCCCGAAAGGTCGAGAAGATCCTCCAGAGGCAGCGGGAGAACGACCGGAAAATTCGGGCGGTGGAACAGGCGTGGATATCGTTTCAAGATAAGCGCGTAAGGATGTTCATCAAAAAGAATTTTTTCGAAGGGCTGCTTATGCGGGAAATCTGCATCATAATGCCCGAAGGCACACCTATGGCAGAAATCACAATGAAACGGTATCGTAAGAAGTTTTTGATACGTCTGGCTGAAAATCTTTTTGAAATTTAATTGCGCATGATACCTATTTCCCGAAAAAGGGTCTATAATTGGTATTGTGGAATGATTGCAAGAACCTTTTCACTTTCAGTTTTCTCCTTTCTTCCCGCCTCCCCGGGGCGGTAATACCGGGGAACTATCGTGGGGCAACAGGTCGAGACCGGGTTCGAATCCCGGAGGCCCCACCAAAAACCTTGATGCCGAAAGGCTGACTTGCGCGGGGAAGAGAAACGCGAGGCTCCGCCGGAGGCCAGCATCCGGCAATTTAAACCGATACCAGCGGACTGCCTTCCCCCAGGCGGTTCGCTATTTTTATGATTTTTAAATGAGGTGGTGAGGTGGCGAATGGTAAATATCAATACTGGCTGACAAAAGACGGTTTGACGCTGCTCACTGCATGGGCGCGGGATGGCCTCACGGATGAACAGATTGCAAATAACATCGGGATTACTCCTTCCACGCTCTACGCTTGGAAGGGTAAATTTTCGGAGATTTCGGAGGCCTTAAAAAAAGGCAAGGAAATTGTGGACATTGAGGTTGAAAACGCGCTGCTTAAACGGGCTAAGGGATATAGCTATGTCGAAAAACGTGCCGAAATGAAAAACGGCCGGATTACTAAAATCGTAACTGTGACAAAAGAAGTCCCTCCGGATGTAGGCGCGGCGGCGATGTGGCTAAAAAACCGGAAGCCGAAGGTATGGAGGGACCGCCCCGAAATCCCAGCTGGAGAAACGCCAGAAAACAACCTTCTACAAGCTATCCAGGAAAGCACGAAAGATGGTGAATAAATGCATTACGAACCATTCAGTAAAAAGCAGTTGATAACGCTTTGCTGGTGGAATTCCGATAAATACAAGCGCCATGACGCGTTGATCTGCGACGGTTCCATTCGCTCAGGAAAAACGCTCTCCATGTCCGTTGGATTTGTTCTGTGGAGTATGAGCCAGTTTAGCGATCAAAACTTTGCTATCTGTGGGAAAACGATCGAATCTTTGCGGCGCAATGTGATTTTGCAGCTCCCTCATTGGTTGGAGGGGCTGTTTTCGTTGTCGGAGCGGCGCAGTGAGAACCTCCTAACAATCACGGCTGCTGGCCGGACGAACCGGTATTTTCTCTTTGGCGGTCGGGATGAAAGCAGTTACGCGTTGATCCAAGGCATGACGCTTGCCGGCGTGCTTTTTGATGAGGTAGCCCTTATGCCGCGCTCCTTTGTAGAGCAGGCGTTAGCTCGTTGTAGTGTTGCGGGGAGCCGATTCTGGTTTAACTGTAACCCGGAATCACCCTCGCACTGGTTCCATGAAAATTGGGTGTTGAAGGCGGCAGAGAAGAATGCGCTGCATCTGCATTTCACGATGGATGACAATCCGTACCTGCCGGACGATATCAAACGCCGATATGAATCCATGTATTCCGGTGTTTTTTATGACCGGTATATCCGCGGGGAATGGGTTGTCGCCGAGGGGCGGATCTATCGGCAATTTGCGGACCATCCGGACGCTTTCATCCTGCGCGGGCCAACCGCTGGTATGGACGGCCAATTTTACATCAGCATCGACTATGGCACAATCAATCCGTTTTCGATGGGCCTCTGGTGCGTGCAAAATAAGCGCGCTACCCGCATCAAAGAGTGGTACTACGATTCGCGCAAAAAAAGCCGGCAGAAAACGGACGAGGAATATTATGCGGCGCTCGAAACGTTCGCCCAAGGCTACTATATCCGCAAGGTAATCGTTGACCCATCCGCGGCAAGCTTTTTGGAGACGATACGCCGCCACGGGAAGTTCTCCGCCTGGGACGCGGACAACAACGTGCTCGACGGGATCCGGGTCACATCATCCTTACTTAGCGCGGGGATGATCCAAATCCACGAATCCTGTAAAGATTCCATCCGGGAATTCGGCCTGTACCGCTGGGACGAAAAAAAGAATTCTGACACAGTGCTCAAGGAAAACGACCATGCAATGGACGATATCCGATACTTCTGTTATACGATATTGGCCCGTGAATTCCGCTGGGTCGAATGGAAAAGAGGTGCTTGACCCCCATGTTTGAACGAATGTTGAAATGGCTGCGCCGGATGCTTGCATCCCTCTTTGGGGAGGATCGTGGCAGTGATAGCGTGGACGTTATCATTTCCGGCAAGATGGAGAGCGCGATTGCGCGCTGGGCCGCCGAATATGAGGGCAAGCCGCCTTGGGCGGGGAAACGGGTAAAATGCATTGGGCTCCCGGCCGGAATCGCCGCCGAAGTTGCCCGGATGGTAACGATGGAGGCTAAGCTGTCCGTTGCCGGGAGTGCGCGGGCGGAATACCTGAATATGCAGTTAAGCCCGTTCCGGGACGCGCTGAGAAATAACGTGGAGCTTGCTGCTGCCCTGGGCGGGATAGTCTTTAAGCCCTATGTATGCGACAACAAGCTTGTGATTGATGCAGTGCAAGGGGATTGTTTTTACCCCACTTCCTTTGATACGTCTAACCGGATGACCGGAGCAATTTTTGTCGATCAAATTGTTAGGCGCGATATCGTTTACACCCGATTGGAGCGGCACGAATACACCGCCGGTACGCACATTGTTCAAAACAAGGCGTTTTCCAGTGGGAACACGATGAACCTTGGAAAAGAAATATCGCTGCAATCCGTACCGGAATGGGCGCAGATCGCGCCGGAAGTCTCCTTCTCCGGCACAGACCGCCCTCTCTTTGGATACCTCAAAATGCCATTCGCAAACCGGATCGACAGGCATTCTCCTCTTGGAGTTTCTGTTTTTTCTGGGGCGGAAGAACTAATACGGGATGCAGACGAGCAGTATGGGCGCTATCTGTGGGAGTTTGAGGGCGGAGAACTCGCCATCGACGCAGCGGCAGATTATTTAATGACCGCGCAGGACGGTAAACAGGTTTTGCCGAAAGGGAAGCAGCGCTTGTTTCGCGCCCACAATTCAAAAGATGCAAATTTTTACGAGGTCTTTTCTCCTGCGCTGCGCGATGAATCCATCAAACGCGGATTCAATGCCATTCTACAACGCATTGAATTTGCTTGCGGCCTAGCCTACGGAACACTTTCTGACCCTCAGACGGTCGATAAAACGGCGGAAGAAATACGAGCCAGCAAGCAGCGCTCTTACTGCACGATTAAGAGCGTACAGCGTGCCGTTGAGGCTGCGATTGACGATCTGGTGTATGCGATGGATCAGTTAGCCAGCGCCTATCATTTGGCGCCTTCCGGTCCCTACGAGGCAACATATGACTGGGATGATAGTATTATCAACGATCCTGCCGCGCATAAACAACTGTTCTGGCAATACGTACAATCCGGGAAATTTCCTATGTGGCGATACCTGGTCAAGTTTGAAGGATACAGCGAGAAGGAGGCGAAGGAGATCGCGGGTGAAGGCAGTGGTAGCCTCTCGAACCCGTTTGGTTTTGAGGCGGGTGAAACCTAATGCTGGATCCCGTTTATCTTGATCACGTCTCGGATGATATGATTGAACTGTACACCGAGCTGGATCAAGCCATTGTCCGCGATATCGTCCGGCGGCTCGTCAAGACGGGGGTCATTACGGATACCGCCCGATGGCAGATCCTCCGGGCGCAGGACAGCGGCTTGTTGTATGATGAGATCATTGCGGAGGTTGCAAAAATCTCCGACACATCCGCAGCTCACGTCCAGGCGATGTTTGAGGATGCCGGCATCAAGGCGGTACAAAACGACGCAGCAATATATGAGGCCGCGGGCAAGTCCCCATTGCCGCTGAAAATGTCCCCCGCGGCTATGGGTGTGCTGAACGCAGGGCTGAGTAAAACAAACGGCCATCTGCGCAATCTCACAATGACAACCGCAAGCCAGGCACAGCAGGCATATATCCGCGCTGCGACGCTTGCGGAGATGCAGATCGAAAGCGGCGCGTTTGACTATGCAACGGCAATCCGTAACGCGGTACAAAGCGCCGCGCAGGAGGGCGCATGGGTGTCCTACCCCAGCGGTCATAGAGACCGGCTGGACGTAGCGGTTCGCCGGGCTGTGCTCACCGGGGTCGGCCAAACCACCGGCCAAATCGGGCTTGCATACGCGCAGGACATGGGTTGCGATCTGATGGAGATTACCGCGCATGCGGGTGCCCGGCCGTCGCACGCCGCTTGGCAAGGCAAGCTTGTCAGCCTGTCAGGGCGCACAGGGTATTTAAGCCTTAGAGACATTGGGTATAACACAGGGCCGGGGTTCAAGGGCTGGAACTGCCGCCACGACTGGTTTCCTTTCTTCGAGGGGCTGTCGGAATCCGCATACCCGCGCAGTGAGATCGCACAAATGAATAATGCTAGCGTCGAATTGGACGGTAAAAAAATCCCGCTGTACGATGCCACGCAGAAACAACGTGAAATGGAGCGCCGGATTCGGGCAACGAAACGGGAACTGGCGGGTCTTGACGAGGGAATCAAGGTGGCAGAAACAGACGAGCTGCGCAATGCCTTACGTGCAGATTTTAACGGCGCTTCCGTCCGGCTGAAAAAGCAGGAAGCAGCCTTGAAAGAATTCCTGCAAAAAACAGGGCTTCAAAACGATTCCACTCGCATCCAGACGCGCGGTTTTGGCCGTAGTCAGGCGCAAAAGTCTGTACATGCGGTGAAGCGAAATAAGGAACGGCAGGATTACATAAAGAACATTAAGCCTCAATCTCCTAAAGTCTTGGCCGTTGAAAATACAAAACTAAAGGATACCGTCAGATATCAGTCAGCGGACAAAACAAGCGTTATCCCAAAGGGCAGCGAACTCAAACAAGTGCACATCATTGCTGGTTACCATTCATCCACAAATCTCCGCGTGGCGAAACAGCTATCGCAAAAATATGGAGGAGAGGACTGGAAATGGGAAAAGAAAACCGGTATAATAGAATCAGAATATAATACCTATGAGGTGCACTGGTACGAGTACGATAAAAAGCAGTATGATCCGAAAGTAAAGAGGGTGAAGCGAAAATGAAATTGAAATATGTCGGAGAAAGTTTTGGCGTGGATTCTTTAACCGATGGCCGGGTGTATGAGTGCCTTGGCTTGGAATATCCGGGGCTCCTCCGGATCGTGGATGATAGCGGGGAGGATTATTTATATTCTCCCATTAACCCGAGACCGATGGACGGGAGCGCCCCGGGCGGTCGGTGGGAGATCGTAGAGGATGATGCAGAAAACACGCTTTCCCGCGTCATAAACGAGAGCGTGCGAACAAACTGAGCCAAACCGCTTTGCAGCTGCAAGGCGGTATTTTTATACGCAAAATCAGTCAAAAAGCGTTGCCCAGGAGGCAGCGCTTTTTATATATGCGGCAGAACCGCAAAGGAGGAACAGCCAGATGCTGAAACCAATGAACCTACAGCTTTTTGCAGAGCCCAACAACGGAGATCAGGATCCAGTAAAAGACACGCCTCTCGCCACCGGAAAGACCTACTCGGAGGATTATGTCTCCGCCCTGCGCGGGGAATCCGCCAATTACCGCACGCGCGCCAAGTCCTACGAGGGCGCCCTGCGTACCGTGCTAGGTCTAAAAGATGGCGAAGAACTGGGCGACCTGAACGCGCGCTTAAGCGCATACCAGCAAAATCAGGCAAAGCAGCAGTCCGCCGCCCTGGAGGCGGCAAACAAGCGCCTGATCGGCGCAGAAATGCGTACCCTGGAGGGGTACGATCACAAGCTGCTGGAAAAACTGATTGACCTGTCGAACGTCAAAGTCTCTGAAGATGGCACGGTAACGGGACTGAAAGAGGCAGCTGAAGCGGCCGCGAAGGATTTCCCTGCCGTGCGTAAAACACCCCCGCAATTTTCAAGGAGCACAAAGGGTCCTACTCAAAACATGGACAACGGGAAGGACCGTGCGAACGCCGCTCTGAGGGCGGTATTTGGAAAGGAGTAATTTTATGCCTATCAACAGAACCGAAGCCGAGGCGCTTATCCAGGAGCAGGTTGTTAACACAATCTTCCAGGATGCGCCGAAGCAATCCGTATTTCTTTCTATGGCGCGCAAGCTGCCGAATATGACAAGCAAGCAGACGCGCATCCCCGTGCTCGATATGCTCCCGATGGCCTACTGGGTCAACGGAGACACCGGGCACAAGCAGACCAGCCAGCAGGCTTGGGATAATGTCTATCTTACCGCCGCGGAGCTGGCCGTCATCGTGCCGATCCCGGAGGCAGTGCTCGACGATGCAAGCTTTGATATCATCGGCGAGGTCACGCCGCGCATCAACGAGGCAATCGGACAGCGTGTGGACAGCGCCACGATCTTTGGCGTCAACCGCCCCTCCGAGTGGCAAAACGACATCATCACGCTGGCCCGGCAGGCCGGGAACAATGTGTCCGGAGGCATCACCTACGATACCCTGCTGGGTGCGAACGGTCTTTTTTCAAAGATTGAATCGTCTGGCCGGATGGCGACCGGGATTATCGCATCCATGCAGACACGCGCCGCTCTGCGTGGTCTGAAGGATAATGATGGCCGCCCACTTTTCAAGACGGATATGCAGGGCGCGACGCCTTATGCCCTGGACGGCGTTTCCATGCAATTCCCGCTTAATGGCTCCTTTGATACCTCTGTCGCGCAGATGGTAGCAGGTGACTTCTCGCAGGCCGTTTATTCGATTCGGCAGGACGTTACCGTCAAAATTCTTGATCAGGCGACGATCGTCGACCCGGAGAGCAAACAGGTGCTGTATTCCCTCGCTCAGCAGGACATGATCGCAATCCGCGTTGTATTTCGCATGGGCTGGGCGCTCCCGAATCCCGCTACACGGATGGACGAGAACCGCTTGGCGGTCCCCTTTGCGTACATCGAAGCATCTACGCCTTACACGACGCAGAAGGTCACGCTGACAGTCAAAGACAACCAAGAAGAACCGGCCGCCATTGAAGGAGCAACAATCAACGTCAACGGGAGTCGTAAAAAGACGGGAGTGGACGGAACAGCAGAATTTAACTTGCGTGCGGGCAACTACCCAGCGAAAATCAGCAAATCCGGTTACACAACGCAGCATGCAACATTGACTGTAGCTGCCTCCGCTGTTACGCAAACCATCACGCTTCCCGTCTCTACTTAAAGGAGAGCGCTTATGTACGCCGATTATGTGTTTTACGTGGAGGCCTATGGCGGGGAGAATATCCTGCCTCTCGATTGGCCGCGTATCTCCCGTCATGCGGATGCGTATCTTGACCGGCTTACCTATAACCGCATGAAGAATGGCGCTGTCGTAACGGACGCGGTACGCATGGCGGCATGTGCGGTAGCTGAAGTGATGCGCCGGCACGAGGAAACGCAGACGGCAAATCCAGCGGGGATCAAAGCCGAATCCGTCGGCGGTCAGTCCGTCACATATGAGGATGCGGCGACACTCAGTGCACAGTATGACGCCGCGCTGCTGGATGCCGCCGACCTCTGGATACCTCGCACGGATCCTTTGCGGTATGCGGGGGTGTGAAAATGCTGACCAACACGGATTGTACCCTGTATCTCACGGAGGACAACAAGACTTACCGCCGCGTGTATTGTCCCGCTTGCCACTGGGAGGATACGCGCGGCCAGAATATCAACAAAACCGGCAGTACGGCGGTGGACAGCGTGCGGGTGTTCCTGCCGTTGTCTGCTGCCGATCTGGCTGGCGTCAAGGGCTATCTGGTGCATGGAAATTGTGCGTTTTACCCGTCGGGCGATCATCCCATGCGGGCGCTGGTGACGCAAGAAAACGTCCTGACGATCACGAGCGTATCCCGATATGACTTTGGCAGCCCGGCCATACGGCATTGGGAGGTGTATGCCAAATAGCAGATCAAATCAAAACCCCTCGGGGAACGATCATCAAAACGAAGGACGGAACAACCTGTAAACTGGTTTGGAACCCAGATTTCGCACCGCGGCGGAATCAGCAGTACACACGCGCGCAAAAGTTTGTAGACAACGAGGTCTTGCGACTCTCTGCCCCCTACGCGCCGCTGCGCACTAGTATGCTCCTTAAATCTGGGCAGCTCGGCACGGATATCGGCAGCGGTGAAGTCCAATATATCGCTCCTTATGCGCACAGGCAATACTACTCTCCCCGCAAGCCGGGCAGTTCTACAGGTGCATTGCGCGGACCGCAGTGGTTTGAACGCATGAAAACAGATCACGGCAAGGAGATCATTGCGGGGGCAAAAAAAATAGCAGGAGGCGGTTAAATGACATCCATTATACGCGCTGTGCAGGAATGGATCAACGGCTGTCCCTATCTCACGGATTTCACTGGCGGGCAGCACATTGACTGGACGGATTGCGCGCCCGGGAACTACGGGCTTGCACCGACAGGCAGTCCGGTTGTCGAGGTCTCTGAGGACGTCCTCGGCAACCGGACTGTTTACAAACAATACAACCTAGCCCTTTATGCCCGGAACTGGACAGTAGATGATGTGATCCGGCTCGAAAACACAACGTTCCTCGATGATTTTCAGCAGTGGGTTGAAGAGCAGCAGGCTGCGGGGATTACGCCGAAATTTGGCGACGACCCGGACACGGAGGAAATCTCCGCCCAGAACGGCATGCTGTTCGAGCTGGCCGAGGACGGCCAGACAGGGCTTTATCAAATTCAGATCAAAATTAACTATTTAAAACGCTATGAAAGGAGTGGTTCATGATGGCAGCAACCTATGCGGCCGGCAAGGCTCAGCGCAAAACATTGATGTTTTTCTTCAAGGTTCCAGGTGACAGTTCTCCGGCCTATGAGATCATCGGCAAAGGCATCGAGGAAGCCGGAATCAGCCAGTCTGCAAACGTAGAAACCGTAGTAGATATCCTCGGGAATGCCGAAACCACGCTTGACCAGTACGAAAAGACGACTGAACTTGATCCGATCTATGTCACGGGAGACAGCAAATTTTCTCAGTGGCTGGACGAAGTGGAGGAAAAAGAGAAGATCCTCGACGACGCGCAGGCGACCTTCCTGGTGGTCAAGGCGTACAAGACCACTGGGGAAAGCAAATATGTTGCCTGGGAACAGAAAGCAGTAGTAGAACTGACCGACTTCGGCGGTGGGACAAAGGGCGTAAACCTGCCCTGCACGCTACACTGGTGCGGCCCTCGCACTCACGGGACATTTGACCCGTCAGATCAAACATTTACAGTCGATGGATCCGTTTCAGCGGATCAGTAAGGAGGATTCGCATGAATGCCAGATTGCCTGAAACCGCAAAGAAGATTGATTCTATCCGCATTGATACCGGCGCCAAGCGTATTGAGGTAAACGACGAAGGCGAATACATCACGCTGAACTTCGCCGATCAGTCTCTCCCCACCCGATTCTTTGCGCTGGCCGACGATTTCCAGGCGAAGGAGCCAGAATACCGCGCTAGAGCCGAGGCGCTTGACGCCAACACGGAACTGACGGAATACGAGCGAATGCGGGCCGCCGCGCAGCTAAACCTCGAATTTCACACCTATTTCAAGGAGCAGATCGACGCCCTCTTCGGCCCTAATACCTGCCGCAAGGTATACGGGGATATCGTACCGGGCGTTGAACTGTATGGAGACTTCCTGACCCAGATTACGCCGTATTTTGAGAAGTACGGTAAGGAACGCGCCAAGAAACTCCAGAAGAAATACAACCCGGCGCGCAAGGGCAATGTTTAACCTGCTGCTCGACGCTCTGCCCGCGGAGTATGAGGGCTATCTCATCCGCACAGATTACCGCATCGGAATCCAGATATCGCAGGCCTTGGAGGACGAAGAGCTGGAACCGTATGAAAAGATCGGGATCGCCCTCAGCCTGCTCTACGGAAACGGGATCCCGCCGGCAGACATCGCTTATGCCGGACTGCGGTGGTTTTTAAACGCCGGACTGGATCAACCCCAGGACGAAGAAGATACCGGAACCGCGCCCGAAGAGGACGACGGCATCTGGTATTTTTCGTTTGACTATGACGCCGCGCGGCTGTATTCCGGCTTCCGCCGGGCATACGGCATCGAACTTGACCGGGTTGAAATGCACTGGTTCCGCTTCCTCTCCCTGCTGGGCGATCTCGGCGAGTGCGCGTTTACCCGCGTGGTGGATATTCGCAGCGCAGATCTATCCAAGATGGATAAAGAGACAAAGCGAGCATATGCAGCCATGCGGAGAAAGGTTGCGTTACCACAGCCGAAGAGCCCGGAGGAAGATGAGTTTATGCGGCAGTTGCGCGGGGAATGAGAAGAGGGCTCCTCAGTTTGAGGAGCCCTCGCATTCATAGTTTCCAACGGTGCCCGCAGTTGAGGCAGGTGACCCAAACTTTTTTGGCACCGATATTCCCGGCGACAAGCCCAATGCCTCCCGTCAGTGCAGCGCCGACCACGGCCTTGCCAATTCCAAAGCCTTTTTTATTGGCTGAAAGTGACGTCGAACCGCACTTTGGACAGCAGGCTACGCCGTTTTGTTTGTTTTCCTTGATGCGCTCGCGTTTGCTTTGCGGTTTTGACGTGGGCCAAGGTGTGTTTTTTACTGTAACTGGTTTGGAGAGAACGTTCCCCTGATTATCAACCAAAGCTTTTGCTTCGGAAAGGCCCAGCCCCGTTACCGCTCTCACTTGCTTAATCGCTTTTATTTTATCGCCACCGCACGCATCTAATATTTCCTGCACATCAAGCCCTTGATCGAAATCGCTTACATCTGCATCGATAGAACGAGATGCAACAGACGCTCCACATTCGGAGCAAAATTTTGAATCGTCGTCAATTTGTTTACCGCAATTTTTGCAAAACATAGCAAAACCTCCTTCTATATTACAGTTAATACAATAACATGATAGGAAGATTTTGTAAACCATCGTTCCGCGCGCCATCGAATGCTATAAAAGAGGTGATGTGATTGAAAAAGGTAAAGTGCCCGTTTTGCGGGCACGAACAGTCGGTTTTTTGCTCGTCCAATGCGCAGTGCCGCGGCCTTTGGGTGAAATGCAAAGCACGACACTGCGGGAAAATTTTTGAGATCAAATTGCCGGAGGAAAAGCTCAATCCAGTAGACCGAAACCCGTAAAACGCAATCTAAAAATACTCAAGTAGTGCCTCTGTGCCGATGAGTAACCTATGGAGGTGAACTCATTGGCGACAGGATACGATGGCAGCATACGCATTAACACCAAAATTGACAGCAAGGGCTTCAACCAAGGCCTGAACGCAATCACTGGCTCCCTGAAAAAACTGGCCGGGGCAGTAGGCGTCGCTTTCGGCGTCGCATCGCTCGTTGCGTTTGGCAAGCAGGCGGTGCAGATTGCCAGCGATTTAACTGAAGTTCAAAACGTTGTGGAAACCGCGTTTGGAACGATGTCCTCACAGGTTGATGCCTGGGCGAAGAACTCCATCAAACAGTTTGGCATGAGCGAACTCGCCGCCAAGCGTATGGCCTCCACTTATATGGCCATGAACGCCGGCATAGGGCTTAACGGCCAGGGCACCGCTGACATGGCGATGCGGACCGCCGAACGCGCAGCAGATATTTCGTCGTTTTACAACAAATCAATTGACGAAAGTGACACGATGCTGAAAAGCATCTGGACGGGCGAGACCGAAAGCCTCAAACAGATCGGCGTCGTGATGACGCAGACGAATCTTGATGCCTACGCCCTTGCCAACGGCTTCGGCAAAACCACGCAGCAGATGACGCAGTCCGAACAGGTCATGCTGCGTTATCAGTACGTCATGAACCAGACGCGGCTGGCCGCCGGGGATTTCGTCAAGACGCAGGACAGCTGGGCAAACCAAACCCGCATCCTCTCCGAGCAATGGAAGCAATTCCTCGGCATCATCGGCCAGGGGTTGATCCAAGTGCTCACCCCTGCCCTGAAATTTCTAAACCAGATGATGGGTGTGCTCATCCAGTGGGCGCAGACGTTTACTGCGATCACAGGGGCAATTTTTGGGAAGCAGCAGGCGCAGGCCAATGCTTCTGCCGCCGCAGTGGGAAATGTAGCCGACGCCTCCAACGCTGCCGCGGACGGTCAAAATGCCCTCGCCAGCGCCACGAAAAAAGCAGCCAAGGCCGCGAAAGCAACACTCGCCCCTTATGACCAGCTCAATATCTTGGAGCGAAAAACGGCGGATGCAAGCGCTGCCAATTCCGGCGCAGTGTCCGGTACAGGGCCATCGGTATCAGTGCCTGCGATGACAGGAGAGATCGGAGCCGATGTTAAGCTTTCGCCTAATGTCCAACATGTTATTGATACATTCAAGGGCTTTATTGATGGATTGAAAGTCGCGGCTCAGCCTACGAAAGACGCCATTCAGGCCCTTTGGGGCGAATTGCAGCGGCTTGGAGGCTTCGTATGGTCTGGATTACAAGATTTCTATAGCGATTTCCTAAAGCCCGTGGGAACCTGGGTGCTGGGGGAGGGCATTCCCCGCCTTGTGAACGCCCTAAAAGACGGTCTCTCAAAAGTAGACTGGGAAAAGATTAATGGCGCGCTTGATCGGCTTTGGAAAGCGTTAGCGCCTTTTGCGGTAAATGTCGGTGAGGGCTTGCTTTGGCTTTGGGAGAATGTGCTCGTGCCTATCGGCACATGGACAATGAATAACGCTGTCCCAACATTTTTAGACCTTTTGTCTGGTGCGATTAATGTGTTGAACAGCGTTCTCACAGCATTAAAACCGCTCGCACAGTGGCTATGGGATCAATTTTTGCAGCCTCTTGCGGAGTGGACCGGCGGAGTCATTGTCAGCGTACTTGGTGGGATGGCGGACGCCCTGACAAGGATATCCGACTGGATCAACAGCCACCAAGGCTTAGTACAAGGCATGACGGTGACTGTTGCAGCATTTTTTGCAGCATGGAAAGTTGTAGAGCTTTTGTCATTTATACAGCAGTCTGGAGGCGTGGTTGCAGCTTTAAAAAGTATTACAACCGCTATAGCTGGCAGCACACTTGCCAAACTGAAGGACAAAGCGGAGACGGCGGCTTTGAATGTAATGTATGCGAAAGACTTTGTAGTGAGCATTGCCAAAAGTACCGCTGCGCTGGCAAAACAAGCCGTCCAGTGGACGATTGAAACCGCAAAAAAAATAGCAAGCACTGCAGCAACATGGGCGCATCAGGCGGCAACCCTTGCGGCTACTGCTGCCACATGGCTATTTAATACAGCTATGACGGTGTTAACTTCTCCGATCACGCTTGTTGTTGCCGCTATTGGAGCTCTAATCGCCATTGTCGTCCTATTAGTTAAAAATTGGGACACCGTAAAGGCAAAAGCCATAGAATGCTGGGACAAAATCAAAGACGCCTGGGACAAAGTGGGTAACTGGTTCCACGAGAATGTCACAGATCCGATTGCAAGCTTTTTCACTGGTATGTGGGAAGGCATCAAAAAAACGTTTCGTATGGCTGTTGATTGGATCAAAAAAGTATTTACCAGTAGCGTTAATAGCTGGATTTCCATCATTGAATCCTTTATTAATTTCTTCATCAAGGGAATCAACGTATTAGTTCGCGGTATCAACAAGCTCAGTCTTGATGTGCCTGATTGGGTACCTGGAATTGGCGGTAAGTCGCTTGGATTCAATATCCCGCTAGTCCCGCAAGCCAAAATTCCACGCCTTGCCCAAGGCGCTGTCATCCCGCCTAACCAACAATTCGCCGCTATCCTCGGCGACCAGAAGCATGGCCGTAACCTCGAGGCTCCGGAAAGCCTGATCCGCCAGATCTTCCGGGAGGAGATGGGCAAGCCAAACGGCGGGGATTGGCGCATCTACGTAATGCTACCTGACGGAACAATAACGGGGGAAACTGTTATCACAGCGGCCCAGCGAGCGAATCAGAGAGCAGGCAAAACGATCATTCCCGTGGAGGTGTAATCATGGAATCGGTTAACCCGATTGAGTGGGTCAGGCACAGTGAAAACGGGCCCAATTTATATGTTCCCGTTCCGCATATTTATAGCGTCAGTGGGAAAAAGCTGTCTAAAGACACTGCGACGCGAACAGAATCGTATTATATGCATCCGGACTTTGTCGGTCGCGATCAAATTATCCATATCGGATGGGAAGAGCCAACTTTTGAGCAGGGGAAAACAATCCTAAATGCTTTTGACCCCGACCGGCTGCAAGGGATTTGGGTGAAATTTCTGTCCCCCTGGTATGGATGGATCGTAGAGGAAATGTATACAGGAGACGTGCCAGCTCCTATGATGAAACGCAGCAAAGTGTATTGGGAAACCATTGAATTTGACCTCACCACGAAACAAACAAAATGGAGGGACGCTTAGTATGGAAATATCGCAGCACGCGCTTGACTGTATCCGGCGCGGAGAGCCTTTGAGCGTCTCTATAGAGGCTTCCGGCGTGTCCGGAAATATCACACTCACTGAGCAGGCCATCTTACCCGGAAGCCTACAAATATCCCGCATGTCCGTGTCCGGGAACCAGATTGAGCTTGGGAGTGCTATATCATCCGAATTAACGATGAAGCTGTGGAACGACGGCGGGAAATTTGATGGTTTTGCGTTTGAAGGGGCCGAGCTTTACGTTCGTCTGGGCATCAAACTAGAAGATACTACGACGGAATACATACCGATAGGATACTATACCGTCGACGAGCCGCCCCGAAAACTCTCCACGATCTCGATTAAGGCCCTTGATCGCATGGCTCGGTTTGATCGTGTATACGATAGCAGCATGACATATCCTGCATCTCTGTATCAGATCCTCTCTGACGCATGCGCGAAGTGCAACGTACCTCTTGCAACGCCGGGCAGCGATCTGTTGAACTCAGCCTACTCTCCAGCTACCCGGCCGACAGAAGACGGGATCACATACCATCAAATTATCATCTGGATTGCAGAGCTGACCGGGAGCTGCGCGTGGATCGATTGGGACGGCAAATTGCGATTGTCCTGGTATGAGAGCTGCTCGACCCAGATCACCGCGGATGATCGCATCAGTTCTGACATGCAGGAAAACGATATTACAATCACCGGTGTACAAATCACGGCAAACGACGAAGGGAAAACAGTCTATTTATCTGGCTCGGACACGTACGCTCTGTGCATCGAGGGAAACCTCCTCGCTCAGGACAATTTGCAGTCGGTTGCCAAAGCTCTCGGAGATCAGCTGATCGGGTTTACCTACCGCCCATATAACTGCCAGGCGCGGGGGCTACCGCATCTCTGGCAGATGGAGTGCATCTCCTACGTCGACGCCGCAGGGATAACACACCCCTCAATTATCAATCAGCACACGTATACCTACAACGGCAAATCCACAATCGCTGCCAAAGGCGAGACCACGCAGCGAAATGGCTACGCAACCTCTGCACCCCTTACATCAAAAGAACGGGCCATTTTAGAGCGTATGAAGGCGCAGACCAACCGCAAGTTGTCTACCATGCAACAAGCCGCCCTTGAACTCAACGAAACAATGGCAAACAGCATGGGGCTTTATAGCACGACAACCGTAAACCCCGACATGTCCGTTACCGCTTACTGGCACGATAAACCTACGCTTGAAGATTCTCAGTACATTTACACCCGGAACGCCGGGGGATATGCGTGGACTGATAGCGGATGGAACGATGGGGAGCCCGTCTGGCAATACGGAGTGACCAAGGACGGCATTGCAATCCTCAACGTACTCCACGTCTACAAGCTGACTGCGGATTATCTCGATGTGCGGGGGCTAACTGTTACCAATGCATCCGGGACGGAAACCCTGAAAATATCCCCACAGGGCGACGTCTCCCTCAACGTCAAAAGCCTAAGCATCACGGGGAACCAGGTGGCGACGCAGGGGGATTTGACGAGCGGGATCAATGGGCTGCAAATTGGAAGCCGGAATTATATTAAGGACAGTGTATCAAGAACTTTAACTGCCAATTCCACGAGTGATTGGTATTATAACAACCTATACACAGGCTTAGAAAATACGCAATACACGTTTAGCGTAGGCAAAATTTCCGTCATTTCGGGAAGCGCAACCAAGGTATCCGTTTTGATCTATGATATAAATAACGCAAAACTCATTCAAACGATGTATTTAAATGTGTCCAATAGCAAGCAGCAAATCTCGTTTACCCCGCCACCCAGCAGCGCCGCCTTGAGCTTATTAATCTATGCAGGCGTTGCCGGAAGCACGGCTGGAAACAGCCTAAAATACGAACACATGAAGCTCGAAAAAGGATCAAAAGCCACCGACTGGACGCCCGCCCCGGAAGACCGCTCCTATCTCGTCAACACCCTCTCCCCCACGCAGGCGGACGGGATGTGGCTGGGAAGCGATGGAAAGCTGTATATTAATGCGACAAATATCACCGCTGGGTACTTAAACGCGTCTAGAATCAAATCTGGCACCTTACTATTAGGCGGCTCAAATGGAGTTAATGGCAATTTAAAGGTTGAGGGAAATTATGCAGATATGTATGCGGAATCATATAATTTAAACAATACGCTATATACGTCTTCGTTATCATTCAGAGATAAATCGGGAACTGAACTTTTTTACGCAAGGCCGGTCAAACTTGGCACACTTGAACAGGTTCAGGTTGGAGGACGGCGTGCGTTTTATATCAGGTCTTTAAGCGAGAACGGAAGCACAGCAGCAGAGTTATATCTTGGCGGACCCAAATCAATGGGCACAACAGGTGCAATTGCTTCTATTAGCGCTCCGGATGGAATTGAGTTAGATGGATACATAATGGCATCTGATAGTGTTAGGCTGGAAAATAGTAAAACTATATATGGCAGGACAACAGGTGATGTTTCGCAGCCGATGATCGGAAAATCCACATCCAATCACACGATCGTTGGAAACGGGAATCAGTCTGGCAACACAGAGATCTACTCCAAATCCGGAGGTAGCATATCTTTGTGTTTAGGCGGAACCGAAAAATTTAGAGTAGACGATAGCGGAGCGGCCTTATACGGAAACAACACAAATATCCGCTCCATTAACGGCGCGCCAATTAAATTTTATATCAGTGGCCAGCTATGCGGATATATCGATAAAAGCGGCTGGCACAATCCATAAGGAGGCATTACATTGGCACTCATCAAACCAGGTTATCATTTTCGCGGCCTGAATGTACAAAACGCTTATCTCCGCATCAGCAATCTAGAATACCTTTACGCCGACAAGAAGGTGGCCTATCTAATATCAGCCTACGCAAACAAGAAAGCTTCTGAAGGGGATTTGCGGCTTGACGATTATTATGTCGGAATTACGGACATGCCCCTCGGTGGCAGCGTTCCCGACATCCTCCGCATGATCTACGAGGACATTAAAATGAAGGCGCAGGACGCGG
>OGRJ01000503.1_pt1 | contig 37934 bp, 32 predicted proteins | sample 1553411 | NCBI WGS metagenome assembly OGRJ01 (sample SAMEA2580084, study PRJEB22360) | human gut metagenome | biome: human gut; feature: human-associated habitat; material: faeces | place: Denmark | collected 2008/2010
CGCTTTGAATCGATCTCCGGAGAATTGTCCAGAAAATACGTGTAAAGCTTTACAGGTACAGGCGCCGTACCGGTTGTTACATCTAATATCTGATAATTCATGATTTTTACCTCTTTCCCTTCATTTTTATCACGCTTTTCTCATGCATCTGCCCACTGTCCTAACCTCATAAATCAGCTGACAGATCAATGCATGGTCTGCGTCAATTATACATCTTTTTTCGGAAAATGTGTAAAAATTTGAACACAGATAAGCATTACCTCGCCAAGAGAAACCGCATCATATTTACATTCACTCTTTGGTTTTAAATTAAGGTTCATATCCGTAGTCTCCTTTATTTTCGAATGCTGTGCGCCAGTTCAACGGCTTCTTTTGTCATCTCGGCAATTTTATCAAATTCACCAGCCTTGATCATGTCGCCCTTTACCATCCAGCTTCCGCCGCAGCAAAGAATCTTATCACATGCCAGATACTCTTTCAGGTTCTTTGTATTGATTCCACCTGTCGGCATGAATCTTAACATATTGTACGGTGCTGCCATTGCCTTGATCATGGCAAGTCCGCCTGCCTGTTCTGCCGGGAAGAATTTCACGATTTTAAGACCACGCTTTACTGCCTGTGCCACTTCCGACGGAGAGATACATCCCGGAAATACCGGTATATTTTTCCCGATACAGTAATCTACGATCTCCGGATCGAATCCCGGGCTTACGATGAATTTTGCACCTGCTTCTACTGCCCTGTCTATCTGTTCTGTCGTAAGAACGGTTCCTGCTCCGACCAGCATATCCGGATATGCTTCTGTCATAATACGGATAGACTCTGCTGCCGCATCTGTACGGAATGTCACTTCCGCACATGGAAGTCCGCCTTCTACCAATGCTTTGGCTAACGGTGCCGCATCTTTCACATCATTCAAAACAACAACGGGTACTACTTTTAATTCTGCAAATCTTTCTTCTATTGATTTCATTCTTTCCACCTGTCTTTTCCTGCTATTGAATCATTTCTATCGTTATCTTTTTATATCAAAGTTCATGTTCATGACGTGGCGTATCAATGACACATCATCGGTAATGTTGCCGTCACCATGAAGCGTATGCTTGATCGCACTTGCTGCCACTGCAAAATTCGCAGTCTCACCCGGCTCATATCCATTCATCAGTGCATAGATGATCCCGCTGACAAATGCATCTCCGCCGCCTACTCTGTCCAGAATATTGAAAGTCAGGGTTCTGCTCTCATACGTCTGTCCGTCGTACCACAGATATGCTTTCAGACTGTTTTCACTACAGCTTGGTGAATAACGCACATGTCTGGCGATACACTTAATATTCGGATAGCGTTCCACGAATTTTTGGAATACCAGATCCTGTTCTTCACGGTCCGGCTGATATGGAATATCATCTTTTACATCACCTTTTCCGTGATCGTTCTCATCTTTCCATAAATGATAAGGCTCAATTCCCATCAGTACATCTACATACGGAAGACACTCTGTACAGAAATCTCTTGCTTCTTCCCAGCTCCATAAGGTACTTCTGAAGTTACCGTCAAAGCTGACTATCATTCCTTTTTCTTTTGCGATCTTCAGGCTGTCCATAACCAGCTGCCGGCATGATCCGCCAAGTGCCGGTGTGATCCCGCCAAGATGTAGCCAGGTATATCCCTCTAACACTTTTTCCAGATCTGCTTTTGAAAAATCATATTCATCAAATGCACTGTGTTTTCTGTCATAAATTACTTTACTCGGACGGATTCCATATCCGCTCTCCAGATAGTATGTTCCAAGACGGTGTGTCGGTGTCTCCTCCGGTGTACTGAAGATTACCGGTGAACAGTGTACATCGTTACTTCTCAGCATACGGACTGCACTTTTTCCAAGGCTATTATCCGGTACTACTGTAAAAAATGAACTGTCGATTCCGAGATTTGCCAGAGATACTGCTATATTCGCTTCGCTTCCTCCATAGATTGCTTCGAAACATGTGGCATTCCGGAGTTTTTCACATTCCGGAGGTGTGAGACGGAGCATGATCTCTCCCATTGTGAGAAATCTTTCTGTTTTTGTTCCTTTTTGTTCCATCTTTTTCTTTCCTTTTTTATCTTTACTCTTCTGCTTTGTGACGGTTTTATGTTCAGCCCCGAATATTAATATTCAAGATATGCACCTTTCATCGGGCTTGTCGCATGCTGGCTGAACATACGGAGTACACCTTTTTTATATTTTGGTTCTCTTGGTGCCCAGTTCTTGCGTCGTTCTTCCAGAACCTTGTCGATCTCTTCCATTGACTTACGTTCTCCTGCGATTCCGATGATATTGAGTTTTCTGTCCATAACATCGATCTCAATCAGGTCGCCTTCTTCCACTAATGCGATCGGGCCTCCGTCAACCGCTTCCGGACTGCAGTGTCCGATTACCGGTCCGGTAGATGCTCCGGAGAAACGTCCGTCAGTGATCAGCGCAATACTCTTTCCTAATTCTTTATCACTGCTGATAGCCTCTGATGTGTAGAACATCTCCGGCATACCGCTTCCTTTCGGTCCTTCATAGCGGATGAAGACCGCATCACCTTTCTGCACTTTGTGTTTTAATACCGCATCCAGACATTCTTCCTCACTGTCAAATGGTCTGGCTCTTAATACAGACTTGAACATCTCTTTCGGGCAGGCTGTATGTTTGATCACAGCTCCTTCCGGTGCAAGATTTCCTCTCAGTACAGCGATACTTCCATCTGTTCCGATTGCTTTATCGTATGGGCGGATAACGTCTTCTTTTGTCACCTGTACGTTGTAACGTTTGTTGAACTCCTGAAGCCATTTATCACATTTCTCATAAAATCCGTTCTGTTTTAACTCTTCCAGGTTTTCACCCAATGTCTTTCCTGTCACAGTCATCACATCCAGATGTAGGTGCTCTTTGATCTCTTCCATGATCGCCGGCACGCCACCTGCATAATAGAAGCACTCAGCAGGCCATTTTCCTGCCGGACGGATGTCCAGAAGATATCTTGCATTACGGTGTAATCTGTCAAATGTATCACCTGTGATCTCGATTCCAAATTCATGCGCGATGGCTGGAAGATGCAACATACAGTTCGTACTTCCTGAAATTGCCGCATGTACCAGAATTGCATTTTCAAAACTGTCCATAGTCACAATATCTGATGGAAGCATATGCTCCATAGTTGCAAGTTTCACAGCCTGACGGCCTGCCTCTCTGGCAAATTTCAGGAGATCCGGGCTTGTTGCCGGCATCAGTGCGCTTCCCGGAAGTGCAAGTCCCAATGCCTCTGCCATGATCTGCAATGTAGATGCCGTACCAATGAATGAGCATGCTCCGCAGCTTGGGCAGGCATTGCATTTTGCCCAGTCCAGCTTCTCCTGATCGATCTCACCACGTTCATACTTTGCACTGTACATTCCGAGCTGCTCTAAGGTAAGCATCTCCGGTCCTGCATTCATCGTTCCACCCGGAACAAAAACAGATGGAATGTTCACACGTGCAAGTCCCATGAGATTGCCCGGTACTCCTTTATCACAGCTTGAAAGATATACACCGGCATCGAATGGTGTTGCATTTGCATGGATCTCTATCATATTAGCGATCATCTCACGGCTTGCCAGACTGTAGTTGATTCCGTCTGTTCCCTGACTCTCTCCGTCACAGATATCGGTACAGAAATAACGTGCTCCGTATCCGCCGGCCTCTTCTACGCCTTTTCTTACTTCTTCAACTAATATATTCAGATGTCCACTTCCCGGATGGCTGTCACCATACGTACTTTCGATCATAACCTGTGGTTTACTCAAGTCCTCTTTTTTCCATCCTGTTCCGATACGGAGTGGATCTAATTCCGGTGCTAATTTTCTCATTTCCTGACTTTTTAATTCCATCTTATATTTCCTCCTGTTTTACTGGTCTTTTATCATATTTCCTGTTTTTCCTACGAAACAACGAACCATACGATGGTTGCTCCGACAATTCCTACTAATCCGACAATTGTCTCCATTACTGTCCATGTCTTCAGGTTGGTCTTTTCATCTACTTCAAATAATGACTTTGAGAGCCAGAATCCCGAATCATTGACATGGCTGAATGCAGTTCCTCCCGCTGCGATCGCAATTGTAAGTGTTGCCAGCTGAAGCTGTGACAGATCTGCTACCATCGGCATAGATGCGATAATACCTGCTGCCATTGTCATGGATACAGTCGCGGATCCCACTGATACCCTGACTACCGCGGCTACAAGGAATGCAACCAGAACCATTGGAAGTGGTAAGCCTCCGACAAAGTTTCCGAATAATTCTCCGATTCCTGTATTCTGAAGGATAAATCTTAACATTCCTCCACCAGAGATCAGAAGAATAATATTTCCACAGGAATGTAATGAATTCGTCATAACATTCGTGATTTCAACAATGCTGAATCCACCTGGCAGGCCAAGGAATAACATGGCACATATTGTGGAGAGCAATAATGCAATTACCGGTGTTCCTAAGAATTCCAATACCGGTTGTGCCGGTTTCATAAATGGAATAATTGATGATAATGTATTTAAAATTATCAGGAACAGTGGGAGAAGAATGATACAGACGATCAGACAGAAATTTGGTCTTTTTCCCGTATTTTTCTGCTGTGCTTCTTTTTCATTCTCCAGATAAGAACTTGGTACCGGACAGTTGAATTTCTTTCCGGCATATCGTCCAAATACTGGTCCTGCCAGGATCATAGCCGGAATACCGATGATGATTCCGAGCATAATTACATAACTCAGTTCCACATTCAGCATCTCTGCTACCAGAACCGGTCCCGGTGTCGGTGGAACAAATGCATGTCCGATCGCCAGACCTGCAAGGAGTGGGATCGAATAACAAAATACAGATTTTTTCGTTTTACGTGCGATTCCGAATGCAACCGGAATAAGGATCAGAAGACCTGATTCAAAGAATACCGGCATACCTACGATCAATCCTGTAATTCCCAGTGCCCACGGTGCTTTCTTTTCACCAAATACCTTTAACAGCGTATCTGCAATAACTTCCACACCGCCGGACACCTGCAGGATCGCTCCGAACATGGAACCAAGTCCGATCAGTATCGCAATGGTCTGCAGCGTAGTTCCTACACCTTCTGCCAGTGTATCTGTAATCATGCTAAATGGCATCCCCGCTACCAGTGCGATGATCAACGCTGATGACATAATCGCAATGAACGGTTGTATCTTCACTTTAATAATCAAAAATAACAATACAGCAAATCCCAGAAGAGCTCCTATGATCAGCCGTTCTGGAGAAGCAGTAAAATCACTCATTGTTCTTCCTCCTGAAATATCTTTTTTCTCTTTTTCTTGCTTATTTTATTCTGTTCTTATTTTGTTACATCCGGCGCCTCTGTTGAATGTGACTACAATATAACAACCGCTTGTTTTTTATTCAATACATATGATGTATATAATTTGATTTGTACATAATACGCAAAACAGGCAGTGATTTTTGTTCTAATCACTGCCTGTTTTTGTCTATTATCACCATATTTATTTGTGAGACGTTTTTCCGCCATCACAAACATCAGACGTATCTTTTCACTGATTTTTCTGCTTTCTTCTTTCTTCCAGAAGTTCCATGATTACCTGCCGGTTGTATGTCAAATGCATATTCATCGCACACTTAGCTCCGACCGCATCTCTGTGCTCAATCGCAGTCACAATTGCCCTGTGTGTCTCCAGTGTCTCCCTCATAAGACTCCTGTATGTAATATTGGCAAATGTCACAACCGAAGTATTAATAACCGGAATCAGTTTTTCCACTACAATGTTGCTGCTCAACTTTGCCAGATAGCTGTGGAATTCTATATCTTTGTAAATGTGGTCATGTCCCTGCTTATACAACATTTCCACTTCATCACACAGCATCCGCAAATGCTCTATCTGCTCTTCTGTTGCTTTCCTGCAGGCCCATGTAACGATCTCCGGTTCTATCATCAGGCGGACATCGAAGAGATCCAGTGCCAGCCGGTACCGGTCTTTGATCTGCCCGAATCCCAGTATATCATTTTCCATATCTACGGTACTGATCACATAGGTACCGTCTCCACGCCGCACTTCCAGTATCCCTCTGCTTACCAGTCCTTTTACGGCTTCTCTTACCGTGCTGCGGCCGACATTGAAACATTCTGCGAGTTCGAATTCATTCGGGATCTTCTCTCCGATCTCGATCTGCTTATCCAGAATATATTTCATCAGACGGTCTTCTGTTTTCTGTCCCAGAGTTTTCTTCACTTCCACTTTCTTTTGATACATGTCCGCTCCTTATCCACACTCTTTTTCACATAAGTTTCCGTTTCCTTGGATCAGCAGTTCCTTTTCTCTCCGTGTCAACTGTTTGATCGCATATTCCCGGCTCATTGCCTCATTCTTCGTCTCATGTTCTTCGTAATACACAAGCTTCACCGGTCTTCTGGTCTTCGTGTATTTTGCACCTTTTCCACTGTTATGTGCTTTTATCCTCTTATCCAGATCATTTGTCCAGCCTGTGTATAACGTACTGTCTGCACATTTTATGATATAGGTATAATTCATGTAGTTGTCCCCACTTATCCACAATCGGTCTGATTTTTCCTGTAATAATCCATTTTATTTTATCTGTTATCCTGCGGAAAGTCAATTTTATCCATCCCTCAAAAAGAAGGACCGCACAAGAAAAGGACAGGGATTTCCGGGAATCCCTGTCCTTTTCTTTTAATCCTGATCCGCCGTATACTCCACCGGATTCACCGGCTGCCCGTTTTTGCGCATCTCAAAATATACATTACAGCCTTCTTTGCTGTAATACTTCGTCGGCTGGCTCACATAGCCAAGCACACTCTTCGCTTCTACATAGTCCCCGACCTTCACAGGTACTTCTTTCAGCTGTCCGTATAACAGCTCGTATCCGTTTCCGATGTCTACATTGACCGTTGTTCCCGTCTGTGCACTGACATCGATCGACTTGATGATCCCGGGTGCGCCGCAGAGTACCTGGTCTCCCTCTGCACCTTCGATGATCACGGCCGGATTATACTTATACTGATCCAGCGTCTGGAAATATACCGTCTTATCCATGCTGTAGCTCATGATCACAGCCCCGTTCACCGGCCATAGGATGTAGCTGTCTTCTGTAAAGTTGATATTATGACTCTTTCCTGCTGTTGCCTGGGTTCCCGTTCCATTCTGTTCGGACTGATCTGTCATTCCGGTTCCGTCTGATTCGTTTTTCTCATCAACGGTACTCTCATCTGCTGCGCTTTTCTTTGTACTGCTTCCGGTATTCTCACTTTTTACTTTTGATGTTCCGGTTTCTCTTGTCAGATCGCTGTTCTCTTTGTTGTCTTTCTTTGTCTCTTTCTGCCTGCTTTTTTCTTCCGCCTTCGCCAGCTCATTTTTCTGCGTTTTCCTGTAATCATTAAATGTATATGTTCCTGCTATTGCAATTGCTGCCACAAAACATAACACTGCTGCCACGGTAGCACGCCGTTTGGACATAGACGTTTTTTCGTTTTTCTTCATTTCATCACCACCTCTGACCATATTTTTGCCAGATCGTGATGTAGTTATACATTTTTTATAATTTCTGTCACTTCTTTTATATCCGTTCCTTTAAAAAAATATTTTAATATTTTTCTATATCCTTGTTTCTTTTTTGCCATCTCATTCGCTGTGTACTGGCTCATACCGATTCCGTGACCGGCTCCTCTTGTGGTTACTCTTAACTTTCCATTATAAGGTTGCAGCGTAAAACAACTGGAAGCCAGTTGATATTTATTTCTGAATTCTTCCCCGCTCATTACCTTGTCTCCCACGCGGATCTTCAATACATATCCCACGGAATCCGTCTCCTGTATCTCCACATCCATCGTTTCAATACCTGTAGTTCCTTCATTTTCACCTTTTTGTTCACTCTTCACTTCCAGTATCACCGTCTGTATCTCATTCTCAGCATTTACATCCCCGGGGCATTCCACGATTTTCAGATAAGGATACTCTTCCTTTCCAAGCACCTCTTTTGCATCCCTTGTATATCCGTTACTCAGATTAAAAAATGGTGTCATTGCCAGATCTTTTCCATAGAACAGCACTTGTCCCGCAGTAGATTCCAGTGCGTTTTTTAACTTCCGGTAATTTTCCGCATACCGCATACCCCACGCGGATTTCATCTGTTTTTCTGTCCAGAATTCGTCTGCCGCTTCTTCCGGCAGTGTACCGTCTCCACCGGCTTCCTGAATCATGCGGTATACTTCTGTCCGGATGAGCACTGCCTGTGCGTTCAGTGCTTCTTTCTCATAATCTGCCGGCATATCCCTGGCCAGCACTCCGATACAATACTCCTCCACAGGCATCTTTCCGTTTTTCTTTATTTTCACCATCGTTTCATCTGCTTTGGAAGCAGTGATAACCTTCGGTCCGTTTAAAAATACGGTTATGATATACGGAAGCAGAACTATGATAAGCAGCCAGCAGCCGGCCTGTTTCACTTTTTCACTTATTATCCTGTATCGTCTCATATATTGCACACCTCCCCGACGGCAGAGCCACTTTCCCCGTCCCCACTGGCACAAAAAAGCCCTCCCATACCTTAAGGTATGAGAGGGTTTTTTTTAATATTCCAGTTCATCCTCATTGATCACAACATGATCCAGATGCCAGATATCATCTACATATTCCTGGATCGTTCTGTCTGCCGAGAACTTACCGCAGCAAGCGGTATTCTTAAGAGCCATCTTAGCCCATTTGTCTGTGTCTTTGTAAGCTTCCATTGCACGGGCCTGTGCATCTGCATAAGAACGGAAGTCTTTTAAGATAAAGTACATATCTGCTCTTGCACCGCCCTGATTATTCAGAAGACTGTTATAAAGGTCACGGTACAGCTCTGTATCACCGTTTGCATAAGTTCCATCAACCAACTGATCTACCACTCTTCTGATATCCGGATCGTTGTTGTAGATATCGTATGGATTGTATCCACCGTTCTGCTCGTAGTTGATTACTTCGTCTGCACTCAGTCCGAAGATAAATGCATTGTCGATTCCAACTTCGTCTACGATCTCTACGTTCGCTCCGTCCATCGTTCCGAGTGTCGGTGCACCGTTCATCATGAACTTCATGTTACCTGTTCCGGAAGCTTCTTTGGAAGCTGTAGAAATCTGCTCACTGATATCTGCTGCTGCGAAGATCAGCTCTGCGTTCGATACGCGGTAATCTTCAATAAATACAACTTTCAGTTTGCCGTTGATGCTGCGGTCATTGTTGATCACATCCGCAACTGAGTTGATCAGTTTGATGATCTCTTTTGCACGGATATATCCTGCGGAAGCCTTTGCGCCGAAGATGTATGTCTTAGGATAGAAGGACATCTCCGGATGCTCTTTGATCTGATTATACAGATACATTACATGCAGGATATTCAGCAGCTGACGTTTGTATTCGTGCAGACGTTTTACCTGTACATCGAAGATCGATCTTGGATCTACTTCTACATCGTTGTGCTCTTTGATGTAAGCTGCAAGACGCTCTTTGTTCTTGAACTTGATCGTCATGAATTCTTTCAGAGCCTCTTCGTCATCTAGCCATTCTTTCAGTCCGCTCATCTTGGATAAGTCTGTAATCCACTCTTTTGTTCCGAGCTTCTCTGTTACCCAGTCGGCAAGCAGCGGATTCGCATGCATAAGGAAACGTCTCTGTGTGATACCATTGGTCTTGTTGTTGAACTTCTCCGGCATCATCTGATAGAAATCTTTCAGTTCCTGGTTCTTCAGGATCTCTGTATGCAGCTTTGCAACACCGTTGACAGAATAGCCTGCAACGATCGCAAGATGTGCCATCTTAACCTGACCGTCCATCAGGATCGCCATCTTCTTTACTTTCTCTTCATTACCAGGATACTGTGCTCTTACCTGCTCGACAAAGCGGCGGTCGATCTCCTGGATGATCTGATAAATACGTGGAAGGAGTCTTGAGAACAGATTGATCGGCCATTTCTCAAGTGCTTCTGCCATGATCGTATGGTTCGTATATGCACAGCATTTTGTTGTGATATCCCATGCTTCATTCCATCCGAGATTCTCCTCATCAAGAAGAATACGCATCAGCTCTGCTACTGCTACTGTCGGATGTGTATCATTCATCTGGAATGTTACTTTCTCCGGCAGTTTGCTGATATCACCATGTTTCTTTTTAAACTTTGTAATTGCAGCCTGGATACTTGCTGATACGAAGAAATACTGCTGTTTCAGTCTCAGTTCTTTTCCTGCGATGTGGTTATCATTTGGATAAAGCACTTCTACGATGTTCTTCGCAAGGTTCTCCTGCTCAACGGCTTTGTGATAATCTCCACGGTCAAAGGAATCTAACTGGAAATCTACGATCGCTTCTGCATCCCAGATACGGAGTGTATTCACGATGTGGTTGCCGTATCCTACGATCGGATAATCATAAGGGATCGCCATTACAGATTCATAGTTCTCCTGAACGAAGTGTGTCTTTCCTGTCTCATCGTATTCCACACGGATATTTCCGCCAAAACGTACTTCTTTCGCATATTCCGGTCTGCGAAGCTCGAACGGGTTGCCGTCTTTTAACCAGTTATCCGGTGCTTCTACCTGATAGCCGTCTCTGATCTTCTGCTTGAACATACCATAACGGTAACGGATACCGCATCCATAAGATGCATATCCCAGTGTTGCAAGAGAATCCAGGAAACATGCTGCCAGACGTCCGAGTCCACCGTTACCAAGTGCTGGATCCGGCTCCTGGTCCTCGATCACGTTCAGGTCGATTCCCATCTCTTCCAGAGCTTCTTTTACTTCCTTATATGCCGTCATGTTGATCAGGTTGTTTCCGAGAGCTCTTCCGAGCAGGAATTCCATGGACATGTAATATACAGTCTTCGGATCGTCTTTCTCATACTGTTTCTGTGTTGCAAGCCAGTCATCGATGATGGCTTCCTTTACAGCATAAGAAACTGCCTGGAACAACTGCTGCGGAGTTGCCTCTTCTACTTCCTTACGGAACAATGTCTTTACATTGTTCCGTACATCTCTTTTAAATACGTCTTTTTCAAATCTTGGATTATACATTTTCTACTTCCCTTCTAACAAACTGGGCTTTGATTATCTCTTTTCCACACCGATCGTTACAGCTTCTCCATTGATCTTCCACTCTTTCGTGTAGCCTGCAGGTACTGCTTTTGTAACTTCCAGTGCAAGTGTTTCATCTGCGATCGTAGATGCATTGTCTGCAAATACTTTCTCTGCTTTTTCTGTACCTTCATAAGATACTGCGATCTTATCCATAACTTCGAATCCGGCTTCCTTACGCATGGTCTGTACTTTACTGATGATCTCACGTACAAATCCTTCTTCCAGAAGTTCTTCGGAAAGGTTTGTATCCATAACAACTGTAATTCCGTTGTCATTCTCAGATACATATCCCGGCATCTGTGCAGATTCGATCAACAGATCTTCGCGGAACAGAGTCACTTCCTGTCCATTGATATCAAGCTTCAGGGCATCTGTAGCATTTAACTCATCCATTGCTGCATTTCCTTCGAGGTTATCGAGTGCTGCTTTAATACCTCCTAACATTTTACCATATTTTGGTCCCACTGTCTTTAACTGAGGTTTAAAAGTATATGAAGTAAAGTCACGAACATCTTGTGTAAATGTTACATTCTTTACATTTAATTCATCTTTTACGATGTCTTTGTAAAATTCCGGTACTTCAAAATCAGCTTTTACATACATCTGTCCGATCGGCTGACGGTTCTTGATATTTGCAGTATTTCTGCATGCACGTCCCATAACAACCAGCTTCAGAACATTGTCCATATTAGCTTCCAGTTCTGTATCGATATGTGCTTCATTTACAACCGGGAAGTCACACAGATGGATACTTTCCGGAGCGCTCTCGTCCACGCTTCTTACCAGGTTCTGATAGATCTCTTCTGTCATGAACGGGATCATCGGCGCTGCCGTCTTACAGATCTCAACCAGTGCTGTGTACAGAGTCATGTAAGCATTGATCTTATCCTGTTCCATTCCCTTAGCCCAGAAACGTTCACGGCTTCGTCTTACATACCAGTTACTCATATCGTCTACGAAGCTCTGAAGTGCCTTTGCAGCCTCCGGAATCTTGTAGTTGGACAGATCATAGTCTACTGCCTTGATTGCGGAATTGAGCTTAGACAGAAGCCATTTATCCATAACGGACAGCTTGTCGTATTCCAGTGTATATTTTGTTGCATCGAAATCATCGATATTCGCATACAGCACGAAGAACGCATAGGTGTTCCATAGTGTTCCCATGAACTTTCTCTGTCCTTCTACAACGGCTTTTCCGTGGAAACGGTTCGGAAGCCATGGTGCACTGTTGACATAGAAGTACCAGCGGATCGCATCTGCTCCGTATTTCTCCAGTGCGTCGAACGGATCAACTGCATTTCCCTTGGACTTACTCATCTTCTGACCATTCTCATCCTGCACGTGTCCAAGTACGATAACGTTCTTGTATGGTGCTTTGTTGAAGATCAGTGTAGAGATTGCAAGCAATGAGTAGAACCATCCACGTGTCTGGTCAACAGCCTCGGAGATGAAGTCTGCAGGGAACTGCTTTTCAAATAACTCTTTATTCTCAAATGGATAGTGATGCTGTGCAAATGGCATAGATCCACTGTCGAACCAGCAGTCGATAACTTCCGGTACTCTGTGCATCTGCTTTCCGCAGCATGGGCACTTGATCGTTACTTCGTCAATGTATGGACGGTGAAGTTCGATCTCATCCGGGCAGTTGTCGGACATTTCTTTCAGTTCTTCGATGCTTCCGATCGAATGCTGGTGTCCGCACTCACATTCCCAGATATTCAGTGGAGTTCCCCAGTAACGGTTACGGCTGATACCCCAGTCCTGAACGTTCTCAAGCCAGTCGCCGAAACGTCCTTTACCGATGCTTTCCGGAATCCAGTTGATTGTATTGTTGTTGGCGATCAGGTCATCTTTTACTTCTGTCATCTTGATGAACCATGATTCACGAGCGTAGTAAATAAGTGGTGTATCACATCTCCAGCAGTGTGGATAACTGTGCTCGAACTTCGGTGCATCGTAGAGAAGTCCGCGTCCGTCGAGGTCTTTTAATACTTCCGGATCAGCCTTCTTAACGAATAATCCGGCAAACGGAGTCGTCTCTCCCATGTTACCTTTTTCGTCTACCAGCTGAACGAACGGCATATCATATCTACGTCCGACCTTGGCATCGTCTTCACCAAACGCAGGAGCGATATGAACCACACCGGTACCGTCTGTCAGTGTTACATAGGTATCGCATGTAACGAAGAATGCTTTCTTGTTCTGCTTGGAAGCGCAGTCGTAAGCACACTGGTATAATGGCTCATACTCTTTGTATTCGAGATCTTTTCCTTTGTATGTCTCAAGGATCTCGTAAGCCTTTGTTCCGTTTTCTTCATCGGCAAGTCTGCCAAGTACGGTATCGAGAAGTGCAACAGCCATGTAATAAGTATAGCCGTCGGCAGCTTTTACTTTCGCATAGTCTTCTTCCGGGTTCACACAGAGTGCGATGTTAGACGGAAGTGTCCATGGTGTTGTTGTCCATGCGAGGAAATATGCATCCTCTCCTACTACTTTGAAACGAACGATCGCAGAACGTTCTTTTACATCTTTATAGCCCTGTGCTACTTCCTGTGCAGAAAGCGGAGTTCCGCAGCGAGGACAGTATGGCACGATCTTGAATCCTTTATACAGGAGCTTCTTGTCCCAGATTCTCTTGAGTGCCCACCACTCAGACTCGATAAAGTTATTATCATATGTTACATATGGATCATCCATATCAGCCCAGAAACCTACGGTATTAGAGAAGTCTTCCCACATACCTTTGTATTTCCATACGCTTTCTTTACATTTCTTGATGAATGGTTCCATACCGTATTTTTCGATCTGGTCTTTTCCGTCCAGTCCGAGAAGCTTCTCAACTTCCAGCTCTACCGGAAGTCCGTGTGTGTCCCATCCGGCCTTTCTTGGAACTTCGTATCCCTTCATGGTACGGTATCTCGGGATCATATCCTTAATAACACGTGTTAGAACGTGTCCGATGTGCGGTTTTCCGTTGGCTGTCGGAGGGCCGTCGTAGAACATATAGATCTCGTTGCCTTCACGGTCACGCATACTTTTTCTGAAGATGTCATTGTCTTCCCAGAATTTCTCTGTCTGTTTTTCTCTGTCTACAAAATTAAGATCCGTAGAAACTTTCTTATACATATTTACCTCCATAAAATTAAAACATAGAATTAAAAAAGCTTCCGCCCTGTATAGGACGAAAGCTGTACTTACGTTTATAAACCACCTAACATACCACCATATGTCTTCCCTGTAACGGAGGAATACCGTCAGTTTTTACTCAGTCACTTACCGAAACCTTTCAAAATCTGCAACTCAGAAGTGATATTCAGATATATCTTACTTGCACCGGACTTCCACCATCCCCGGCTCGCTGCTGCGTTCTGTTATATCCTACTGTCTTCGTCAGCGTTTTTCACATTCTTTATTATATGCAACAATCCTAAAATCCGTCAAGGGGTTTTACCTTATTTTTCATGTATCCTCTGTCTTTTATCTTCTCCGGCGTATCAATACAACGATCAGGCTGACGATCAGGATCACCAGTGCCACACATCCTCCGGCGATCATATATTGTTCCGAAGCCGATTTCCCGGCATATTTCTTCTGGCCAAACGCCCATGCTGCTTTTGCTTTCTGCACGAAATTCGTCCAGATGCTCTTTGCGCTTAATTTTCCACCGGAGTTCTTCGTTGTCCCGGAGTTATCCACATTCTCCTTCTTATTATCCACACGTTCTTTCCCTGTACTTATTTTCTGCAGGTATTCTTCCGTGAACTTTGCTGTCGCACTTCCTACCGGATGTCCGTCATAAGTATATTGGATCGTTCCTTTTCCGGTCTTTTCATCTACGTCTGTAATCTCATAGTCTGTATCTTTGTATGAGACATCCTTCGGCAGGATCACATAGCCATCTTCCAGCGGCTGGTACTCATTCCCGCCCGTCTGTGCGGATCCGGCGTCCTCACTTTCATCCGATGCCGTTATGAATTCTTTTACTTCTGTCGGTTTCTTCTCATCTGCCACCGGAATCTTCTGGAAATTATTAAATACATATTCGAACAGATTCTTTGTATCCGGATATATATTCGCTCCATGCGTCCTGAGTACGACACATACCAGTTTCATATTGCCGTTATCAGCCATGGTGATCAGTGTGGATAAGGCATTGGATGTATATCCCGTCTTTCCTGCGACCGCATACTGGTAATAATTTTTATTTTCTTTTATAAGCATCTTATGATGCTGCGGAAATACGTGCTCTTCCGTCGTATCGGATGCCGGGATCGTATAACTCTGCTCCTGACAGATCTTTAAGAATTCCGGATAACGCCAGATCTCCCTGCCGATCAAAGCCATGTCACGCGCACAGGTATAATGATTGTCATCATGAAGCCCGTTCGCATTGACAAAGTTCGAGTTCTCCCCGCCGAGACTTTTGCATTCCTCGTTCATCTGCTGTATGAACCAGTTGTAATCGTGCCCGGCATTCTTCCCGACATTTTCCGCAACCGCATAGGCTGCTTCATTTGCCGAGGCAAGCAGTGTCGCATACAACGCCTGTTCCAACGAGATCACATTTCCTTCTTTTAATCCTGCGGAAGAATCTCCCGGCTGCATAAAAGATATACAGTCATTCGAAAATGTTACCTGGTCTGACAGGCTGCCATATTTTAATGCGATAAGGCTGGTCAGAACTTTTGTGATGCTGGCAGGATATTCATGCCCGTCAATATTCTTCGCATATAAGATACTTCCGGTTCCTGCATCCATCACGATCGCTGCTTCTCCGTATGTTCCCGGTCCCTGCGGCCAGTTCTTCCAGCTGTTCGACTGGATCTCCATCTTATAAGCATCTTCTTCTGCCTTCTTCTCCAGCTCTTCCGGAGTCATGTCTTCTTCTTTTTTCTCTTCTTTCTGGGTATCATCTGCCGCTGCGTCTGCTGCCTGGGCATTCCCGGTGCTGTCCGGCTCCGCATATACCGTACTGTGCGGCATCCCTGCTGTCACCGCAAATATCACCGCAAGAACTACGGCTGCTATCTGTTTTTTCCCCCGCATAATTTCTATTCTCCTCTGTCGTTTCGTTATGGTCTTCCCATATACCACTCAATCTTTCCTTCAATATCGGACACCTTCACCGTTCCGATCTCCCGCGAATCTCTGGATACTTCTCTGTTATCTCCGAGGACAAATACCTCTTTGTCTCCGACTCTCAGTGGATATGTGATCTTTGACGACTTCTTTTCTGTCGTTCCTATCTCTCCGTCGTATCTTACTTCTTCTCCGTTTACATATACTTTGCCATCCTGGATATTAACCGTGTCTCCGGCCACAGCTATGACCCGCTTTACATAATCCTCTCCGGATGGCCGGGCGATCGCCACGATGTCTCCGGCCTTATATTCCTTACATCTTCTGTTATATATAACGATGTCCTTGTCATGAAGTGTCGGATACATCGAATTCCCATCAACAGTCGAGATTCCCATCAGTATATAGAAGATCAGGATCACCACTGCTGCTATCCCCAGGAACTGCAATGTCACGATCAGTCTCTGGATGCGCATCTCTTTCTTTTTCTTTCTGCGCGTCTCGGGATCTACATCTTCCAACACTTTCTTCTTGATTGCATCTATCTCCATATTCTATCCTTTGTCCTTTTCCTGTCTTTCCTACGTCTTATTCCACGCGTTCTCTATTATAATCCTTTTCCCCGGTTAACTCAACAAAAAAGAACGGCCGCCCCCTTTTCCCTGCCTTAATGTTCAGAAAAAATGAAGCAGTCTTCGTGTAAATCACTAAGTGATTTTTACCAGCTTTCACGTAAAAGGTATGAATGATCCAGGATATGTATTGTTTTGAAGGAAACACGGAGATATAATAGAAAAACATGGTAATAGGAAGGTGATAGAAATAATAGTTATAGAAGAAATATTGATAGCAAACGGCTTGACTGTGCTAATGATGTGGTTTCTTTTGCTTTGCAGACGGAAAAACAGAGAAAGTCTCCATGAGGAAGACAAACTATATGACGGAATGGCAATAGTGAACTTAGCGGGGGCATTGTCTGAGACAATTGCTTTTCTGGTAGATGGGAATCAATTTACCGGCTGTAGACAGATCAATTATATCTCCAACAGCATATGTTTTATAGGTACCGTCAGCATAGGTCTGCTTTGGTGTCTGTATGTAGAATTACGCATTTACCGGAATTATAAGAGAATATTCAAAAAAGTAAGAGTTGTAATGTTTCCTTGGATCGTAGAAGTAATTATGATTTTATGTAATCTGCCCGGAACAGGGATTATGTTTAAAATATCTAAGGAGAATGTATATCAGCGAACTGCCGGTTCACTGGTAGGATATATCTCACTTATATTATATTTTGCTTACAGCATCTATCTGGTGTATCATTCCAAAAAACAGGGAGTTAATGTGAATTTCTTTCCCGTGATATATTTCGTCGGTCCCTGTTTTGCAGGCGTGCTTATCCAGTTCCTTTTTTACGGAATCACATCGTCATGGGTGTTAGTTGCGATCGCATTGATATTTGTGCAGATGCAGACATATGCCGAGAATTTATATATGGATGAACTTTCCGGATTATATAATCGGAGATATCTTAATGCAGTACTTTCTGAAAGGAAATTTACGAAATGTAAATCTTTATATGGAATCATGATGGATGTAAACGCCTTTAAATATATTAATGATAATTTTGGTCATAGTATGGGAGATAAGGCTGTCTGTACGTTGGGAAATATACTTTTTAGATCTATACCAGCTGCCGGTATGGCAATCCGCTATGCGGGAGATGAGTTTATTGTATTACTATCAGGTGTTGAGGAAGAAAGTGTCCTGGCCACAATGAAAGAGATTCATAATAACCTATCCCGTTTCAATGAATCCGGGATAGAACCATTCACTCTAAGTGTTTCCATGGGATATGCAGAATTTGGATCTGAAGATGATGCCGAAGTGTTCCTGATGCATATGGATGAAAAAATGTATGAGGAAAAGCGGAAATATCATTTGTTAAAGAAATCAGATAATTGATAACATAAACCCGGATTATTCACAGCAGACATGAATAATCCGGGTTTATGTTATTCTTTATTTATCAAAACGGCTAGTTTATGTTATACTGAAATTGTTCATACAGATCTATACCACAGATATGAAAATATCCATTTTTGAAAAAGAGACAGGGAAGTTATGAAAAAATTCAATATTTTTAAAATTGTACAATTATCTTTACTGATTTTGATAACGTTGATCAGTGTATATCTTTTGATGCAGCCGGAAGTAAAGCAGTATATCTTTGCATCAACTCCCGCAACGATACTGTTCATCATTATCTGGATCATATTACTTGCAAGCTATGTATTTCTTCTGATTGATTTCAGTATCCTTTCATCGGTCAAATTAAACTATCACAATTTATACGGCGTTGCATATTCCGATCCATTGTCCGGTATCCCGAACCGTTTCAGCTGTGATACGATCATTGAAAAATATTATGACACAACGCTTCCTGTCAATCTGACATGTGTGATGATAGATCTTTCCAATCTTTTGTCCGTGAACAAACTTTATGATCATGCGACCGGAAATATGTTATTAAAAGATTTTTCCAATATCCTGTCTGCCTCCGCGCTGTCCCTTTGTTTTGTGGGACGTAACGGCGGCAATAAATTTCTTGCAATCTTTGAAAATTGCACAGATGACCAGTTGAATACTTTCCTCGCCCGGATTGCCGACCGTGTTAAGCAGCACAACCAGTCACCTTCTGCCATTTCCATTGAATATCGGATCGGTATTGCAAAGAACAGCGAAGAACACCTTGCTGAAATTACCCAGTTGATTGCTCTTGCCTATAATAGAATTTCCGATGAAACGATCGCGCACTAACCAAGGAGGTACTGTTCTATGGATGAATTAGATTATAACTATCTCGCCGAACTTGTTCTCAAGACTCAGCGCGGTGATAGTGAGGCTTTTGCAGAACTTTATACCGCCACATATCAGAAGCAGTACCGTTTTACCTATCGTTATGCAAAGGATGCTTATCTCGCACAGGATATTCTTCAGGATGTATACATTCTGGTGCTGAAAAATATCAACACCCTGAAGAATCCCCGGCTCTTCGTCTCCTGGCTAAACCAGATTACATTCCGCACCTGTTTTGATGTATGTCAGAAGAACAGCCGTCATGAAGAAGAGCTTAACCATGTTACGGAGATGACGCAGGAAAAGGATCCGCATCTGCAGCCGGATTCCATGACACACAATCCGGAAAAGCAGCTCATGGATCATTTCGACCACCCCGTACTCATGGCTTCTGTTCTCGAATTACCACCGCAATATGCACAGGCACTTATTATGCGTTATTTCAACGATATGAGTATCGATGAGATTGCCGATGCCATGAACTGCAGCCACAGCACGATCAAACGTCGACTTGTAAAAGGCAAAAAACTACTTGAGAAACTGCTGAAAAATAAGATGGGAGGCGATTGGTTTGAATAAAAACGCCACCCTTGTATTTCATCCGGATAATTCTTCTTTGAACAACACAGAACATACAGACATTCCTGAACTGGATACACAGACAGCGAACCAATTGCTGGATAATGTATTTGCCGCATGCAATATGGAACCCAGCGTAGTCCCGGTCGAAGTCCTGGAATCCTGGGGAAATTATAAAAAGCACGGCTTCAATCTCGGACGGACTCTGGCATACATTTTCCTGATCGTCCTGATCCTGCTTCCGCTTATGTTCTTCCGGCCATCGATCATCGCAGAACGAACGGATGTCAAATCCGCTTCGGATGCCATATATAGTATTCATATCAAGACACTGCTTCCTTTACATTCCGTAAGTGCCACCATAAACGGGACTCCGGTCCGGCTTCAGGAAGAGGGTTCAAAGGAATTCAAGGCTGCGATTTCCGATAACGGAACACTGAAGATCAAAGCAGTCTCTTTCAACGGACAGGTGGCCGCCAGGTTCTACAAGGTCCGTCATCTCGACAAAGAAAAGCCGGTTCTTAAGGATTCTTATTCCAAAGACGGTTATATCTACCTGGAAGTTATGGATACCTATTCCGGTATCGACTATCCGAATATCGGCGGATACGCACCGGATCACTTTGATCCAAAGACCGGAATGATTGTATATCCGGTTCCGGACGCACCTGTAACCGTTACGATTCCGGATAACGCCGGAAACGAGCTGGTACTTCTGCTCTCACCGGTCGATAATAATTAACAGACAATTTATAAATACACAGGAGGATTGCAGATATGAAATACAGATTACATTTATCCTATTTACTTATCGCCATATTCTGCCTTCTTCTTTGGGGTTGTTCCGGCAGTTCTTCCGCATCCCGGAAGGAACATTCCGGTCCCCCTAGAGATTCAACGCCCAAAGTGTTAACCCCGTCAGCTGACGGGGTTACCGTTTATCAGAATGATTTGGCTTCCATTGATGCATCGAATACTTCGCAGGGCTATGTTATGGTGAAATACAATGGAACAAATGAAAAAGTAAAGCTTCAGATCACATGTCCCGATCAGAGTTGTTATACTTACCTGATCAGCGACCGCGGAGCATATGATACATTCCCGCTGACAGCCGGAAATGGCTCCTATGCCTTACAGGTTCTGGAAAATGTCGCAGGTGACACTTATACCGTCTCACTTGCCCAATCCATCAACGTCAGCATCGAAGATGAATTTCTTCCTTTCCTGTATCCGAATCAATATGTGAACTTCCATACAGATTCGAAGGCTGTCTCCAAAGGCAGCGATCTTGCAAAAGACACCTACAGTGATCTGGATGTTGTACAGAACATTTACAATTATGTGATTAAAAACATTTCTTACGACACAGAAAAAGCGCAGAACGTATCTTACGGATATGTCCCGGATATTGATGATACGCTTTCTTCCAAAAAAGGGATATGCTTTGACTATGCGGCACTTATGACAAGCATGCTGCGGTCACAGAATATTCCGACCAAACTGGAAGTCGGTTACTCCGGAGATGCCTACCATGCCTGGATCAGCACATATATTGATGACAAAGGCTGGGTAGATGATATCATCCAGTTCAACGGGAATACCTGGCAGATTATGGATCCAACCCTTGCCGCAACCAACGACAGTGCCGCTGTTAAGAAATATGTCGGCGACGGCAGTCATTATGTTGTAAAATATACGTATTAATCCCACCATGAAATATGTAGTATTCTATATGGCCATATATGATGGGATATGAAAGGAGACTTTTATGGCAGACAAAACATTCACTCCACTTTCCAATACAGAGATTGCCGCTTTCTGTTCCCAGACCGCCATGATCTTAAGATCCGGTATCTCTTCTATCGAGGGGATCTCGATCATGCTGGAAGATTCACAGAATGCAGGCGAGAAGGAATTACTCTCTGCGGTCAATGATACACTTATGCAGACCGGAAACCTGACACAGGCACTGGAAGATACACACGCTTATCCGGATTACATGATCTCTATGGTCCGGATCGGTGAGCAGACCGGCCGCCTAGATGATGTTATGGATTCTCTGGCCGTCTATTATGAGAAAGAGGATTCTCTGGCAGAATCCATCAAGAGTGCGGTTACTTATCCGCTGATCATGATCGTCATGATGCTGCTTGTCATCCTGCTCCTGATCATGAAAGTAATGCCGGTCTTCAATCAGGTATTTATCCAGCTCGGAAGCAGTATGTCCGGCATTTCCCTTGTGATCCTGAATATCGGACAGTTCCTGAACCGTCATATTGCAGTCTTTCTTCTGATTCTTGCCGTACTGGCAGGAATGATTTTCTACATATGCTTTTCGAAAAAGCGGTCTCAGAACTTCCAGTCTTTCTTTGGAAAGTTTAAGAATTCCAGACAGTTATATGAGAAGATCTCTGCCCGCCGCTTCGCCAGCGGTATGGCACTTACGTTAAGCAGCGGTCTTCCGCCGGAAGAATGTCTGAACCTTACTATGGATCTGATCGATGACCATGCATTCCGTACCAGGCTGGAAAAATGCCGGGAAGAGCTTTCATCCGGAAATGATTTCAGTGAAGTACTTTTGAGCAATCACATATTCTCCGGACTTTACGCCAGACTGGTGTCCATCGGCGGACGTACCGGTTCCATGGAAGAGATCATGCAGAAGATCGCAGATCAATATGATGAAGATATTGATGTAAGGATGGCCGGAATGATCGCTGCGATCGAACCGACACTCGTCATCATCTTATCCGTGATCGTCGGCATTATCTTATTGTCCGTAATGCTTCCGCTGGTCAGCATTATGGCAGGATTATAGAAGGAGTGGATGCACATGCAGCGTTTTATAAGAGAACGTAAAACTTCATATCTGCGTAATGTTATCATCTCTGTTCTTATCTTCCTGCTGATCTTTGCCGGATTTGGCTGCGGGCTGACTGCCATGAACAAAAAGATGGATCAGGAGGAGATGCAGACTCTTCAGAATGCCATAACCCGAAGTGTAACCACCTGTTATACCCTGGAAGGGAGCTATCCGCAGAGTCTTGGCTACCTGAAAAAACATTACGGACTTCATTATGATGAGAATAAATATTTTGTAGACTATCAGCCGCTCGGTGCCAATATCATGCCCGACATTACCATTATCAGGAAGGAGGCGGATCACCGTTGAGATTCCAAAGACAGAAAAATCATGTCATTGACCTGTTATTCCCGATCGCTGTCCTCTTCGTATTTGCCATTTCTTCCTTCCTTGTGCTGGTCCTGTCTGCCCATATATACAGTTCGCAGACACAGAAAATGAATACCGGCTACACCGTCCACACATCTCTTGCCTACGTGGCGGAAAAGATACGTCAGAACGATTCTGACGGCGGTATATCAGCCGGGACTTTTCAGGGACAGGAATGTCTTGTACTAAAGGGTGGTTCCGGTGATATCCGCTACACCACTTATATCTATTCTTACAAAGGTAAATTAAAGGAACTGACTCTCCGGGACGGTACGGATGCTTCCCTTTCGGATGGCAAAGATATCTTGGCAGTCGCAGACTTCTCTGTCAGCGAGATCAGACCCGGACTTTTCAGATTCACATCCACAGATACGGATGGAACGACTGCTTCTGTCACGATATCAGAAAGGAGCCGCCAATGAAACGAACTTCCAACAGCCGCTCTTCTCTGTTTCTGATCGAGCTGATCATTGCCATTCTATTCTTCTCACTGGTAAGTGCTGTCTGTCTGAGAGCATTTGCACGGTCACACATCCTGACAGAGAATGCCCGTGACCTGAACGCAGCTCTTATGCATGTAGAGAGCACTGCGGAACTTCTAAGAGCAGGAGAATCTGTAGAGGCACAGACTTTCTACTCTTCTTCCTGGGATACCTGTGAAGAGAAGAAGGCCGCTTATATGATAACTGTAAAAGAAAAGAACGCATCCGATGAAGATAGCGGTACGGATGGCCTGACAACTTACCGGATCACCGCAAGGCAGCTTAACAACGGAAGAAAGATCTATTCTTTGAACGTTACCTGCCATACACCATACAGCATAAAGGAGGCTGCCGGTCATGAATAAACGAAAATTTCCTGTTACGAATATCGGCTCTGTATCGCTTCTGATGATATTCATCGTGCTCTGTATGGTTACACTTGCAGCGTTATCATTGTCTACCGCTTCCGGCAGCTATCGGTCTGCACAGACACTTGCCGGTCACACGACCGCTTATTACAGGGCATCCAACAAAGCAGAGAAAAAGCTTGCAGAGACAGAGAAGATCCTGCAGGCATGCTATCATTCCTCTTCCGATGTAGACAGCTATTATCAACAGGTGCGTCAACAGCTTGGAATTACCGGCAGCGACGGATCCCTGATCTATTCTTTTCAGACAGCTGTCAACAAGTCACAGGAACTGGAAGTCCGGATCCAGATCACCTATCCGGACAGTTCCGCTACAGCCGGGTCTGACCGGGAAGATTCAGATACTGCTTCTGCATTCTATAAGATCACCTGTTGGGAAATGACTTCTACAAGTGACTGGAATGCCGACAATTCCATTCAATTAATACAATAATGATAAAGACTATATGATATCAGGAGGCATTTATGAATACCACAGAATTACTTGAAAAGGCTGTCAGCGCCGGAGCATCCGACATCTTTGTCGTAGCCGGGCGGCCGGTCTCTATGCGCATACATGGTGATATCCGGATGGAAGACAATACCCGTCTCCTCCCGGATGACACCCGGCGGATCATCGAACAGATCTATGAGCTTGCCGGACATCGTGACATCGGCATACTGGAAGACACAGGAGACGATGATTTCTCTTTTGCGGTTCCGGGTCTCTCACGGTTCCGCGTCAGCGCATTCAAACAAAGAGGCTCCCTGTCCGTCGTGATCCGTATTATTTCCTTTACTTTGCCGGATCCTGCCGCATTCGGTATCCCGGAAAAGATCATTCGTTTTGCAGATTTCTCCAAAGGAATGGTACTGGTCACAGGACCTGCCGGAAGCGGGAAATCCACTACCCTCGCGTGCATCATCGACCATATCAATAAAAACTATGACAAGCACATCATCACACTGGAGGATCCTCTGGAATTCCTTCACCGGCACAACCGGAGTATCGTAAGCCAGCGTGAGATCAATGTTGATACCGAGAATTATGTCACGGCACTGCGTGCTTCCCTGCGCCAGAGTCCGGATGTGATCCTTCTGGGCGAAATGCGTGATTACGAGACGATGCAGGTAGCCATGACTGCTGCCGAAACCGGTCATCTGTTATTCTCAACACTGCATACGATCGGTGCTGCCAATACGATCGACCGTATCATCGACGTCTTCCCGCCAAATCAGCAGAGACAGATCGCAGTACAGCTTTCCATGGTCCTGCAGGCAGTGGTATCACAGCAGCTGGTACCGACCACAGACGGTGGTATCACCCCTGCATTCGAGATTATGATCGTCAATCCTGCGATCCGCAATATGATCCGTGATAACAAGATCCCGCAGATCGATGGTCTCATCTATTCCTCTGCGGGAAATGATCTGGTCTCTATGGATTCCAGTCTTCTTTCACTTTATAAAAACGGACGCATTACTGCTGACACGGCACTTGCTTATGCATCCAATCCGGAAATGTTAAAAAAGAAGCTGTAGGAGATTACTCCTGCAGCTTCTTAATTTCTTCAATTGTTGCCTCATATTTTTTTGTTACTTTTTCCATTGCTTCCGGTATCCCCGGCTTTTCTCCGGTCCGGTCTCTCAAAAGTTCTGTAAGCTCACTGCTCACTTCATACAGACGGTCAAAGGAAAGATTCTGACATACCCCTTTCAGTGTGTGTGCACCACGAAAAGCTTCTTCGTAATTGTTATCCCCCAAAGACTGCTTTAACAGTGGATAACTCTGATCTTCAAGGAACTTTAATGTGAATTTCCGGATCAGTGCTTCACTGCGAAGGCGTCTTAAGACATCTTCATAGTTTCCTCCAATCGCTTCATAGCATTCCTGTATTGTCATTTTTTATCTCCTGTCTATATAAGATTTCTTTATTGTAGCACATTCTTTTGCAGAAATTAATGGTTTTCGACATTCTTCACATAATCTCTACATTCTTTTACACAACATATCCGTCATTTCCGGTCTAATTCTGGAAAGACACGATCACTTCTTTTCCATTCGATACATTTTCGAACATGCCCTTGATCACTTTCTTGGCGTTCTTGTCTGCATTTTCAAGAAATCCGTATTCATCCGATCCGGCTTTTTCCTTTGCTTTCTTCTCAGCCTCTGCGACAAGTTCCATAACCGCCTCTTTATCGATACTCATAATCGCAAAATTCGTATCATATATCTTCAGATCACTGGATTTGATCTTAATAGAATCCTCATTGACCGTGCAGTGCGGAATAGATATCTGGATCTTGTCGTCTGTCTCCTTTATGACAGCTTTCTGTACATCCAGTCCCGCAGTCACTGTCGTCTTGTATTGTACGAGAAATCTGTTCTTATTGATCAGCGGGATCTCTCCCTTTGTGCTCCTGAATACATCCGAGATGATCATCTTCTGTGTCGTCAGCTCCGCTGCATCTTCCAGCGTCGTCTCAAGCGGTATGCTCTCTTCTTTCGGACCGGTAATATGCTTATATATGGCTATCGAACCGATGCTGATCGCAATGGCAAGAACTGCCGCAATGATTATTTTAGCTTTTGTCTTCATATGTTTTCCTCCGTTAAAATGATTTAACTTTCGGCCGGTAGCGCATATCGGATACCGTGTATACGGTTACGAATGCCTCCGGATCTTTTTTACTGACATAATTCATCAGTTTCTGATATTCGTTCTTATCTACGATTGTAATGATCTCTCTGTATTTCTGCATATTGTAAGCACCTACTGCCTCATAGAACGTTGCCCCGCTGTGCAGCTCATGCAGAATGAACTGGCGCACTTCTTCTTCATATTTTGTAATGATACAGACACGTCTCTTTACATTCTGTCCAAAGATAAAATGATCCAGCACAATACCGTTAAAGTATGTACCAAGCACACTCAGTACGACCGCTTTTTTATCATAGATCAATGCGGAAGAAAGTGCCACACACATTCCTGAGATGGACATCGCTTTTCCCAGTTCGACATGAAGATATTTATTCATGATCTTTGCCACGATATCCAGTCCGCCGGACGACGCATTCATATTAAATAAGATGCTGAGTCCGAAGCTTACAACCAGAATATAACATAACACATCCAGTTCCGTACTGTTTGTCAGCGATTCAAAATCCGGAAATACATGTTCAAATACTGCAAGATACATTGGCAGCAAAATACTTGTATATACCGTCTTCGCCCCAAATTCTTTCCCACAGGTTATAAATCCGATCAGCAGTAAGACCACATTCAGTATCATCGTAACCGTTGATACATGTAACGGTACATAATGCGCAATAATGATCGCCAGCGCAGATACGCTGCTGATCGAGGTCTGGCTCGGAATCAGGAAGAAATACACGGCCGCGGCGATGATCCCCACTGCTATCGTCATGACAGCAATTTCTTTTAGATTGTCCAGTGTGACAACCTGTTTTTTTTCTTTGTTCATTTTTTTATTCCCCACTTTTATAAATATTTCATCATCGTTGGCGCAAGAATATTCATATCAACAGGCTTGGCAACGTGATCATTCATCCCGACAGAAAGTGCCTTCTGTCTGTCTTCTGCAAAGGCATTGGCAGTCATAGCTATGATCGGGATCATCGCTTTTTTATCATCCTTCATCTTCCGGATGGTTAATGTCGTATCGAACCCATTCATAACCGGCATCTGAATATCCATAAGGATCATCTTGTAATAGTCCGCATCTGCCTTTTCAATCATGCTGATACATGCAACTCCGTCAGTTGCAACTTCGACAATACACCCTTCTTCTTTCAACAGTTCTGTCGCGATCTCCGCATTGATCTCATTGTCTTCGACCAGCAGAACCCGGACGCCTTTTAGCGACTTCTTACTTCGTGGATTCTGATTTTTCTTCTCTAAAGCTTCTTCTTTTGATGCTTTTTTGCAAGGGATCGTCACTGTAAAAGTGGATCCCTCACCGAGCTTACTTTCCACCTCTATCGTACCACCCATCAGATCCACAAGCTTTTTCACGATTCCCATGCCGATGCCGCTACCCTCAATATGGGTAATCGTAGAAGTCCGCTCTCTTTCGAACGCTTCAAAGATATGTTTTTGGAACTCTTCTGCCATACCAATTCCATTATCGGTGATACTGATGATCATATCGCACCAGTCTTCGTTCTCACAAGGTCTCTGTGCAACCTTACAGGATATTGTACCGCCTGCATTTGTATACTTGACCGCATTACTTATGATGTTGATGCAGACTTCCGATAAATGTGGTTCATCCACATATACATACGGATACAGGATCTGTTCTGTCATACACAGAGTCTGGTTCTTACTTTCTGCCTGTTGCTGGAACATCGTGACACAATTCGTAAAGTCTTCCCGGACATCCGACACGGCATACTTCATTTCGACCTTGTTATTTTCAATTCTTGCAAGATCCAGAACATTACTGAGTAACGATAACAGTTTTTTCCCGCATATCTGAATGTTATCGATATATCTGCTAAGTTTTTCTGTGTCTTCCAGATGTCTGGATGCCAGATCTGCATAGCCGATGATCGCATTCATAGGTGTTCTGATGTCATGGGACATATTGAAAAGAAATGCGGATTTTGCCTTACTTGCAGTTTCCGCAGTTAATTTAGCTTCCCGCAGTTCTTCCTCCTGCCTCAATTCCCGCAGTTTTTCATCTGTCACATCCCGGTTTGCAAGCAGCACCGATGTAACATTTCCGTCTTTATCATAGTTCTGTGGAACGATCATGGCAAGGAACCATTTCCCATCCTTTTTTTTGAATTCAAAAGACATGGACTCTTTATTACGAAGCCGTGCGGCCATGGTCTGTGTATCAAAAAAATCTATGTACTTTTGTACAAACGGTTCTGCTATCACATCTTTGATGACCTCAAACTGCGAATTCCAGTCTGCGCTTTTTTTCGAAATGCCCAGCTCCATTTTCCGGGATCTTTTCACAAGTTCGATCTTCTTTGTCTTTAAATCCAGACGTGAGATGTGATAATAAGCGGTCCCTAATGCACTGATTGCCCGGTGCGCCTCTTCCACCTGTTTTCCCAGCGTAACCGGGAATTCTTCCCCTGTCATCTGGTCTCTGTCCGGTACTGACTGATGCAGATGCTGAACCAGCCATTTCCCGTTCACCTTTTTATAGATAATGCTAAACCGTGTGTCCATCTCAAAACAGACGGATCCATCTTCAAATAAACCGGTAAAGACTACCGATCCATACGCAAGGACCTGGTCATCACCAAGCTCTGCTTCTTCCTGCTGTAAATCTCTTATTTTAAGTCTGATTTTTCCTCTTTGTTTTACATCGAATTTATATGATTCCTGAAATTCATGCAGATTCCGGAAAAACTCATGCTTTCCTGTTCCGATTATACTGCTGTTATCATCAAAGAAGTTTTCAAAGCCTGTATCATCTACGGATTCCGTGTCAATATAAAATTTTAAAAGCTGCTCTGTAAGTTGTTTAAAATCATCCATAACCAATCCCTCTCATCCCGTATATCTTGAACAACTTTTTGTTTTTCCAGTTTTCTTGTTTACTTCATTTTAACATAATATCGCAGCACTGGGGACGGTGTTTATGGCTTTTTTACTGTCTTTTTATGTAATGCACGAATACAAATATAATACAGGCTAATCACCGGTGGAAGCAATAATGCCGAAAACTAAAATTTATTTTACACACTCTTTTGCCGTATACGAATCTACATTTATTTCAATTACACATACCGCATTTACCATTTTTTCATTAATTTCGTGTTCCTCTCCGGTTTGCGCTCTCATAAGAATGCGAAGTGCCGCGCACTTATCCGCTGCATTCTGGAGGATTTTTGCTTTCCCTCGGCACATGACACTCGCATATTCAGCACTATATTTGCAGGGAGCATCTGCTTCTATAAGTTTTTCTCCGTAATCAATTTCCACAAAAACACTGTTATTTTTCCGAATGCAATCCAGTTTATGCCCCACTTTCGCACTATGAACATAAAATGTTAGTTTCCCGCCGTTTATCTGATAACCGTAATGAAGCGGCACAACATATGGGTATTCATCATCTAATACCCCCAGATGTAAATACTTTGCACTCGACAATATTTTTTCAATCTTGTGTATATCTGTGATTTCTCTATCTTTTCTTCTCATATTATTCCTTCCTTCGTATAATCACATGTCAGTTCTACAATCAGAATTTTCCATTTCACTTATTACTATTTTTTATTTGAAAACTAATTTTATTTTACATCCTTATTTCTTTGCATACAAGAAAAAACACATTGTCTTTTTTGGGGAAACTTATAAAGGAAGAGGCACCGTTTAATACTTGGTTTGAAAACTGATGGAAGAATAACACGATACTGTGATAGAATAAGGAAAATGGTTAAACTAACTATTGCTGAGTGAGCAACAGCAATAGTAAGCATGACTGGAAAGTGCTTGTGATCTTAGGGATTAAGAGAGGATACAGATTATGGAAGATTCTTACGTATTACAACTGTTAAAACCAAAGTTTAAAGATTTTCATTTGTGTTTCTGCGGATTTGCAGAATGCAAGCCATTACATAGCTACGGGCCAGCCGCAAGACCCAATTATATTTTGCATTATGTAATGAAGGGCAAAGGTATCTATCAGGTCGACGAAACGAAGTATCAGCTGAAAGAAGGGCAGGCCTTTCTGATCGAGCCGGAAAGCCTTACCTTTTATCAGGCAGATAAAACGGACCCATGGTCTTACCTTTGGGTAGGATTTGGTGGTACGGAAGCACAGAGATTTGTCAGAGATCTTGGACTGAACAGTCGTCAGCTTACATGCGAGTGTGAATATGGAGAAGAACTGAAAGAAATTGTATTTGAAATGCTTCATCATACATGTTCAACTGCAGAAAATCTTTACTATCTCCAGGGGAAGCTCTATCAGTTTTTCTCAGTACTGGCTCGCGGGATTGAAATTCAGCAATATTCGAATGATACAAAAGAAAGCATACATGTGCAGGAGGCAATTTCCTATATAAAGAATTACTATTCACAGAAAATCACAGTGGAAGATATAGCAAATTATTTGGCACTAAATCGAAGCTATTTATATACAATATTTATGAACAGTCTTGGAATCTCCCCGAAAGATTTTTTGACGGAATTTCGAATTTCCAGAGGAAAGGAGCAGCTCGTACTTACAGATCTGTCTGTGGAGGAGATTGCAGTTTCCTGCGGCTATCGTAATTCCCTTGCTTTCGGTAAAATATTCAAGCAGAAAGTGGGAATAACGCCGACCCAATATCGTAATGACAACAGAAAGGATGCCCGAGAACGATTGATCCGTGCACAAAATGAACTGAAAGAATATAAGAAGCATAAAACAATTTATGTGGGAGACATTGAAAAAGAATAGACGAAATGTTTAAAAAACATCCAATGCCTAACATTTGGGATATAACCCTTAACAAAAAGGTATAACGGATGTTTTTTTTGTACGCTATACTTGTATCAACAAACATAACTTGACAAATGATCCGCACGAACGCGAGAAAGTATCCGTAATTCCAAGATTTTTCGCAAGTCTTGCAGGATTTTCAGTAGCAACATTTGGACTTTACATTATCAATTACCTGAACAAAGTTGCAGGCGAGAGCAATCTCTACGCAGAAAAAGGATATACACTTTTCGCAATCATTATCGCAGTTATTTTCATCGTTACAATCGGTATTACCGTATTTAATGTAAAAGAGGAATCAACATTAGGGGTATCATCAGAAAAGACAAGTCTGAAACAGGCATTTCAAGTAATTGTAAAAAATGATCAGCTGCTTGCATTTATCGGACTACTTTTGACATTTAACCTTTGTACACAGCTTGCAAAAAGCTTTGCTGTATATTATTTCAAATGTGTATGCCATGATGAATATCTGTATTCTATTTTTGGACTTGCGATTATTGCTGAGATGGCAGGACTTTTATGCTTCCCGAAAATCGCAGAAAAAATTAGCCGTGAAAAAGTATACGCATTTGCATGCGGACTTCCGATTGTTGGATTTGTACTGCTCGGTGCAGCAGGTGGATTAACAGGAATTGGTCTTCAGATTGTAGGATACAACGCAAAAGCGGTAACGCAGAGCGCAGCAACAGTAATGGGTATTCGCGTGTTAATGATTGTAATTCCAATCATTCTTGCATTTGCTAGCTTTGGTATTTACAAAAAATACTACACTTTAAAAGGTGAGAAGATGGAAGAAATCACAAGAAAAGTAAATGAAATGCATGCGAAAAAGCAGACAGCTTAAGAGTCAACAATTCAATTATAAAAGGGGTATTATATGAGACAGATTATTTTTCACGAGGAAACGAAAACTTTCCATTTATACAATGAAAAAATTAGTTATATCTTATGTGTATTAGAAAATGGACATCTGGGACAATTATATTTTGGAAAACGACTTCATGATAAAGCAGATTTTTCTTATCTGGTTGAAAAATGTGAACGCCCAATGACATCATATATATATGAATGGGATCGTACTTTTTCATTGGAACATATCCGACAGGAATATCCTGTTTACGGTACGACAGACTACAGACATCCGGCAATTGAATTGTTGCAGGAAAATGGCAGTAGGATCAGTGAGTTCCAATATGACAGTTATGAGATTATTGCCGGAAAACCGAAACTCTCCGGATTGCCGGCAACTTACACAGAGTCCGAGGAGGAAGCGCAGACATTGCGCATCTTTCTGAAAGACGCTTTGACTGGTGCAAAACTGGCGCTTTTATATACGATTTTTGATGAATATAGTGCAATTGCAAGAAGTGCTTATATTGAAAATGCCGGTGAGAAAAATCTGCATGTATTAAATATGATGAGCTTAAGCCTGGATCTTCCGGATAAGGATTATGAATGGATGCAGTTGTCCGGTGCATGGTCCAGAGAGCGCTATATAAAGAATCGAACCTTGGAGCAAGGCATAACAGCTATCGACAGTATGCGCGGAAATTCTTCTCACGAACATAATCCGTTCCTTGCTTTAAAACGTCACAACACAGATGAAAATGCAGGAGAAGCAATTGGAATAAGCCTTGTATATAGTGGAAATTTCCGTATGCAGGCAGAGGTAGATACACATGATGTGACACGAATTACAGCCGGGATCAATCCGGAAGGATTCGATTGGAAATTAGAACCGGGAGAAAGCTTTCAGACACCGGAAGCAGTTCTGGTTTACAGTGAAAATGGATTAAATGGCATGAGTCAGACGTTCCAGAAGCTGTATGCTAAGAGACTCGCAAGAGGGTACTGGCGTGATAAGGCAAGACCGATTTTAAATAACAACTGGGAAGCAACTTATTTTGACTTTACAGAAGATCGTCTTGTAGAGATTGCAAGGAAAGCTAAAGAATGTGGAGTAGAACTGTTTGTCTTAGATGACGGATGGTTTGGCGCAAGAAGAAATGACAGAGCTGGTCTTGGTGATTGGGTGGCAAATGAAGAGCTTCTGCCAAATGGCATCAAAGGCCTGTCAGAAAGAATTGAAGCACTAGGATTAAAATTCGGTCTTTGGTTTGAGCCGGAAATGGTAAATAAAGACTCTGATCTTTATCGAGCACATCCGGACTGGATCTTACAGACACCGGGAAGAAATACATCACACGGCAGATACCAGTATGTACTCGATTTTGCAAGAAAAGAAGTAGTAGATCATATTTACGGAATGATGGCAAAGTTATTGTCGGAGTCGAAAATCTCATATATTAAATGGGATATGAACCGAAGCATTACAGAATGCTACAGCAGCAAACTTCCTTCAGACAGACAGGGAGAAGTGTTCCATCGTTATATTTTAGGTGTATATGATCTGTATGAACGTTTGACAAATGAGTTTCCAGAAGTATTATTTGAATCCTGCGCCAGCGGTGGCGGAAGATTTGACCCTGGAATGCTGTATTATGCACCACAGGGATGGACAAGCGATGATTCGGATGCAATTGAGCGTCTGAAGATTCAGTACGGAACTTCTATGTGTTATCCGCTCAGCAGTATGGGAAGCCATGTGTCTGTTGTCCCGAATCACCAGGTATTTCGCAATACCCCATTACATACAAGAGCGAATGTAGCATACTTTGGAACTTTTGGATACGAACTGGATCTCAACAAATTGACAGAAGAAGAGATCAAAGAAGTAAAAGAACAGATCACATTTATGAAAGAATACCGAGAAGTGTTACAATTTGGAACATTTTATCGTCTGAAAAGTCCATTCGAAGGAAATGAGACGGTATGGATGGTGACAAATGAAGACCGCACGCTTGCAATCGTAGGCTACTATCGTGTTTTAAATGGAGTGAATCAGCCGTATAGCCGTGTCAGATTACAGGGATTGAACCCGGATATGATTTATGAAAATGTATGGAATCATACAGAAAATTACGGAGACGAATTGATGAATTATGGATTGATCACATCCGATGTGACAGCTGGTGAAGTGCCAGGGAATGTGACTCCTTGTACCGATTTTGAATCTAGAATATATATGCTGAAAGGCAAAAAAGTTCAGGAGGGAAGATAGATCATGACGAAGACAAAAAGAACCGGCGGAATGGTACTGGGAATATTGTTTATTGGATTATGTGTATCTTTCTTACGACTTTCACAATTTGGCGTGGATCCATTCAGTGCAATGAATCTTGGAATCAGCGGATTTATCGGATGGAGCTTTGGAACGTGGCAGTTGCTTGTCAATGCGATCATCCTTGTAGTTGTATTTTTTCAGGCAAGATCCTGCATTCCTGCATTGGTGCGGGGACCATTATCAATATGGTATTTGTCGGATACATTGCAGACTTTATTTGTTATGTAGCGAATGATGTAGTGCAGATTCAGATGAATCTGCCACTGCGTATCCTTGCACTGCTGCTTGCTCAGCTGATGGCATCTATGGGAGTGGCATTATATATGGTCGCAGATATGGGAATCGCTCCATATGACAGTGTCGCAATTATAATCGAGAAACTGACACATCAGAAGATTCCATTCCATAAAGCAAGGATTCTTTCAAATGTTGTTGTCGTGATTATCGGAATCATATTTGCCACTGCATCTGGGGCAGGTATCTGGTCGGTAGTAGGGATTGGGACAATTATAAATGCCTGCTTCAACGGCCCATTAATTCAATTTTTTAAAACAAAACTGGAGAGATTTTACTTGTAAAATCTACGGATTACAATTCTTGCAAGGCTCATATCCAGAACGGATACGGGCCTTTCTTTTTCACCAGTAGCTTCATCCAAACCTTCACATTGAATAATGAACCCTTCTCTTTGGTAAAAAGAAATTGCTCTGTTACCTATGCCACATGACTGCATTTCTCTTTAGTGATTATTGATCAATAACTTGGGCTTCCTCCCTCCCAAGTTTTATATTTCTTATGGTTTTCTTCAGCAACTTCATATCAACTGGTTTTGAAATATGAGCATTCATTCCAGCAGCGAGAGAGTGCTGCATATCCTCTGAAAATGCATTGGCAGTCATGGCAATAATCGGGATCGTCTTTGCCTGTTCATGTGAACTTCTACGGATTGCCTTCGTTGCCTCATAACCATTCATAACAGGCATTTGCACATCCATCAAGATCATATCATACTCACCGGGCACGGACTGTTCAAATGCTTCCAAAATCCTTTTGCCATTTTCACAAATAGTACACTCTGCACCTTCAAACTTTAATAATTCCATTAGGATTTCTGCATTCAACTCATTATCCTCTGCACAAAGGAAACGCATTCCATCCAGAATATCACTATCTGTCTCATGCATTTCTATCTGTTCTGTCGAAGAAACTACTCTGTTCTCCACAATTTTTAGATTTTAGATTACTTCAAAACGACTTCCGCGATTCGGTTCGCTTTCAACCTCAATCGTTCCCCCCATCGATTCAACCAGATTTTTAGTGATTGCCATTCCCAGACCAGTTCCCTGTATTTTGTTTGTTACGGAACTTTCTGCACGAGTAAACGCGTCAAAGATAGTTTCTTTAAAATCAGCAGACATTCCCATACCATTGTCACTGACTATAAAATGATATTTTCCATATGTAGAAGAGTTTGTCTCTCTTTCTTCTGCTATAAACTGGATTATTCCACCTTCCTGTGTGTACTTTATTGCATTAGACAACAGATTACTGAAAATCTGCATCAGATGAACCTTGTCGCCATTTACCCACTCATGTTTAAGGTTTTCTTTTGTGATTATAAAACTCTGATTTTTTTCGTTTGCCTGTGAATGAAATATTGTATTGAGTTCTTCTATAGAATCCAGAATAGAAAAATCAGAATATTTGAAAACTGTTTTTCCAGCTTCAATCTTGCTCATATCCAAAACATCATTAATAATTCCTAATAGATGCTGAGAAGAAATAGCTATTTTATCTGCATACTCTATAACTTTTTCTTTGTCGCCGGCATTATGTCTGATTAATGATATAATACCAATGATTGCGTTCATAGGTGTGCGAATATCATGCGACATATTGGATAAAAAATCTGTTTTTGCCTTATTTGCATTTTCAGCGGTCTGTAGAGCCTCAATAGCAATGTTCTTAGCCTTTTTCAGATTTTTATTAGCTTCTTCCATTTCGCTTATAATCATTGCCTGAAGCTCATTGTTTCTTTTTTCAAATTTAACTTTTTGATTTGCAATACTGAATCTGGAAATACTGTAGAATAATCCAGCAAAAAGCAAGATTATAAATCCTGTCATGAGCATTGTAGTAAACCCAATCGTTTTCTGGTATTCTTTCAACACATTATCTACTGTCGCTTTTTTTACAATACAAATCAACATCGTATTGTTGCTTTCTATCGGACAATATCCCAAATAATAAGGCTCATCTTTCCCCAAAAGTTCTACTCCCTTTTTTCCTTCCGCAATCTTTTTATTCAGAGAATCAAACTCTTTTTCTGTTATAGCATGATCACTTTTCAAATGTTTCAGTAATGAATAATTTCGAAAAAAAATGTCATCCTTCTGGTTCGTATAAGTAATATTTCCATCATCATCCAACATGAAGAGATATGCACTTCCATCATATCCTCCAAGATTTAACATGGAGTCTAATTTCGAATGATCATACACTGTTCCAATCGCTGTATAAGTTTCTCCATTAATCGTATATTCCTGACATGGAATTGCTACCAAATAACCGTCTTTTTTCACTTGTTCAAATTCAAGAGCGACCAATTTTCCAATATTAGATCCGTTTCTCAAATTCAGCAAAAGCTTACTAGGCATATCAACTTTCAGTTTTGTTCCATCTGAGGTTATAGCTTTTCCATTTTCCTGTAGAAATAAAAGTGTACTCTCAGATTCTTTTTCCCATGCCTTAAAAAAGTTTCGGTTATTATCTGGTTCAAGGGATATTTTCTTCTCTTTACACAGATAGTCCTCAACAAAATGTAACTGTCTATAGTATCCACTCACTTGCATATCATAGGTCTGTTGAATCTGTTCGACAACAGCTTCCATACTGATTTCTCCATTTTCCTCAATACATGTATTCATCCTATTCAACAGAAACCTTACAAAAACAAAACTTGAAAGAATGAAAATCATGACAAACAATGGCATTATTATTTTTTTTCTCTTAATTATCTCTTGTTCTATTTGCACTTTATTTTTCAACCTCTATATAGTCTTCTGGTGCTGACGGTTGCTGCCCATTTGACATGGCCGCAATCCATGCACTAGATAATGTTGTATTCCCTATTTGCTCAATAGCACATTTTGGATTAATTTTTTCCAAAATAGATTTTGTCGTATCCGTAAGAAGAATGGAATATTCTTTTTCTGTGTCTATTTTTTTATCATTTATTGTTATATCCTTTAATGAGAATCCGTTTTCTTCGTTTTTGACAATTATTTTCATACCAGATGCAATCGGCAATTCGTATTTTGTGGTTACATAAAAATTCTCATCAGCCTCTGTAAGATATTTTTTAACGAGTTCATAAACCTGCTCACCGTTGAGCTTTACAAGATATAATGGGGTATCTGAATTCTTCGCTGTCATCAGACCGACCCGGCTGCTGGTG
>OGRJ01000547.1_pt1 | contig 36404 bp, 22 predicted proteins | sample 1553411 | NCBI WGS metagenome assembly OGRJ01 (sample SAMEA2580084, study PRJEB22360) | human gut metagenome | biome: human gut; feature: human-associated habitat; material: faeces | place: Denmark | collected 2008/2010
TTGTCGAAAGCAAGATGAATCGTGTGACCGCTATCGCCCCGGATGCGCAGCGTGTTCAGATTGTGCTGTCGCATGAGGGCAATCCGCGTCAGGCTGATACTGCCAAGCGCGTTGAGATCACTGTCATCGCAGGTCGTACTGTGGTGCGTGCCGAGGCTTCAAGCGCCGACGAGTTCAGCGCTTTGGACATGGCTCTCGACAAGCTGACCCTCCGTCTGCGTCGCACCCGTGATCGTCGCAAGGATCATCGTCGTGGCTACAGCGATCCGGTCCCGGTCGATCTTGGCGTCGTCGAGCCGACTCCGGAAGTCGAGGAGCCGGTCGAAGAGCCGAATAACAGCCCGGCCGATGCTGTCGCTGCTGAGCTGGGTCCGGGCGAGTCCGTCGAGGTCCAGGTAGGCGACACTCCGATTGTCATCCGTCGCAAGCTGCATATCGCGGAGCCGATGACCATCGATGAGGCGCTGTATGAGATGGAGCTGATCGGACATGACTTCTTCCTGTTCGTGAACAAGGAGACCGGTCGTCCGTCCGTCGTTTACCATCGTCACGGTTGGAGCTATGGCGTCTTCGAGATCGACACCCCGGAGAATGTGGCGAAGTAAGACATGCAACGTGGTTGGATAGGGAGATAATCTGACCGAGTGAGGCCCGCACAGTGTATGTGCGGGCCTCTTTTTCATGACTGCAGACGGTATGTCGAATGGTAGAAAGCCGCAACACGCTGAAAGTTACGTAAAATGGACGGTGTTTTTCGGAAATCGTTAAACAGCGACTAACCTCGGACGAGGTAACTCGCATACACAAAGGGAGTGATTGTGGTAGATATCGTTGACAAAGCTCTGCGAATGGGCGAAGGCCGACAGATCAAGAAGCTTGAGCTTGTCGCTCAGGCAACCAATGCGCTGGAAGACGAGATTGCAGCGCTCAATGACGAGGAGCTCAAGGGCCAGACCGCCAAGTTCAAGCAGCGTCTTGACAATGGCGAGTCCCTCGACAAGCTGATGCCGGAAGCCTTCGCCACCGTGCGCGAGGCCTCCAAGCGCACGCTGGGCCTGCGTCACTTCGACGTGCAGCTCATGGGCGGCGCGGCGCTGCACTGGGGCAACATCGCTGAAATGAAGACCGGTGAAGGCAAGACCCTCGTGGCGACTCTGCCGGCATACCTGAACGCGCTCGATGGCCAGGGCGTGCACGTCGTCACCGTCAACGACTATCTGGCAAGCTATCAGGCCGAACTCATGGGTCGTGTTTACCGCTTCCTCGGCATGAGCACCGGCTGCATCATCACCAACCAGAAGCCGCCGGAGCGTCGTAAGCAGTACAACGCCGATATCACCTATGGCACCAATAACGAGTTCGGTTTCGACTACCTGCGCGACAATATGGCGTGGGAGAAGTCCGATCTGGTACAGCGCGGCCACCACTTCGCCATCGTCGATGAGGTCGACTCCATCCTCATCGACGAGGCTCGTACCCCGTTGATCATTTCTGGCCCGGCCGAAGGCGACGTGACTCGTTGGTACCGCCAGTTCGCTCGTTTGGTGCTCAAGCTCACTCGTGACGAGGACTATGAGGTCGATGAGAAGAAGAAGGTTGTCGGCATTCTCGATCCAGGCATCAACAAGATTGAGGATTATCTCGGCATCGACAACCTGTACGAGCCGAACAACACCGCACTGATCGGTTATCTGAACAACGCCATCAAGGCCAAGGAACTGTTCCTGCGCGACCGCGACTACGTGGTGACCGGCGGCGAGGTGCTCATCGTCGATGAACACACCGGTCGTATCCTGCCGGGTCGTCGTTATAACGAAGGTCTGCACCAGGCAATCGAAGCCAAGGAAAACGTGGAAGTCAAGGCTGAGAATCAGACCTTTGCCACCATCACCTTGCAGAACTACTTCCGCATGTATGACAAGCTGTCGGGCATGACCGGTACCGCAGAAACCGAGGCCGCGGAGTTCATGGGCACCTACAAGCTGGGTGTGCTCCCGATTCCGACCAACAAGCCGATGATTCGTGAAGACAAGGACGATCTGATCTTCCGTACCAAGAAGGAGAAGCTTGCCGCCATCGTGCGCGATGTTGCCAAGCGTCACAAGAAGGGCCAGCCGGTGCTGCTGGGTACCGCTTCCGTGGAATCCTCCGAAATCGTGTCGTCCCTGCTTGACGTTGCCAACATTCCCCACCAGGTGCTGAACGCGAAGCAGCATGACAAGGAAGCTGCCGTCGTGGCCGTCGCAGGCCGTAAGGGCGCCGTCACCGTGGCTACCAACATGGCAGGCCGTGGTACCGATATCATGCTCGGCGGCAACGTCGAATTCCTCGCCGATGCGAAGCTTAAGTCCGAGGGCTACTCTCCGGATGACACTCCGGACGAGTACGAAAAGCGTTGGCCGGGCACCTTGGCCGAAATCAAGGAGCAGGTCAAGGACGAGCATGAAGAGGTCGTCGAGCTCGGTGGTCTGTACGTGCTCGGTACCGAGCGTCACGAGTCCCGCCGTATCGACAATCAGCTGCGTGGACGTTCCGGACGTCAAGGCGATCCGGGCGAGTCCCGTTTCTACCTGTCGCTCGAAGACGATCTGATGCGTCTGTTCAACACCCAGCTCGTGGCCCGCGTTATGGCCAAGGGTATGCCGGAAGGCGAGCCGATCGAGGCGAAGAGCGTTTCCAAGGGCGTACGCACCGCACAGAAGGCTGTGGAGTCACGCAACTTCGAAATCCGTAAGAACGTGCTCAAGTACGACGATGTGATGAACAAGCAGCGTACCGTCATCTATGCCGAGCGCCAGGCCGTACTGAAGGGCGAGGACATCCACGAGGATATCCTCAAGTTCATCGACGAGACGGTATTGAGCTACATCAAGGGTGCCAACAAGGGCTCTGACAAGCCGAAGGATTGGGATTGGGAAGGCTTGTTCAAGGCTCTGAACGCCGTGTACCCGATTGCCGTTGATTCAGAAGCAGCCAAGGATGCTGTCTCCAAGCTCAAGGGAGACAAGGCCGTCGTGGCCCTGCAGGAGCTTATCGTTTCCGACGCCAAGGACCAGTATGCCGACTTCGAAGGCAGGCTTGGTGAAGAGGGTCTGCGTCAGCTGGAACGTCGTGTCGTGCTCGCGGTTCTTGACCGCAAGTGGCGCGAACACCTGTATGAGATGGACTATCTCAAGGATGGCATCGGGCTGCGTGGCATGGGTCAGCGCGATCCGTTGGTCGAATACCAGCGCGAGGGCTATCAGATGTACAACTCCATGATCGAAGCGATCAAGGAGGAGACCATCCAGTTGCTGTTCCATGTCGATATCGATCGTGTCGCCACTACCGAAGACACCGACACTGAATCTGACGAGGATGAGGCCGTGAACGCGGCTGAAGCGGTGATGGGACTGGAAGGCGAGACCGAACCTACCGGCGAAATTGCTCCTGCCGAGCCGGAAACCGATGATGAGTCCGAAAAGACCGTCATCGACGAACTGGCCGACGAGCAGAAGAACGAACCTGGCATCGTTGGCATGCAGCCGATCAGCCACGCCGAAGGCAAAGTTCCGGCCAACAAGCGTCCGAAGAGCGCGGAATTGCACTCCCCATGGGCGGATGGCCGTACCTTCCCGGGAACTGGCAAGAACGCCCAGTGCCCGTGTGGTTCCGGTCGCAAGTACAAGATGTGCCACGGACAGAACGAGGCATGACGCTTCGCATAAGCCAAGGCGATGGCCCCGTCGGTGTGTTTCATACTGTCTGGGCCATCGCCATATCAGGGGTTCACACAGCGGATGTCATTCCCCGAAATCGATGTCGCCCATGGCCTCTGTGTCTGGAATGCGCACCTCCGGTCCGCAAATCCAGTTGAAAACAGGTCTTTTTACAAAGGGACCGAGGTCTCCATCTCCATAGCCAATACGTCCACGGCAACGGACCCACTGCCCACTGTCTTATTTGCTGTCATATCGTCTGTTTTTTCGGGTAACGCTTCGGCATCCGCCGAAACGATTTCCCGAGTATGGAGAATGCTGAAACGAATACCACGTTGCCTGCCTCCAGATTATTTCGATGCAGTCAAGTCAGAGTCACCTTGAAGCGATCGTACTTTCACAGATACGTCGCAGACTCGCCGCAGTTTCTTGATAGCAGCATTGATTTGTTTGGAAACGGCTGCACGTGAAATCCCACTACTGCGAGCTACATCGGATTGGGATAGGTTGCGGAAGTACACATTTTCCACAGCTTTCCGCTGTCCATCGGGAAGCGTCCGCAAAGCTTCAAGAACCCGACGAACGGCTTGCTCCCGTTCTTGTGCCGTCTCGTATTCGATGAGCAGCTCTTCCGGAGATAACGAATGCTCTTGCGGTTCACGGTTGATGCCGGCTATTTCCTCATACGACCATGCGCTTCCACCAACGCGATCGGAACGGTGCCAGGAGTGCGCCACACGCTCTTCGGCATTCCAGAGTTCCTGCAAAATGCATTGCGGCGCACGGAATTCCAGCTCTTCTTCGTCGCGGTGTTCAGCCGCAGCACGCAGCGCACGATCGCGTCTAATCATCGGAAGCAGTTCCTCCTGGGTAAGTTCATATGTTTCAGTAACGGATGCATTGCCCGCAATAGGGGCCTCATGCTTAAAAACAAGCTTCATGTTCTTGGGCCTTGCTCATATAAAGTTGCTCAAGACCTGCTGACGCAATATGAGACCAGCCTTGAAAACAATGAAGCGAGATGTGTCTGCCAGTTATATGCACACTGACAGACGGCATCTCGCCCGATATCGATAAGCAGGTCTCAAAACGGATTGTGAACCACAGCCAGCTTCGCCGTGGAGTAAAAATGCAGACAGCGATTACGCCATACATAAGTCACTGATATTCGAACGGCCGTTTCCGAATACGAGCCTTAGCAATAAGAATTCACGGTCGTAACTGATTTACATGTCCATCTCCTTTCGCCATTCGGCAGAGTTCCGAAACGAATGCGGCTGATTCGTCGTATACTGGCCGTAATTCCAGTAATGACAAGGCTTCATCCGCATCTGTTTTCATCGTAGGAAATTGACCTATCAGAACCGAAGACGAAATAAGACGACGTAAGGCGAGGAGGAGACGAACGATGGATAAGCCCAACGGCACATATGCTTTAGGAGTGTTCTGCACATTCGTTCGGCCCTACGTCAGTGGGGAAAGCCGCGGAATCAGCACACAGAAAAAAGGGTTCATGAAAGATTTCTTCGATGTCATCCTTGAATCAAGCGCAACAGACACATCAGACGTAAACAAAAGGCACTATTCAAAGGCGAAGACGGCAATCAATGAAGGCGTATGGGCGGGTATCAACCAAACGGATTTGGTGAAGTTCTTCAACGGATGCAGAAAACTACCGCAATGGAAGGCCTCTGAATTCTTTCAGCATCTGGATAAGGCCCGAGTGGAAAGCCTGTTTGACGATATTGGTATTGACGCGCTATCGCAGTTTCAGCGTTGTCTCGGTCAGGTGAACATCAAAGCCCCGTCAATTGACAAACTCCCATCCGCAGTGAGCACTTGGCTGTTCGAGATTTTGGAAGCGAATGCCGACAATCGTGATCTTCTGGTGGACGGCACCGCATTTCAGCCGGAATTTGAATTGCTGGATGATCTGCCGCTGGCCGAAGGACACATCTCATCAGGGAAGCTCCATCTTGGGCGTTCAGCCGTGGCATGGCGGAAATCTCCATCCCCACCAGAATCACCGGATTTCAATGTGGAAAGAACGTATCTTGCACAAATGGAATCGGCCTACGCCGAACACTTGCACAGGCAAATCCGGTCCCGAGATGATTTGCCCGACCGACAGCGCAAGGAATATGACCGGCAGCGTGGGTATTTTTACAATGCAGAAGGACTGCGGCGGAACATGAGAGATGTCATCGATGATGGTGAAACCGAGTTCCATGCGATGAAAGACGACCTCTACGATGGAGTCTGCGACGTATGCAACGAAGAATATGACGATGGGCTGGCCAGAATGCTGGCAACCTTGAACCAAGCTGCGATTCTTCCCCTTTCCGGTTCCGTCATCACCCGTTTTCCAACCATCGTCAAAGCCGCGGAGAAGAAAGGCATATGCCACATGCTGGTCAATGACACTCGACTGGAATGGGTGAGCGCCGATGAGTGATTCCCTGTTCAACACCCCGAGCGAAACCGCAACCCGTCTTACGCTATGCCTGTCCTTATTGCCACACCCTGCAACATTGGATGAAATCACGGTCATGGATTTTGCCGCAACTTACATGAAGGTCATGGGCTTTGGCAATAGTAACCTTCACGGGGACAACCCTTATGCCACAGCAGAGTATGATGCCAGGCGCAAACGTGTACGAAGAGGGCTGAACAGGCTGGTAATCATAGGTTTCGCCATCACCGAAGATGTCGGATCCAGTTATTCCGCAAGCCCGACGTGCATGCAATTCGCCAACGAATTACATGGAGAATATGTCATGGCTTATCGTCATGCCATCGAAACATTGGCGACGCTGAATTACTATTCGATAATAGAACGAATACTGGAAAGCCGGTAACCAAGATGGGGAAAATGTGGATTCGTCAAGTCAAGGCGATTCGGAACGATGGCAATGCCTCAACCATTGATTTGCAGCAGGGATTGAATTGCATCATCGGCCCGTCGAATACCGGCAAAACCGGGATTGCGAAAACGATCAGCTTCGTATGCGGCGGAAACGCCATACCATTCACGGATGTCACCGGATATGCAGGAGCATCCGTCACCTTCAGTACCGAACACGGAGAAGTGACATTACAACGCTCGTTGGCTTCGCAAACGATTCAGGTCTCTTCGACTGACTCAGATGTGGAACCGGGAGATTATACGGTCGCACGCAGAGGCAAAAACAAACGACCAATCAACTCGGTACTGCTAACAATGCTGGACGTTGATGAGGCACGAAGAATCGCAGTCAATGAGGCCTACAGAACCGTGGCCTTTACTTGGAATGCCATCCGACATTTGCTGCTTGTTCCCGAAGATCAGATCGTTCGCCCCGAACCATCGATTCTATTGCCCAAAACCACCCGCAACACAACGATGACGCAGAACCTGTCCGCTTTGCTGGTCCTCGCTCAAGATGAAACATTCAATGATGAGGCAAGACAGGAAAGTTCCGCCGAGCGCCATGCACGCAGGCAAGCGGTGGAACGATTCATCTTCAGCCAACTCGATATCATCGAGCCCCGCATCAAACAGCTTGAGCAACTTGAACGGGACGCGGCTACCGAAGGCAAAACCGTCGATAGTTATATTGAGAAACTGCGCAACACGTTACAGCAATTGGAACAACAGCGTCGAAAAACCATTGATGAAGATGCGGAACTCGTTGAACACATCAGCGCACTGCATCAGGAAAACGAGCGTCTGGACGTATTGCTCGCCCAGCGTGAAACCCTACTAGGGCAATACGATTCCGATTTGGCACGCCTTGATCTGCAGTTGCAGGCAATGCGCCATAACCGGGAACAACCTTATCCCGATGTTTGTCAGTTCTGCCACAGCACCGTCCATATCGATCCACCGAGTGAAGAAGACATTCGTGCTCGGGAAAATGAAATGTCCCGCATTCGCGAACTTCGTAATGGTGTGGCCAAGGATCAGGAATCCTTACGCCAAGCAAGAATCCAAGTGACACAGAGCATCGACGAAGCGCAAAACGCCCATCAGTCCAATATGGAACAGCTGCACCGGAATCTTGAGCCGGAGGCCCGAACAATACGACAACGACTTGATGGGCTTGCCCAGTCAGAAAGAATTCGTGCAGAATATGCCGAGCTGACTGCTTTGCGTAAAAGATTTCAAGCTACTCTTGATGGTGCCGACGAGGAAAAGGTCGATTACAAGAAATATCGGCCAAGAGAATGGTTCCACGAGGATTTCTATTATTCGATGGGTGCCACCATACGCGGAATCCTCAAGGATTCCGGCTTTTCCGGCACCGATAACGTCGGTTTCAGCCGGGAAACATTCGACATCGAAATCGGCGGATACAGCAAGGCTGAAGAGCAGGGAAAAGGATATTGTGCATTCTTCAATACGGTTATGATGCTGGCATTCCATGATTACTTGAACCGCCGTTCGGTTCATGCTCCAGGATGGTTGCTCATCGATACCCCGTTGCTGGGCTTCGACGAAGGCACGTACACAGCGAACGGTTCTCTAAGAAGCGGCCTGTTCGAGCATCTTAAACTGCAGGCGGCAAACCAGCAGATCATCATATTGGAAAACACCGATCATATCGGCGAACTGGATTTCAGCGGAAACGTCAACGTCATCACCTTCACCAAAGACCAGACTGACGGGCGTTACGGATATCTGGACGGCGTGGTCGACGTAGCGGAAAGGCCCGGCGTTGGGCGACGGTAAACATCAGGCCATGCACAGACACATCACAAAACAGCCGGATTGTTCACACGGGAAGAACATCATGCCAGAACCCAGTAAGAGCGACAGCGAGTGTATAGCCGGACTCGAACTACCGAAACAGGACAACGCACATGCACCACACCCGGTGTCGGCAGCCATTATATATGCAGGCGTGTTTACCATGACATGCGCACTGTATAGCAGCATCTTATCCGCCTGTTGGGGATTTTTACTGATAATACTTCCCGGCTATGCAATCGTTCCCTTCATAGCCCTGCTACTGACACGAAAAATCAACGCCTCATGGAATCTCTTGTGGCTTGCCGGCACCACCGCGCTCACCTACGCGATGACACTAGTAAGCATGGCAGCCTTGCTAATGCTCATACCTCCCAAAGCCACCCTATGGTTTAGCATAGTAAAAATACTGACCAACTCATTTTCAGACATACTATCGTTCCAGCTTTTCATGGGCGGGTATACAATTCCGACCATCTTCTATATCCTTGGCTTGATCTGCCGCGCATACCACAACAGCCGCAATCGGTAACAAAGAACCGGCGTTGGGCAACGGTAAAGGCGAAAATTATGCACAGACATTGCGGAACAGATACATTGAAAACATACAAGGGGGGCATCATGGCAGAGAACGACGGGAATGACAGCAAAAACAGCGGCTGCATGGCCACAGGCAAACACGATTCGGCCGGGCACGACCCGGATGTACAGGTGACGTTCGCGCAGAACTCACCGGACCAGAAGAACCCACTCATGCGGAATCCAGTGATAGCGGCCGTGATATACGCGATTGTGTTTGCTGCAATATGCGTGCTGTATACCGCTATTGGTTTATTTACCTATTTTGCGTATGTGATACTCGCCATCCCCGGTTGCATACTCATCCCCTTCGCGGCCCTGCTGTTGACGCGCAAAATCCGAACTCTGTGGAATCCTCTGTGGCTCGCCGGCACCGCTATACTCACCTACGCAACAACACTGGTCAGCATAGCGGAGGCAATAACGCTCATATCATCAAGGCTTACCTTGTGGACCGCCATCATAGAGCTACTGACTGGCTCATTTACGAATGGAATATTGTTCATAGTCTCCATGGGCGGATACAGCATCCCGACCATCTTCTACATTTTATACCTGATCTGCCGCGCATACGACAATAGACACAATCGGTAACAAAGGACCGGCGTGGGGCTGGCTTTATCGCACACATTGTCGCAAACCAGCCCCACATCGGAACCGTATCGATTAGAAGATGAACTCCGCCAATGCCGAACATGCCGCATCAATCACGGAATCAGGGGTATCGTATGAATGGGTCAGGAGCCAACATGTAAACATTTGCTGCCAATCGACACCGCGGAATGCACTTACTGCCGCCGCCTTATCACTGGCACCCATGCTCCATGCGATTCGCTTGAAACGGTCAGACAACTGGTTCGGCGCGTTATAGTAGCTGCGCATGGTCTGGGACAACAGGTGAGAGTCGCTGCCGTTACCGTTCTTAAGCGTGTCGGCGAAGTAAATGGCATCGCCATCACAGCACAGGTCGTCACGATTGCAGGTATTGCTGACGGTCTGCCATGTTCCATCCACCTGTTTGTCAAGCGTAAGCCCCTGAAGAGCGCCCTGCTGCCGATAGTTGTCGTCCGCACCTACCAAGGCTTCGGCGATGACATCAATGCTGGCCTGCGGGTTCCAATCCTTAGCTTTCTGAATGTTACTCATGGCCGAACCCAAGTCGCCCGCCCAGCCGGTCCACGTATCCGGAACGACCAGTCCATTGAGATATCCCAGCGTCGTGACGCACATATGCGACAAATCCACGCTTTCCCCATTGACATCGATCATGGACTGCCGCCACGAACCGATATAGCGATCCAACGACTTGATGATTGCAGACGCCGTAGCATCCTGTTCGAGGATTGCGGCATCCGCCTTGCGGAAACTTTCGGCTGATACCGACCATTCGATAGTTGAACCATTTCCTCCGTCGCGCAGGTAATCCTTGGACAGGTAGTTCAGCATGCATCGCCATGTCGGGACCGTCACCCAAGTTCCAGTGGTTCCACTGGCCACATAGTCCTGCCCCACCTTTCCTTGAGCGCGCAGTTCATCGAACCGTTTCTCAAGATGCCAGATCAGGTCAATCGGCCCCATCTGATCGTAGTTAGTTCCCTGATCGATGGTCGTTCCACCAGCCGACGTCTGCTTCACATAGGATACAGCAGGCATTTTGCCGGAATAGGCAACGCGGTCAAGATCCCAGCCTTGTCCCTGATAACCACTGATTTCAGTGAACTGGTCATATACCCAATTATCTGGGATCGGGAACCCCAGATTGCCGGAGAACCCGGTGGACATGTCGGACACGAACGCATAACCCGCATAACCGGCCTCGATAACGCGAGTGCAGATGTTACGGGATGCGTAAATACCGACCTTATATCCACCTCCGAGATTAGCCAAAACCGCCCTGAAATACGGCAGGATGTTACTGGTGACTTGGTCGTCAGTGGCGTCGAAGTCCACGGCAAAATAGATATGCGTCGGCGGGATGCCCAACCGCTGCGCCGCTTCACGTGCCGACTTGGCATGAGCAGCACCGTTCGCGGGCGTAAAGTGTGCCAGCTTGGTGGAGTATTCCTGAAAGATCGGGAAGAACTTCATGCCGCCCTTGGTGATGCGTTCCAGCTCGCCCGGACGAATCGCCTTGAAATAATCGGCAGGTGCCAAGCTGCTTTGCCCAGGCTCGGTCAGATACCGTCCCACGATCTGGTATCCGTTGGCCTTCAACGTTGCGAGTCGCGCATCGGTGATTTCAAAACGGGTATCGCACGCCACACAAGGCCGGTTCGGATCACCCTTGGAGGTAAGCAGGCTCATCCACGTGGTCGGATCGACGGTACCGTTCTGTGGCAACCCATATTGCCGCTGAAAGTCCGTGACCTGATCGGACAGACCAGTGTACCAGCTGGTTCTGATGACCGCCGCGATGCGGTTACACACCAAAGCCACAGTCGCCAACCAGACCCACTGCGGATTATCGCCGGTACCATTGCTGGCGCTGATGGTTTTGAGACGAGACTTAGTCCCACTACCAAAATTGCCGGTGGCCTCGCTGGGCGTAAAACCTTCGATGGCCTGAAGCACCTGGATGAGCGCCGTGTTCATTTCGCGCCCGTACAGGCCATCGGTCGGAATGATGCCCGTATAGTCACGGTACTTGTTGTTGATTTGCTGCTGCGCTTGCCGAATGGCGTTGAGGCCGCCATACGATTCGAGCAGCACGAACTGTTTCATGGATAACAGGGCACCCATGATGCCCACGTCAACGCTGGAATCGCCGCCAATGCCCATATCGGTTTTGAGATTCTTGATTGCCTTGCCGGTGCCGCCGTAGAAATGCTGGGTGATTTCGTCACTTCCGGCAGAGTATCCCTTACACCAGAGTGCTCCCTGGATGATGGAATACACGTTGGACGTGGCGGTATCGCCGGATTTCTGCTCCTGCACACCATTTGGATACCGCTGGACGAACAGACGTTGCGTGGACGGGCCGAAATTATCCGCCGTGTTCTGGATACCCAGTTCGATCTGCAATGCACGGGTCAACCCGTAAATCGTCGACCAGCCGGTCTGCCCATCCTCGGCGACCTTGTTGAAACGCGAATCACCACCGTAGGTTTGATTCAGCCATTGCTGCGTTCGCAGTACCATTTTGTCCGTCATAATTTTCTCCTTGTAGGAAAACGATGATTTTGTTCGGGCGGGCGGTTGCTCGCCTTCACTGGTACTGCCGCGACATCGCAGAATGTTAACTTCCCATCGCCATATCAGAGGTTTATGACGGAGGGAGGCCATTACTTGGATATAAGTGCATCGGCCACGGCGGCAAACGACGGAAAATGCCGGTTAACGGATGGATGATCTTCAGCTGCATGCGTGCGAACACGGCCAACGCCGCCACGCAGACGACCAGCAAGGCCCATACGAGCCAGTCGCCGTTCCATTCGGAGAAGAAACTCACCGCCATGATGAGCGATGCCAGGCCGATCGCCACCAACAGCAGCATGTAGCCGGTGGTGAGCCACTGCACGGTCGCCGCGTCGATGCCGAATTCCGGCGGCGCATGTTCGTGCGCTCGAATGTGGTGGATGATGCGGCCATGATGTTCCTTTCTTCCTGCTCGTGTGATGCTCCCCATCGCCACCGATACGGGCGACGATGGAATCCTGGTCGTCCGGCACGGCGTTTCGGCGGAGCGGAAAGTCGTGCGGTGGGACATGTCTAAAAGATGGGACGGTTTCCCGCCGTGCTCGCGCCAGGACATTGGTCCTTGGTGCCGGCGACCGCGGCAGCAAGGCTTCCGTGATTCGTTTGGCGGTCTGGCAGGCGTCGAGCAGAATGCCAATCGTGTTGGAGGTCGGTGTGCCGTGGCCGTCGTCCGGCACGCTGAAGTCCGGTGTGTCGGCGTTGTGGACGTTGCGCTCCGCGGGTTTGCTCATGATGCCTCGATATTGGTTATCTTGGATAATTACCTCGCATAACTAATGGGAAGCGCTCTGGACAACCACAGGATGGTGGGCGGAAGTTATGAATCATACCGTCATGCGGACGGGAACGGTTTACGCAATATCCGGCGGTTAGAATATGCGGCGGAAACACAATCGAAGCGCTTGGCGTGAAGCCAGGGGAGGATACTATGGCCGAGATCACATGGAAGTCGATTCTCACCAAACTGGTTGGGGGAGACCATTTGAGCGCGGAGGAATCGGAATGGTTCGTCGATGATCTGATGCAGGGTAACGCCAATCCCGCCGCCGTGGGCGCGGTGCTCGCCACGCAGCAGCAGCTCGGCCTGACCGCCGATGAGGTACGCGGCGCGGCCAAGGCGATGGTGGGGCACGCCATCCCATTGAATGTCTCCGGCGAAACTACTGACATTGTCGGCACTGGCGGTGACGGCGCTGCGACGGTGAACCTGTCTTCTATGGGTGCGGTGGTGGCTGCCGCCTCCGGAGTGAAAGTCGTGAAGCATGGCAATCGCGCAGCTTCTTCCAAGTGCGGCACCGCCGATTGCTTCGAGTCGTTGGGACTGCCTCTTGATCTGGAGCCGGAGCAGGTTGCCCAAGTCGGCAATGAGTGCGGCATCGCTTTCGCTTTCGCACGCACCTTCCATCCGGCGATGCGTTTCGTTGGTCCGATTCGTGCCGCGCTGGGAGTGCCCTGCGTGTTCAACGTGCTGGGCCCGCTGACCAATCCTGCCGCTCCGAAGCATATGGCGGTCGGTTGCGCCAATCGCAAGATGAGTCCGATTATGGCCGAAGTATATGCGGCGAACGGTCAGACCGGTATGGTCTACACCTCCAACGAAGACTTGGATGAGATGGCTCCGACTGGCCCGGTATCCATCTGGGAGTTCAAGGACGGTAAGGTCACGGAAAACGAATTTGATCCAACCGTTGAACTCGGTCTCTCCAAAGTGACCGTCGCCGACCTCAAGGGTGGTGAACCGGAGCTTAATGCCCAACTATTCCGTGACTTCCTCGCAGGCAAGGACGTACCGTTCCGTACCACCGCTCTGCTCAATGCGGCATCCGCGATTGTCGCCGATGGACATTTGGTGCCAACGGAAGCCAGCCTCGCCGATCGTTTCAAAGCGGCCTACGCCATCGCCGAAGAGACCGTCGACTCCGGTAAGGCATCTGCGTTGCTTGATCAGTGGATTGCCACCGCTCAGTCGAAGAAAAATGCCTGATTCAAGACTTTCTGATCGATATTTGCCAATAACTGAATAATAATGCGTGTGCGGCATCGAAATATCCGGTGCTGCACACGCATTTTTTGATGCGAGGCTTTCGATATGGAAAACTCGTTGCCAGGATTCTTATGATGTTCTGAAAATATGCTCGATGAAGAAAAGAGCGAAATCAGACCCTCGCGCCATCATCAAACTCATCAAAGCGAGTCTGCGAGTGTCCCTTGTGCTGCACAATAAGCCCTGCGGCGCCAACCAATGCACACAAGCCGAAAATCGATCCCAGAATCGCCGCCAACGCAGGCATGAATGCGGAAGCGATGATGCCGATGACTCCGGCGACCAGCAACGCCCAGAACACGAGTTTCGAAAGCTTGACATGTCCGATTTCGGGACTCGGAGGCACGAAATCATCTCCATAACGGTCCATCACGCTATCGGTGTCCAGCCAGCTGGAACCCGTGAAATCGCGTGGTCCACGACCTTGCGGCATATCGTCGGTGAATGTACCCTGATCCAGATCCTGAATCGATAGCAGCGCCTCTTTTTCACGTCGCTGCGCATGCTTCTCGAAACGCTTCGCATTCCGTGAGTGTTCCACGGCCTTCAAATCGTCGGCATGGGAACTGGCGAACTCTGCCCAAGCGGCATCTAGATCGTTCGCATCAGAGGAGGGAGCATTCCCTCCGCCATGCGACTCGGCATTTGGGTGTTCTTCGTCGGCATTGCTATTGTTGAGGTCAGTCATACTGATAACTTTAATCAAGCGGATGCCCATCCGCTGGGAGGACCGTGAAGAATGCTCTACTGGTTTTTCGTTAAAGGCCTAGGACCGATCGCCATCCACCGTTTGGGACCGACCACAAAAGGGCTTGAAAACATTCCTCGCGAAGGCGGTGCCATTATTGCGGCCAACCATCTTGCCGTCATCGACGACGCGCTGTTGCCGCTGACCAGCCCACGCATGATTCACTTCATGGGCAAAGCCGAATATTTCGAAGGTAAAGGCATCAAAGGCAAGTTCAAGAAATGGTGGTTCACATCCGTTGGCGTGTTCCCCGTGGATCGTTCCGGTGGTTCCAAGTCGTTGGGCGCGCTGAACCATGCCCGTGAAATCATTGAGGACGGCCACCTGTTCGGCATCCACATCGAAGGCACCCGCAGTCCTGACGGGCGTCTCTATAAAGGCCACACCGGTGCGGCGCGTCTGGCATTCGAAACCGGATGTCCGATTGTTCCGGCCGCTATCATCGGCTCCCGAGAATTGCAGAAGCCAGGGCAGGTCATTCCCAACAAAGGCAAGACCATGGTGATTTACGGCAAGCCGATCGAGGTTGAAAAAAAACCGTTGGACCAGATCACGCATGACGACCTGCGTTCGCTTACCGACCGTGTGACCATGGAGATTCAGAAGATGAGTGGTCAGGAATATGTGAACGAATACGCACAAAAAGTCAAGGAACAGCTTAAGGCGGCCAAGGAAGCGGAAGAGCAGTTGAAGCAGGACTGAATTTCGTCGTTGTCACGCAGCCGCAAAGATGGTTTGAAAGCGGAGACGGAACGCCATTAGTGAGCCCATCCGGGAAATCGGACGGGCTCACTCTGTTGTGAGGAAACACGTTGCCGGATCCGGCGATTCCCCCACGTTTTAGAACAGTGAGGAATACATTTTCAATGTGATGGTGGTCGGGGTTCCATTTTCGTCTCGGATACGTACTTCGGTGCCACCTACCGGATCCTGCGAAGCGACCTTCTTATCTTGGCTGGCGTCCAATGTGAGCTTCGAACTCACTTTGACCGTGAATCCAAGCTTCTCCAACGCAGCTTTGGCGTCAGAGGCTTTCTGACCCACATAATTCGGTAAGGTTATGGTTTCCGGTCCTTTGGAGACCACTACGTCGACGCTATCTCCCCAATGCAGCGTATTGCCGTTGCTGACGGAAGTGGAAATCACCTGGCCTTGCGGAATCTTATCGTCGAAGGATTCCGTCCAATTGGCAGTGAGTTTGAGGTCATCCATCGTCTGCTGCGCCTCATCCTTCGTCTTGCCGACAATATTAGGCATGGTTACTGGCTTTGGTCCCTGCGACACGGTGACGGTGATCGTCGTATTATGCGGCAATGTGGCACCGGGATCCACGCTTAACGACAGCAATGCCCCCTGCGGCACCTCCATGGAATACGTGTCATCGGAAGCAGTGGTCTGCTCGACATTATCGAATCCGGCCTTCTTCAACGCATTGATCGGATCCTTGCCGGATGCGCTGGTCGCGTCGAGAATGTCGGCGGGAACCGTCGCCTGCCTGACTCCCTTGGAAACCACGACCTTGACCTTCTGACCGCGACGCTTGCTGCCACGATCGCCGACATTCGCCGGATCGGTAGAGATGATATCGCCTTCCGTTATGGAATCGCTATACTTTTCCGACACTTCATATTCGATATCAGAAACCTTTAGCAGACTCTCATAGTCGCTCCATTTCACACCAGTGATGGGGCAGGCTACGGAATCGCTGCACGACATGCCATCCGGCTGAGGCATGGTCCAATAACTGCCAGGCCCCTGGTAACACCACCATGCCCAGCCGCCTGCGCCACACGTCAGAAGAAGCGCAGCCACACCTGCGACGATCAGCGGCGTACGATGCTTTTTCGAAGATTTGTCCTTTCCCGCATTGCTGTAATCGCCGTTCTGCATGGCAGGGGATTGCGGTCTCGTACTGCCGTCTGCGGTATTGACGTCTCCATCCAGCGGCAGCGAGAAGCGCGTTGTCGCCTCGGGGTCAACGTTCTGTTGTTGCACTGGCATGACGGTCGTCATGTTCGGTTTGACTCTGTCCAGCTTGCGTGTACGATCGTCGAATTGTTGCGTTGGCGGGGCCGGGGGAGTGGGTGGAGCCGGATTACCCTCATTCATCGGGGCAGCGGCATCTTCTGCTTGTGTGGTATTGGGCGATATGTTGACGTTTGCCGCGGGAAGCTGATACTGCCAATCGCTGACCGCGAGTATAGATTGCAGTCGCTGCAACTCGGCCAGTGCGGCGGAAGCGTCTGCGGGTCGTGCTTCGACCGCGCGCGCCGTGAGGTGAGCGATGAATGCAGCCACATTGGCATTGATGCCCTCACAGACGGTAACGATGCTTGGCACATCCTCGTGAACATGCTTAAATACCAATGTCACCGGATTGTTCGAAGTGAACGGCACCTTGCCTGCGAGCATTTCCCAAGCCATGATGCCTACGGAGTACAAGTCGCCTTGAGGCGTGGCCTGGTTCCTCTCAATCATTTCCGGCGCCAGATATGCGGCCGTTCCAAGCAGGATGCCAGTGGAGGAAAGCGTTGCCTGCGAAACCGTTTTGGCCAAACCGAAATCGGTGATCTGCACATGGCCGCGGTCGTTGAGCAGAATGTTCTCCGGCTTGATGTCGCGATGCACCACGCCCGCACGGTGTGCGGAAGCAAGGCCATCCAACGTTTCACCGATGATGCGTAACGTTTCACGAACGCTGAACGTGCCTTGCTGGTTCATTTCGTAGCGCAGATTTACGCCGTGAACATACTCCATGACGAGGTAGTCAAGACCGTCGAATTCGCCGGTATCATACACTTGCACGATATGCGGGTTGGCGATGGCGGCCGCGGAGCGTGCCTCGCGGTGGAAACGCTCCACGAATTGATCACGGTGCGGCCCCTGAGCCAGCTGCGTATGCATGATTTTGATGGCGACTGTGCGCCCCAAGCGCTCGTCTACCGCCTGGTACACCGTGGCCATGCCACCATCGGCGATTCTGCTGACGACCCGATACCGGCCTTCGATGACCTGACCTTCGGGGGCATGTGGAGCTTCACTCATGGTTAATTGCTGCGGTTCCTTCTTCAAAACGCTTCACGCTGAATGTTCTCATTTGTAGTCTACAAGCAGAGGTTTGCGGATTATGCAACGAACGCGCGTCCTGTCCGGATACCAGTCAGAAGACACGCGGATCTCGTCACGCATTTGCACGTACGTCAGGTACAAAACGTGCGCAAGCCTCGATGAGCGGCGATTTGCGATACTCAGAAAGATCAAGCGCATTGATAGCCGATTTCGACGCATGCCACAGATCCGCGATTCTGTTGCGGGATTGCGCGATGGCTCCCGTCTGCCCGAACAGTTCAATGGCGCGTTGCACTTGAGTCTCGGAACGCGAATCGGCTTCCCACATGTCGATAAGCTCACGTCGCTGCCCATCATCCGCAGCGTTGATGGCATCGGCGAGAAGCACGGTACGCTTGCCTTCGCGAATATCTCCGCCAACAGGTTTTCCGGTATTCCTGCTTGATCCGACAACGTCCAAAAGGTCATCCGCAAGCTGGAATGCCAAACCGAGCGGCAACCCGACCGCCAATGCTTGCCTTCGAGCATCATCCTTGCTTAAACCAGCGGCAAGCATGCCGAATTCCAGAGGGGCGATGGTAGTGTAGCTGGCGGTCTTCCAACGGAATACGTTCAACGAAGCCTCCACCAGCTCGTTCGGATCGTTCAACGGGTTGAGCTCCACCGCTAAATCAAGTACCTGGCCAACCTCGACCTCGCGATGCATATTAAGCAACGCCGCAACCACATTGGAACCATAAGTAAGCTTGGATGCGGCCTTATCCGCGATATCCACGCTCGCCGTGGCCAACATGTCGCCAAGCATGATGCCCAAACCATGGCCGATAGTCTCGCTATGCGTATTGGTGGAAAACGCACGATGCGCGGATGGCTTGCCGCGACGCAGATCGGAATCATCGATGATGTCATCATGCACCAGGGCGCCGGTCTGAAAAACCTCTACGGCACACGCCAAATCAAGTAGCGCATCGAAATCGCGTTCCAGCACATCCTCCGAAGCGAACGCGCGGAACGAATCCAACGTCAGCAAGGCGCGAAGTCGCTTGCCGCCCTCACTTGAAGTGACCGCTTGCATGGCGACCATGTCTGCGATGGGCTTGCAGGAAGAGGCAACCGAATCGTCCACATGAAGGAACGCAAAATCCTTCACTAACGAAACAATGCGCGATTCAATCTGTTCCAAATCGGAAGAGCTAGTCATACCAACAGTTATCCACAGGCGTTCGACAAGACCAAAGCTCAATGATTGCAATAGTTGCGGTACCGAAACCATTGTGCGAAACGCCGAAAGACCCATCCTCCGACCACAAGCCCCGAAAAACAGTGCATCGCCTCAGCGCATCAGACATAGTGCCATACAAGCGGCGCGCAGAGAAGCCGATCAACCATGCCAAGGAGGACAGAACAATGACAGTCGACAGGACCGTACGCATCACCGGAACGGAAATGAAAGAAACCATCAACCAATTCGAACAAGATCGCCGATCGAATGGCACGCGCAAAGCGGTGCGCTCCCTCATATCAGAGGCGTTTCTCATATGGATGGACGTACTCGAACAGGCGTCGGCGGAAAATGACGAGTCATGCCGAGTAAGCGTGACACGTACCGAATGCAGCCTCGATAGGGACACGGTCATACGAATTACAGTGGGCATGGGCGAAATGCTGTCTATACGCGATGCGTTCCTCATCTCCGCCATAGTCGATGAGCAACGCGCCAGTCGGGAGTTCCTTATGGATTTCGCCGAACGACCCAAGCAGCCAAGCAATGCGCAACGTTTGGAACAGCTGCTCAGCGATGCATTCCGCGACCCATCAGCCAGACCCGATATGAAACGTTGCGACCAAGCGATCAACATGCTGTTTGACATCATCGATATGATTCCCAAACCATATCGGGCGCAGCCGTTCGCCGTAATCAGCTACATCATGTGGTGGATGGGTCAGGAAGGCGCCATAGCGGCAGCCATCAGCGCGCTCGCGATAGATGATCGGTGTTCGCTGGCGGCGATCGTATGTTCGGCGGTCGAACGGCATATCGGGCCTGCCTGGACATCGGAAACCTAAAACAACACGCCGTAAAGTGGCGTGACTTGCGCGTGAAGGCCTCATTATGCGGGAATAATCGTCCTTGCAAGATGGTTTACTCACATAGTTGACGATTTGCCCTTGCCAGAAGTGGGTCCTTGTGGTATACGCTTCTGGCAGGATCAATAGGAGGATAAGTTTGGCCACCAAGGAAACGACGGCAAGCATGGAACAGGCTGATCTGACCGAAAAGACCACCTCCACGAAGAAAGCCGCCACGCGTAAAGCCTCCACCAAGAAAAGCGCAGCGAAGAAAACCCCTGCCACGAAGACCCCTCGCAAGACCACCGCCAAGAAGAGCGCCCCCGCCAAGAAGGAAGAGGAGCAGATTGAGGATGACGTCCTTGACGATGAGGACGCTCAGGTGGATGACCCCGATCTCGATGATTTCGATGACGATCTCGATGACGTCGATTCGGATGATGATGACGATCTCGATGATGACGAGGAATCCGAGCCGGAGGATGATGACGACGAGGAGGAACGCAAGAAGCCGGAAGAGCCCAAGGAAAAGGGCGCTTTCGTGGTGCGAGACGATGACGATGATGAGAATCTGACTCCGTCCGGCAACCCGAAGCGTCGTGTGATCGCAGCAGGAGCGACCGCCGATCCTGTCAAGGATTACCTGAAGCAGATTGGTCGAGTGAGCCTGCTGAACGCGGAGCAGGAAGTCGACCTGTCCGAGCGTATTGAGGCTGGTCTGTATGCCCAGCACCTGCTGGACACCGAATCCGACCAGATGGACTTCAAGCGCAAGCGCGAGCTTAAGTGGGCCGCAAACGATGGCAGGCGTGCCAAGGACCACCTGTTGGAGGCTAACCTGCGACTCGTGGTGTCGCTGGCCAAGCGTTACACCGGACGAGGCATGCTGTTCTTGGATTTGATTCAGGAAGGCAACCTTGGTTTGATTCGCGCTGTTGAGAAGTTCGATTGGAAGAAGGGCTTCAAGTTCTCCACCTACGCCACGTGGTGGATTCGCCAGGCCATTACCCGAGCCATGGCCGATCAGGCGCGTACCATTCGTGTGCCTGTGCACATGGTCGAAGTGATCAACAAGCTATCCCGTGTGCAGCGCCAGATGCTTCAGGATCTTGGCCGCGAACCTACGCCGGATGAGCTTGCGCGCGAGCTTGACATGCCAGTCGAGAAGGTGCAGGAAGTGCAGAAGTACGGTCGTGAGCCTATCTCCCTGCATACCCCGCTGGGCGAAGACGGCGATTCCGAGTTCGGTGATCTGATCGAAGACACCGACGCCATCGCACCGTCCGATGCGGTTGCTTTCTCGCTGTTGCAGGAACAGTTCAGGCAGGTGCTTGAGACGCTGTCTCCGCGCGAGGCCGGTGTGATCAAAATGCGCTATGGCTTGGAAGATGGTCAGCCGAAAACGCTCGACGACATTGGCCGCGTGTATGGCGTAACCCGTGAACGTATTCGCCAGATTGAGTCGAAGACCATGTCGAAGCTGCGTCACCCGTCTCGTTCGCAGACGTTGCGTGACTTCCTTGATCAGTGATCAGACGATACGTGTGTGAATGAAGTCGAGAAATCCGGCGGGAATGTCGAATTTCTCGACTTCTTACATCTACAAGACGTTTTTATGTTTTTGAAAAACCGAAGCGAATAAGCAAGTCGGAATGAGGGAAATGGCGAAGGACAAGGACAACTACGGCGCAGGCAGTCTTACTGTGCTCGAAGGTCTTGACGCGGTGCGCAAGCGTCCAGGCATGTATATCGGCACCACCGATAGCCAAGGTTTGATGCACTGTTTATGGGAGATCATCGATAATTCCGTCGATGAGGCCCTTGCTGGTGTCTGCAACCATATCATCGTGACGCTGCATTCTGACGGTTCCGTGGAAGTCGCCGACAACGGACGAGGTATTCCTGTCGACATTGAGCCGAAGACCAAGCTTACCGGCGTGGAAGTGGTGTTGACCAAGCTGCACGCCGGCGCGAAGTTCGGCAACTCTTCGTACGGCGCCTCTGGCGGCCTGCATGGTGTAGGCTCGTCCGTGGTGAACGCGTTGAGCTCTAGGCTTGATGTGGAAGTGGATCGTGATGGCAAAACCCATCACATGTCATTCCATCAGGGTCATCCGGGGGTATATACCGACGTCGATCCGGAGCATCCGTCGCCGGACGCGCCGTTCAAGCGCACGCGCAAGAACCGTCCGACCGAACTCGAGATCATTGGCAAGGTCAGTCCGAAGACCACCGGTACCCGCATCCGTTACTGGGCTGATCCGGAGATTTTCAACGATACCGCAGAATTCAGCTACGAGCAGCTGATCGACCGTGTCAGGCAAACCAGTTTCCTGGTGCCGGGATTGAAAATCACCGTCATCGACGAGAATATTCCGGAAACCGGCGATGAATCCATCGATGAAATGCTGGAAGTCGACGATATTACGAATACTGCGGACGACAAATCTCAGGATTTTGAAGGAACGCAGGAAGTTGCGCAATCTCAGGAACCGGTAGCGGATAACGATGCGCAAACGCAGAAAAGCGACGAAAGCGGCGATGCTGAAAATGCCGTCGCAGGTCAGACGGTGGAAACCGATGCCGTGGCACAACCTCAGGAATCGAAATACACGCATGCCCGTATCGAGGAATTCTGCCATACCGGTGGCGTGAGGGATTTCGTGGACTACCTGTCCAAGGGTGAAGCCGTTTCCGACATTTGGCGCGTTACTGGCGAAGGCACGTACGTTGAAGAAACCCAGGCCGTTGGCGACGGCGGCGAGTTGCATGCGCAGAAGGTTACAAGAAAGTGCGCCGTTGACATCGCCATGCGGTGGACCAACGGTTACGACACCACCATGCGCAGTTTCGTCAATGTGGTGGAGACCCCCGGCGGCGGCACGCATGTGGACGGCTACTTGTTGGGAATGACCAAGCAGATCCGTAAGGCCATTGAAGACAATGCGCGCAAGCTCAAGGTGAATCTCAAAGATTCCAACATGAAGGTCGAACGTGATGATATTCTGTCCGGTCTTGTGGCCGTCATCACCGTGCGTATCGCCGAACCGCAGTTCCAAGGCCAGACCAAGGATGTGCTTGGCACCGCGCAGGTCAAGCCGATCGTCAGCAAAATGACCGACAAGCAGTTCGGCGAGATGATCACCGGATCCAAGCGCGGATATAAGGAACAGTCCGGTCGCGTGCTTGAGAAGATCGTCGGCGAAATGCATGCCCGCATTCAGGCGCGTAAGACCAAAGAGGTGACCCGTCGCAAGAACGCGCTCGAATCGGCGTCCATGCCTCCTAAGCTGTCTGACTGCCAGCCGGGTAATGACGATGTAGCTGAACTGTTCATCGTGGAGGGTGATTCCGCACTCGGCACTGCCAAGGCCGCACGTAACTCCGGCTTCCAAGCGTTGTTGCCGATTCGCGGCAAAATCCTTAACGTGCAGAAGGCGTCGCTGTCGCAGATGTTGTCGAATAAGGAATGCGCGGCGATTATTCAGGTGGTCGGCGCTGGCTCCGGTGCAAGCTTCGACATTGAGCAGGCAAGATATAACAAGGTCATTATGATGACCGATGCAGATGTTGACGGTGCACATATCCGCATTCTGCTGCTCACCTTGTTCTACCGTTACATGCGGCCGCTCATCGAGCATGGCCATGTGTATGCGGCTGTGCCTCCGTTGCACCGCATCGCCTTGACCGGAGCTCACAAGGGGGAGTACATCTACACGTATTCCGACGATGAGCTTGCCGGAAAATTGGCGGAGCTTGACAAGAAGCGCATCGGCTATAACGAAGACATCCAGCGTTACAAGGGTCTTGGTGAGATGGACGCTGATCAGTTGGCTGACACCACCATGGATCCACGCACGCGCATGCTGCGCCGCATTCGTATGGAAGATGCCGAACAGGCCAGTCGGATCTTCAGCTTGCTGATGGGTGACGATGTGCCTCCTCGAAAGGCATTCATTGTTGAGAATGCCGATGACTTCGACCGTTCCAAGATCGATACCTGATCGGTGTTTTCGATGGTTCGCCTTCCGTTACGTCAAAGACGTTGCGGAGGGCGTTTTCTTAGCGAAGACGGTATATGGTTTCGCGAGATAGGGATTGAAGATTCTACGGTAAATAGTGCAATTGAGCAGTTACCGATCGGTAGATAGATATGTTTACAATGACGACTGATATTGTCTTCTGCAGCTATCAGTCAAGAGGGAGTGACGTGGTCAATCTTTTGCTTGCCGTAATCTATGTGGCGTTCATCAGTCTTGGTTTGCCGGATGCTGTGTTGGGTGCCGCATGGCCGACGATGAGTGTCGATTTGGGCGCACCCATCTCTTGGGCTGGCGGCATTTCCATGACGATTTCTGCTGGAACCATTGTCTCTGCGCTGTTTTCCGACCGTATGACCTTGCATTTTGGAGCGGGCAAAGTCACCGTGGTTTCCGTGGCATTGACGGCGTTGGCGTTGTTTGGCTTTTCGGTGGCTCCGAACTATTGGGTGCTGATTCTGCTTGCCATCCCGTACGGCTTGGGAGCGGGCGGAGTTGACGCGGCCCTCAACAATTATGTGGCCATTCACTACGAGAGCCGTCATATGAGCTGGCTGCACGCCATGTGGGGCATTGGCGCATTGACTGGCCCATACGTCATGGGATTCGCCTTGGGCGCGGGTCAAGGCTGGCCGTGGGGCTACCGTTACATCTCCATACTGCAGGTTGCGCTCACCGCCATTCTTATTTTCAGCCTGCCATTGTGGAAGAAGCGCTCCGAGGCAAAGACGGGCGAAGTTTCCGGCGAATCCGACGGAACGGCCAATGATGAAACTCGCAAACCGCTTGGTGTACGAGGCGTGCTTGCCATTCGCGGTGCCAAAGAAATCCTGGTGATGTTCTTCTGCTACTGTGCGTTGGAATCCACGGCCATGCTGTGGGGTAGTAGCTACATGGTGCTCGGCAAAGGTATTGACAAGACCACAGCCGCCATGTGGGCCAGTCTGTTCTGCATCGGCATCACCGTAGGCCGCTTGGCGAGTGGCTTTCTGACCATGAAGTTCAACGATCCGACTATGATTCGCCTAGGCCAGGCGCTCGTGCTGACCGGTATCGTTAGCATGTTGTTGCCGTTGCCGCACAATATCGGCACTATTGTGGGGCTGATGATCATCGGTCTCGGCTGCGCTCCGATTTATCCGTGCGTCATTCATTCCACGCCGGCATATTTCGGCGAAGACAAATCGCAGGCGATCGTCGGCATGCAGATGGCATGCGCATACGTCGGCTCGATGTGCATGCCGCCGGTATTCGGCTTGATCGCACAGCATATCAGCGTGCTGTGGTTCCCTCTGTACATGTTGGTTTTTCTGGTGCCTATGGTGATCATGCACGAGAGCCTGCGTAAAAAGTGCGGTGGTCAGACCATCGGCTGGTAGGGCGTTGCCACCACTGCGTCTGCGATGCCATGAGCAGCATTGTAGATTTCGCATATACGGTTAGGGTTACTAAAACCGAGTGCAACATACCATACGATAAGCAGTACGGCCACGGCCACGGCCAGTATCACGAACGCTGTTACTGAACTGAGGGAGAGGCGTTGCTCCGTTGGTGTGGAAGCGGGCTTGGTGTCGAGACTGATAAGCAAAGAGAACAGCAATGGCCACGGCAATACGATGAACATGATGTGAAGAGTGAGCGCCATCGGATTGAAATCACGAAAAGCGTTCAACACCTCATATTGAACTATTTGACGTGATGCTCGCCAAAAGAAAAATGAGCGTCAGTGAACTGGCGGAGGCTATAGGCATAACGCCGGTCAATGTTTCGGTGTTGAAGAACGGACGGGCCAAGGCGATACGGTTTTCCACGCTTGATGCCATATGCGAGACGTTGCATTGTCAACCGGGAGAAGTGCTCGAATGGGTTGACGACGAAGACGAGTGACGTCTTACGGTGATGCGATAATCGAACGTATGTGCGAATGTTTGAACTTGTTTTCGGAGCCGACCAAAGCATGGTTCAAACATGCGTTCAACCGGCCCACCGAAGCCCAGCAGCAGGCGTGGCCGGCCATCCATTCCGGCGAAAACGTGCTCGTTGTGGCGCCCACTGGGTCGGGTAAAACCCTCTGTGCGTTCCTTTCGGCTCTTGACCGGCTTATGGCGGGCGGAGCGCGTTCCGCAGGAGTGGACGTTCATGGCGAAACCGCGGCAACCGAGAGCCATACGGAACGAAGAACTGTGAAGAAAGGTTCCCGCAAGAAAACGAAGCGTAACGTCAAAGTGCTGTATATTTCGCCGTTGAAGGCGCTTGGCGTCGATGTGACGAAGAATCTTGAATTGCCATTGCGGGGAATTGCTCAACAGTGCGAGGCGATGGGACTGCCCGTCCCCGATGTTGAAGTGGCTATGCGCAGCGGTGATTCCACACCTGAACAACGTCGAAAAATCGTCAGCCATCCGCCGGATATTCTCGTCACCACGCCGGAATCATTATTCCTGCTGCTTACTTCCAAAGCGAGCAGCATATTGGCGGATGTGGAGACGGTGATCGTCGATGAGGTGCATGCGGTTGCGGGTTCGAAGCGAGGCGCGCATCTCGCATTAAGTCTTGAACGCCTTGACGATATGATCGGACATCCAGTGCAGCGCATAGGGTTATCGGCAACTGTTAATCCCGTTGAGGAAGTAGCGCGGTTCCTTGGAGGTTCGCAACCGGTAACGGTGGTGAACCCCGGCGCTGTTCCGGCTATGGACTTGAGAGCCGTGGAACCATTGCGCAATATGCTTGACACTAGCGCTACAGGTGGTTCGGTATGGCCGGCTCTTGAACGGTCCATTCTCGATGAGGTGTTGCGGCACCGAACCACATTGGTATTCGTCAACTCGCGTGGATTGGCAGAGAAGCTTACTGCACGGCTCAACGACATGTATGCGGAGTCGAAACAGGGCGCGGAGGCGACCGATTTGAGTGAGCACCGTGATTTGGGCTCACCGGAAGGCCGTGAGCAATTTGCCGGACATTACGATTCGGTGGTGGGGTCCACCACCATGTTGGTTGAATCGCATGACGATGTTGATGTGATTGCCATGGCACATCACGGGTCCGTGTCAAAAGATCGGCGCAAACGGATCGAAGAACAGTTGAAACGCGGCCAGTTGCGTTGTGTGGTGGCCACCTCCAGCTTGGAACTCGGCATCGATATGGGCTCTGTGGATCTAGTGATTCAGGTGGCCGCCCCATTGTCGATCGCATCGGGATTGCAGCGAGTGGGCCGTGCCGACCACAATGTCGGGGGAATCTCTCATGCGTTGTTCTTCCCCATAACCCGACAGCAGATTATTGGCATAACAGCCAGCATGGAATGTATGCGGGAAGGGGCTATAGAACCATTGCGAATGCCCCGCAATCCTCTGGATGTGTTCGCACAGCAGACTGTTGCGGCCTCGGCCATGGAAGATCTTTCTACGAATGATTGGTACGACCGCGTGCGTCGTTCCGCGCCTTTCCGAGATCTCGATCGGTCCATGTTCGACGCGGTTATCGGCATGATGACAGGCGCATACAACAGTGAGGACTTTTCCGCATTCCGCCCGCCGCTGCAATACAACGAAGAAGCGGGGCTGATTTCCGCACGTCCAGGAGCGCAACGTTTGGCAGTGACCAGCGGCGGTACCATACCTGACCGTGGCATGTACACGGTGGTGCTTCCGGAGGAAGGCTCCGGTCCGGGCCCTCGACGGGTAGGTGAGCTGGATGAGGAAATGGTATACGAATCCCGTGTGGGAGACATCATCACCTTGGGGACTTCGACTTGGCAGATCCAAGAGATCACACGGGACAGGGTAGTGGTGGTTCCCGCACCAGGCCGTACTGCACGCCTGCCATTCTGGCATGGGGACCAGGACGGGCGCGATTATGGTTTCGGATTGGCACAAGGACGTTTGACACGCGAACTCAGCCAAAGATTGCACAGACATGAACCAGCAAAGAATGGTGATCAGAATACGGTCCAAACTGTATCGGAAGTGCGATTCGACCGTGAGGCCACACAACGTTTGAAGCGGGATGGTCTTGACCGCAATGCCATAAGCAATCTTGCCGAACTGCTTGACGAACAACGTGAGGCGACCGGTGTGATTCCTTCGGATCGTGATTTCGTGGTGGAACGTTGTCAGGATGAAGGTGGGGATTGGCGCATTATCATCCACTCGCCGTACGGTAGGCGCGTGCATGAGCCTTGGGCGTTGGCTATTACCACTCGAATCAAACAGCGGTTTGGTTTCGATGGTCAAGTGTATGCGGCCGACGATGGCATTGTTCTACGATTGCCGGACGGTTATGGCGATTTGCCGATGCATGAGCTGCTGCTGTTCGACGCGGACGAATTGCAACGCATCGTTGAGACACAGGTCGGCGAAAGCGTGCTCTACATGGCCCGATTCCGCGAATGCGCGTCCAGATCACTTTTTCTGCCGCGCACTCGTCCAGGTAAGCGTGTGCCGCTATGGCAGCAGAGGTTGAAGGCCGCACAACTATTGAATGCGGCCCGTACCCGTAAGAATTTTCCCCTACTGCTGGAAACCGCGCGCGAATGCCTGCAGGATGTGTATGATCTTCCCGCATTGCACACGATTATGAACGGGTTGAATACTGGGACGATACTGTTGTCGGAAGTGGTTACCGAAACGCCGTCTCCGTTCGCGGAGAATATGCTGTTTGGTTTCGTTGGCTCGGTGATGTACCAGTATGACGTGCCGCAGGCCGAACGAAGCACACAATTGCTGTCCATGGATCCGGAAGCACTGGAACGGCTCTTAGGGAACACGAACATGGCATCATTGTTGGATTCCGAAGCCGTTACACAGGTGGAAGACGAGCTTGCCAAACGAACATTCTGGAATGATCTCGCCGAAGAAGACATCAACGGGCGCGTAACGAGATACGCCAAGACGCATGGCCCATTCACCTCCGACAAGATGATTGCCGAACTTGATGTTGACGCGGATCAAGCGGTGCATGCGCTTGATGAGCTGGATGCTCGAGGTGAACTCATCAAAGGAAGGTTCACTGATTTAGGTGAGATTTCCGAAAAGAGCGCTATTCAGCAATGGCTTCACAAAGATGTTTTCCGGCGTATTCGATCGTTGTCTCTTGCCAGGGCCCGAAAAGCCGTTAAACCGGTCGATCCGAGCGTCTATCAGGCTTTTCTGCTTGATCGTCAAGGAGTCGGTCCTGTTGGAGGTGAACGCTACGAAGGCGTCGATGGTCTGATGCGTGTCATCGAACAGTTGGAAGGCGTGTTCCTGAACGCTTCGGTATGGGAATCCACGGTATTCCCGGCACGTGTGCGTGAGTATCAGCCCAGCATGCTCGACGAGCTCATTTCATCATCGGATGTGGTATGGGTCGGCTCGAAAGCGAGTGGATCCAACGCCAAAGAAGCTGGTGATATCGCCTTCTATCCAGCGGGTTCTTTGCTGCTCAACCCATCTGAACCGACATTGGAAGAACTGAAAAATAATGAAACATTGACTATGCCGGAAGCCGTGCTAGCAGCATTGAGCGGTGGCGGAGCGTTTCCCATTCAACAGCTTTCAGCCGCAGCCAAAACCATCTGGCAGCAGCATGCCGAAGTGCAGGTGAACCCTGAAACAGGTGAAATCATATTCCCCGCATGGGGTGAGCAACAGTTCGAGGAAGCCCTATGGTCACTGGTATGGCAAGGAAAAGTGACGAACGGCTCGTTCACGCCAGTACGAACGCTCCTACACGGAGGCAAAACTGTTCGCACACCTCGTCGTGTCGCACGTAGGCACGTCACCATGCGCCCTCCAACACCATTGAGCTTGAGTGGATTATGGTCCGCTGTAGCTTGTGGTGATGGGCGAACCGTTCTATCAAATAAAACGCTAGACAGTGTCATCGAGCCTGCCATGTTTAAAAACAGAGATACCGGCATTGATGATGCGGCGCATGCAGCAAGTGTGGAGGAGCGTAAGTTGGCGCGCATCGACTCGCTGCTGGATCGATATGGGGTGATCGCCGCTCCTTTGGTTGATAAGGAACGGATTGCCGGAGGATTTTCATCACTCTATCCAGTACTCAAACGAATGGAAGAACATGGCACACTGGTCCGAGGCATGTTCGTGAAAGGTTTCGGCGCGGCACAATTCGCGGAGCGAGAAACCATCGACGCGCTTCGTAGCGATACGCAATGGCATAGTCAGTCCTGCGCGGCGCTCGATGTGACTGATCCCGCCAATCTTATTGGCTCCGCAATCGCCTGGCCAGAACAGGATTATCTCAAACCGGCACGTAGATCTGGCTCCGTCATCGTACTCAGACAAGGCGAACCCGTGTTGTTTGCCGTGCCAAAGAGTCATAAAATCGTCAGCTTCGTAACTGACGAGACAATATTGAAACCAGCTTGCGCCGAATTTGCCTACGCATTGCAACGACAGCCCAGTGGCAGCATCAGTTTCAGCGAAATGAACGGCATGTCGTTAAAGGAACGGAATGCGAATCGGCAGATCCTTCATGCGGCCGGCTTCGTCGACAGTCCGCAAGGCATGAAGCTCTACTGCTAGCTTGGTGTTACATTGCCTGAGCCAAAGCGAACGAAATGGACGCACTGGCAGAACCGTGTCGACAACAACAATGCCCGCATCTTGCAAGCACAGGCGAAACCAAAACGATCCCAGCCATCGCAAGATACGGGCATTGTCAATGAAAAACAAGTTAGCCGATGATGGCGATTGGTGCGGAAAGCTCCGTGCCAGAGCCATCTCGACGCATATCCGGCTTCGGCAATTCCACGCCGGCACCGCCCTGCGTGGAGGCGTGTACTGGGTATGCGCCCACAAATGCGAGAACCAACGTATCCTGTCCCTTGAGGAAGCGCTGCGAACGAACTCCACCGGTACCGCGGCCCTTCGTCGGATACATTTCCAACGGGGTTACCTTCGCAGAACCATTCTCCGTACCCGGCAACGCTTCGGAATCGCCCGCAACCGTCAACACCACAGCTCCAGACGCGGAGAACAGGCCATTCTCGCCTTCTTCATAATTCCACGCCACCTTGCTGGCGGGAACTACCGCGAACGCAGCCGCTGAGCAGCCTTCAGCCAGGCGAATGCCTGCCATGCCTCCGGCAGTGCGTCCCTGCGGGCGTACGTTCTTCGCCTCGAACGTCAGCAGGGAGGAGTCGGTGGATACAAACACCAGCCGATCCTCGTCACGCGCTTCAGCGGCAGCCAGAACTTCATCATCATCCTTCAAATCGATGACACTCCATGAATCCATGGTGGTGGGCGATTCGCGATTCCAACGCTTGACTACACCATTGCGCGTACCCAATGCAAGAGGAGTGGGCTCTACGGCATTATCACCGGAATCGTCGACGGATGGCATGGCGATCGCAGCGATCACACGTTCACCACGAATTGGATCGGTGTTTTCCGTCGTGCCGATTAACTCTTCGGCGTGAACGCCGCCAGTCACGTGGAGCGGCCCATCCGCAGACACAACCGGCAATTCCACGACATGCGCCACAATCAGACGGCCGGCAGATGTGATCAAACCATATGAGGAACGCGTGGTCGTGTGGAAGATCGAAATAATCTGATCATCCTTTACACGCTGGTCGGCAGAAGAGCGATTCTCCCAACGCTCCAACGCGTCTTCAGAGGTGCGTGCGATCAGACCAGTGGCCGACAACATCACCGCGCACGGTTCGTCGTCGATCTGCAAAGCCATGGCTGCGGCATTGTCTTCACCGGCTTTTTTCGCGGCCTTCGCGGCGGCGGCGACATCGGCGGCGGCAGACGACACTGTGGCTGCAGCGCGTGCCGCAGCCACAGCGGAGGCGGATACGCCATCATCGCCATGCGCTGCAACAGGCACAAGCCTGCCGTTAGCGTCTTCATCCAACAGCACAGTGCGACGTGGCGTGCCATACGTGGCAACAGCCTCGTCCATTTCGGCGATCACCACGCCGTCAAGCGCCTCAGTGGAGGCGAGAATGCGATCCAATTCCTCGATACGTTGCTTCAAATCGTCGCGTTCCGCTTCAAGCTCGATGCGGCTCATTTTCGTCAGGCGACGCAAGCGCAGGTCAAGAATGTACTGTGCCTGAATCTCATCCAGATCAAACACCTTGATGAGCTTCGTCTTTGCGGCTTCGGCATCGTCAGACGAGCGAATCACCTGAATCACTTCGTCAATGTCGACCATCGCAAGCAGAAGGCCTTCAACCAAATGCAGACGTTCCAGCGCCTTCTTTTTGCGGAATTCGCTACGACGGCGAATCACCACACGGCGATGATTTACCCACACCTGAAGCATTTCCTTCAAGCCCATGGTGTGTGGGCGACCGTTGACCAACGCCACGTTATTGATGGTGAAATTGTCTTGCAGCGGTGTGTGCTTGAACAGTTGCGCCAGTACTGCGTTCGGGTCGAAACCGGTTTTGATTTCAATGACAAGGCGAGTGCCGTTATGGCGGTCCGTCAGGTCGATCGCGCCGGAAATACCCTCCAGCTTGCGATTTTTCACACCCTCGGAAATACGTTCCAACACACGTTCCGGGCCGACCATGAACGGCAGTTCCGTTACGACAATTGCCTTCTTACGAGCGGTTACGTTTTCGATATGCGTTACCGAACGCGTGGTCAACGCGCCACGACCGGTTTCGTAGGCCTCGCGAATGCCCTTGCGTCCCACAATCACGCCACCGCTCGGCCAATCAGGGCCGGGAACATAGCGCATAAGCTCTTCCAACGTGGCATCAGGATGATGCATCAAATGTTTGGCTGCGGCAACCACTTCGCCCAGATTGTGCGTCGCCATATTCGTGGCCATGCCGACGGCGATGCCGGAACCGCCATTGACGAGCAGATTTGGAATCGCGGCAGGCAAAACGGTTGGCTCCTGCAGCTTGTTGTCGTAGTTCGGTGTGAAATCCACTGTATCTTCGGCGATATTCGCGTTCATACCAAGCGCAGCCTGGGCCATGCGAGCCTCGGTGTAACGCGATGCTGCCGGACCATCATCAAGGGATCCGAAATTACCATGGCCGTCTACCAGGGGCAGACGCATGGCAAACGGTTGCGCAAGACGGACCATCGCCTCATAAATCGCGGAATCGCCATGCGGGTGAAGCTTACCCATCACCTCGCCGACCACACGGGCCGACTTCATGTACGGACGATCCGGATTGAGGTTCATTTGACCCATCTGGTAGATGATGCGGCGCTGCACCGGCTTCAACCCGTCTCTGGCATCGGGCAACGCGCGGGCATAGATCACCGAATACGCGTATTCGAGGAAGGACTTGCTCATCTCCTCGTTCAACGGTGTTTCGACGATGTTCTCTTTGACCGTACGCGGGTCAAAGGCTGGTTTTGCCGATTTGCGGTGCGACACCATGCGGTGAATCTCCTCACGGAAAAGTAATGGTAATCAACCTAGCAATGTTACCAGCCGGTACCACCGCGGTGCTTGAATAGGAGTCATGAGTGTTGAAGTGCCAAGCGACGAAGAGCTGCTTACCATGACCGAACCGGCATGCTACGGAGATGGCATGCCATCTGAAGGGATCCGTGGGGGAGCGTTGCACCTGTCGTCGGTACTTCCTGCGGTTTCCAACGCCATTGGCTGCCCCATGCCAACGGACATTCATTCTGACCCGAAAGCTCTGCAGGAAGCGCTTGGGCTGCCGGACGCGGCGTCCGCGGTCGTAGTGCTCGTGGACGGTCTCGGCTACTGGAACCTCAACATGAGACTGGGGCATGCGCCTTACTTGCGGTCCCTCATGAACGAGTCAGCCAATCAGCGTCCCATCGCCACATGCATGCCGAGCACTACCGTCGCAGCCATGTCTACATTCGGTACGGGAACATGCCCCGGTATGACGGGTATGACCGGCTATACGCAGCTCAATCCGAAAACCGGCGAAATATGTCAGCTGATTTCCTTCAGAAATGCGGTTCCTCCGCTTGAGTTGCAGCAGCAGCCGACCATGTTCGAACGGCTAAGCGCACAAGGCGTTCGTGTGACCAGTTCTGGATTGCCGAAATTCGCGTTTTCCGCGTTGACGCAGGCTGCCTTACGTGGCAGTGACTACATTTCCAACGATGATCCGCGCAAGCGTGTCGCGGTCGCGGCCCAAGCGGCGAAAAATCCCGGACTGACATACCTGTATCTGCGTGATACCGATAAGGTCGGGCATAACTACGGTTGGGATTCCGATAAATGGATTGGCACGTACGAGCGTGTTGACGGTCAGCTTGGCCTTCTTCGCCGCAGCGTGCCCAAAGGCACATTGATTGTGATTGTAGCGGATCACGGTATGATCACCACTGATCCCGAATCCGTGATTGATATTGCGCAGGATCAGCGGCTCATGCAGGGTGTCGTCCATGTCGGCGGTGAACCGCGTTGCGTCATGCTCTATGCGGAACAGGGCGAGGCACCGGAAAACATCGCCGCGCGGTGGCGTGATGTGCTGGGAGACCGGGCACAAGTGCGTACGCGATCGCAGGCGATTGCGGAGGGTGTGTACGGACCTGTGGTCTCGCGCGTCGAACCGATGATTGGTGATGTGATTGTATCGGCCACGAAGGCCGTCACCATCGTGGATTCCCGCACTCAGGCGGAAAAGGCGATGCATCTGCCGAGCGTGCATGGCTCGCTCACCATGCTCGAGTCCGATATCCCCTGTCTGATCGACGTGGCCTAACATGCAGGGTTTGGTTCAGTCGCCGAACAGAATCTCATCCCAACTTGGCACGGCGGAGCGTCCTGCGCGCCGCTTCGATTTGGTGGTGTTTTGGCTGTGCGGATCAGGTGTTTGATTCGTGTTTGCGGTGTTCGAGGCGGTATCCGATGCGGGCGCGATGGTGTTCTGAGCATCGCCTGTTGCATTGACGTCGGTTTTCGTCACGGCGTCTTCCGATCGGTTTGGCAGAGAGATGTCGGCGGCCATACTCGATGTGTTCGGCGTGCCGAATTCGTTAGACACGCCGATTGGCGCGATTGGAACGGAAGGTGCCGTTGAGGGGCGCGCCACCGGCATGGACGGTTCAGGCGTGTTCCATGCCGATACGGTCTGTTCGATTCGCGCCGATCGGGCGGAATTTCCCGGAAGATTCAGCGAAGCGAGGAAATTCTCGTCGGCGTGTTTCTCGGCGTGTCCTTCCTTTGGCGCGTCTTGCTCCCCGATGAGCTTGCGTGCAGCGGAATTCAAACAGCTTACGGCGTTGTCATGCATGTTCCACGACCATTCCGCGCAGATGGTATGGCCGGAGGAAACGAACTGAGCGCTGATTTTCCAAGGTTCCAAGCCAAGCCTGGTAGCCTTCCAAGTCACGTCTTCCAAACGCACCCGTGCCGCCGCGAATGTGCGTTCAATCAGTTCGGAAAGCGTACGTACACGGCTTTCTTTCGGTGCTGGAACGGCGAGGAATTGCTCAATCGCATATTGCTTCTCCGTTTCGACCGACGCCGAGAAACGCCGAACGAGCGCTTCGCTCAACGAATATCTTTCCGCAACACGCGCGGGATCGGCGCCGGCGCGAATCAACGACTGAATTTGCGAAATCGGCAGGGTGATCGGAATGTGCGTCTGCTGTTTTTCCTGCACTTCGGAACGAATCTGCTTGGCCTCCAAAATGGCTCTTTCAAGCGCCTCATCGACCTTCACGCGCGTGAGCGCGCAGGCTCCCCCCTGTTCAAGCCCGAGCGCGGCGAATTCGGCATCGCCATAGTAGCGATCGACCACGATGGCCTCGAACACATTGTAGGTCTGAGCAGCGAGCGCCGTCAGGCAGCGCGCGAGCAACTCCGCTTCCCCTTGCACAAGGGGGATGACCAGCGAAATGAGCGGCTCGTAGGTAAAGGTCGCTCGACGCTGCTCTGCGAGATCGGCGAGCGTGGCGCTATGCAGCAGATACCACGCATCGTAAGCAGGATCGTGCGCCGCATCAACGGTTCGCTCGAAGAAGCGCGCCCGCAAAGGCTCGTAGCTCTCGTCGCAGAACATGGCGAACCCGCCCGGCACCACATCGAGCGCATCGCTGGCGAACACGCAGAAATCCTTATCATCTCGCGGGACGCGCACGGAAAACCCAACGTTGATCCGATTCTCATCGCCAAAGCGGCGCGCAGGCTTGATCTCCTCGAAAAGCGGATAGACGGGCAGCTCTCGTTCCTTGCCGTGTGCATCGAGGAAGCGGATCGCCACATCCGCGCCTTCGATCTGCGGAAGGTCGATGAGCATCTTCACTAC